>Ga0157371_10000970_pt1 | contig 31856 bp, 29 predicted proteins | sample C45metaG_FD_113462 | JGI IMG/M metagenome (GOLD analysis project Ga0157371, IMG submission 113462) | Corn rhizosphere microbial communities from Kellogg Biological Station, Michigan, USA - C4-5 metaG | ecosystem: Host-associated > Plants > Roots > Rhizosphere > Soil | place: USA: Michigan... | reverse complement strand
TTTAATGCCAGACCCCTATTTTTTGGGTGGGGGCTATCATGAAATAAAATCAGGTGGTTTGTTAAAAGTACATGCTGATTTCAATAAGCATGAATTAGCTTTGCTGGATCGTCGCATTAACTTATTGGTTTATCTTAATAAGGACTGGGATGAAAGCTACGGCGGACATTTTGAACTATGGGATCGTGATATGAAGCAGGCGAGAACAAAGGTATTGCCGATTTTTAATCGGGTAGCTATATTCTCAACCACCGATTTTTCATACCATGGCCACCCTAATGCGCTAGCCTGCCCGCCTGACAGGAGTAGGAAATCTCTGGCATTATATTATTATAGTAATGGCCGACCAAAAAGCGAGGTAAACCACAAACCACATGGAACGTTATTTGTAAGCCGATCCGGAACGAAAAATGATATTACCAAAGAACCTGTCACCTTGCGCAGCGTATTATATGATTTAACACCACCAATATTAGTCAGGCTGGCCAAGAAAATAACCCGATTAAATTAAAATTTTACCTTTCTTAAGGAATAACCTTCTTAATTGTATATATGAAAAAACCTCTACTGCTAATTTTATTCTTGTTTACTACCATTACTGCATTTTCACAAATGAACGGCGACTATAATTATAGTATTGCTTTTAGGGGGTATAGCATGGTAGAAATGCCTAAGGTATTTAGTGAAACCAGTTCAGATAAGTTTACCGATGCCTACTTAAATGGGGTGATGGTTAAATTCAACGATAACCAGTTCAGTTACCGTTTAAATGGAACTTATTATAATAAGTCGAAAAAGTTTTTCAATGAATGTGAAACTTGTCAGGAAGCTGATGGTAAGCTGCTCGATTATTCCTTTAAGTTGGGGTTTGAAAAAAACTTTAGCTATTCTCATATCCAGCCCTATGTTGGATTTGATATAGGCTATCGCTACAACAGGTTTAAAGGAAGCTTGCAAAATAGAAATCAATTGAGGGCAATGAGTTCAGATGCAGCAATTGTAGGGCAGGATATTGAATCCATTAAACAGGGTATTGTGGTTTCGCCGGTTTTAGGGGTTAAAATCAGCCCGATCCCGCAGGTATCTATTTTTGCTGAAGGCAACCTGGATCTTTTCTATTCTTTTGAGAAGCAAAAAACGATTTTGCAGGATGTTGATAACACACGGACGGTTAATAACGACCGGAAGACTGAATTTTTGCTGAATCCATTTTCTGTGGGCATTCAAATCCATTTGGGCAGCAATAAATAGCTTTTTACTTCATATCTGCCTTTATTCGGTGTTTATGTTTTGCTTACAAAGTAAATAATTCCGTATGTTTGCGTGAATAAATTGAACACACTTATTATCAGTGAAACTGCATGAGCTTACCGCTCAAATCTAACTTAAACAAGTCTCATGCAAGCTTCATAGCACCTAAAGAGTAGATACACAAATGAAAATTGCCTTAATTACGGGAGTAACGGGACAGGATGGAGCCTATTTAGCTGAATTTTTATTAAAAAAAGGATATTTTGTACATGGACTGAAGAGAAGGTCTTCATCTTTTAATACAGAGCGTATAGATCACCTTTACCAGGATCAGCACGAAAATAATGTAAATTTCAAATTGCATTATGGCGATTTAACTGATTCAACCAATCTTATCCGTATTGTTCAGGAAACTCAGCCCGATGAGATTTATAACCTTGCTGCTATGAGCCATGTTAAGGTAAGTTTCGAAACTCCAGAGTACACAGCAAATGCTGATGGAATTGGAACACTCAGGTTATTAGAAGCAGTTCGCATATTGGGCCTTACCAAAAAAACCAAGGTATATCAGGCCTCTACTTCAGAGTTGTACGGATTGGTTCAGGCTGTTCCTCAAAGCGAAACTACTCCTTTCTACCCAAGGTCGCCTTATGCAGCCGCAAAAATGTATGCTTATTGGATTACTGTGAACTACAGAGAGGCTTATGATATGTTTGCCTGCAACGGTATTTTATTTAATCACGAAAGTCCGGTTCGGGGCGAAACCTTTGTTACCCGTAAAATTACACGTGCAGCATGTAAAATAGCATTAGGCTTACAGAGCTGTCTGTACCTTGGTAACCTTTCTGCACAACGTGATTGGGGACATGCGAAAGATTATATCGAAGCCATGTGGTTAATTCTGCAGCAGGAAAAACCGGAAGACTATGTGATTGCCACCGGCGTTACCACTACCGTAAGGGATTTTGTTAAAATGAGTTTCGCTGAATTGGGAATTGAAATTGAATTTAGTGGAAAAGACCAATACGAGCGCGGTGTAATTATTGATGTTGATCAGGATCTGGTTGCACAGCTTGGATTAAATGACGAGCATTTAAAACCAGGTACTGTTGTGGTACAGGTTGATGAAAAGTATTTCAGGCCAACAGAGGTTGATCTGTTACTTGGCGATCCAACCAAGGCTAATACCAAATTAGGCTGGAAACCTAAATATGATCTTCCCCTTTTAGTAAAAGACATGGTTCATTCAGATCTGCATTTAATGAAAAAGGATGAGTACTTAAAGCAAGGCGGATTTAAAACACTGAACTATTTCGAATAAGCCATTTCATACACTACAGATCTCCTATGAAGTTTAAAAAAATATTTACAATACTACTTTTCTTTTTTGCCATTGCTCTTTCTCAATCGGCATTTTCGCAAACCAACTATGCGGATGTAAAAGTAGATGACCTTACAGATACCCAAATCAGACAATTAATCCAGCGAGCAGAGTCGGTAGGTTATAACGATGCACAGTTAGAGCAAATGGCGGCTGCTCAGGGAATGAATGCAACAGAAATTCAGAAACTTCGCCTAAGGGTAGAGAAGATCAGGAAACAGGATGGTGGTCAGGGTAATGATAAATCAGATAACAATGGGGCTAATAAAAACCAGCAAAATGGAAATGAGTTGGACAGGACCAGGGGTTTTGATAAACAAAACTTACGTGATACTACCAAAAACAACAATAAAAAGACCGATTTAAATGGTAACCCGAAAGATAAAAAGACCCTCGAAGAGGAAAAGCTTGAGGAGATGAAAAAGCTTTTTGAAGGGCTTAAACCAAAAATATTTGGTGAAGACTTATTCAAAAACGAGAACCTGACCTTTGAGCCTAATCTTCGCATGGCTACACCAAAAAGCTATGTGATTGGCCCGGATGATGAATTGTTGATTGACCTAAGTGGCGATAATGAAGCTAATTACAAACTTAAGGTAAGTCCTGATGGCACTATCCGTTTGCAATATGTTGGCTTAATATCGGTTGGTGGTTTAACTATCGAACAGGCCATTTCTAAAATTCGCTCCAGCATGGCCAGTACTTATCCAAGTTTAAAATCGGGCCGAACCAGCGTTGCAATTACCCTTGGCAATATCAGGAGCATTAAAATAACAGTAATAGGAGAGGTTGTTAAGCCAGGCTCATATACAGTTCCTTCGCTATTTACGGTGTTTAATGCGCTATATGAATCAGGAGGGCCGAACAGAAATGGATCGTTCCGTAAAATTCAGGTGGTAAGAAACAACAAAGTAGTGTCTACTATAGATGTTTATGATTTTCTGTTAAACGGAATCCAGAAAAACAACATCAGGCTTCAGGATCAGGATGTGATCAATGTACCGGTTTATCAAACAAGGGTTGAAATGGCTGGCGAGGTTAAGCGCCCGGCATTATATGAAGCTTTAAATACAGAGACCTTAGAAGATATGGTTCGCTTTGCAGGTGGTTTCTCTAACGATGCCTATACTGCACAGATCAAGGTGCTTCAAAAAACAAATAAAGAGCGTAAAATCACAGACGTACAGGCTGATGATTACAATAAATATAACCCGCTGAACGGAGATAAATACGTGGTAGAGGCTATTCTGGACCGTTTCGAAAACAGGGTAGAAATTTCTGGTGCGGTATTCCGTCCCGGACAATTTGAGCTTGATGATAACCTGACTTTAAAGCAGTTGATTGCCAAGGCTGATGGTTTAAAAGAAGATGCATTTTTAAACAGGGGATACATCTCAAGGTTAAATGCCGACAATAGCTTATCACTTTTATCATTTGATGTGGCCAAGGTATTGGGAGGTACTCAGGCAGATATTAAGCTGCAGAGAGAGGATAAAGTGACCATTTCTTCAATATTTGATTTAAGAGAAGAATATAAGGTAACCATTCAGGGTGAAGTTAGGCAGCCTGGTACTTTTGAGTATGGCGACAATATGAATCTTGAAGCTTTGATTCAAATGGCAGGTGGCTTTAAAGAAGGAGCAACGCCTAATCGTATTGAAATTTCCAGAAGGATTAAAAATAGCGATGCAACTTCGGCATCTGCACAGACCGCTGAGGTATTTACGGTAAATGTTGATCAGAACCTGAAAATTCAGGAGAAGGACTTTACATTAAAACCATTTGACATTGTTTCTATCCGTAGTTCTGAAAGCTATCAGGTGCAAAGACAGGTTAAAGTTGAAGGAGAAGTGCTTTATCCAGGAACTTATACCATTACTAAGAAAGATGAAAGAATTTCTGATATTATAAAAAGGGCAGGCGGCCTAAGTCCTTTGGCTTATGTAGAGGGAGCTTCTTTAAAACGTACTGGTGGTGCAGAGGCAAGAGCTATTGATAGTCTGGAAAGAAGGAAAGAAGAGAAAGAAAAACTGATGAATTTGCAGCGTTTGAAGCAATCAGGAGCAAAAGATACAACAACTATAGAAAAAGACTTGCAGGTTCTAAGGAGTGATTTAGTAGGTATTGATTTAGAGCGGATTTTAAAGAAACCATTGTCGAGAAATGACCTGATTGTTGAGGATGGGGATGTTATCCGTGTTCCTAAAGAACTGCAGACAGTGCGACTAACCGGAGAGGTTTTAAAACCCAATAGTATAGTTTATGTTAAGGGGAGGAGCTTTAAAGGATATATTGATGGTGCAGGAGGGTTCAGCTATAATGCTTACAAGAAAGGAGCTTATATCGTATATTCAAATGGTTCTGTAGCTGCTGCCAGGAAGTTTTTATTCTTTAATAATTACCCTCAGGTAAAACCAGGATCTGAGATTTTTGTGCCAAAACGTGCGGAAAGAGAAAAATTGGGGATACAAGGGATCGTTGGAATTTCAACAGCAATAGCATCATTAGCGGCAATATTAATAACCGTATTAAGATAAAGTTTTATTAGAATGTCACTAACTTGATCCAAAAGGACTTGTAAATAAATGTGATATGAATATGAAAAATAATGGAAACAAAAAAAGAAAATGATGAAATTTCGGTAAAGCAGTTTTTGTCCGTACTTCATGATTGGATTAGATATCTTTTGTCTAAATGGTTAGTTATAATATCTTTAGGTATACTTGGGGGTATGTTAGGGTTATGTTATGCCTGGTTTAAAAAGCCTATTTACACTGCCACAACAACTTTTGTTTTAGAGGATGGAGATAAACAAGGAGGATTAGGTCAGTATGCTGGCTTAGCATCTATGGTTGGAATTGATTTGGGCGGCGGTGGAGGCGGTTTATTTCAAGGCGAAAATATAATTGAGTTATATAAATCACGAACTATGGTAGAGGAAACTCTATTAAGTAGAATTGAATATAATGGTGGAAAACATTTATTGATAGATCGATATATAGAGTTCAATAAATTAAGACAATCTTGGTCTTCAAATGCTAAACTTAAAGATATTGACTTCAATTTAAATGGTAGAAAGTCCTTTACCCGTTTGCAGGATAGTATTCTTGGATTAGCAGTTAAGGATATTAAGGCAAATAATCTTTTTGTCTCAAAACCAGATAAGAAACTTAGTATAATAAGGGTCGATATAAAGTCTAAAGATGAGCTTTTCTCTAAGATGTTTAATGACCAGATAGTTAAGAATGTAAATGATTTTTATGTCAGAACTAAAACGAAAAAATCATTACAAAATGTTCAGATTTTGCAACAAAAAGTAGACTCTGTTCGGGCTGTAATGAATGGGGCTATTTTTACAGTTGCGACAATTGTTGATGCGACCCCAAATTTAAATGCTTCTAGACAAGCACAAAGGGCTGCTCCTATGCAACGCTCACAATTTTCTGCTGAGACAAATAAGTTGATATTAGGAGAGCTTGTTAAAAATCTTGAACTGTCAAAAATCTCCTTGAGAAAGGAAACTCCTTTGGTGCAAGAATTGGATCATCCAATCTACCCCTTAGAAAAGGATAAACTAGGGAAGCTTAAAGGGATAATAATTGGTGGGATCTTGATGTCGCTTTTAACTGTCTTTGCATTAATAGCTAGAAGATTTTTTAAAAAAATCTATAGTTAATCGTATAGTATGAATTTTTTAAAATTAATTGGTCGCAATGAGGAATTATTCCTAAACGACATACAAAATTTGGAATTTAAATTGAGCCAAATCGTAACCTCATCCAATTTCTTGGTGATTGGTGGTGCCGGTTCAATTGGACAGGCTGTTGTAAAAGAAATCTTTAAACGTAACCCTAAAAAGCTGCATGTTGTTGATATTAGTGAAAACAATATGGTAGAATTGGTTCGAGATATAAGAAGCTCATTTGGGTATATTGAAGGCGATTTTCAAACCTATGCTTTAGATATTGGAACAATAGAATATGATGCGTTTATTGAAGCGGATGGCATTTATGATTATGTTTTAAACTTATCTGCGTTAAAACACGTTCGAAGTGAAAAAGACCAATATACTTTAATGAGAATGATTGATGTCAATGTCTTTAATACTGTGAAAAGCATTAATCAATCGATCTCAAAAGGGGTTAAAAAATACTTTTGCGTTTCCACTGATAAGGCAGCAAATCCTGTTAATATGATGGGGGCATCTAAACGGATTATGGAGATGTTTTTAATGTTTAAAAGTAAAGAGATCAGTATTTCGACTGCTCGTTTTGCAAATGTTGCATTCTCGGATGGGTCCTTACTGCATGGATTTAATCAACGCATCCAAAAACAACAACCTATCGTAGCTCCTAACGATATTAAACGATATTTTTTAATACCAAAGGAATCTGGAGAACTTTGCCTGATGTCTTGCATTTTTGGTGAGAACCGGGATGTGTTCTTCCCAAAACTTAGTGAAAGTTTGCACTTGATCACTTTTTCAGATATCGCCATAAAATATTTAAAGGAATTAGGATATGAACCTTATCTATGTGAAAGTGAAGATGAGGCCAGGGAACTCATAAAAACCTTACCTCAACAAGGGAAATGGCCTTGCCTATTTACAAGTAGTGATACTACAGGTGAAAAGGATTTTGAAGAATTCTTTACCGAAAATGAGACTTTAGATATGGATAGATTTGATAATCTAGGAGTAATAAAAAATGAATTTGGGGTTAATGATGAACTGTTAAACTTGTTTTCTTCACGTATCCAAGAGCTTAAATCAAATAAAGCTTGGTCCAAAGAAGATATTGTTGAATTATTTTTTAAAATGATCCCAGACTTCGGACATAAAGAGACAGGTAAATATCTAGATGCAAAAATGTAATATTCAATAAAGTATGCCAATTTTTTTTAAGGATATAATACAATTTATAAGGAAACAATTTCCGTATCAAGATTTTATTCCTTTACACGCACCAGTTTTTAGAGGGAATGAAAAAGCTTATCTCCTTGACACCATTGATTCGACATTTGTGTCCTCCGTCGGAGAATATGTGAATCGTTTTGAAGAAATGATGTGTCATATTACAGGTGCTTCTTATGCTATAGCCTTAGTAAATGGTACTAATGCGCTTCATATGGCTCTGATTCTTGCAAATGTCGAGGATAATGATGAAGTCATTACTCAGAGCCTTACCTTTATTGCGACATGTAATGCTATCAGTTATTGTAATGCTACTCCGGTTTTTGTTGATGTTGATCGTGATACAATGGGAATGTCCCCAGAAGCACTTGAGCAATTTTTAAGTAAAAATGCAGAAATTCGTGATGATGGATTCACTTATAATCGAATCTCCGGTAGCAGGATTAAAGCATGTATTCCAATGCATACCTTTGGATTCCCCTGCAGAATAGATTTAATTGCAAAAATATGTGAGGTTTGGAACATAACCTTGATAGAAGATGCCGCAGAATCCCTTGGGAGTTATTATAAGGGAAAACATACAGGCGTTTATGGGAAAATGGGAACATTTAGCTTCAATGGGAATAAAACTGTTACTTGTGGTGGTGGTGGTGCTTTGATTACGAATGATATAGGAATAGCAAAACGAGCAAAACATCTCACTACACAGGCTAAAGTTGCTCACGAATGGGCCTTTGTACATGATGAAATTGGTTATAATTACAGAATGCCAAACCTAAATGCTGCGTTGGCCTGCGCTCAATTGGAGCAGCTAGATTATTTTGTTAATAGCAAACGAGTATTGGCTTCTGATTACAAATCCTATTTCGAGAAAAATGGTATTTCATTTGTAAGTGAAATAAATGAAGCCAAAGCGAATTATTGGCTTAATGTCATTTTGTTTGAAGACTCTGAAGAACGAGATTCATTCCTTAAATATGCTAATGATAATGGAGTAATGTCAAGGCCAGCTTGGGAATTAATGCATAGATTGCCTATGTTTTCGAATTCGCAGAGAGGAGATTTATCCAATAGCGAATGGTTAGCAGATAGAATTGCAAATATCCCAAGCAGTGTAAGATTTATTATCGATAAAGATTAAAATGAAATAACTATATTATGAATCTTAAATATGATTGGTATAGTTAATTTTAATCTATAAATCGCACATGAAAAAAGCAGAAAATTTAAGCTCAAAAAGCTGGGATCCTAATTGGGATGAAGTTTTTTCAAATCAAGAGTGGGGTAAATATCCCTCAGAAAATTTGATTCAATTTATTGCACGTAATTTCTATAAAAGGAATAGAGAAGAAATCAAAATTTTAGAAGTTGGGTGTGGAACGGGGGCTAACCTTTGGTATATATCCAGAGAAGGATTTCAAGCTTTTGGTATTGACGGTAGTGAAATAGCAATTGCGAGAGCGAGAGAAAGGATGATTTCAGAGAACTTAATTGTTGATCTTCAGATAGGAGATATTGTTAACTTACCGTTTGTGGATGGATTCTTTGATGTTGTTATAGATAATGAATGTATATATTCAAATAATTATGATAATTCTGATTTAATACTGAAGGAAATAGCTCGTGTGCTTAAAACAAATGGAAAATTTTATAGCAGAACTTTCTCTGAAAAGATGTTTATCGGGGAAATGCTAAATGAAAGTGACTCTTTGGAGTATAAAGGTATTATAGAGGGGCCTTTAAAGGGTAAGGGATTTGTTAGATTATCCTCAAAAGAGTCAATCAAAAAGTTATATGGAAAATACTTTGTTATTAAATCGATAGATTATTTGCAATATACCATGATGAACGAAGCAATTACTATAGATGAATGGGTAGTAATATGCGATAAATAATTTTGAAACGAATGAAAAATGTTATCATTATTGCAGAAGCAGGTGTAAATCATAATGGAGATATCAATTTGGCCAAAAGGCTTATTGATCTTGGGGCAGAGGCCGGTGTGGATTATGTGAAATTTCAAACATGGGTTACCGAATTACTTTTGGATAAAGAAGCACCGAAAGCAGAATATCAAAAGACTAACGATGGCGAATTAACTTCCCAATTTGAAATGCTTAAGCAACTTGAGCTTTCCTATGATGACTTTATTGAATTAAACAGATATTCAAATGAAAAGGGGGTCGGGTTTCTATCCACTCCTGACGAAGAGAGAAGTCTTGATTTCTTAGCAGATACACTGAAACTTCCCATATTAAAAATTGGCTCCGGAGAGATAACAAATATTCCCTTTCTTAGAAAGGTTGGTAAAAAGAATAAAGATGTTATTTTGTCAACAGGAATGTCTACTCTAGGGGATGTTGAAAGAGCATATAATACGCTAATTGATTCTGGTGCAAAGTCAGTAGCACTACTGCATTGCACTTCCAATTATCCAGCTGCCTATAATAGTGTAAATCTTCGGGCTATGAATACTCTTGCCACAGCCTTCAAAACAAGAATTGGATACTCAGATCATACTGAAGGGATAAGCGTATCTTTAGCGGCTGTAGCACTTGGTGCTGAAATTATTGAGAAACATTTTACTTTAGATCGTAAAATGCAGGGGCCGGATCACAAGGCCTCTATGTCTCCGGAAGAATTAAAAATGCTTGTGAAAGAGATCAGAGTTGTAGAAGAAGCAATGTCTGGTTCTGGTTTAAAAAGAATTCAATCTTCTGAGATCAGCACAAGAGAGGTTGTGTTGAAAGGCCTTTACTTTAATAAGGACATTGAGAAGGGTAGTTTGATTACGGAGGAGATATTAATAGGAAAAAGACCAAATAATGAAATCTCTGCCCTTGATATCGATAAATGTATTGGTAAAAAACTAAAAAGAGATGTGACTGAGGGACAACCTATAAAATGGAGGGATATAGACTTTGAAGAAGATTAAAAAAATATCAGTGTTTACTTCAATAAGATCAGAATATGGCTTATTGAAATCTTTACTTGTACAAATTAAAAATGATAAAGACTTTGAGTTAAATCTAATAGTTGGAGGGGCGCATTTTCTTGATGAATATGGAAATACTGTGCAAGAAATTGAAAATGATGGCTTTGATATTACTTTTCGGGCTCCTTTCTTATTTAATGATGGCCAAAAGGATGTAAATACAAGATCAATTGCTGCCCTTTCTTGTCAAATAAATGAATATTTCCGGGCGAACGAAACCGACCTCTTAGTTGTTCTTGGTGATAGATTCGAATTATTGCCGGTTGTAACGGCTGCATTGGTGCTAAACATACCTATTGCACATATTTCAGGAGGAGAAATAACAGAAGGCGCCATTGATAACCAGGTTCGTCATGCAATCTCAAAAATGGCTAATTTGCACTTCGTGGCGACAGAACAATTTAAAAATAATTTGATTAGCATGGGAGAGGAACCATGGAGAATTAACATTTGTGGAGAGTTAGGTCTAGATGAGATAGTTAAATTAAATCTTATTCAAAAGGAAGAATTGTTTGCTGACCTAAAGCTTAACCCAGACCTCCCCGTTATATGTGCAACTTTTCATACCGAAACTATCGATAATAAAATCACACCGGATTTTGTTGATCAATTATTTAATGAAATACTTGCTAAAACTGAATTTCAAATCCTGGTAACGGCAGCAAATTTTGATTTTGGGGGAAATGATATAAATAGGGTATTGAACAGGTTAAACGATGTGTCTGATAGAATCAGTTATTGTAAGAGTTTAGGTAAGCTGAGATATTTTTCATTACTAAATGTTGCTAATTTGGTATTGGGAAATTCTTCAAGTGGATTGGTTGAAGCCAAGTCTTTTGATATTCCGGTTTTGAATGTTGGAAAAAGACAACAGGGTAGACTTGCTAACATAAATGTAATAAATACAAGTACTAATATAGATGAGATTATGGGAGCATTAAAGTATGCATCCTCCAAGGAGTTTAAGGAGGAATTTTCTGATACTCCTAACGTCTATGGAAAAGGAAATAGTGCATTATCTATTACTGAATTTATTAAAAAGTGGGATAAAGATGATCTATTACTTAAAAGAACAGTATTTAATTGATTAGTATGAGGTATATAGGAGGAGATTTTGCTCAGTGCGATTTGGCTAGATGCTTAAGGAAGGGCAATGATACATTTGACTTCTTTTTAACCAGTTCTGAATATAAGCCCATGTACTTTGAAACAGCTTCAGATGGGCTAGCAGCAATGATTGATGAAATTACTAAGGATAGTAGTGCGGAGATTTTTTTTCCGGACAATTACTGTCGGCAAACTATAAAAGTTATATTGGGAAAAGCAACAAACAAAAATGTTACTGTGACCTTTTACGATCAGCTAAAATCCCTTTTAAAATTACAAAATAAGCAGGATTCAATTAAGATTCTGTTAATTATGCATTTTAACTCAGTTTTTGATCAGGAGGCAATTAGATCGTTTGAGGAGCTGGATAGTAGATTTGTTTTGATTGAAGATTTTGTTCAACACCCCCTTGAAATTTCAAAAAGAAAAGGGAAATATTCAATTAATAGCTTAAGAAAAATATTGCCTCTTGATGTCGCCGTTTGCTATGGACTGACTTCAAAGGATAATTATATACAAGATCCCTCTGATTATTATAAATTAAAAAGAAAGGCAGAAAGAAAAAAAACTGAATTTTTAATTAATACTTCTAATACTGATCATGAAAAGCAATATCTAAAGTTATTTAAAGAAGCAGAGCTAAGTTTAGTTAATGATAAAATATATCTAGCCCAAAATTTGGATGTAGAAATACTTAAAACTATTGACTTTGAGGAAATACTTGCAAAGCGCAGAAAGAATTATAAGTTTCTGTATAGTAAGCTTATAGGCCTGAGCGATATAGAAATACTTCCGGGTGATTATTTTCAAATGATGATCTTAACAGGCGCACAGCAAAAAATAAAAGTAAAACTAGCTGAACAAGGAATATTTACATCAATCCATTGGTTAGATTCACAGACTGAGATTAGTCGAAATGAATTGAGTATTCCAATCGATCATCGTTATGATTTGGAAGATATGAATAGAATATTTAATAATTTGAGTAAGATTCTAATAGGGTAAATTTCTTATGAGTGACGTAGAAAGAATTTTTAGTAATAAAAATTGGGATGAATATGTGGAAGTATTAACCAGGCACAATGTACTATCTGATATTTATTTTGATAGCGGTTTTTTAGATGCGGACGCAAATCTTCAAAATGGAGAGTATGAAATCTATTTTCTTGAAAACGAGCAGAAATATTTTATTTATCCTTACATTAAGGTTCCATTTACTTTTGGAAATCGAACTTTATTTGACCTGATTTCACCCTATGGTTATGCAGGGCCAATATCCAATGACAGATTTTTCTTTAATTATGCGGAAAAAAAATTTATAGAGTATACTAGGAAAGATGAAAATATTGTCACTGAATTTGTACGATATCACTACCTTTATGGGGAGAGACAGAAATTTTCAGTAGAGATTAACAATGAGAAAAATAGAGATATTGTAACCCTTAATCTTCAAAATCCATGGGACTCGTTATTCAAAAATGATTTTAGTCCTACTGCAAGAAATCTTGTTAGAAAGATGGAAAACCAGGGGTTTAATTTTGAAATTGACGATAAGTTCCAAAATATTGATGATTTTATAGCTTTATATTATGGGAATATGAAGCATGCATCAGCAGCTGATTTCTATTATTTTCCTAAGGATTTTTTCTATAAACTCAAAGACAACCTTCCTGGAAAAATGATTTTAGCCCATATTAAAAAGGACAATGAAATCTATTGTAGTTCTTTGTTTTTTTTACATTCAGGAATAGTTACCTATTATCTTTCAGGAAGAGACATTCAATTTAGTCAGATCCCATCTAATTATCTTATTTTGAGCTCGATGGTCAAATGGTCTGAAGAAAATGGGTTTAAGCTTTTTAATTTTGGTGGAGGGAGAAGTACTCAGGTTGATGATAATCTCTTGAAGTTTAAGCAGCATTTTTCAAAAAATACAACTCCTTACTTTACAGGTAAGAGAGTACACAACATTGCTTTAATAAATGAAATAAGAGAAGATTTTATTAGTAGAAAGGGGATTGAAGAATTTCAAAGAAAGAGGCATTTATTACAGTTTTATCGTTAACAAGTATATTATATAAATATGATTGATTATCATAATCATCTGATCTTTCAGGAAAATAATGTCTTAACAGCTTTAGGTAAATTGGATAGTTTAGCACCCGATGCAATATTATTTGTTGTAGATTCTGAGAATAGGTTGTTGGGATCTTTAACGGATGGCGATATCCGAAGAGGACTGTTAAAAGGACTTTCTCTAGACGAATCTATTAAGAAATTTATAGAGCCTAATCCAAGGTTTATTAGACAGGAAGAAGTTATTGTAGAAGAATTAATTAGATTAAGAGATCGTCATTTTAAATTAGTGCCTGTACTTGATAAAAATGGTGTAATACTTAAAATAATAAACTTAAGATTGTTAAAGTCTTATCTTCCTGTGGATGTTGTTATTATGGCCGGAGGCAGAGGAGAACGATTAAGGCCTCTAACGGATAATACACCAAAACCTATGCTGCATGTAGGTAATAAACCAATTATTGAGCATAATATTGATAGGTTGGTGAATTTTGGCATTGAAAATATCTGGATTTCGGTAAAATACTTAGGAGAACAGATTGTGGATCATTTTAAAGACGGAGAATCAAAACAGGTTAATATAAAATACATTCAAGAAGAGGTTGCGTTGGGTACCCTTGGTGCTGTTTCACTAATTGATACATTTGTAAATGATACAATTCTTGTGATGAATTCTGATTTATTGAATAATATTGATTTTGAAGCTATGTATGTTCAATTTAAGGAGTGTCAGGCCGATCTTATGATTTCAACAATATCCTACGAGGTTAATATTCCTTATGCGATATTAGATATTGATAATAGTGTAATAACGGCCTTAAATGAAAAGCCCGTAAAAACCTATCTTGCAAATGCAGGCGTATATCTTCTAAAAAGAAGCGTATTGAATTTATTGCCTTATAATAAGTTCTATGATGCAACTGATCTTATTGATCAGGCCCTGAAGCTGGGGTACAAAGTTGTTCCGTTTAACCATTTAGGGTATTGGTTAGATATTGGGAAACATTCCGATTTTGAGAAGGCTCAAAAAGATATTCACAATCTAAGATTTTAATGAAAATAAGAAAAGCACTTTATATAATTCCCGCCAGAGGAGGTTCTAAAGGGATCCCTTATAAAAATATTAAGTTATTGAATGGAATTCCTTTAATTGGCTATACACTGGAGTTAGCAAAAAAGGTTTGTGCTGATGGAAATCATATATGTGTCAGCACGGATAGCACTGAAATTGCTAAGGTGGCCGAGCAATATGGAATTAACATGCCCTTTTTAAGGCCAAAAGAATTATCAACCGATTCTGCAACTACAAGAGATGTGATCATCCACGCCCTAAATTTTTATAAGAAGGAAAGGAATGAAGAATTTGAAATAGTTGTTTTATTACAGCCTACATCTCCATTTAGGAAAGAGAAGCATGTTATTGAAGCTGTAGAAAGGTTCTCACCAGAAATTGATATGGTGGTATCTGTTAAAGAGAGCCATGAAAATCCTTATTGCACATTGTATGAAGCGGATAATAATGGATATTTGATACAATCTAAAGATATCGGCGCAACCAGAAGACAGGATTGCCCTCCCGTTTTTGCAATGAATGGGTCAATTTACGTTATAGATGCAAAGCTTATTTTAGAGAAAGACTTCTCGCAGTTTAAGAAAGTGGCTCCTTATCTTATGGAAGATGTATATTCAGTGGATATAGATACTCCATTAGACTGGCTTTATTGTGAGATGCTGTTACAAAACAATTTGGTTTAGGCTAAGGATAATGATAGTTAAAAAAATACTAAAATCTTCTTTATTTCAATCTTCTGGAATTTATACAATAACTTCAGTTGTCAATGCCGCAATTCCTTTTTTGCTTATTCCTATTTTAACGCGAGTTTTTTCGACTGCAGATTATGGCATTGTTTCCATGATTACGATCATAATTAATATAGTAACCCCTTTCATTGGTATAAGTGCAAATGGAGCAATCCACAGAAAATATTTTGATGAAGATAGTAATTTAAATTTCCCAAGATATGTAGGAAATGCCTTTGTTTTACTTTTATTAAGTGCGATTTTTTTTCTATTTTTTTTCCTGTTATTTGGAGACCTAATTAGTAAATTCACCTCAGTTCCTGCTAAGTGGTTATATGTTATCTTAATAATTGCAGTATGTCAATTCGTTACCCTAATCTTGTTAACAATTTGGCAAGTTAAAGTAAAGCCATTGAATTATGGGCTTCTGCAAATTATACAATCATTAATTAATGTTGGACTATCTTTATATTTTATCTATCAATTAAGGTTTGGATGGGAGAGCAGGATCTTAGGCCAGCTAATTGCTGTATTATTAACAGCTGGTTTTAGCTTAGTTATATTGATTAGGCTTAATTATATTAAGTTTGAATTCAATATAATTGATCTTAAAGATATAGTAAAATTCAGTTTACCATTAATACCGCATACCTTAGGAGGGCTTATGATTGCGTTTACGGATCGGATTTTGATTACTAACATGATAGGCGTTAACGATACCGGAGTTTATACTGTAGCTTACCAAATTGGGAGTGTGTTGAATTTACTAAATGTTTCTTTTATCAATGCATATGTGCCATGGCTATATAATAAGTTAAATGCTAATGATGCTTTTATCAAAATGAAAATTGTAAAATTTACATATGCCTATTTTTTTATAATGGTTATAATTGCCTTAATCAGTGCCCTGGTTTTACCAATTTTCATACAAAAGTTTGTAGGGAAATCTTTTGGTACTGCCAGTATCTATACATTTTGGATTATATTAGGATACGTATTTAATGGAATGTACTTAATGGTTGCTGGGTTTATTTTTTATGTAAAGAAAACAGCTCTTCTCTCGAAAATTACATTTGCTACTGCCATTCTAAATATACCGATTTGCTATTTGTTTCTTAGAAATTTCGGTACCTTGGGTGCGGCGATGTCTATGTCATTAGTATATTGCATCTCTTTCATATGTACTTGGGTACTAAGTAATCGGGTGTACAAAATGCCTTGGTTTAAATTGAGAAGAATATGATAAAGGTATTTGAGTGGTTATATACTAGGAGTACCAATTTTTATTGGAAGGTTATCTATAAAATAATCAGGGCGAAGTATGAAATAGATAATTCCTTTATTTTTAATGGAAAGGAAATAGAGTTCTATGGTGAAGGAGAAATTCAATGCGGATCTAATAGCTACATTGGTTCTTATTCTACAGTTCACGCACATGAAAATTGCAAAGTTATAATTGGTAAGGGGTGTCGAATAAGTCACAATGTTAGAATTTATACGTCAACCCTTATTGCAGATCAGGACTTCTCACTAGATCATTTGGAAGAGAAGATAGGAGATGTTGTAATTGGAGATTTTGTTTGGATTGGAGCTAACGTCTTTATTAATCCAGGAATTAAAGTGGGTAACAACTCAATTGTTGGCGCAAATAGTGTTTTAACAAAGGATGTCGCGGATTTTGAAATTGTTGGAGGGGTTCCTGCAAAAGTGATTAGAACCAAGGTATTGTCACAAAATAAATGAAAATATAGAAGAACATGAAAAGACAATTCTTAATTCTATCCTTTTTGTTTTGTTTTGCTGGCAATTCATATGCTCAGATTGGTAAAAGCAAATTATATTTAGCAATAGATGATTATGGCCCTGGAGTTGAAATGTATTTAAATAAAGTAGGCAATAAAAGTGTTCTGGTAATTTTGGGGGATAAAATTTATGAAGAAAACACTCCAGGAAAAGAAGCAAAAGTAAATAAGGAGCTTCTAGAGAATTATATAGAACAGGTTCTTCCAAACAAGCTGTCGGATGGGATGGGGGTTTTGGATTGGGAGGGCAGATCTTTCGATCTGTTGTCATCTGTACCCTCAAGTAATAAAGTTTATCAGAGTGTATTGGCAGAGTTTTTAATGGCATTGAAAATTGCTAAAAAGAGTCGCCCAAATGTTCAATGGGGATTTTGGGGGATACCCTTTAAAAGAGCAAATTTTAAAACTAGAAAAGATTGGATTTTGGCCAATCAAAAAATTGCAGTCTTATTAAAAGCCTGTGATGTATTGTGTCCGGATCTTTATGGGTATAATCCTTCAAATTTGGGCAATGATGAAGATGTTAGGTTGTCGATTGAACTGGGGGCTAGGTTTGATAAAAAGGTTTATCCATTTATATGGCATAGGTATAATGGGGGAGACCAGAAAAGTTACATGCTAAAATTGATACCAAAGCTTAAATTTGTTAACTATGCTATCGATATCCTGAAGGTAAAATACAAGAATAGGAAAGTTAATGGAGTTATCTGGTGGAGCAAAGACACCTATTTTTATACACATCAGGAAAAACCTTTGCTGAATGAGTCTCCTGATTTTGAGTCGTTTAAGAGGTATTATGATAATTTGCTAATTGAATATTCAAAGGCAGCATTGAGGGCTATGTAATGAGTCCGTACTTTGCTTAGAAAAGGAGAATGGGAGACTGAATGAATAAAATAACTTCTGCAAAAGAGATTTCGGATTTTATTAAGGATCTGGAGAACAGGTTTAATCCTCAAGATTGGAAGATTGATGATGTTGATATTTGGCCTGTGTTGCGGGTTAACTTGCACTATGAACTATCTGCAAAATTAATAAAGATGTCTGGCAGAGAACGGAGCTTTAAACAAAAAGTAACAAGAGCTCTGGGGGCATTTTCATCTATATTTGAAAAGAAGGCTAAGCCAGCTAAAATTTTAATGGTTTCTGATGGAATATCGTATACAAAAATAGATTCATATCTATATGAAAGATTTTGTGACCCTATAATTTCTATTCTAGAAGTAAAATCTGTAACCTGGTTAAAGTGGAATTTATCTGGAAACCTGAATGGAAGCTGGAAATATAAAGCATTCAACATTGAAGGAGCTTTAGATTTAAGATTTATTTTTTCTAAAATGGATCAGGTTAAATTAGTTAATCAAATTCCTAATTTTAAGGAATTTATTATATTTATCATGAAGGAGACGGGTATTTGTTGGTCAGAGGATAAAATAAATAAGCAGATAAATCAATTTATTAGTATTGAAAAATGGTACTTAAAACAACTTAAATTGATAAAACCTAGCCTGGTTATTATTGTAAGTTATTATTCAGACCGAGGCATGGCACTAATAAAAGCATGCAGATCTTTAAATATTCAAACTGCAGATATACAACATGGTGTACAGGGAGAAATGCATATGGCGTATTCCAATTGGCAGAAAGTTCCGATAACTGGGTATAATACACTACCTAATGATTTTATCGTGTGGTCAGAGGCTGAATCTGAAGCCATAAAAAAATGGGCCAAAAACACCCCCCATTCTTCAATGATTTTGGGTAATCTTTTTGAAGAAGGCTGGTTCGCTAAAGAAGGTGAAATAATTACTGGAATTGATTCTACATTGAAATCTCTTCTTGAAACGATGTCGGCCAGTAAAACGGTTTTGTTTACATTACAATATGGTTTAGAATATGAGGAATGGGTCTTTGAATGTATAAGAGTTACCCAGTTTGAGTTTAATTGGTTAATTAGATTGCATCCAGTAATTAATGATGAATTTCATATTAATAAGCTAACTGCACTTATGAAAAAATATGGAATAACAAATTATGAGCTTATCATTAGCTCCTCACTACCTTTGTATGGGGTACTTAGAAATGTTAACGTTCATGTAACACATAGCTCTACAACTGTTGTTGAAGCTAAGCATTTTGGTGTTAAATCAATAATCCTATCTGACTATGGGCAAGAATTCTTTAGCCAAGAGATAAATGAACGTACGGCTTACTGTATTCATAATTTTACTGCAGAAGACTTACGTAATCTTTGTAATTCGACTTATTCAGAAAGAGTCTTAAATGCAATTGATATGGAAGAGAATAAGGCCGAGGTTTATACAAATGAATATTTAGAAACTTATTTATGATAACAATTGTAGATTATAAGATGGGCAATTTAATGTCCATTCAAAATATGCTAAAGAAATTAGGTTATGAAGCACAGATAACTTCTGATCCTGATAAAATCAGAGATGCTTCTAAGTTAATTTTACCTGGTGTTGGCTCGTTCGGGGCTGCAATGGCTGCAATAACAGAATTAGGGATTACTGACGCATTAAATCAATTCGTCCTAGTGGATAAAAAACCTATTCTTGGAATCTGTTTAGGAATGCAGTTAATGTGTAGTTACAGTGAAGAGGGAAATATTGGCGGGCTGAATTGGATTGATGCTTCTGTTAAAAGATTCCCAAAAGTAGTTAATGAGGGAAAATTGAAGGTACCACATATCGGATGGAATAAAGTTGTCGGGTCTTCTGAATTTTTGAAAGATGACACAGAGAATAAATTCTATTTCGTTCATAGCTATTTTGTTGAGCTAAATCTGAAAGAAGAACAATTGATGGAATCTACTTATGGAATTTCATTTTGTTCTGCATTTCAAAAGGATAATATTTTAGGTGTCCAATTTCATCCGGAAAAAAGTCATAAATTTGGAATGCATCTTTTAAAGACATTTGCATCTTAACAATAACTTGATGAATTTTAGAATTATACCGTGTCTTTTATTGAGAAATCAAGGGCTGGTAAAAACAATCAAATTTAAGAAGGAGATCTATATTGGAGATCCAATTAATGCCATACGTATCTTTAATGATAAGGAAGTCGATGAACTTGTATTTCTGGATATCTTAGCAACAAGAGAAAAACGTCCTCCCAATCTCGAATATATTAAGAAGTTAGCTGGAGAATGTTTCATGCCTTTTGCATATGGAGGAGGAATTACTAATATTGATCAAATAGCGGAATTAAATGCAATTGGTGTAGAGAAAATTATTGTCAACTCAATAGCCTTCAGCGATGCAAGTTTTGTGAAACGGGCTGTTGAACGATTTGGAAGCTCCACTATTGTGATTTCTATTGATGTTAAAAAGGATTTTTTTGGGAAGTATCATGTTTATACTCATGGCGGTACAAAGAAATTATCTATAAGTTTAAAGGAGATTCTTAATAAAATAAATGAATGGCAAGTTGGCGAGGTCATTGTCAATTCTATAGATAAGGATGGAACTATGCAGGGCTATGATGAGTTCTTAATTAAACTGGTAACAGATGTATTAGATATGCCTGTTATAGCTCTTGGTGGTGCTGGTGTTATAAAAGATTTTCAATCTGTAATTATGAATGCCGGTGCTTCTGCGGTTGCAGCCGGTAGTTTTTTTGTTTTCTACGGTCCACATAAAGCTGTTTTAATAAATTATCCGACTAACGAACAAATTAAAAGTATCAATCAATAAAATGAATAGAATTCAGTTGCCTAATATGATAAAAAAAGTATGTACAAATTGTGTGATGGATGATTCAGATCCCGAGATTGAATTCGATGATAGTGGTGTCTGTAACCATTGCAAGCAAGCAACCATTCTACTGCAGCAAAAGCCCTATTCCTTACCTTTACCAGAGAAAGAAAGAGAATGGGAACTCTTAGTTAATAAAATAAAAGAAAGAGGTAAGGGCAATAAGTACGATTGTTTAATAGGGTTAAGCGGAGGAGTGGATAGTACATACGTTGCATATTTAGTGAAAAAGGCAGGATTAAGACCGCTGGCTGTTCACCTTGATAACGGCTGGAATTCAGAGCTTTCAGTAATTAATATTGAAAACATATGTAGAACATTAGATATTGAATTATTTACCAAGGTATTGGATTGGGAAGAATTTAAGGGTTTGCAAATGGCATTTCTTAAAGCATCAACTCCAGATTCTGAAGTTCCAACAGATCATGCCATTTTTGCGACATTATTTGAACTAGCAGCAAAGTTCAATATTCGTTATATATTAACAGGAATAAACATTGCTACAGAATCAATCCTCCCCCGAACCTGGTCTTATGGCCATTGGGACTGGAAATATATTCGTAGTATAAATCGAATTTTTGGTCAAAAGCGCCTCTCTGGTTTCCCACATTATAGCTTAGGAAAGTTGATCTATAATTTAAAAATTAGAAAGATACAATGGATCAGTATACTTAATTATGTTGAATTCAACAAGAAAGAAGCTAAGGATCTAATTCAGAAGGAGTTAAATTGGAGAGACTATGGTGGAAAGCATCATGAGTCAATTTATACAAAATTTTTTCAAACATATATTTTACCAAAAAAGTTTGGAATTGATAAGCGCAAAGCACATTTGTCGGCATTAATTTGCTCTGGACAAATTAGTCGTGCCGAAGCAATTGAGGAGCTAAAAAATCCAATTTCAATTGATATTGAGGCAAAAAACGAGCGGGAATATTTAACCAAAAAATTTGGAATAAGTGATTCTGAATTTGAAGATATTATGAAGGCTAGTCCAAAAACTTTTCATGACTATCCAAATAACTGGAACCTAATTGAAAGGATAAATAGATTTAGAAAAAGAAAAAAGTAATAAATGACCTTTCGACTCACTTATCTAATTCTTGTTATTTATTTACTAATACTTTGGGTATTTCTGAATATATGGGGGATTGATGCGATCAATGGTGTAATTGATTTTGAGTTTTATGCAGATTCCGAGACTTATATGGAATATGCAAAGGATGGGATTACTTTTTTTGAGATGATACTGTTTAATCCAAATTTAATTGGGCCGGTATACTTAGCCAGATTCCTGGGCAATAATTACAATTTAATTTTTTTTTTAAACGCATTCATACTCTTTTACAGTTATAAGCTAGTAACGACAAACTTTAAGGTAAATAGGTATCTTCTTTTATTCTTATGGATTTTATCACCCATGATGATATCCAGTGTATTATCAATTAACAAAGAAATTGTTGCTGTCCTATCATCGATTATGGTATTGGTTTATATCAAGAATGGGAAGTATCTATACCTTGCAGGTGCGATTTGTCTGGGTTTATTTGTAAGGTGGCAGCAGGTTCTATTTGTGCTTTTGCTTGCAAGTTTGTTTTCAAATCTGAACCCGCTTAGAAATAAGATGTTTCTTTCCTTTATTCTTTTATTGTTAGGAATTTCTATTTTGTATCCCCTGGCAACAATTGGAACAGTGCAAGAGATGATTGTCGCTTCTGAGGATGTTAACAATGCGGATGGTGGATCAGGTATTTATTTTTTACTTAATGAATTGCAATCCAAACCTTTCATGTATACAATCCTCTTTATCCCAAAACTCATATTTTTATTGTTCTCTACTCTAACACGGGTTGGCACATTTGGGAAATTAGATTCTTTTTATAATGATACTATTGTTTTCGCGCAATGTGTGTGTTATTTGTTTATAAGCATTTTATTAGTTATAAAAAAGAAAATCTCATTTAAGAATCTCTTTTTCTTTAGTGCATTAATTTATTGTCTTTTATTTACTCTTTCACCTATTTTTGCCCCAAGATATTTATTTATATTTTATATACTTTCTGCAGTAGCAGTTAGTGAAGAAATAGATAACCCCGAAGATAAACTCACTTAACTATGATAAAATTTGCTATAATAGGTTGCGGACGTATAGCCCAACGCCATGCTGAACACATTGCCAATAACGGAGTTCTTGTCGCTGTTTGCGATATCGATAAGAATAAAGCTGATGAGATGGCTAAGAAATTTAATGCCCTGGCCTTTTATTCGCTTGAAGAACTGTTAAATGCTGATATTGAAATTGATGTCGCTGCTATTTGTAGCCCTAATGGCCTACATGCAAGGCATTCAATTGAATCCCTTAAGAAAGGCCTGCATGTTTTATGTGAGAAGCCTATGGCTATAAATGTCTCTGACTGTGGCGACATGATCCAGGCCGCAGAGAAAGCGAACAGACGTTTGTTTGCTATTAAGCAAAATAGATTTAATCCGCCTGTTGCAGCGGTCAAGGAAGCTATTGATTCAGGGAAATTGGGTAAAATTTATAGCGTTCAATTAAGTTGCTTTTGGAATCGGAATGAAGATTATTATAAAAATTCCTGGAAAGGAACAGCTGATCTTGATGGTGGAACGTTGTTTACTCAGTTTAGCCATTTTGTCGATTTACTTTATTGGATGGTGGGCGATGTACGGAGAGCATTTGCTGTCACAGGTAATTTTGCCCATAAGGATATAATCGAATTTGAAGATACAGGAGTGGTTGCTCTGGAATTTAATAATGGTGCTTTAGGAACTATTAACTATACAGTAAATAGTTATGGAAAGAATATGGAAGGATCATTAACTATTTTTGCCGAGAAAGGGACAGTGAAAATTGGAGGACAATACCTTAATGAACTAGAATATCAAAAGATAGAGGGGTTTGAATTTAAAGATTTGCCACAGGGAAATACAGCGAATAATTATGGTAATTATCAAGGGTCTATGTCTAATCATGATAAGATATATGAAAATCTGGTTGACGTGCTTCAAAATGGTGCATCGATTTCCACTAATGCTTTTGAGGGGTTAAAAACTGTGGAAATTATAGATAAAATTTATCAGTCGGCTAAAAAGTAATTTTATGGAAAATCCTGTTTTGTTAGAATCTGCTATCAGGGATGTGGAGTTTGGGAAAAAAGTAAAAATTGTACAGCCAGTAAATATATATGGTTGTACTTTGGGTGATGATTGTTTTATTGGTCCCTTTGTTGAAATTCAAAAAGATGTTGTCATCGGTGCAGGAACTAAGATACAATCTCACACTTTTATTTGTGAGTTAGTTACCATAGGAGAACGATGTTTTATAGGACACGGTGTAATGTTTATAAACGACTTGTTTGAAAAAGGCGGGCCGGCTCAAGGTGATAAATCTCTTTGGAAATCAACGAATATTGGTAATGGTGTTTCAATTGGGAGTAATGCCACAATTTTGCCGATAAATATTTGTGATAATGTAGTGATTGGAGCTGGGGCAGTTGTAACAAAAGATATAACTGTATCTGGGGTATATGTTGGGAATCCAGCTCGATTAAAAAGAAAAATTTAATGCAGTTAGAAGCAAGGCCGAGAGAGTTTTTTTATCAGTTGGAATCTCTAAGGGGGGTAGCCGCATTACTTGTCGTCTCATTTCATTGTGCACATTATTTTCCGCCTTTTAATGATGTTATGATCTTTGGTAAGGGCTATATAATGGTTGATATGTTCTTCGTTTTGTCGGGCTTTGTTATTTATCATAGTTATGAGAATTCTATTAATAATGCTGCCGAACTCAAGAGATTTATAGTCCTTCGGTTGGGCAGAATTTATCCATTGCATTTTTTTACAACTATAATTTGGTTATTTGCCCCCCTCATTGAATATTTAACAGGGGATTATGGGTTAAATAAATCAACTTTTTCTTTTTCTAATACAATCGCAAATTTTTTATTAATACATAACTGGGGTTTTGAACATTTTGGAGCCATCAACGCTCCTAGTTGGAGCATCTCAACGGAATTTTTTGCTTACCTTTTTTTTGCATGTTTTTTAATAATATTTAAGAAAAATTTTAAGGTTGTTTTATATTTTACTGCCTTGTTTTGTGGAGCGATGGTTTATACCCTTCATTCGGATAGTCAACTTTTAGCTTTATCAAGGTGTTTGTTCTCTTTTTCTCTTGGAAGCATAATCGGTATTTTGTACAAAAGATTCACTAAAAGAGAACTTATGCGTTTTATCCCCGCGCCTTGGGTGGCATTACTTATTTTAATTGTGGCTATGGAGGTGCTTTTTAGATTATATTCTTTGAAAGAATATGTATTGTTCCCAATTATTTCCTCTTTGCTGATTCTTTCTCTTTTGATTTATCCTAAGTCTATTATAGTAAAAGGACTACAGCAGCCTGCCCTGGTAAAAATAGGGACGCTCTCTTATTCTATTTATATGACTCATGGTATAGCAATAACGTTTCTGGTTAGGCTTTTTCATAAATTAAATATTCCCATTGAAACATTGAGCGGATCATTGTTTTTAATATTATGTATATTTGCGTTTACATATATGCTCTCTGTTCTCACCTATAAATACATTGAAAAGGTGTTTAGAGATAAGATTAGAAATTGGATTTCTACATCTTCTAAGTAATTTTTATAATGAATAAGATACCGTTTGTTGATTTAAAAGCTCAGTATGAGCGAATTAAGCCTGAGATAGATTCAGCTATTGAGAATGTTATAACCGAAACTGCTTTTATTGGCGGTAAATATGTTAAAAATTTTGAAAATGAGTTTGCCTCATTGTATGGTGTTAAACACTGTATAAGTGTCGCAAATGGAACGGATTCACTATATATTCTGATGAAAATGCTTGGGGTAGGTGTCGGAGATGAAGTGATAACGGTTGCTAATAGTTGGATTTCTTCTTCAGAGACAATATCTCAATTGGGAGCAACACCTGTATTTATAGATATTGATCCTGTCTATTATACGCTAAACGAAATGGAGCTAGAGGCTGCTATCACCTCAAAAACCAAAGCAATTATTCCAGTTCATTTATTTGGACAGGTATGTGAGATGGATAAAATCATGCAGATCGCAAATAAGTTTTCGTTGCCTGTTATCGAGGATTGTGCTCAATCTCATTTTTCTGAGTTTAAAGGTATAGAAGTAGGTAAATTGGGAATAGCAGGATCCTTTTCATTTTATCCGGGCAAAAATTTAGGTGCCTACGGAGATGCTGGATGCATCATTACAAATGATGATTCATTGGCTGAGAAATGTAGGATGTATGCGCGTCATGGTGCATTGATTAAGCACGAACATCAGATAGAAGGTATAAATAGCCGGTTGGATGGTTTACAAGCGGCAATACTTAGTGCAAAACTACCACATATTCTGAAGTGGACAGATCAACGCATAGCCAATGCAAAAATCTATGATGAATTGCTGGAAGGTATTGATTGTTTGATTCAAAAACCTGCTGTCAGACCAGAGAGTAAACATACTTTTCATTTATATGTTGTGCGGGTAAAGCGTAGGAATGACTTAATTAAGTATTTAAAAGATAAGGGAATAGAAACTGCAGTTCATTATCCAACTATTTTGCCGAATCTACCTGCATATTCTTATTTGAAACTCAATAAAGGTATTTTTCCAGTTGCCCAGAGGCATCAGGAAGAGATACTCTCGCTCCCAATGTATCCAGAGTTAACAAGAGACCAAATAGAATATATATGCACTTGTCTGCGAGATTTCGATACTAAGTAGTTGTGAAAAGGAAAATAGTCTTTATCCATCATTGTGGTACTAAAAGTGGTGCTGCAAACAGTCTAATCACCCTTATCAGGCATCTTGATAAAGCAAAGTTTGAATGTCTTGTGTTATGCCCAAAAGGGTCGGCGTTTGGTGCTTTTGAAGAAGTGGCTGATAAAGTGCATTTAATACAGGAGCTTCCTGAGATAATTACTATTTCTGGCTCTTCAAGTAATTATGTAAGATTATTTAAGGCAGCATTACTATACAGAAACCTAAACGAGGTATACAATATTATAGACAGGCTAAATCCAGATATTATACACTTCAATGAAATTTCTCTCTCATCAGTAGCAAGACGTCTTAAAAATGATAAAAGGATAATTGTTTTTCATGCAAGGGTAGTTTTGGATCATAAAACTAATTTTTTGAATCAATTTATAATTAAGAGATTAAATAGATATGCTGATCATGTTATATGTATTGATGAAAGCGTGCGAAATTTATTAAATGGATTAGATAAAACATCAGTAGTATATAATTCTTATCAGTTTCCTCAGGTAGAGTTGGAAAATAATTCTACTACAACCCATAGGAAATTTGGAGTATTATTTTTAGCCAACTTGATTAAATACAAAGGGGTTTTTGATTTATTGGAAGCAGCTAAATTATTGAAAGAGCATGCTGATATTGAAATCCGCATTGCTGGCGGAAATTCCAGGCCCGACATCTTTTTTAAATCCCTTAAAGGAAAAATTTTAAACCTTTTGGGGTTAGTGAAAGATAATCGAACAATTCTTCAAAGAGAAATTGATAAATTTAATTTGAATGAGAGAATTAAACTTATTGGGAACGTGAAAGATATTGAGGCTTGCATATTAGATTGCCATGTAAATATTTTTCCTAGCTATATGGATGGCCCATCAAGAAGCATATTTGAGGCCGGTGTTTTTGGCAAACCAAGTATTATTTCATTACACCATAAAATAAATGATGTTGTAGAAGATGAGATAACAGGTTTGGTAATAGATGAGCATAGTCCCGACCAAATTGCCAAAGCTATCCTAAGACTTAGAGATAACAGGGAATTCCTTCATGCTATGGGACGAAATGCAAAGGAAAAGTATATGAAATTAAATGATCCAGTGATAAACGCTAAAAATGTTGAACGGATTTATGCAAAGCTACTCGATAAAATTGTTATACATTCTGAAACAAATTGCTAGTTTGTTATGAAAGTATCTGTACTAACTGTAGTTTATAATAATGCTACTACAATTTCCTCAGCAATAGAATCAGTACTTCAGCAGTCTTATGTTGATATAGAGTTTATTATAGTCGACGGTGGATCTACTGATGGGACTTTAGATAAAATTAGCCAATATAGAAATAGCATTCATACTTTAATTTCGGAGCCTGATAAAGGTATTTATGATGCAATGAATAAGGGGTTGTCTAAAGCGAGTGGTGAAATCATCTGTATACTTAATTCTGATGATATATATTCAGATCAATTTGTAATTCAAAAGGTTGTTGACAAATTTCAGGCTTCCAACATTGATGGTGTGTATGGTGATCTCCATTATGTTGATGCCAAGGATACAAACGTTGTTTTAAGGAGATGGATATCAGGAGAATATAAGCCTGATAGTTTTCTCTTTGGATGGATGCCGCCACACCCTTCATTTTTTGTTAGGAGGGATATCTATGAAAAATTTGGAGTATTTAATACCAAACTTAAAAGTGCAGCAGATTATGAACTTATGCTAAGATTCATCCATAAGCATAAAATCAAGATAGCCTACATACAGGAGGTACTCGTTAAGATGAGAAGTGGGGGAGTTAGCAATTCAAGTCTAAAAAATCGATTAAGAGCAAATTTAGAAGATAGACAGGCATGGAAATTGAATAATCTAAAGCCATATTTTTTTACATTATTTCTTAAACCACTTCGCAAATTAGCCCAGTTTCTTTAGTTCATTTTTTTACTGATCCCTGAACTATTTAAAAACAATGTTGATAGTAAAAAAAATATCACTAATAGGTGATATTCAAAGTTTTTCTTTAAATTTGGCATCATTATAGTACTCAGCTCTCACACATAAACGCCTACCTATGCTTTTCACCCTTATTTATCTTACCAGTCTTTTAGTTGTAGCTTTTGCTATACCTCCTATCATCACTGTTTCGTTAAGGAAACGGTTATTTGATGATCCAAATGAGTCTCGTAAGATCCATAAACGCATTATTCCAAACTTTGGGGGTGTAGCAATATTCACTGGATTTCTTTTTTCCTGCTCTATATTTATCCCATCACAGATATTGCCTGAAGGGAATGTTCTAATGGCTGGTGGACTTGTCCTTTTTATGATCGGATTAAAGGACGATATCATAGGTTTAGGTCCAGGTATCAAATTTGTTGCGCAGTTTATGAGTGCCTTTATTGTATCCGTTGTAGCAAACATAAGAATAAGTGATTTGCATGGGATATTTGGTATTTATGATATTCCTTACTACGCAAGTATAGCTCTAACCGTGTTTTTTATTGTGGGTATTGTTAATGCTTTCAACTTAATTGATGGGATTGATGGATTAGCTGGTTCTATAGGAGTAATTTTTAGTGTAGTATTCGGAGTGCTTTTTTATAAATCCGGTGATCTGGGATGGGCATACCTTGCTACCAGTTTGGCAGGTGCACTATTAGGCTTTCTATTCTTTAATGTAACCCCTGCAAGGATCTTTATGGGAGATTCGGGGTCGTTGCTGCTGGGCTTTATTGCAGCTGTCTTGAGCATTAAGTTTATAAATGTCAGCCTTTCCGAGAATGTAATGGCAGGTCCATTTCAAATTACGTCAGGAATTGGATTGGTTTCCGCAATTTTGATTATACCTGTTTTTGATACCTTACGTGTTTTTACATTAAGAATCCTGCGCGGTACATCCCCATTTACTGCAGACAGTAACCACATTCATCATCGCTTACTTTCACTCGGTTTAAGCCATGTGCAGGCTGCACTGGTACTTGCGTCTGTAAATGTTGTTTTTATTATTGCGGGTCTTTCATTGCAAAATATGGGCGATGCGGAATTAGTAAGTTTTACTATGCTCTTAATGTTGACTCTAAATGGTGTGTTAAGCCTGTTTATAAATAGGTCCAAAAAAACAGCATCATTAGCTGGGTCTATAAAACGTACAAAACCAGCTAGATCTGAGAAAAGCTTTGCAGAACGTGTTCTGGAGAAGATTTCGGAAAATTAAAATCCTTTCTTATTAAAACAGTAAGTTTGCTTCCGGAATAGCCGTTATTGTGTTCCGAAAATGCGGCATTAAAGTTGTATGGATTGAATCCAAAGAATATCTGTTTATGAAGAAAAAGCTATTTAATGAATAAATGTCTATTATTTTTCTTGTGCATAATCTTGTTTGGATCATGTGCAAAGGACTACCGCAATCAGGCAGATGTGTATAGTAATGATTTTGAACAAGGCAGTCTGACTGGAATTTCCGGCGGCGAGATTGAAACCTTCAATAACTCTAAAGTTTTGGGTAGATACAATAATAGCGGCTTTGAGCTATCGTTGACAAATTTACCGGAACATGATTTGGTCGAGATCTCCTTTGACCTGTATATCCATGACTCCTGGGACGGAAATAAAGAGGGTGAAGACGGCATAGCCGACGGTCCTGATTTGTGGGAGATGATGCTCGATGGAAAGAGTTACATTAAAACAACTTTCTCTAATTTGCCCTGCGGAACCAAAACTTTTTGTGAGCCCCAATCTTATCCTCACAATTATCCAAATAATAATAATAACCCTAAAGCGGGGGCCTCAAATAGGAACCTTCCTGGAGTTTGTAATATGGCAGGAGTTGTCGGGGGAACGTCTTTGTATAAAATTGTTAAGCAAATCAAACATTCCGATCAACAGCTCATCCTCAAATGTATTGATCAGTTAAAGCAAAGTAATGCGCCTGATCCTAAATGTGACGAAAGCTGGTCAATAGATAATCTTAAAATTAAAGCAATCAGGTTATGAGATATTTTAAACTTACTGCCTTGATTTTATTAGCAGGGAGCTTTAATTTAAGGTCAGCGGCCCAATCACTACCGGTTGGAACTCCAGGCATCGAGGATTATTATAGAAGGCGACAACTCCTTGGCGAATTGGATTCCAGTGTATCCTTTATGATAAGGCCGCTTATACCTAAAGCTGCATTTGGCAAAAAGGATGTATTTTATTTAGACGATGAGGTACGTCATAACTTATTGGACGCGGATCATAGCTGGAGTTCCGACTCTGGAGCTTTTAAAGCCATGCTTCTGCCCTTAAGCATTCAAAATCAAGTAAACACACACCATCCCTATGGATGGAATGACGGAGTGATGATTCCTGCAAAGGGTTTACAAACGGTGTTAAGTGCAGGAATTTATGCCGAATACGGACCACTGACCATTCAGTTCAGACCTGAGGTGGTCCTGGCTGCCAATACTGGCTTTGATACCTTTGATAAAGATCATTATGATGTAATTGCTGCCAGATATTACGATTTTTATAATAACATTGATCTGCCTGCCAGATTTGGAAAACAAGCTTACAATAGAGCTTACTGGGGCCAAAGCAGTATCAGGTTAAATTATAAAGCCTTATCATTCGGCCTTTCGACTGAAAATCTTTGGTGGGGACCCGGCATGCGGAATTCATTGCTTATGAGTAATACCGCCCCGGGCTTTAAACACCTAACCTTAAATACCAGGAAACCGATCTCCACACCAATTGGATCTTTTGAAGGTCAATTAATAGCCGGCAGATTGGAGAATTCCGGATTTGGTGTTCTTGAGCCTGAAAGGGAATATTTCCTTAATCCGCTATATATTCCAAAAAGAAATGACTGGCGTTATTTGTCGGGACTGGTGGTTACCTACCAACCTAAGTGGATTCCGGGATTATTTCTGGGTGTAACCAGAACTGCGCAAACGTATAGTG
>Ga0157371_10000964_pt1 | contig 31917 bp, 26 predicted proteins | sample C45metaG_FD_113462 | JGI IMG/M metagenome (GOLD analysis project Ga0157371, IMG submission 113462) | Corn rhizosphere microbial communities from Kellogg Biological Station, Michigan, USA - C4-5 metaG | ecosystem: Host-associated > Plants > Roots > Rhizosphere > Soil | place: USA: Michigan... | reverse complement strand
CACCACCCGCGAGGCCTTCGCCCCGGCGCTGGCGGAGTTGCTCGAGCAGGCTCGCCGCGAGGGCCGCAACCTGATCTGGCTGACCCTGCCCCTGGCCCTGGGCGAGCTGGTCGGGGTGGCCACCGCCGCCGGTTTCGTCTTTCACAACTGCCTGGAGCAGGAGCTGACCCTGGTCTGGCGCGGCACACCCACGGCCTTCGCCCCCTTCGTACCGACCCACAGCCTGGGCGTGGGCGGCCTGGTGCTCAATGCGCGTGGTGAACTGCTGGCGATCCGCGAACGCGGCAGCCAGGGCTACAAGCTGCCGGGCGGCCACGTCGAATTGGGTGAAGACCTGGCACCCGCCGTGGTGCGCGAGGTCTGGGAGGAAACCGGTATCCGCAGCGCCTTTCGCAGTGTGGTCGGCCTGGTGACCACCCACCCCTATCGCTTCGGCAAGTCCAATCTCTATGTGGTCTGCCGCCTCGAGCCGCTGAGCGCCGACATCGCCATCCAGGATCCGGAAGAGATCGAGGACGCACGCTGGCTGGCGCTGCCCGACTATCTGGCGGATCCGGGCAACAGCGCCTTCAACCGCGAGCTGGTGCGCAGTCTGGCGCAGGGCGAGGGCCTGCAGCCCAGTGCCTTGAACAGCGAGCGCTATCCCAAGGCCGAGGTCTTTCTCGCTCAGTCGTCGAAGGACTGATCCATGCTCTCGGCTGGATGGGCGTCGCGCGGACGGCCCACCGGCCGGGCGGGGATGCCCACCACGGTGGTATGGGGCGCCACCGGGTGCAGGACCACGCTGCCCGCGCCGATCTTGGCGCCTTCGCCGATCTCCAGATTGCCGAGGATCTTGACCCCGGCGCCGATCATCACGCCGCGCCGCACCTTGGGATGCCGATCGCCCTGCTCCTTGCCGGTGCCCCCCAGGGTCACCTGCTGCAGGATGGAGACGTCGTCTTCCACCACCGCGGTTTCGCCGATGACGATGCCGGTGCCGTGGTCGAGCATGATGCCGCGTCCCAGCCGGGCGGCCGGATGGATGTCGATGGCCAGCAGGCGATTGCAGCGCGCCTGCAGGTGCAGGGCCAGCAGGCGCTCGCCGTTGCCCCAGAGGGCATGGCTCAGACGCTGGACCTGCAGGGCCAGGAAGCCCTTGGAGAACAGAAAGATCTCCAGCAGGCTGGCATAGGCCGGGTCCCGCGCCAGTACCGCTTCCAGGTCCGCGCAGGCAGCCGCGGTCAATTCCGGCCATTCGGCATGCAAGGCGGCGAAGCGCTCGGCGAGCGGCTCGGCCTGCCGCGCATCCTCCGCCAGGGTTTCGGCGCAACGCCGGACCAGGGCCGCCGCCAGATCCGCCGGCTGCAGCAGCGCTCGCGTCAGGCCCTCGGCCAGGGCCGGGGCATCGCGGCGCCCCGCCTCGGCCTGGGCGCGCAACAGTTGCCAGAGTTCGGTAGCGGAGCGAGGAGGCATGGCAGGCAAGGGTCCTTAGTTGAAGGCGCCCAGCTTAGCGGGCACGGCCGCCAACGTCTTGTACATCAGGGTGGTGCTGTCACGGCGTTCGGGTTGGCGGGCATCCAGGGCATAGCCGGGAATCCTGCCGACCACCTGATAGCCCAGGGACAGATAGAGCGGCTCGGCATGGTCATCGCTGCGGGTATCCAGGGTCAGCAGGTCCCGCCCCTGGGCATGGGCGGCCGCTTCCACCGCCTGCATCAGCCGGCGCGCCAGGCCCTGACGACGGCAGTCGGGATGCACCAGCAACTTGACCACCTCGGCGCGGTGCGGCTGATTGGCGGGGGTATCCAGCACCAGTTGCACGCTGCCGACCACGCGCCCCTCCTGCCGCGCGGCGAACAGCAGCCGGGTGCCCTGGGCCAGCCCCGGAGCCACGGTTTCGCTCCAGAAGCGCCGATTCGCCGCGTCGCTGAGGGGCAGGATGAAACCGATGCTGGCGCCCTGCTCGACACAGGCGGCCAGCAACCGCTGAAAGTCATCCAGGTGGTCGGCGAAGGTCGCGGCGTCGAGCTGCTCGATACGCAGGGAAGGACTCATGGACACACCTCAGATCATGAACAGGAGATAACGCGCGCCCGTCGGGCCACTCAAGAACCGGCTGCTACCCCAGAGGCGATAGCGCAGGCAGTCGCCGACGCCCAGCCGATAGGGCTGCTCCTCGATCCACAGTTGCAACTCGCCTTCGAGCAGCAGCAGATGGTGTTCGAGGCCAGGCCGGGGTGGTGCCTGGTAGCGGATGTCCACGCCAGGCCCTAGCTGGCTTTCGATGACCTCGCCCGCCAGGGCCTGGGCCGGCGGCGAGACGGAGCGGCGGGTGAAGGCCTGCACGGGGTCGCTCCAGCTCTGCTGCGCCTGGCGCTCGACCTGGGCCGGAAAGCTGCTCTCCACGCTGTGCAGCAGGCGTGTCAGGGTCAGGCCATAGACCGCACAGAGCTGCCCGAGGACCGCCGTGGTCGGGCTGACCTCGGCGTTTTCCAAGCGAGACAGCGTCGCGCGACTGACTCCACTGCGGGTCGCCAATTGCTCCAGTGACAAGTCGCGCTCCAGACGAAGGGCCTTGAGCCTGGATGCCAAGCGTTGATCAAGCACCATCACCTCCCTATTTAGGGATTTTTTCTCACATTCGGGAAATTGGCGCAATGGGTTTGCTGCTAAATCAGGCGTCCTGTAATCATTATCTCTTCACTATCGCATCAATCCTTATCGAAATAATTTCTAGCTTTTGAATATTCATCGCTATTGAAATTATTATCTTCGACCCAGGAACAGACACTGGCAGATACGCTCTTTAAATTTTGCCAATTCTGCAAGAACGATACCCAGCTATTTCCACTCTGAACACAAACTTTCTTCTCGCGATAATTGCATAGGAGCAATCGCCGAGATCAGTACGCTTCGACTCCTAGTGGCGCCGGAAAGTAGAATTGGCGAGTCCTGTAGCAAGGCATTTCTAAAAATTTCAGCAATCAGCGGTTTTTCGCACGGATTCTTGCAGCGAACAGGCCGCATTCTTTTACAACTCCTATACAGCGTTGTTACCGAAGGCTCTGGCGCGGCCATGGTTATCATGAGTCTTGTATCCTACGTGAAACCCGTCCAACAAAATCTCCCTTTATCACCACACTCGAACCGCCCTCATAAAGCGCCACTCCAATAATCGAGCCGCTTCGCCGTTACCGGCATGGCGTTCGCCTCATCAATAACCGAAATTAGGAGAAGTCCTCATGGCCAACAAGAGCAGCAATCCGGGCAACTTCGCCAACAATCGTGAGCGCGCCGCCGAGGCAGGTCGCAAGGGGGGTCGCGCCAGTGGTGGCAATTTCGCCAACAATCCCACCCGAGCCTCTGAAGCCGGACGCAAAGGGGGCCAGAACAGCCATGGCACCCGTCGCACCGAAGCAGAGGACGAAGCGCTAGCGACTTGAATGACATCGCGGTGCCCGGCAGCCTCCTGTCGTTGCTCCGCCAGTAGGCTGTTCCCGCCGCCGCGCCTGCCGCTCACCCCGTCGCCCTCCCGAGTGAGTCTCCCAACTCACACAACTGCATGACCATGCTACTTTTATCGGACAGCCCGAGTGGCCCACGGGGCTCGCTCTTTCCGCCCTCGTCCGTCTACGCCGGTGCCCATGCTCAACAACATTCGCATCCAGAACAAACTCTTCGCCGGCTTTGCCGCCATCATCGCCCTGGTGGTCCTGCTGCTCTGGCTAACCTATGCCGCGCTCCAGAGCCTGGTCGATGCCAATCGCTGGGACAGGCACACGGCCGAGGTGCTGCTGTCGGTCACGACGCTGGACAACAACCTGCTGGAAACCCGGGCCAAGCTGCGCAATTACTGGTATTCCGGCTCCCCCAGCGATGCCGACATCGCCCGCCAGGCACTGCCCCTGCTGGCCGCAGCCGTACGCGTGCCGCAGCAGCTGACCCAGGACAACGCTGATCAGCAGCAACGCTTCGCACGCCTTAGCGCGGACCTCGACACCTGGCGGCAGCAGACCTTCGAACCCCTGTTGCGCCTGCGCGCCACCGGCAACCTGTCACCGGCACAGTTGGCCAACGAGCCCCTGATCACCACCCTGACCAATCAGGTCGCGGCCATGCGGCAGCAGATCCAGAGCATCGCCGATGAGGAACGACGGCTCTACGGGCAACGGGCCGGTCATACCGAGGATGTGCGCAATGAGCTGACCTGGACCCTGGTGGCCGGGGGCACCCTCTGCGTGCTGCTGGCGGTGCTCATCGCCTGGCTGCTCTCCCATCACCTGCTGCGCTCGATCCGCCGTCTGACCGATACCGTGGGCCGGATCTCCGCGGGTGAAAGCAGCGCCCGCGTGGACGTGCAGGGCCGTGACGAACTCGCCCAGGTGGGGCTGGCCTTCAACCAGATGGCCCAGCAGATCCAGGACGATCATGCCCGCGAGCAGGTCCTGATGCAGCGCCTGCGCGCCGATGTCGACGACTTGCTGGGCATGGTCAACAAGGCCGCCGCGGGCGATCTCACCGGGCGAACCGCGGTCAGTGGCGATGACGCCATCGGCCAACTGGCCCGCGGCCTGGGCAAGATGATCGAGGACCTGCGCGGCATGATCGCCAAGGTGCAGCGCGCCGGTATCCAGGTGACCTCCTCCACCACCGAGATCGCCGCCTCGTCGCGCCAGCAGGAAGCCACCAGCATCGAGCAGGCGCAGACCAGCGTGGAAGTGCTGAGCACCACGCGGGAAATCGCCGCCAACGCCAATGCCCTGGTGCGTACCATGGAAGAAGCCGTGCAGGTGGCGGACGAGACCACCCAGGGTGCCGAGCAGGCGCGCAGCAGCCTGGCGAGCATGGACGGCACCATGCAGCGCATGGTGGCGGCGACCGACTCCATCAACGCCAAGCTCGCCGCCCTGTCGGAGAAATCCAGCCACATCAACAAGGTGCTGACGACCATCACCAAGGTGGCCGACCAGACCAACCTGCTGTCGCTCAACGCCGCCATCGAGGCGGAAAAGGCCGGTGAGGCGGGTCGCGGCTTCTCGGTGGTGGCCACCGAGATCCGCCGGCTGTCGGACCAGACCACTGCGGCCACCGACGACATCGAGCAGATGCTCAAGGACATGAATTCCGCGGTATCCGCCAGCGTCATGGGCATGGACAAGTTCTCCGAGGAGATCCGCCGCAGCGTGCAGGAGGTGGGCAGCGTCAGCGATCAGCTGGCCGAGGTGATCGAGGACGTGCAGAAGCTGCCAGCGCGCTTCGACATCGTCCTCGAGGGCATGCAGTCCCAGGCGGTGGGTGCCGGCCAGATCGCCGAGACCATCACCCAGCTCAACGACAGTACCCAGCAGACCACCGAGGCCCTCAAGGCCACCAGCGAGGCGGTCCAGTATCTGCAGCAGGCGGCCCATGACCTGCAGAGCAGCGTCGCCACCTTCTCGGTCACCCGCTGACCATGCAGATCCTGGTCTTCCAACTGGCCGATGCCGCGGCGGCCCTGCCGACGGCGGCGATCCGCCAGGTGCTGCCCTTTCTGCAGCTCACGCGGTTTCCCAGCGCGCCACCCGGGATCGCGGGCCTGATGAATCTGCACGGCGCGGCCATTCCGGTGGTGGACGTCACCGCCATGAGCGGCGGAGCGGGCGCCCAGGCGCGCCAGGACACCCGGATCCTGCTGGTCGACCATGCCCTGCCTGAGGGCGACAGTCGCCCGCTTGGCCTGCTGGTGGAAGGGGTCGCCGGCGTCCGCCGGGTCAGCGCCACCACGCCACGCCCAGCGGGTGTCCGGCTGCCCGACTACCCTTGGCTCGGCGAGGTGCTGGAGGCACCTGAGGGCCTCTGGTTGTGGCTCGATCCGGCGCGGCTGCTGTCGCCGACCCTGACTGCCCTGCTGTTCCAGGAGGCCGCGTGAAGCTCGACCCGCGGCTGGCCCCCCTGGTGCGGGCGCGCACCGGCCTGGCCATCGCCGACGACATGCTCGGCCGGGCCATCCGCCAGCGGCTGCGCGAACGCCAGGAGAGCGATGCGGAGGGCTACATGGCGCGCATCCTCGACGACGAGACCGAATTCGCCGACCTGCTGGACCTGCTGGTGATTCCCGAGACCTGGTTTTTCCGCGATCCCCAGGCCATCGCCCACGCCGCTCGCTTCGCCCAGGAGCGCCACGCCCGTAGCGGCTTGCCGGTACGGCTGCTCAGCCTGCCCTGCTCCACCGGCGAAGAACCCTACACCCTGGCCATGGCGCTGCTCGATACCGGCCTGCCGGCCCAGGCCTTCCAGGTCACCGCGGTGGACATCAACGAGCCGTCCCTGGAGCGCGCCCGCCGCGGCCTCTATGGGCGCAACTCCTTTCGCGCCCGCGACCTGGCCTTTCGCGAGCGCTTTTTCGAACCCGAGGGCGATCGCCATCGCCTGGCCGAGCGCGTGCGCGACCAGGTGCGCTTTCGCCAGGGCAACATCCTGCAACTGGGCAGCCTGCGCGACGGCACCGCCTTCGACGTGGTGCTCTGCCGCAACCTGCTGATCTATTTCGACGACCCGACCCAGGGCCGCGCCCTCAGTCACCTGGCCGCGCTCATGCACGACGACGGCCTGCTCTGCGTCGGCAGCTCGGAAATGGTCAGCGCCATGCGTCATGGCTTCGCCAGCCTGGGGGTGGCGCACGCCTCGGCGCTGGTCAAGCGCCAGGCCGCCGCGCCCGCGCAGGTCCGCCCGCCCCCACCCGCCGCGACAGCGCGGCGCAAGACCCCGCCGCGCCCAACGGCGCCTGCGCCTCAGCTGCCTTCGCGAATGCGCGCCAGAAGCGCACCCGCACCCGCACCCGCGCCGGCCACGTCAGCCGCCGCCGGCGGCCCGCCCCTGGAAGACGCCCAGCGCCTGGCCGATGCCGGGCGCGGCGCCGAAGCCGAGGCGCTGTTACGCCAGTTGCTCGAAGCGGATCGCAGCCAGGCCGGCGCTCATTTCCTGCTGGCGCTCATCCTGCCCGATGCCCGCGCCGCCGAGGCCGAGCGGGCACTGCGCCAGGCGCTCTATCTGGAGCCAGGGCACTATCCCGCCCTGTGCCGCCTGGCGCTGATCTGCGAAAGAGCCGGGCGACTCGACGAAGCCGGGCGCCTGCGCGAACGCGCCGCGCGCATCCAGACCCGCGGCGGTGACGACGCGTGAGCCTGAACAGTGATCTCAGCGCCCTGGAGCGCGCCGCCTGGGCCGAGCACTATGCCGAGCCGCTGGACGACCGCCAGGCACGTTCGGCCAGTGCCCTGGTCTTTCGCCTCGGCGCGGAATGGCTGGGCCTGCCCGGCAGTTGCCTGGTGACGGCCACCGAACCCACCGCCGTCCACCGCGTGCCCCATAGACGCTCGCCGCTGCTGCGCGGCATCGTCCCGGTACGTGGCCAGCTGCAGCCCTGCATCGCCCTCGAGCTGCTCCTGGCGGTGGCGCCGGGAGACCGGCTGCGCGGCTTTCCGCGCCTGCTGCTGCTGCGCATCGGGCGGCGTGACTGGGCCGTGCAGGTGGACGAGGTGCTGGGCCTGCAACGCTATGCCCCCTGCGCGGTGCAGCCGCCTCCGGCGACCCTGGGCGGCGAATTGCTCAGCTATCTGGGCGGCATCTATTGCGAAGGCGCGCACCAGGTCGGCCTGCTCGATCTGGTGCGCCTGGAACGGGCCCTGGAAGAGGCGCTGCGATGAGCCAGCCACCGCGCGATGTGCGCGAGATGTCTCTCTACGATCTCTTCGCCAGCGAGGTGCAGAGTCATCTGCAGGCGCTGGACGCCGGCCTGCTGCGCCTGGAACGTGACCCCACCGACACGGGCGTGATCGAGCCGATGATGCGCGCGGCCCACTCCATCAAGGGCGCCGCGCGGATCGTCGATCTGGATGGCCTGGTCGAGCTGGCCCACGCCATGGAGGATTGCCTGGTCGCCGTCCAGGTCGGGCGCAGGCAGCTGGGCAGCGGGGATCTCGACCAGCTGTTTCGCTGCGTCGATTTCCTCGGTGAGGTCAGTCGCCTGGACGAGGTCGCCAGCCAGCGCTGGCAACGCGAGCAACGAGACGCCCAGCGGGCCCTGGCGCAGGCGCTGAGCGCCGGTGACGCCGCCCCGGCCCCCACCGCTCCCCTGGCAGCCCGGGAGCCAACGCCGGCATCTGTCGTGCCGGAAGAACCCGCGCCCGAAGCCGAGCGCAGCCGTGACCCGCTGCGGGTGGACAGCGGTCGCTTCAACCAGATTCTCGCCCTCGCCAGCGAAGCCCGGGTGATGGGCCTTGGCTTGCACGGCCTGGTCCAGGGCTTCCAGGGTTATCGCGGGGAATTGCAGGGATTGTTCGGCCAGGCGCAGGCGGTCAGCAGCGAATTGCGCCAGCGCCAGGAAGGCTTGCTCGATCGCTATCAGCAGCAGTTGCAGGCGCTGGAGGCCTACGAGCGGCGCCTGCTCGGGGTCTGCCAGGGGCTGCTGGACGAGGTGCTCGGGGTGCGCATGCGTCCGCTGCGCGACGCCGTCCAGGGCTTTCCGCGGCTGGTGCGCGACCTGGCCCGCGGCCTGGACAAGGACGCCGTGCTGCAGGTGGAGGGCGCCGATACCCTGATCGACCGCGAGGTGTTGGCACGGCTGGAAAGCCCGCTCAATCACCTGCTGCGCAACGCCGTGGACCACGGCCTGGAAACCCCGGCCGAACGCCGCGCCCTGGGCAAGCCCGAGTGCGGCCAGATCCGCCTCGAAGCCCGGCATGTCGCCGGCCGTCTGCAGATCAGCCTGCACGACGATGGCCGCGGCCTGGACCTGGAACTCATCCGCGCCGCGGTCATCGCCCGGCGCCTGAGTCCGCCAGCGGTGGCTGCCGAGCTGAGCCCGGCCGAGTTGCTGGAATTCCTGCTGCTGCCCGGCTTCAGTCTCAAGGACAGGGTCACCGAACTCTCCGGCCGCGGAGTGGGCCTGGACGTGGTGGCCGACGCCATCCGCGCCCTGGACGGCGAAGTCCGCCTGGAGACCCGCCCGGGCCTGGGCTTCAGCACCCACCTGCTGGTACCGGTCAGTCGCTCCATCGTCCGGGCGCTGATCGTCGACATCGCCGGCGAGGCCTATGCCCTGCCGGTCAACCGCATCGAGCGGGTGCTGCGCCTGGATCCCGCCGAGGTCCACTCGCTGGAGGGCAAGGCCTTCTTCCTGCTCGGCGAGGATCGCCTGGGGCTGGTCGCCGCCCATCAGTTACTGGAACTGGAGGGTGCCCCGCCCACGGGCGACCTGGCCGTACTGGTGATCGGCAGCGGCGAGCGACGCTATGGGCTGGTGGTGGATCGACTGCGCGGCGAGCAGGGCCTGGCGCTCAAGCCGCTGGACGAGATCTTCGGCAAATTGCGCTCGGTCACCGCTGGGGCCCTGCTCGACGACGGCAGCCCGGTGCTCCTGCTGGACGTCGCCGATCTGCTCACCGGCATCGAGCGACTGCTGGGCGAAGGGCGCCTGCGCCAGGTGCAGAGTGGCGGCATCGTCGCCAGAGAGCGGTTCAAGCGCATCCTGGTGGTGGACGACTCCCTCACCGTACGCGAAATGGAACGTAAGCTGCTGGAAGGCCAGGGCTATCAGGTGGAGGTCGCGGTGGATGGCATGGACGGCTGGAACGCCGTGCGCGCCGGCGAATTCGACATGCTGCTGTCGGACATCGACATGCCACGCATGAACGGCATCGAGCTGGTGGAACTGGTGCGCCGCGATCCGCGTCTGCATGCCCTGCCGGTGATGATCGTGTCCTACAAGGATCGTCCAGAAGATCGCCTCAAGGGTATGCAGGCCGGTGCCGATTACTATCTGACCAAGGGCAGCTTCCATGACGATGCCCTGATCACCGCCGTGCAGGACCTCATCGGAGCGCCATGAGAATCGCCATCGTCAACGATTTGCTGCTGGCCACCGAGGCCCTGCGCCGCCTGCTGGCCAGCGACGGACGCCATACCATCGCCTGGATCGCCCACGACGGCGAGGAAGCCGTGGCGCGCTGTGCCGAGGATCGCCCCGACCTGATCCTCATGGACCTGCAGATGCCAAGGCTGGACGGCATCGAGGCGACGCGCCGGATCATGGCTCGGTCGCCCTGCGCCATCCTCGTGGTCACCGCCACCCCCGACGACTGCGAGGGGGTGTTTCGCGCCATGGGTGCCGGCGCCCTGGACGTGACCGCCACTCCGGCGCTGAGCGGCGGCGCCGATGGCGGGGCCCTGCTGCGCAAGATCGCCCGTATCGAGCCCCTGGTGCGACTGCCGGAACGTACCGCTCGCCCGGAGCCGGCCAGCGTCACCGTGGCCAACGACGGCACCCAGGCGACGCCGGACACCCTGGTAGCCATCGGCGCCTCCACCGGCGGACCCGCGGCCCTGGTGACCCTGTTCGACGCCTGGGCGCCGACCCCCCAGGCCAGTGTGGTCCTGGTACAGCACATCGACCGGCGCTTCGCCCCCAGCTTCATCGACTGGCTCGGCACCCAGATCGCCTGGCCGGTCGCGGCGGCCAGGCCCGGCACCCTGCCGCAGCCCGGCCAGGTCTCCGTGGCCCTGGGCGACGATCACCTGCTGCTGGATGAGCGCGGCCACTTCGCCTACACCGCAGAACCCGCCGACTATCCCTACCGCCCTTCGGTGGACGTGTTTTTCGCCAACCTCGCCAGCCACCCGCTGAGAGCCGGCAAGGCCTTGGGCGTCCTGTTGACCGGCATGGGTCGCGATGGCGCCAACGGCCTTTATGCCCTGCGCCAGAGCGGCTGCCCGACCCTGGCCCAGGATGAAGCCAGTTGTGCCGTATACGGCATGCCTGCTGCTGCGGTTAGAATGGGCGCCGCGGAGCGTATTCTCAGCCCGACGCAGATCGGTGCCTGGCTGCAAAGACGCTTCGGCAACGGCTCACGGAGCATGACATGACAGGTCGCCGACAGGAGCGTTGGACGGCGCAGTGGCAAGGACTGGCCAAGAAAAGACGCGGGACGCCCGACCCCGCCCGCACAAGGACTCGCAGTAATGGCCACGCACGAGGGTAACGCCCAGGACAGCCTGACCGCACCCAGGGTGCGCTTGCTGCTGGTGGACGATCAGTTGATCATCATCGAAGCCCTGCGGCGGATGATCGCCGATCAGCCCGACATCGAGCTGCATTACTGCCTGGATGCCAACCAGGCGGTCAAAATGGCCTTGCAACTCAAGCCCACGGTGGTCTTGCAGGATCTGATCATGCCCGAGATCGACGGCCTGGAAACGGTCCGGCGCTTCCGTGCCGAGCCAGAGTTGCGCGACGTGCCCATCGTGGTGCTGTCCTCCAAGGAGGATCCCCAGGTCAAGGCACAGAGTTTCGCCACCGGCGCCAACGATTACCTGGTCAAGCTGCCCGACAAGCTGGAACTGCTGGCGCGGGTGCGCTACCACTCCGAGGCCCATGTGCTGCGCGCCCAGCGCGACGAGGCCTTCCGCTTCCTGCGCGAAAGCCAGCGCCAGCTCGCCGAGGCCAATATCCAGCTGCAGAAGCTGGTGGCCATCGACAGCCTCACCGGCATCAACAACCGCCGCCATTTCGACCAGACCTACGAGGGCGAATGGCTGCGCGCCCGGCGCAATCGCCAGCCGCTCGCCCTGCTGCTCTGCGACGTCGACCATTTCAAGCGCTACAACGACACCTACGGCCACCTCAGTGGCGATCTCTGCCTGAAGAAGGTGGCGGCGGTGCTCACCGAGCAGCTCAAGCGGCCGGCCGACCTGGTGGCCCGCTACGGGGGCGAGGAATTCGCCATGGTGTTGCCGGAGACCGACGCCGAGGGCGCGCGCAAGGTCGCCGAAGCCTGTCGGGCGGGGGTGGAACGGCTGCAGGTGGCCCACTCCGCCAGCGACCTCGGCTTCGTCACCATCTCCATCGGCGTCGGCAGCATCCAGCCGCAGAGCGGCGATGACCACGAAGCCTTCATCGAACGCACCGACCAGGCGCTGTACCAGGCCAAGGCCGAAGGCCGCAACCGGGTACATCAGTTGGCAGAGAGCAGCAAGGACATCCAGCCCTAGGTGGGGCGTCCCGGAATCTGGCGGCGAGTCGCAAGACGCCTAGAAGCTGCGACTGACCAGGCAATTGCGCCCCTCCGCCTTGGCCTGGTAGAGCAGATTGTCGGCGGCCTTGAGCAGGCCGTCCGGAGTCTGCTCGGGTGTCGGCGTGCAGCAGGCCAGGCCTATGCTCATGGTCAGCCAGAGGCGGTCTTCGGCCAACGGATGGGCGATGGACAGTTCGGCGATGCCCTGTCGGCAGCGTTCCAGTACCGCCTCCGCGGCTGGGCGCGAGGCCCCTGGTAGCAGGAGCACGAATTCTTCTCCGCCATAGCGCGCCAGGCAGTCACGCTCACGAATGCGCTGCTCCAGCGCCTGGGCGACCCGGGCCAGGGCCTGATCCCCGGCGCCATGACCGTAGGTATCGTTGTACTGCTTGAAGTAGTCGATATCCAGCATGGCGATGGCCAGGGAGCCGCGCCGGCTGACCGCCAACCGCCACTCGATCGCCAGTTGCTCGTCGAAGCGGCGGCGATTGCCCACCGCGGTCAGGGGATCCATGTGCGCCAGCTGTTCGAGCAGCCGCCGCTGGCGGGCCAGTTGCAGGTGCAGCCGCACCCGCGCCAGCACAGCGAGCGGATTGAAAGGCTTCTGGATGAAGTCGCTGGCGCCCAGCTCGAAGCACTCCACCTCACGGTGCAGGTCGTTGGCCGCCGTGATGAAAATCACCGGGATGGCGCTGGTCTCGGCGCGGCGCTTGAACAGCTGGATCAGCTGCAGGCCGTCGATGCCGGGCATCACCACGTCCAACAGGATCAGATCAGGGTGTTCGCGGGCGGCCTTGGTCAATGCCTGGACCCCACTCTTGGCCAGCATGATGCGCGCCTCGCTGCGCAGCAGATCACCGAGGACACGCAGGTTGCTCTTCTGATCGTCGACGATGAGGATCAATGGCAAGTCGGGACGCCGCCCCTCCATCGGTAGCTATCCCAACCGTTGTCCGGCCTGCCGTACCCGCCGCAGCAGATCCGCGGTGGCGTCGGCGGCATGTTCGAACTCCACATCGTTCACCCACTCGCGGATCCGCACCACATCGGCGCTGTGAGGCGTGCTCACACAGGCGCGCTGCAGGCTGTCGAGCACCTCCTCGGCGGCGAAGTCCGAGGTCTGCAGGAGGCCGACCAGGCGTTCGAGCAGGGTTTCCAGCTCCTCGGCGGTGGCCGTCTCGCCACCCGCGACCCCGGCCAGTACCTCGTCGAGGGAGGCCAGGCAGCGCTCGGCTTCGGCGTGCAGGCGGCGCACATCCTCGCCAATGGGCTGGGCCAGGCGAATTCTATTGGTCAGGCGCTGCGCCGCCTCCTGCAGGGCAGTGGCGCCGATGTAGGCCGCGGTGGATTGCAAGCCATGGGCGCACTCGAACAGCGCGGTGGTATCGTCCGCCGCCCGCCAGGCGGAGATCCGCCCAGGCAGCTCGGCCTGTTGCGCGCGGAAATCCCGGACCAGCTGCTCATAGAGTTCGGCGCTGCCGCGCAGCAGGCGCAACGCTGATTCGGTTTCGAGTACCGCACTGGCCCGGGCGCGCGCCAGCACGCCCGCTTCCTCGACCGCGACGGCCTCTTCCACCGCCTTGCGCTCGGCGCGCTGCAGTTGCTCGAAGTTGGCCCAGGCGGCGATGACGCGAAACAGTTCGGCGGGATCGAGCGGCTTCACCAGGTGATCGTTCATGCCGGCATCCAGGCAGCGCTCCCGGTCGCCCGGCAAGCCGTTGGCGGTCATGGCGATGACCGGCAGCCCTGCCAGCGCCGGTCGGGTGCGCAATTCGCGGGTGGCCGACAGACCGTCCAGGCGCGGCATATGGACGTCCATCAGCACCAGGTCATAGCGCTCGCGCTCCAGTTGCTCCAGCGCCGCCTGGCCGTCTTCGGCCACGTCGATAAGGATGCCGCTGCCCTGCAGGAAGCCGATGACCACCTGGCGGTTGATGGCGTTGTCGTCCACCAGCAACAGGCGGATGCCCTGCAGGTCCACCACGCTCTGGCTCATGATCGGCGCGGCGACCGGCGTCAATCCCAGGCCCGCCAGCAGCCGCTGCACCGCGGGACCGGTAACCGGTTTGTCGAGCAGTTCCAGGCCGACCAGATCCTCGGCCAGGCTGCGCACCTCTTCCGCCTCGTAGGGCGAGGCCAGCAGGGTCAGGGCCAGCTCCGGCTGCCGTGCACGCAACTGGCGCGCCAGCACCAGGCCATCCTCGGCGCCCAGGCGCCAGTCGACGATGGCCAGCTCGAAGATCGAACCGGCCATGGCCGCCAGGGCCTGCTGGGTGGACTCCGCCTCCACCACCTGCATGCCCAGTTCGCGCAGGCGCTGGCCCAGGATGCGCCGGGCCAGGCCGTGGTCGTCCACCAGCAGCACCTGCCGTGGCGTCTGGCTGGGCAACCGCTCGGGTTCGCCCACCACCGGCAGGGTCAGGCGCAGGGTGAAGCAGGAGCCCCGCCCCGCTTCGCTATGGACTTCGAGGGTGCCGCCCATGAGTTCGGTGAGCTGGCGGGAAATCGCCAGGCCCAGGCCGGTACCGCCGTAGCGGCGGCTGATGGAGCCGTCCGCCTGGGTGAAGGGCTGGAAGAGTTGCGCCTGCTGGGCCTCGGTCAGGCCGATGCCGGTGTCTTCCACCGCCAGGTTGAAATGGGCACGACCGTTTTCGCAGACGGCGCCGACGCGAATCAGCACATGGCCCCGCTCGGTGAACTTGACCGCGTTGCTCAGCAGGTTGACCAGCACCTGCTGCAGGCGCAGCGGATCGCCCTCCAGCGCCAGGGGGATATCCGGGCCGCAATCCAGCACCAGTTCGATGCCCTTCTCGTGGGCCTTGAGGGTGCAGAGGTTGAGGGTGCGTTCGAGTACCTTGGCCAGGTTGAAACCCAGCTGTTCGAGCTGGGTACCGCCGGCTTCGTTGCGCGAGTAGTCGAGGACGTCGTTGATCACGCCCAGCAGGGTTTCGCCGGAGTCGAGGATCTTGCCGACGTGACCACGCTGTTCGCCGGACAGCCGGGTGCCCAGGGTCAGGCGACTGAGGCCGATCACCGCATTGAGCGGCGTGCGGATCTCGTGGCTCATGGTCGCCAGGAACAGCGACTTGGCTGCCGCGGCTTCCTCGGCGCGAATGCGCGCCTGGTCCAGCTCGCGGGTGCGCTCGCTGACACGCTGCTCCAGGGTCTCGTAGATCTGCGCATGTTCCAGGGAGATGGCCGCCTGGGTGGCCAGGATGCCCAGCACCTGCAGGCGCCCCGGGGTGAAGGCCTGGGCCAGCAGGTTGTTCTCCAGATAAAGGATGCCGATCAGCCGCCCCTGGCGCAGGATCGGCAAGCAGCAGACCGAGCGTGGACGGCGCGATCGGATATAGGCATCGCGGACGAAGCGACCGGCGCGGGCGGCGTCATCGAGAATCACCGGCTCGCGATGGCGGATCACATGGGCCACCAGGGTCAGGGGCACCAGGCCTTCGCCAGGCTCCTGCTCGTTCAGCGACAGCGGCAGCCCCCGCAGCACCTCGGGCTCGGCCGTGCCGCTGCAGACCGAGGCCTGTACCAGCCAGCGACCGCCTTCGGGCAGCAGCAGCAGACCCTGCTGGGCGCCGCCCTCCTCCAGGATGATGCGCATCATCCGCACCAGCAACTGATCCAGCGCCAGTTCATTGGAAATGGTCTGCAGCGACTTGAGTACCGACAACCAGTCCAGACGCATCATCTCGCTGGTGGACTGGCTGTGGGTCCGCTGCACCGTCAGGGCATTGGTTTCGGCAGCGCGCAGCCAGTGCGGGAATTCGTTTTCCAGCGCCTGGGCCTTGGCCGCGGCCCCCCAGTGCAGATAGCTGCGCTGGGCATCCTGCAGGTAGGTCCGGGCGATCCGCGGGCGCTGTTGCTCCAGCCAGAAACGCCCATAGAGCTCCTCGGCCAGTGCCGCGCCCTGGCGGAAACCATGTAGCCGCGCGGACTCCAGGGCTTGCTCGTAGAGGTCCATGGCGGCTTCGGCACGGCCCTCGCGGCGCGCCCGCTCGGCCGCCACCAGGTCGCGCTTGTGGGCGAAGTTTTCCGGACAGTGCGCGGCCCAGCCGCTCAGCCGTTCCTGCGCGGCCTGGACCTTGGCCAGCGCCTCGCCTGCCAGTTCGCCTTCGGCGAGCAGGATCAGCGCCTGGTAGAAGGAATGCTCGGCGATGCTGAACCAGCCGAAGCTCGCCGCCAGCGAAGCCTCCATGGCCTCGGCGTGCTGCCGCGCCTCGGGCAATCGGCGGAACAGCAGCGCCGCCTGCATCTTGTTGAAGTCGTAGTAGTTCAGGCAGAGGACATGACCGCTGTCCTGCATCTGCCGCACCAGCGCCGCTTCGTCCTGGCCCTCCTCGTCCCAGGTCTCCTGACTCGGGGTGAGCCCCTGCAGCAGACGCAAGGACTGGCGCAGGATGGTGAAGATTTCCAGGGTATTGGGATCGCCGATCCCCAGCAGGATCCGCTCGATCTCCGCGGTTTCGCCCAGGATGTCATCCAGCGGCGCCCCGGCGTGTTGCAGGTGCTTGAGGATGTGGAAGGCGCTGTAGGCGGTGAAGATGATCTCGCCGGTACGCTGGCCGGCGGCCAGGGCCTCACGCAACAGGGCGACATTGTCCGCGATAGGGCTCGACCAGGGACTGTTGGTCACCGCGAACATGGTGTAGACCTTGCACTTGAGCGGCAGGTTGCCGGTGCGGTCCACCAGGTCGACGGCCAGGCGCCCGACCTGGCAACCCAGTTCGTAGCGGCCGTGGAAGGCCGACAGCAGGGAGCCGTAGTTGGCATAGCCAAAGGGCGAGAGATCGCCATTGCCGTACTGGATCGACAGCTTGACGATGCGCATGACCGCCAGGAGGCTCATGGGCAGGTTGACGTTGATTGCCGGGCCCCAGAGCAGCCCCAGCAGGCGAATCAGCAACTGGGCGCGGGGATCCTCCATGCGCGGCAGGTCGAGCAGCGCCGCCGGGGTGCGTTCGGCGAGCCAGGCCTCGACCTCGGCGCTGTCGCTGCCGATGGCCTGATGGATATCGTCCGGCGCCTCCGGCCAGGGCTCGTCCAGCACCTGGATGCCGGCCTTGGCCACGGTCAGGGCTTCGGTGAAGCGCCCGAGGCCGCTGTAGAGGTCGATCTGCAGGGCACGGACCCCGGCTTCCTCGAAGGAGGTGCGCGCCCGCGGCAGCAGCACTTCGCAGATCCGCAGGGCTTCGCTGGCATCGCCACAGAGGTGCGCGACCTCGGCCCACTCCCGATGCAGCTGGAACAGCAGCACATGGCGGCTCTCCCAGGCGGCGTCGTCGATCAGCGCGACCGCCGTACGCAGGAAGCCCTGGGCGGCCGGATAGGCGTTGGCCTGGCGCGCCTTGCGCGCGGCTTCCAGATTGAGCTCCAGCAATTGCAGCCGCTCGGTGGGCGTCTCGATCAGCGCCAGAGCCAGGTTGAGATGACTCACGGCGTCCAGGCGCGCACTGCCGCCTTCGGCGAGATACAGCTGACCGGCACGCAAGTGGACCCGCTCGCGTTCGCCGGGCGCCAGCAGCGAATGGGCGGCGTGGCGTACCTGATCGTGCAGGAAGCGGTAGAGGGTGGGCGTGGCCCCACCCGGCTGGCTATCCTCGGGCTCGGTGAGCAGCCCCTCCTGCACCAGCGCCTGGCACAGCCGACGGATATCCGCGGGCGATGCGGCCATCAGCGCCGCGAGGCGATCGCTGGAGAACTGGGTGCCCAGGCAGGCCGCCCACTGCAGCAGTTGCGCGGTCGCCGTCGGTAGCTCCTGGAGCTTGTCGACCATGAAGTCGACGACGTTGTCATAGACGTCCAGCGCCTGGAGGCGTGCCAGCTCCCAGTGCCACTGGCCGCTCTCGCCGTCGAATTCCAGCAGGCCGTCCTGCTGCAGACTGCGCAGCAGCTGTTCAATGAAGAAGGGATTGCCGAGGGTCTTGTCCAGGCAGAGACCGGCCAGGGCCGCCTGGTCCGCGGCCGGTGCCGGCAGCAGTTCGGCGACCACCCGTTCGATCTCCTCGCGTGACAGCGGCCCGAGCGGCAGGGTGCGAATCGGCACGGCACCCAGCAGTCTTTCCAGGTCACTGCCGGCCAGGTGCTCTTCACGATGGGTCGCCACCAGCAGCAGCGGCCCCTGGTCGCCACGGGTCAGCAGGCGCTCGATCAGGCGCAGCGACGCGCGATCGGCCCATTGCAGGTCGTCGAGCCAGAGCAGCAGCGGCCGGGTATTAGCGGCAAAGGCCAGCAGCAGGGCGATCACGGCTTCGTCGAAGCGTTGCTCGGCCTGCTGCGGCGGCAGCTCGGCGACTGGCGGCTGAGGGCCCAGCCAGGTGGCCAGCTCGGGGGAGAGCTCGGTGAGCACTCCGGCATTGCCATCCAGGGCACCGAGCAGCCGGGCGGTAAAGGCATCGCCCAGGGTCTGGCCGATGTCCACCAGCTCGCGCACCGCCTGGCGCAGGGCGCCATAGGGGACACCGCTGTCCAGGCTCTCGAACTTGCCGTGGGCCAGGATCACCCGCTCGCCCTGATGGCGGACGAGGGCCTGCACCAGCGCCGACTTGCCCACCCCGGAGCTGCCGCTGACGAAGACCGCCTCGATACGTCCCAGGATCGCCCGGGCCAGGGCTTCTTCGAGCAGGCGCATGGGCGTGCCGCGGCCCTGCAGGGTGCGCACCGGCACCAGTCGGGCCGGCGGATCCTGGTCAGCCAGGACGAAGGTGGCCGGCTCGCCGGCCTGGTGGGCCGCCTGGCAGCGCTGGAGGTCGCGCAGGATGCCGAAGCAGCCCTGATAGCGGTCCTCGGCGGCCTTGGCCATGAGTTTGTCGACCAGCGCCGCCAGCATCGGCGGTACCGTCGGGACCCGCTCGACCAGCGACGGCGCCCGCATCGCCAGGTGCGCATGCACCAATTCGAGCGGATCCTGGGCGCGAAAGGGGGGTTCGCCCGCGAGCATCTCGTAGAAGGTGACGCCCAGGGCATAGAAATCGCTGCGATAGTCCTGGTGCCGCCCGGTCCGGCCACTCTGCTCGGGTGCCAGATAGGTGAGCGAGCCCTCCAGGCGGGCGTCGCTGCCATTGACGGCGCCAAAGACGGTGGCGATGCCCAGGTCGGTCAGCCGCAGGCTGCCTGTGGTGCAGTTGCAGACGATGTTGCGGGGATTGAGGTCGTTGTGGGCGATACGCAGCCGATGCAGCCGCGCCAGGGCCCGGACGATGGCCATCGCCCAGTCGAAGAAATCGTCCAGCTCCAGTGGACCGGAAGCGAGCAATTCGCCCAGGTCGGTACCGCCGATGTCTTCGAGCACCAGCACCTGGCGGCCCTGGAAATCCAGCAGCTCCAGAGCGGCGCTCACTGCGCCGCTGGCGCTGGCGCGACGGGTCAGCTCGAACTCCTGGCGCAGGCCGGCCACGGCCTGGGGCGTGGGATAGTCGGCGGCCAGCAGCTTGAGGATCACCGGCTGGCCATCGGCCAGGCGCGTGCCTCGGTAGATCAAGGCATGGCGGCTTTCGCTCACCTGCGTCTTGCAGCTGTAGCCTGGAATCCTCAACACCGGGTTCGCCTCGATCCTTGGCTGACCGGACAGGTCCGGTCAGCGCCAACTATTTCCGTTGCCTTGCTAAAGTCTCAAGGGAACTTTTCGATAAAGTGATATTACCTTAGCCCTCACAAGGCGTTCGTCCACTCGCGCAAGAATTTGCGCACTTCGGAGCAATTGGCATGGAAGCAATACCTTCTATTCGCAAGATCGCCATCTTGGGTGGCGGTGTCTCGGCCATCACCGCCGCCTTTCGTCTGACCAACGAGCCCGATTGGCAGGATCGCTATCAGCTCACCCTCTACCAGCAGGGCTGGCGTCTCGGCGGCAAGGGGGCGAGCGGGCGCAATGCCGCCGACCACCAGCGCATCGAGGAACACGGCATCCACGTCTGGTTCGGCTTCTACTACAACGCCTTCCATAGCCTGAGACAATGCTACGAAGAGCTGGGACGCCCCGCGGGAAGCCCGCTGGCGACCCTCGACGAAGCCTTTTTCGCCCACTCCCACACCGCCTTCGCCGACGCCTTCCAGGGAGACTGGACCACCTGGCCCATCGATACCCTGGCGCTGCCCGGCAAGCCCGGCGAGGGCTGGAATCCCAAGCCCTTCATGACCGCCCTCGGCGATCTGCTGGAATGGCTGCTGCGCCTGGGCGAAGTGGACGCCACCCCGGCCGCCGCCGCGCCGACCGGTCTGTTCGCCCGGCTGCGCGCGCACTGCCGCGAGGAAGTGCAGGAACGAGCCCTGGACGAGGCGGAGCGCCATCTGCAGCACGCCCGCCTGAAATTGCCCGACGGCGTCGACCATCCGCTGCTGCTGTGGCTCCTGCGCGAGGCGCGCAGCCTGCTGGGCAAGGTGCTGCACGAGCGCAGCCAGACCCAGATCACCGCCCACCGGCTGTGGCTGCTGATGGACTTCGGCCTCACGGTACTCATCGGCATGCTCGCCGACGAGGTCTACTCCAAAGGCTTCGAGGCACTCAACGCGGAAACCTTCCAGGCCTGGCTGAGCCGTCATGGCGCCAGCCCCGCGACCCTGGACGGCGCCGTGCTCAAGTCGCTGCATGGCGGCATCTTCGCCTACCGCGACGGCGACCTCGCCCAACCCGATGTCGAGGCCGGCACCGTGCTGCGAGCTGCCCTGCTGGCCCTGACCACGTCCAAGGGCTCCTTCATCTGGCGCATGCAGGCGGGCATGGGCGACGTGGTCTTCGCGCCCTACTACGAGGTGCTGGCCAAGCGTGGGGTGAGCTTCAAGTTCTTCCACCAGGTGACCGGTATCGAGGCCGCCGACGAGGGCCAGGGACCGCGGGTGACCCGCCTGCAGATCCAGCGCCAGGTATCGCTCAAGCAGGAGCCCTACCAGCCCCTGGTGGACGTCAAGGGCCTGCCCTGCTGGCCGTCGGCGCCACTGTACGAGCAAATCACCGACGACGTCGCCCAGCGGTTGCAGGCGCAGAACATCAATCTGGAATCCAACTGGAGCGGCTGGCCGGGCGTCGAGCAACTGGAACTGCAGGTCGACCGAGACTTCGACGAGGTGATCCTGGGTATTTCCGTGGCCGGCCTGGCCGCCCTCTCCCCCAGCCTCTGCGCCCTCGATCCGGCCTTCGCCCACATGACCCAGGCCGTCGCCACGGTGGCCACCCAGGCGGTCCAGCTATGGCAGGATCGCGACGTCTGGCAACTGGGCTGGACCGGCTCGCCCAAGGGCGGCCAGGCACCGGAACTGCTCGGCTTCGCCGCCCAGGCGATGGATTCCTGGGCCGACGTCAGCTATCTGGTGGCTCGCGAGGACTGGTCGAGCGGCATACCGCCCAAGGACATCAGCTACTTCTGCGGCGTCTTCGCTGCCGAGAGCGCACCGCCCATCGGCGAGAAGAACGACTATCCCGAGCGCCAGGCGGCCCTGGTGCACCAGGCCTTCATCGACTTCATGAACGGCAACCTGCGCGACTACTGGCCGGACGCCGGGACCGACCAGGGCTATCACTGGGAGTACCTGCTGGCTCCCGCCACGGTCAGCGGCGTGGCGCGTTTCGACTACCAGTACTGGCGCGCCAACGTCGACCCCAGCGAACGCTACGTGCAGAGCGTGGCCGGCAGCAGTCGCTATCGCCTGGCCACCGATGGCACCGTCTGCCGCAACCTGTATCTGACCGGCGACTGGATCCACAACGGCTTCAACATGGGCTGCGTGGAATCGGCGACCCTATCCGGCCTGCAGACCGCCCGCGCCATCCTGGGCCATGACGAGGTTCTCCCCGGGGAAGACGCCTTCCAGTGATGCCACCACCTGGGCCGCCGCCAGTTGAGCGCGGCGGTCCACGGTGGGGGGATAGGCCGGCTTGTTGCCGTCCAGATAGTCCAGCAGCTCGGGCGCCTGGTTCCAGTCGGCCGCCTTGCAATACAACTCGCGCAGATAGTGGCGAATCAAGCCATCCATCAGCCGCACGGCCGCTTCTTCGAGACCTTCGCCCTTGCCTTCGATGACGGGCAGATCCGCCTCGGTGAGCGGATAGTGTGGCGGGTAGAAGTCCGCCAGGTGCACCAGCAGTGTCACCGAAAATCCGCGCGGATCGGCCAGCCAGGCGCCGATTTCACCGAAAACCGTCGCATCCTCCACCAGCGCCTGGGCGAACATCAGTCGATAGAGGGTGATGTTGATGAAGTCCTGGCCAACGGCATTCTCCAGCCGGGCGTCTACTTCATAGAGGTGGAAGCCGGCGAGGATGGAGGCATTGTGGGCCCGATACCAGTCGCGCGGCGTGGGCTCGGCAATGAAATCCAGCCAGCAGCGGGTCGGAAAGGGCGCTTCGTCACTGGGAATCTGGTACTGCGCCAGGCAGCCGGCCAGCTCCGACAGATAGATGAAGTGCAGGTTGACGTTGCGCCACCAGTGGCTGCCGGTTTCCGGGTCCAGTACCCCGGCACGGATTTCCCAATCGAGAAAGGCCAACTCCGAATCGCCGTAGCTCAGGCCGTCCTTGTCGGTGTCACCGAACTGTTCGTAGAAAGATTCGCGCACCTGCCGGCGCCTGGCCGGGTCGTTGCGAATGGCTTCACAGAGGGCTTCGGTCGCGGCGACTGCTTCTTGGTAAGTCTTCATGGCATCCCTGTCCTTGATGGTGATGGCGGATCATGGCGCGCGGGCGTCCCCCGCTACCACGCGTAGTCGACCGACTGTGGTGGTCGGCAGGTCCAGCGGCTCACCCTCGTGCCGCCAGTCGCCGCTCAGCGGATTGCCGTCACGGGCGATGACCACCACCGGCCGGACCCGGCGCTGATCCGACAGCCGTCGCTGGGGCAGCATGGCGTCATCGTCGTCCAGCCGCAGGCGCACCGGCAGATCGGCCACCCGCAGGCGCCGTACCGCCAGCGGCGGTCCAGACTGCCCATCGGCCAGAGCCAGGACGAAGACGCTGTCCTCGGGCCTTACCCGCTGCGCTACCGCTGGCGCCAGGCTGACCTCCACCTCGAAACTGCCAGCCGCGCCCTGTCCCGCCGCCTGCGCCGCGCGCTCGGCCCGGGCGATGCCTTCCGCCAGTGCCTGGCGCAGCGGATCCCGGGGGTCGAGCGCGGTGCGCAGGCGCTGCCAGTGGCGTGCCGCCTGGGTGTAGTCGCCGCCTTCATAGGCCGCGATGCCCAGCAGCCCTAGGGTGGTAGGCTCGGCTGGATTGGCTCTCAGGGCCTCGTCGGCCAGCGCCTGGGTCTGGGCGTCCAGTTTCCGGCCCGCGGCGAAGAAACGCGCCTGGGCCAGTTGCCCGAGCACTTCCGGCCGCCGGCCATCGCGCTGGATGACTTGCTCAAAGGCCGCCACCGCGTCGTGGTAGCGACCCAGCCCGGCATAGGCGCGCGCCAGCAGGTACCAGTTGTCGACCGCCTGGGGTTGCAGCCGGGTGGCTGCTTCCAGATCGGCCAGCAGCGCCTGGGGCGAAGCCGGCGGCGTGGCCAGCCGCTGACTCAATTGCACGGCCGGCCAGGCGCCGAGCAGCAGATAGAGCCCCAGGGCCAGCGCCGGTCCGGCCAGGGCGACCGCGCTACCCAGGCGCCGCCCACGGCGCAAGGGGGAAGAGCCAAGGGCGGGACTGTCGGCGAGCAGACTGCGACCGGCCTCGGCTTCGGCCAGCGCCAGGGCCTGGGCATCCAGTTCGCCGCGTGCGGCGCGGCCACGGGCGTCGGCCAGGCGCTCCCGATAGAGGGCGCGATTGAGGGCCGCGCGCTGATCCGCTTCGCTGCGCCCACCGCGCAAGAGCGGCACCAGCAGGATCAGCACTGCCAGGATCAGCAGCAGGCCCGCCAGTCCCCAGAAGGTCAGCATCACGGCTCCTCCTCCGCCCGCAGCTCGGCCAGGCGCTGGCGCTCGGCCTCGCTCAAGGCCTGCTCCGGGCGCCGCCGCCGCGTCAGCACGAGCAACAGGCCGGCCCCGCCCAGCAGGCCCAGGCCGGGCAACAGCCAGAGCAGCAGGGTGCGCCCTTCGAAAGGTGGCCGATAACGGATGAACTCACCGTAGCGCTGCTCCAGGTAGGCGATGATCTGGTCATCGCTCTGGCCGGCCGCCATCAGCCGCTGGATCTCGCGGCGCAGATCGCCGGCGATGGGCGCATTGGAATCGGCCAGGTCCTGGTTCTGGCACTTGGGGCAGCGCAACTCGCGGGTCAGGGCCTGGAAGCGCTCGCGCTCGGCGGCGTCGCGAAAGCCATAGGGGTCAATGGCCGCCTGTGTCAGGGTCGACCCGGCCAGCAGCAGGAGCAACAGCCAACCCGCCCTCATGGCGCTGTCACCAGGGCGCGATAGCGCGGCCCGAGTTCGTCATCCCAGACCCGCTGATCGACCACGCCGACATGGCGATAGCGCACCACGCCCCGGGCATCGAGCAGAAAGGTCTCCGGCGCGCCATAGACGCCCAGATCCAGGCCCAGCCGGCCTGCGTCGTCACGGATGTCGAGCTGATAGGGATCGTGGAATTCCGCCAGCCAGCGGCGGGCGCTGGCGTTGTCGTCCTTGTAGTTGATCCCGTGGATCACCACGCCTTCGGCCTTGAGCCGATTGAGCAGCGGATGCTCTTCACGACAGGCCACGCACCAGGTGCCCCAGACATTGACCAGGGCCGGGCGGCCCAGCAGATCCTGGCGACTGAACAGCCGCTCGTCCTGCACACCCGGCAGCGAAAAGGCGGGAAATGGTTGGCCGACCAGCGCCGAGGGCAAAGCCTGGGGATCGCGATAGAGCCCGCGATAGAGAAAGCCGGCCAGGACCAGAAAGGCCAGCAATGGCAGGCAGAGCAGCAGGCGACGGCTCATCGAACGGACTCCGCGGCAGAGGCAGGGGAAGACGGCCGCCGGCGACGATAGCGCGGATCGGCCAGGGCCAGCAGGCCACCCAGGGCGGTGAGCAGCCCACCGAGCCAGATCAGCCGAACGAAGGGCTTGATCTGCAGCCGCACCGCCCAGGCGCCCTCCCCCAGCGGCTCGCCGAGGGCCACATAGAGATCCCGGGTCAGGCCGGCATCGATGGCCGCTTCGGTCATCACCGCGCCACCAGCCAGATAGCGGCGCTTCTCCGGGGTCAGCAGGGCGACCACCCGCCCCTCACGCTCGACCTGCAGCAGGGCGCGTTCGGCGGTGAAGTTCGGGCCCTCGTAGTGCTGGGTCCCGGCGAAGCCGAAGCGATAGCCATGGAGCTCGACGTGCTCGCCCGGCGCCAGGCGCAGGTCGCGCTGCACGTCCAGTTGGCTGGCCAGCACCACGCCCAGGGCCAGCACCGCCAGGCCCAGATGCGCCAGGTGCATGCCCCAGTAGCTGCGCGGCTGGCCGCGCAGGCCGCGGCGCCAGCCCAGCGCCGTGACCTTGCCCAGCAAATCACGCAGCGCGGTCAACAGGATCCAGGCCGCCAGCGCCAGTACGGCGAGAATCGCCGCCCTGGGCTGCTCCAACCACCAGCCGGCCAGCCCGGCCAGGACGGCCAGGACGGCACAGGCGAGCAGGATGGGCGCCAGCAACCGGATCAACCAGCGACCCGGGCTGCTTTTCCAGCGCACCAGCACCCCGACGCCCAGGGCCAGCATCAACAGCGCCATCAGCGGCACGAACAGCAGATCGAAATACGGGGGCCCCACCGACAGCTTGGCGCCGGTCAGGCTGTCGATGACCAGCGGATAGAGGGTGCCGAGCAGCACCGTGGCGGCGGCGGTCACCAGGATCAGGTTGTTGATCAGCAGCAAGGCCTCGCGGGAGGCCAGGCCAAAGGTCGCCGAGCCAGTGAGCGCCGGCGCGCGCCAGGCGAACAGCGTCAGGGAGCCGCCGACCACCAGCAGCAGGAAGGCCAGGATGAAGACGCCGCGGCTGGGATCGCTGGCGAAGGCATGCACCGAGGTCAGTACGCCCGAGCGCACCAGGAAGGTCCCCAGCAGGCTGAGGGAAAAGGCGGCGATGGCCAGCAGCACCGTCCAGCCCTTGAACAGGCCACGCTTCTCGGTCACCGCCAGGGAATGCAGCAGCGCCGTGCCCACCAGCCAGGGCATGAAGGAGGCGTTTTCCACCGGATCCCAGAACCACCAGCCGCCCCAGCCCAGTTCGTAGTAGGCCCACCAGGAGCCGAGCACGATGCCACAGCCGAGAAAGGCCCAGGCCAGCAGCGTCCAGGGCCGCGCCCAGCGCGCCCAGGCGGCGTCCAGCCGACCCTCCAGCAAGGCCGCCAGGGCGAAGGCGAAGGCCACCGAAAAGCCGACGTACCCCATGTAGAGCATGGGCGGATGCAGGATCAGCCCAGGATCCTGCAGCAAGGGATTGAGGTCGTTGCCCTCTCGCGGAAACTGCGGCAGCAGCCGGGCGAAGGGATTGGAGGTGGCGACCGTGAACGCCAGGAAGCCCGTGGCCACCAGCCCGAGAATCCCCAGCACCCGCGCCAGTAGCGCCTCGGGCAACTGCCGCGAACGGATCGCCACCGCCAGGCTCCAGGCCGAGAGCGTCAACGCCCAGAGCAGCAAGGACCCCTCATGGGCACCCCAGGTGGCACTGACCTTGTAGTACCAGGGCAGGCGACTGTTGGAGTTGGCCGCCACATAAGCCACCGAGAAGTCGTCCTGCAGGAAAGCCCAGGTCAGGGCGGCAAAAGCCAGCACCAGGAACAGGCACTGGCCGAAGGCGGCAGGACGCGCCAGCCGCATCCAGTCGACCTGACCGCGCCAAGCGCCCAGCAACGGCAGGGTGCCTTGCACCAGGGCCATGACGAGCGCCAGCAGCAGACAGAGCTGACCCAGTTCAGGAATCATGGCGCCGGCCTCGTGCCGTCCAACGGCCGCCCGGCCTGGCGCAACGCCTGGCTCACCTCGGGTGGCATGTACTTCTCGTCGTGCTTGGCGAGGATCTGGTCGGCCACCAGCCGCCCCTGGTCATCGAGCCGGCCCAGGGCGACCACGCCCTGCCCCTCGCGGAACAGGTCCGGCAGGATGCCGGCGTAGCTCACCCGCACCTCGTGCTGGAAGTCGGTGATGACGAAACTCACCGCGAGGGAATCCGCGGCGCGCACCAGGGTGCCCTTCTCCACCATGCCGCCGGCGCGGATGCGGGTATCCCGCGGCGCCTCTCCCTGGGCGATCTGGCTCGGGGTATAGAAGAGATTGAGGTTCTGCCGCAGGGCACTGAGGGCCAGCGCCGCCGCGCCCCCCACGCCCAGCAACAGCAGCAGGATCCACAGCAGTCGTCGACGCCGGACCGGATTCATGGCCGCCGCTCCCGCTGCCAGCGCTGGCGCAACTCGCGTTCCAGACGCCGCCGCGCCCGCCAGCCGTGCAGTAGCAGACCCGCGAGGATCGCCAGCGTCAGGCCGAAGGCCGGCCAGACATAGAGGCCATGGCGCCCCATGCCGAGGGCCTGCGCCCAGTCTATCCCGCTCATGGCCGCGCCTCGCCCAGCGCCTGCCGTACCCAGCGACTGCGCCATTCGCGGCGCAGCAACTCCAGACGCATCCGCTGCAGCAGCAGGCCGGCGAAGAAGAGATAGAAGCCCAGCACCATCACCAGCAACGGCAGCCACATGGCCGGCGGCATCGGTGGGCGCTCCACCAGGCTGAAGGTGGCCGGCTGATGCAGGGTGCTCCACCACTCCACCGAGTACTTGATGATCGGCAGGTTGACCGAGCCCACCAGCGCCAGGATGGCGCAGGCCCGGGCGGCGCTTTCGCGATGCTCGATGGCCTGCCCGAGGGCGATCACGCCCAGGTAGAGAAACAGCAGCACCAGCATCGAAGTGAGCCGGGCGTCCCAGATCCACCAGGTGCCCCAGGTGGGAATCCCCCACAGGGAGCCGGTGGCCAGGGCGATCACCGTCATCCAGGCGCCCAGGGGGGCAGCCGCGCGCAGGGCCACGTCGGCCAGCTTGAGCCGCCAGACCAGGCCGATGGCCCCGGCGACCGCCAGCAGCAGGTAGCCGGACTGCGCCAGGAAGGCCGCCGGCACATGCACATAGATGATGCGAAAGCTGTCGCCCTGCTGGTAGTCCGGCGGTGCCAGGAACAATCCCCAGACCAGGCCGACGGCCAGCAATAGCCCGGCCAGCACCAGGCAGGGTCCCTGCAGGCGACCGGCCAGGCGGTAGAAGAGGGCGGGAGAGCCCAGGCGATGCAGCCAGGTCCAGTTCATGTCGTCCTCGTCATTGCGCCGCGCCGATGCGCAGGCCGGCGGCCACCGCCAGGGGCGCCAGGGTCAGGGCCAGCAGCGTCAGGCAGCCCAGCCAGAGCAGCAGCCCCGTCACCGGCAGGCCCAGCCGCGCCGCGTCCAGGGTACTGGCGCCCAGGATCAGTACCGGCAGCTGCAGTGGCAGATTGAGCAACGCCAGTAGCAGGCCGCCACGGGCCAGGCCCACGGTGAGGGCCGCGCCGATAGCGCCGATCAGGGTCAGGGCCAGGCTGCCCAGGGTCAAGGCCAGCAGGGTCGCCGGCAGGGCCGCGACGGGCAATCCCAGCATCAGCGCCAGCACCGGCGAGAGCGCCACCAGCGCCAAACCCGCGAAGCACCAGTGCACCAGCAGCTTGAGCAGTACCAGCAGCGCCAGGGGCTGGGGCGCCAGCAACCAGAGTTCCAGGGAGCCGTCCTGCCACTCGCTGCGAAACAGGGCCTCCTGGCCCAGCAACAGGGCCAGCAGCAGCGCGATCCACAACAACCCTGGCGCCAGGGCGGCCAACTGCCGGCTATCGGGCCCCAGCGCCAGGGGAAACAGGGTCACCACCAAGGCATGGAAGGCCAGCGGTGTGAGCCATTGCGCCGGGCGGCGACAGGCCAGGCGCCCCTCGCGCCGCAGGATGGCCAGCCAGGCGCCGCTCATTGGCCACCGTCCAGCCACAACAGGCGATGACCCGGCGGGACGACCTCCAGCTCACGATGACTGGTCAGCACCAGGGCACCGCCTGCGACGCAATGCGCGCGCAACCGCTGCTCCACCTGCGCGCAGGTGGCGGCGTCCAGAGCGGTGAAGGGTTCGTCCAGCAACCAGAGTCGCGGCGGCTCGGGCAGATGGAGACGGGCCAGGGCGACGCGACGGCGCTGCCCGGCCGACAGCCGCAGGCAAGGCGCGTCCGCCCACTCGGCCAGACCCACCGCTGCCAGGGCCGCCAGGCAGGCCGCCACCGTGGTCGGTCGCCACAGATTCGCCAGGGTGTGGAGATTTTCCACCGCGGTCAGCGCCTCGGCGATACCAGGCGCATGGCCCAGCCAGAGCAATTCACCCGCGGCGAGTCTGCGTACCTCGCCCGCATCGGCTGGCAACAGCCCCGCCAGGATGCGCAGCAGGCTGGTCTTGCCGCTGCCGTTGACGCCACCGATCTGCAGCGAATCGCCCGCCGCTACGCTCAGACTCAGGTCGTCGAACAGCAGGCGACCGCCCCGCTCGCAACGGAGCGCGACGGCGTCGAGCAGGGGCTGATTCAAGACAGGAGATCTCACGGCACTAAAGTCGGTGGGGCACTGGCCGTTAACCCGGCACACGCCCTTGAAGGCGCGTCATTATACACAGGCGACTCCACCGGACCTGCCCGATGACCTCCATCTCCGCGATCCCACCCAGCGCCGGCGTCACGCCCGCCCTGCCCGTCCGGGCCGCCGCGGCGCAGGCGTCGGATGCCGGCGCGCAGATCCTGCAGGCCCTGCAGTCCCTCAATGATCTGATACCGCCCGGCAGCACGGCCACCGCCGAGGTGCTCGCCACCCGTCCGGCCGGCCAGAGCTTCCAGTTCCTGCTGCAAGTGCAACTCGCCCAGGGCGGCAGCGTCCTGCTCACCACCCAGAGTCCGACCAACAACCTGCCGGTGGGCAGCCAGTTGCTGGTGAGCACCCTCGGCTCCACCCAGTTGGCGGTGCTGCTGCAGAGCCTGGAGGGCGACGCGCCGCCACCGCCGCTGCAACAGCTGGATCTGCGCCAACTGCCGGTGGGCACCACCCTGCAATTGCGGGTGTTGAGCAGCCTGCTGCAACAGCCCCCGGGCGCAACGCCCACCTACGAGGTGATCGCCAAGGCCCTGAGCTCCAGTCTCGAAGGCCGCCAGCTCAAGCTGGAATCGCCTCGTCCGGTGCCGGTGGGCAGTCTGCTGACCGTGGTCATCAAGGACAGCCAGGAGGTCTCGGTGCTGCCCATGGCGCAACGACTCGACCAGCTCGATATCGACCGCCAACTCCAGAGCCAGGGACAACGCCAGCTGTCGATGAATGCCCTGCTGCAATGGCTGGAGGACGCCCCCGAGGCCGAGCTGCCGCCTTCGGTGAGCTCCGCCCTCAAGGCGCTGCTGGCCAACCTGGAAGATACCGAGGCCCTGACCACGGTCCAAGGCTGGACCCGCGCCCTGGCCCGCAGCGGCCTGCAACTGGAACAGCAACTGCTGGACCGCGGCGGTCCCGAGCTCCAGGAAGACTTCAAGGCCAACCTGCTGCGCCTGGTGGATCGCCTGCTGGCCAGCGTGCCAGGCGATGCCCTGCGCAATCCACAGGTCGCGGCCCAGGCCGCCCAGCAGAATCTCCCCGAGGCCCTGCGCCGGGCCCTGGGTGGTGCTGCCACCGCCAATCGTCAGCCCACTGCCCTGGACTTTCCCCTGGGCGAACGCGACGGCCGCGGTCTCAGCGCCGCCAACGCCGAACTCGATGAATTGCTGCAACTGGCCACCGGGGTCATCGCCCGGCTGCAGACCCACCAGCTCGCCAGCCTGGCCCAGACCCAGGTCCTGCCGGACGGCTACTACCTGTCCACCTGGCAGACCGAGATTCCCTGGCGCGACGGCGAACGCCTCGGCGCGGTGCAGGTGCGCTTCCAGGAGGAACGACCGCCGCCGGATACCGGTGGCGAGGCCCGCGACAGCCTGTGGAAGGTGGAACTGGCCTTCGACCTGGCCCCGCTCGGCCCGTTGCAGGTCCGCGCCCAACTCGCCAGCGGCCGGCTGTCGAGCGAGTTCTGGGCGGAAAAAGGCGCCACGGCGACACTGATCGATACCGAACTGCCCCATCTGCGCGAGCGCCTGCTGGCGGCCGGTTTCGTGGTCGGCGACCTCAGCAGCCGCCAGGGCCGACCCGCGCGCCATCCGCGCACCTCTCTCGAACAACGCTGGATCGACGACACCGCATGAGCACGCCTTCCCCTCGCCAGGCCATCGCCCTGTCCTATGACGGCAGCAGCGCTCCCATCCTCTCCGCCAAGGGCGATGCCGAACTGGCCGAACTCATCCTGACGACGGCGCGGGAGCACGAGGTGCCCATCTACGAAAACGCCGACCTGGTGCGCATCCTGGCGCGCCTGGAGCTGGGCGCGGAAATCCCCGAGGCGCTCTATCGCACCCTGGCCGAAATCATCGCCTTCGCCTGGCACCTCAAGGGCAAGTGCCCGGCGCACCTGGCCGACCAGCCGGATCTGTCGCCGGGCTGGGAGCGGATGCCGTAGGGCGCCTTGCTAGGGGCCATGGCGCTCCGCCGATGCCGCCGCCCCTAGGGGCTACTAAAGCGTGTTATCGCGGCCATGGGCCGCTCCTACGGGCACATCTGTCTGCGTAGGAGCGGCCGCATCGGCGGACCGCCATGGCCGCGATCAAGCAATCCAGCCAGGAAAATTCGACCTACCCCCGCCGCAGCGAATGCCCGACGTCACCCTTCTCTGCCACCTTGGCGGCGTCCCAGAGCGCATCCATCTCTTCCAGGCTGGCCTCCTGGGGCGTGCGTCCCTGGACTTTCAGGCTCTCCTCGATAAAGCGGAAGCGCCGCTCGAACTTGGCGTTGGCCTGGCGCAGGGCGTCTTCGGCGTCGACGTGCAGGTGGCGCGCCAGGTTGACCATGACGAACAGCAGATCGCCGACCTCTTCCGCCACCTGGGCGGCCTGGCCGT
>Ga0157371_10000962_pt1 | contig 31944 bp, 37 predicted proteins | sample C45metaG_FD_113462 | JGI IMG/M metagenome (GOLD analysis project Ga0157371, IMG submission 113462) | Corn rhizosphere microbial communities from Kellogg Biological Station, Michigan, USA - C4-5 metaG | ecosystem: Host-associated > Plants > Roots > Rhizosphere > Soil | place: USA: Michigan... | reverse complement strand
TGGTGTACGAGAAGTCGCCGGAGATCGACGGCTTACCGGTCATGGACAGGGGAACGGAGTTGCTGGTGGCGGAGAGGACGCTGCCTCGAGCCAGCTGGCCGGCGGCGCCGGTGATCTGGGCGGTACCGGACATGCTGATCGCGCTCTTGCTGGCGACGCCGTAGTCGAAGATCTCACTGGCCCGCGGGCCCTTCTTGAACGTGACCTGGATCTTGCGGTGGAGGGGGGCGGTGCCGGCGTTGGCGTTGGTGCGGAGGTCGGGCTCGAGGCCGTAGGCGACGACGTCGACGGTCTCGACGTTGGTGTCGTGGGGGGCGAGGGTGATCGTCGCCTTGCCGCCGTTGGCGAAGGACATCGGCGGCAGGGTCCAACTGGTGGCGCCGCTCTGGAGCGGGGCTCGCTGGCAGAGTCGGTGCAGACCTTGCTGGCCTTCCTCAACCTGATGCTGGGCGACTTCCATGCCAGCCTGATCCGCCAGGACGACCTGGCACAGATCGTCTTGCGCGAAGGCAGCGCTGCACCACGCCGCGCGTTCGCCTATTTCACCTATTGGATGATCGTGCACGGCGCGGCCTGCTGGCTCGCCGGGCGCCGCTTGCCGATTCTGGCGGTGGAAGCGCGGTGCCCGCAGCCGAGTTTCTGCGACGACTATCAGGTGATGTTCACCGAAAACCTGCGCTTCGATGCGGCCCAGACCCGCCTGATTCTGGCCGTCGACGGCCTGGATGCGCCGGTGCGGCGCACGGCGGCCGAACTGCGCCGGTTCCTGGCCCAGGCACCGGCCAATATTCTGGTCAAGTACCGCGACCCTCATAGCCTGGCCCGTCAATTGCGCCACCTGCTGCGCGACCGCCCCGCCGAGACCTGGCCGCCCCTCGAGGCGCTCGCCGTGCAGCTCGGCCAGTCCGTATCCACCCTGCGCCGCCGCCTGGCTGCCGAGGGCCAGAACTACCAGGCGCTCAAGGACAGCGTGCGCAAGGAGCAGGCCATGCGCTGGCTGGCTGATGCCGAACGGCCCTTCAGCGACATCGCCGAACGCCTCGGTTTCGCCGACAGCAGTTCGTTCTACAAGGCGTTTCGCAAATGGACTGGGGCCAGCCCCGGGCAATATCGCCACCTGATTCTCGGCACTGGCCAAACCGCTCAGCCCGATTGAGCGCTTTGACCATTGCCGCGCGACCGCTGCGGGAGGACTATCGACGGACACGCCACCCATAACAACAAACAAGGTGCTTGCATGCGTGACTACCGAACGGTTGCCGCCGGCTTCGATTACCTGTCCTGCGCTGCCGATGCACTGCACGGCGATCTGCAGCAGCTCAACGCTTGTGTGGAGTGCTGTGACCGGCATGCCGACAGCGATGCCATTGCCCTGTACTGGGAAGGCCAAGACGGCCGCAGCGCGCAGTACAGCTTTCGTCAGTTGCAACAGGCCAGCGCGCGTTTTGCCAATCTGTTGCTGGCGTCCGGCGTCAAGCCCGGCGATCGGGTCGCCGGGCTGATGCCCAGGACAGTGGAGCTGCTGATCACCATTCTCGGCACCTGGCGCATCGGCGCGGTGTATCAGCCCCTGTTCACGGCCTTCGGGCCCAAGGCGATCGAGCAGCGCCTGCAGTGCTCGGCCGCTGTCCTGATCGTCACGGACGCGACGCAACGCGCGAAGCTGGACGACCTCGTCGACTGCCCGGCCATCGTATGCGTCGGTGCCGCTGCGCAGGCCGCGGGTGAGCTGGACTTTCACACCGCGCTCGCCGGCCACAGCGACCGGCACGCGCCGCACCTGCTCGACGCCGACGCGCCGTTCATGCTGATGTGCACCTCTGGCACCACCGGGCCGGCGAAACCCCTGGAGGTGCCGTTGCGTGCCCTGGTCGCGTTCCAGGGTTACATGCGCGATGCGATCGACCTGCGCCCCGAGGATCGCTTCTGGAACCTGGCCGACCCCGGCTGGGCTTATGGGCTTTACTACGCGGTCGCCGGCCCCCTGGCGCTCGGCCACGCGACCACCTTCTACGATGGTCCGTTCTCGGTCGAGAGTACCGTGCGCGTCATCGACAAATATGCAATCACCAACCTGGCCGGTTCGCCGACCGCCTATCGCCTGCTGATCGCCGCCGGCGAGCTGTTCGTCGATGGCGTGCGTGGGCGCCTGCGGGTGGTCAGCAGTGCCGGCGAGCCGCTCAACCCCCAAGTCATTCGCTGGTTTGCCGAGCAGTTGGGCGTGGTCATCCATGACCACTACGGGCAGACCGAGCTGGGCATGGTCCTGTGCAACCACCACGGCCTGTCGCACCCCGTGCATGAGGGAGCGGCCGGTTTCGCCGTGCCGGGGCACCGTATCGTGGTGCTCGACGACCAGCATCGCGAGCTGCCGCCGGGCCAGCCGGGCGGGCTGGCCGTGGACCGTAGCCAGTCGCCGTTGTGTTGGTTCAACGGTTACCTGGGGCGCGAAACCGAGAGTTTCGTCGGGCCTTATTACCTCAGCGGCGACACGGTCGAACTCAATGCCGATGGCAGTATCAGCTTCGTGGGCCGTCACGATGATGTGATCACCACCTCCGGGTACCGCGTCGGCCCCTTCGATGTGGAAAGTGCACTGATCGAGCACCCCGCCGTGGTCGAGGCTGCGGTGGTGGGCAAACCCGATCCGCAACGCACCGAGCTGATCAAGGCGTTCGTGGTGCTGGACAAGCGTTTTGCCGCGACGCCCGAGCTGGCCGAGGCCCTGCGCCTGCATGTGCGTCATCGGTTGGCCGCACATGCTTATCCGCGGGAAATCGAATTCGTCGACGACCTGCCGAAAACCCCCAGCGGCAAACTGCAGCGCTTCATCCTGCGCAATCAGGAAATTGCCAGACAACAGGCCCACAGCGCCTGAACCAAGGAGTCATGGGCATGCACATCGAGAACAAGGTTTTTATCATCAGCGGGGGGGCCTCGGGGCTGGGCGCGGCCACGGGCAGCCGCTTGGTCGAGGCCGGCGCGAGGGTGCTTCTGGTCGACCTCAACGGCGAGGCCGTGCAGGCCCAGGCCGAGCGTATCGGCGCGCAGTTCGCGGTGGCCGATGTCACCCAGGAGCAGCCCGCCCAGGCGGCGATCGACCAGGCCCTCGAGCACTTCGGTGGCGTGCACGGCTTGGTCAACTGCGCCGGGGTGGTTGCCGGGGAAAAGATCCTCGGCAAACAGGGCGCCCATGGCCTGGACAGTTTCAGCCGCGTGATCGCCGTCAATCTGATCGGCACGTTCAACCTGATGCGCCTGGCGGCTGCGGCCATGGCCGAGGGGCCTGCCGATGAGGGGGGCGAGCGTGGCGTCATCATCAACACGGCTTCGGTGGCAGCCTTCGACGGGCAGGTCGGCCAGGCGGCGTATTCGGCCTCCAAGGGGGCGGTGGCGAGCATGACCCTGCCGGCCGCGCGCGAACTGGCCCGCCACGGTATTCGTGTGATGACCATCGCGCCGGGAATTTTCGAGACGCCGATGATGGCGGGCATGACCGAAGAGGTGCGGGCCTCGCTCAGCGCCGGGGTGCCGTTCCCGCCCCGCCTGGGCAAGCCCGAAGAATACGCGGCGCTGGTGTGCCATATCATTGAGAACAGCATGCTCAACGGCGAGGTGATCCGTCTCGACGGTGCCTTGCGCATGGCGGCCCGGTGAGCGCCGTAGGGCAGAGGAGAAACCATGAATAACGATCCAATCGTGATTGTCAGTGCCGTGCGCACCCCCATGGGCGGTTTCCAGGGTGAACTGCAAGGCCTGACCGCACCGCAGTTGGGCACCGCCGCCATCCGCGCGGCGGTGGAGCGCGCCGGCGTGGACCCGGTGGCGGTGCAACAGGTGCTGTTTGGCTGCGTGTTACCGGCCGGGCTGGGCCAGGCGCCGGCGCGCCAGGCTGCCTTGGGCGCGGGCTTGCCGGTAGCGACGACGTGCACCACCCTGAACAAAATGTGCGGTTCGGGCATGCAGGCGGTGATCCTGGGTCACGATCAGTTGCTGGCCGGCAGCGCCGAGGTGGTGGTGGCCGGGGGCATGGAAAGCATGTCCAACGCGCCCTATCTGCTCGACCGTGGGCGGCGGGGGTACCGCATGGGCCACGGCCGTGTACTTGACCATATGTTCCTCGATGGGTTGGAAGATGCCTACGAACCAGGCCGCCTGATGGGCACCTACGCCGAGGATTGCGCCGAGGCCGGCGGGTTTTCCCGGCAGGTACAGGATGATTATGCCCTGGCCTCGCTGAGCCGCGCCCGGCAGGCGATCGAGCAGGGCCGGTTCGCCGCTGAGATCGTGCCGCTGAAGGTGACGATCGACAAGCAGGAGCGCCTGATCGAGAACGATGAGCAGCCGCCCAAAGCCGATCCGGACAAGATTCCCCGCCTCAAGCCGGCGTTCCGTGACGGCGGCACGGTCACGGCGGCGAACGCCAGTTCGATTTCCGATGGCGCAGCGGCGTTGCTGCTGACCCGGCAAAGCCATGCGACCCGCCTGGGCCTGAAGCCTGTGGCAGTGATCCACGGGCATGCGGCGTTCGCCGATACGCCCGCGCTGTTTCCTCTGGCGCCGATCGGCGCGATCAAGGCGCTGCTGCAGCGCACCGGCTGGTCGTTGGCCGATGTCGACCTGTTTGAAATCAACGAAGCGTTCGCCGTGGTGACGCTGGCCGCCATGCAGCAACTCGAATTGCGCCACGACCAGGTCAACGTGCACGGCGGTGCCTGCGCGCTGGGTCACCCCATCGGTGCGTCGGGGGCGCGGATTCTGGTGACCCTGCTGTCGGCCTTGCGCCAGCGCCGGCAGCGGCGCGGTATCGCCGCCATCTGCATCGGCGGCGGTGAAGCCACGGCCGTCGCCATCGAATGCCTGGAATGAGAGATCAGCATGCTCCCCACTGAAGAACAGTTGCAGATCGCCGAGGCGGCGCGCGCCTTCGCCCAGGAACGCTTACGGCCCTTCGCGGCCGAATGGTCCCGAGCGCACCACTTTCCCCGCGCCGCCCTGACCGAAATGGCCGAGTTGGGCTTTTTCGGCATGCTGGTTCCCGAGCGCTGGGGCGGCTGCGACACCGGTTACCTGGCCTACGCCATGGCCCTGGAAGAAATCGCCGCCGGCGACGGTGCCTGCTCCACCATCATGAGTGTGCACAACTCGGTCGGGTGCGTACCGATCCTGAGCTTTGGCAGTGATGCGCAAAAGGAACAGTTCCTGCGCCCGCTGGCCAGCGGCGCTCAATTGGGTGCCTTCGCGCTCACCGAACCGCAGGCGGGTTCCGATGCCAGCAATATCAAGACGCGAGCCCGACGTGACGGCGATCATTACGTGCTCAACGGCAGCAAGCAATTCATTACCTCCGGCAGCAATGGCGACCTGGTGATCGTTTTTGCCGTCACTGACAGCGAGGCGGGCAAGCAAGGTATCAGCGCTTTTCTGGTCCCGGTGAAGACCCCGGGTTATCGCGTGGCGCGGATCGAGGACAAGCTTGGCCAGCATGCCAGTGACACCTGCGAGATCGTCTTCGAGGACCTGCGCATCCCGCTCGCCAATCGGCTGGGCGATGAGGGTGCCGGGTACCGTATCGCCCTGGCCAATCTCGAAGGCGGGCGTATCGGTATCGCCGCCCAGGCGGTGGGCATGGCCCGCGCCGCCTATGAAGTGGCCCGCGACTACGCGCGCGAGCGGCACAGTTTCGGCAAACCGCTCATCGAACACCAGGCGCTGGCGTTTCGCCTGGCGGACATGGCCACCGCGATCGCGGTCGCCCGGCAAATGGTGCATCATGCCGCCGCGCTGCGCGACAGTGGCAAGGGGGCCCTGGTGGAAGCGTCCATGGCCAAGCTGAATGCCTCGCAAATGGCTGAACAAGTCTGCTCGGCAGCGCTGCAGATGCTGGGAGGCTATGGCTATTTGAGCGATTTTCCGCTGGAGCGCATCTACCGCGACGTGCGGGTCTGCCAGATTTACGAAGGCACCAGCGATGTCCAGCGCATGGTGATTGCACGCAGCCTTTGAAAGGAGAGCATCGATGGAATTTGCAACGATTTTGCTTGAAGTCCGCGGCCGGGTCGGCCTGATCACGTTGAACCGGCCACAGGCCCTCAACGCCTTGAACGCCCAACTGGTCAGTGAACTGAATCAGGCCCTGGACCAACTGGAAGCCGATCGTGAGATCGGTTGCATCGTGCTCACGGGCTCGGCCAAGGCGTTTGCAGCAGGCGCGGACATCAAGGAAATGGCCGAGCTGCGCTACCCGCAGATCTACCTGGACGACCTGTTCAGTGAGAGCGACAAGATTGCCGCCCGGCGCAAACCCCTGATCGCCGCCGTCAGCGGCTTCGCCTTGGGCGGCGGGTGTGAGCTGGCATTGATGTGCGATTTCATTTTGGCGGCGGAGAACGCCCGCTTCGGCCAACCGGAAATCAAGCTGGGCGTGCTCCCGGGCATGGGCGGTACGCAACGCCTGACCCGCGCCGTGGGCAAGGCCAAGGCCATGGAACTGTGCCTGACCGGGCGTCTGATGGATGCCCAGGAGGCCGAACGTGCAGGCCTGGTGGCGCGCATCGTGCCCCAGGAACAGTTGCTCGACGAAGCCATGGCTGTCGCCGCCACCATCGCCGCCAAGTCGCTGCCCATCGCCATGATGGTCAAGGAAAGCGTCAATCGCGCTTTCGAAGTCAGCCTGTGCGAAGGCGTTCGATTCGAACGCCGCGTCTTCCATTCGGCCTTCGCCACCGAAGATCAGAAAGAAGGCATGGCTGCGTTCATTGCCAAGCGCGAACCGCAGTTCAAGGGCTACTGACGTTCAAGGGCTGCTGAAAAACTCGTGGCGAGAGCCCTTTACCAGCCCTCACAACGGATAGTGACGCAGCTCGCGGGCGATCAACATGCGCTGGATTTCGCTGGAGCCTTCGTAGATCTGGGTGATACGGGCATCGCGGTAGTATTTTTCCACCGGATAGTCTTCCAGGTAGCCGTAGCCGCCATGGATTTGCACGGCACTGGAGCACACCCGTTCAGCCATTTCCGATGCGAAGAGCTTGGCCTGCGACGCTTGGGACAGGCACGGCAGCCCGGCGCTGCGCAGGCGGGCGGCGTGGAGCACCAGCAGGCGAGTAGCGTTGAGGTTGACCTCCATGTCGGCCAGCAGATTGGCGATGCTTTGGTGCTCGATGATCGGCTTGTCGAACTGGCGGCGTTCACGGGCGTAAGCCAGCGCTGCCTCGAACGCCGCCCGCGCGATACCCAGGGCCTGGGCGGCGATGCCGATTCGCCCGCCCTCCAGGTTCGACAGAGCGATGGCCAGGCCTTTGCCGCGCTCACCCAGCAGGTTGGCGGCGGGAACCCGGCAATCGCTGAGCGTCACCGCGCAGGTGTCGGACGCGCGAATACCCATCTTGTGTTCGGTACGATCGACGATGAAGCCTGGGGTGTCCGTGGGCACCAGGAAGGCGGACAGGCCTTTCTTGCCCAGCTCCGGGTCCGTCACGGCGAAAACGATGGCCAGGCGCGCGCGTTTGCCGTTGCTGACGAATTGCTTGGCACCGTTGATCACCCATTCGCCGTTTTCCAGTACGGCACGCGTGCGCAGGTTGTGGGCTTCGGAGCCCGCCTGCGGCTCGGTCAGGCAGAAACAGCCGATGACTTCGCCGCTGGCCAGGCGTGGCAGCCACGCGTCTTGCTGCGCGGGGCTGCCGTACTTGAGCAGTGGGCCGCAGCCCACCGAGTTATGGATGCTCATCAAAGCGCCAGCCGCGCCGTCGCCAGCCGAGATTTCTTCCACGGCCAGGGCATACGCGACATAGTCGGTGTAGCTGCCGCCCCATTGCTCGGGCACCACCATGCCCAATAGCCCCAACTCGCCCATCTTCGCCACCAGGTGGTCGTCGATCCAGCCGGCCTTTTCCCAGGCCTGTGCGTGGGGGGCGATTTCACTGCGGGCGAAATCCTTCGCCATGTCGCGAATCATGATGTGTTCTTCGTTCAGTTCCAGGTCATGCATGGGCAGCTCCGGCCTACTGGCCTTCGAAAAAACGCTCGACCTTGCACGGGTCAAGCTGTTGCAGCGTCGGTGGGTTCCAACGCGGTTTCTTGTCTTTGTCGACCATCAGGGCACGCACGCCTTCCATCAGGTCACCGTGCTCCAGCCATTGATGGTCCAGTTTCAGCTCCAGGGCAAAGCAGTCGTCCAGGCTCAAGCTGCGGCCACGTCGCAGCAGGCGCAGCGCAACCGACATCGCCAGGGGGGAGCGGGTGTTCATCAGCGCTGCGGTTTCCCGGGCCCAGACCTGGCTGTCGGCCACGGTGACCTGCTGCAGTTGCTCGAGCATGCTGGCCACGTCGGGCAGGCCGAAGAAATGGTCGATGGCCGGGCGCAGGCGGTCCAGGGGTGGGTTGGGCAGCACTTGCACGCCGAGGCGCGCCAGCACGCCTTGCAGATCCTTGAGCGGATACGCGCTCCACATCAGCTTGTCCAGCCGCTCGTCCAGCGCCGCCAGGCGGTTGCTGTCCAGGAACCAGTCGGCCAGCCCGCAGTAGATCGCATCGGCCGCACCGATCTGCACACCGGTCAGCCCCAGGTAGATGCCCAGCTCACCTGGCACCCGGGACAGAAAGTAGCTGGCGCCGACATCCGGGAAATAGCCGATGGCCGTTTCCGGCATGGCCAGGCGGCTGCGTTCCGTGACCACGCGCAACTCGGCGGCCTGGGCCAGGCCCATGCCGCCGCCGAGGGTGTAGCCGTCCATCAGGGCGATGACCGGTTTGCGATAGCGGTGCAGGTACAGATCGAGGGCGTACTCTTCCTTGAAGAAGGTTTGCGCCAGCGTACCGCCGTCCTGATGGCTTTCGTAGAGCGCCCGCACGTCGCCGCCGGCACAGAAACCGCGGTCGCCGGCGCCGCGCAACACCACGGCACGGATCGAAGGGTCGCTCGCCCATTGGCGCAACCGGGCATGCAGCTCACGCACCATCTCCAGCGTCAGCGCGTTGAGGCCGGCGGGACGGTTGAGCGTAAGGTGGCCGATGTGATTGCGGACGTGGGCGATAACGCTGCTGGGCGAGCGCAGGCTCGCAGGCTGCTGGGCTGAATGGGCGTGAGGCGTCATCGCGAATTCCCTGCCTTGTTATTGACTTTCCCTGGGGTCGTGAGCGGACTCCGCGGATCTTGACAGGCAAATCTTTCGGTCACAACCCAGATTAATGCAGGGTCACGTGGCGTATTTGCATGCTGTCCCCCTCACAGCGTAGTAGACCTGAGGCCCGGGGCTTGGTTCGCTTTGCCTCCTGGCAGGGCGAACCAGGCCCTGCACCCATGACCGGCGCGGCAGGGTCAGGCCTGCGCGACGTTCCACAAGCGGGCGAAATGGTCGATGGCGAGGGTGTAGCCATGGGTGCCGAACCCGGCGATCACGCCTACGGCGACACGCGACACGTACGAATGGTGACGAAACTCTTCACGTTTGTGCACGTTGGATATGTGCACCTCCAGCACGGGGACTTCACTGGCGATCAACGCATCGTGAATGGCGATCGATGTGTGGGTCCAGGCGCCGGGATTGATGACGATACCGGCCACACGGTCGCGTGCCTGGTGGATCCAGTCGATCATCTGGCCTTCGTGGTTGGTTTGACGGCACTCGATCGCCAGGCCGTAGCGGGCGCCCGCCTGCTCGCAACTGGCTTCGACGTCGGTCAGCTTCTCGGCCCCGTAGACCGCGGGTTCGCGCAGGCCCAGCATGTTCAGGTTCGGGCCGTTGAGCACTAGAATGGTGTGCGACATGAAGCAATCCTCACTGTGGAAAGACGGGCGGCAGGGCCACCCCGGGCTGATCTCGGTCAGCCCTTGACGACGGAAGGGGTAGGGCGAACGATGCCGGCCAGAATAGCGGGATTCGGTCGGCAATACGATGTGGCCCCGGTGAAACTCGCCGAGGCCGCGTGGACTTTGCTACTGTCGCCGTTTGAACCTGTGGCGGGCGCCCGTGGCAAGGGCCGCGAATGCCGGGCAAGCGAGAGAATCGACCCATGAGTGAGTTGCCGAACCTGAATGCCGACGCTGCCGATATCGAGGCGGACGTGCTGATCATCGGTGGTGGCTTGAGCGGTGCGCTGCTGGCGGCCCAGTTGATGAAACGGCCGGGGCGTCGGCGCGTGGTGATTGTCGAGCCGCGCGCAGAGCTTGGCCGTGGCGAGGCCTACAGCGCGGTGGAGTTGAGCCATACCCTTAATGGCAATGCCGCGCGCATGAGCGTGGACCCTGACCAGGCCGATGACCTGACACAGTGGTTGAGTGCGTGCCTCGCTGCGGGCGACTGGCCGCAAGCCGCGGCACAGGGTGTCCCGGTGGCCGAACTGTTCCCGCCCCGTGGCCTGTTCGGCTCGTATGTACAACAACGCCTGGCCGAGGCCTGCGCCGTCGGTGCTGGTCACGGCAGCCGAGTCGAGCACTGCCGCGATGAAGTGATCGATCTGCAGACGGGCCCTGCCGGCGTCACGGTGGCGTTGCTGTCCGGCAAACGCTGCCGGGCCGGGCGAGCCGTGCTGGCCACCGGTATGTTTGCCGCCGCGCGCACACCGCGGATCGACTCCGATGGTCTCAACGCGGCCGCTCTCGACCCTTGGGACGTGGCCGCGATGCGCCGGCTCGCTCCCCAGGCGCGGGTATTGATCGTCGGCTCCGGGCTGACCATGGTCGATGCCCTGGCCTCGCTGGATCAGGCAGGGCATCGCGGCCCCGTCGAGGTCTTTTCCCGGCACGGGCTGTTGCCGCATGTTCGCCGTCAGCCGCCTGCCTGGCCCGATTTCCTCGCGGCCGACCCCAGCCTGCTCAGCCCACGCCAAGTGATGCGCGAACTGCGGCGCCAATGCCAGCAGGCCATGGCGCAGGGCGTCGATTGGCAGGCACCGCTGGACACCGTGCGCGCGCATATTGCCCGACTCTGGAGCCACGCCAGCGAGCGCCAGAAACGCCAGTTCGTGCGTCATGCGAGGCCATGGTGGGAAAGCCATCATCATCGCTCGCCGCCCCAGGGCGCGGCCTTGCTGGCGCGTTGGCTGGAAGCGGGCCGGCTGCGTATTCACGCGGCGTCACTGCAACAGGTCGAGCACACCGCCGAGGGCCTGGCGATCAAGGTGCGCCGGCGTGGCCAGGCTCAGCTGCAGCGGATCGAAGGCGACGCCCTGATCAACTCCACAGGCATCGAATATGACTGGCGGCGGGTTGACCGGCCCTTGCCCCGGCACCTGCTGCAACGCGGCCTGATTCAGCCCGGCCCGCTGGCACTGGGCATTGCCGCGCAGGCGGACGGCGCCGTACGGGACGCGCAGGGCAGGGCCAGCCAGCACCTGTATGCCATGGGGCCGCCGTTGCGGGGGCTATGGTGGGAAAGCACGGCGGTGACCGACGTGGCCAGCCAGGCCAAGGCGCTGGCGGCGCGCCTGGCGGGCGTCGACGCTTAGACGGTGCGCACCTGCACACTTTCGCCCAGGCTGTAGCCGAAGCCCCGCAGGGTGCGCAGCGCATTGGGCGCATCCAGTTGCGCCAGCTTGCGCCGCAGGTTGCAGACATGGCGCTCGATCAGTGCCGTGCGTGCCGGGCCGGTGTCGCCCCAGACCTGCGCTTCGATGCGCTGCCGGCTGGCACTGCCTTCGCGGGCCAGCAACGCCAGCAAGCGCTGCTCACTGACCGTCAACGGCTGCTGGCGCCTGCCGCGGCCCAGCAGCAGGCGGCCCGGACACAGCCACAACGGCGGCGCCACCCCACTGGCGGCCGGATGCGGGTAGCGCCGCGACAGGGCCTGAACGCGCGCCACCAGCTCAGCTGCAGCGACGGGTTGCGGCAGGCACACGTCCGCCCCGGCGCGCAGGATTGCAATGCGCTGGGCGCGGTCGCTGGCGGCGGTCAGAACGAGCAATGTCGATGTCGCCCGCAGCGCCAGGCAGTGTTCCAGCAGGGAGGTGTCGGGGCGCGGCAGGTCGAGTAGGATGTACTCGGCCTGGACCGCCACTAGCGTGGTTTCGGCTTTGGCGGGCGAGGCCGTAACCACGCGGTAGCCGGCCTGCTGAAACGCCTCGATCAACGCCATCGCCGGCTGTCGACTGATATAGACAAGGTCCATGGGCCTAGACCCGCGCCTTGCTTTGCCGGCACCACAGGCGCATGCGCGTGCCGCCGTGTTCGCCGTCGCCCACCGTGAGGGTGAAGCCGTGCAGGTTGACGATGGCGGCGACGATGGACAGGCCCAGCCCGAAGCCGCTGTGCGGGTTGCTTTCTTCGACGCGATAGAAACGCTGGAAAATCGCCTCGCGCTGGTCCACGGCGATGCCCGGGCCGCTGTCGCTGACGGTGATGCACGTGCTGCCCCGTTCGACATCGGCCAGCAACAGCACCTCGCCGCCTGCCCGCGTGAACTTGATGGCGTTGCTCAGCAGGTTGCCGATCGCCTCGAACAGCAGCGCTCGATCGCCATTGAGGGTCGGCAAGTGTTCGGCCGCCTGCAGGCGCAACTGCACTTCGCTTTCTTCGGCGAGCGGCAAATAGAAGTCATAGAGTTCTTCGAGCAATGGCAGCGGGGCGAACTGCACGAAACCGGAGCGGCGCTGATGATCTTCCAGCTCGGAGATGCGCAGCAGCCCGCGGAAGCGTGCCATCAGGGTATCGGTTTCGGCGATGACTTCGTCCAAGTTCAGCGCCTGGCTGGAGTCGGCGGGCGCCTGCTGCTGAATCCGATACAGCTGCGCGCGCAGACGGGTCAGGGGCGTTCGCAAGTCATGGGCAATGTTGTCGCACACGCCCTTGACCTCGATCATCAGATGCTCGATGCGGTCGAGCATGGTATTGACGATCGCGGCCAGCATGTCCAGTTCATCACGCCGATTGGCCAAGGGCAGTCGGGTCGTGAGGTCACCGGCAACGATCGACGCCACGCTGGCCTCGATGGCGCGGATGCGCCGCAGCGGCCTGCGCCGCAGCAGGTGCCAGCCGGCGATACCGGGGATGATGGTCAGGGAAATGCCCCACAGCAGGGCGCGCAGAATGATGTGCGTCACGGCGTACAGAGAGCCGTTGTCGCGCACCAGAATCAGTAACCGACCGTCGCGGGTCTGCATGGCCACGGCATCGCAGCTGTCCTGCGGTACTTGTGCGGCCTGCGCGTCGCTGCACACGTCCAGCGCGTGGATCTGGCCATCGAGCGGCAGCCCGCGCGGAATCTGCCGAACCTCGCCGCGCAAATGGCGCAATTGAGCATCGAACAGGCCATAGGCGTCGAAGTTGCGGTCGTCCAGGGCCTGGCTCGCCAGCAAGGCATCATCCAGCCCGGCGCCCTGAAAGCGCGAAAACAGGTGCTGGCGTTGCATCAGTGAATCGCGGGTGAGCCCGGCCAGGTAACTGGACACTTCGTAGTACAGCACCCCCATCAGGATGCTGCTCCAGGCCACGAACAGAAAACTGTACAGCGCCAGCAGGCGGCTGCTGGAGGAGCGCCAGCCTTCAGACGGGTTCGGCAATGACATACCCCGAACCCCTGACGGTCTTGATCAGCGGCGGTGTGCCAGCAGGGTCGATTTTCTTGCGCAGGCGGCCGATGTGGACGTCGATCAGGTTCGTGCCAGGGTCGAAGTGATAGCCCCAGACTTCTTCGAAGATCATCATGCGGGTCAGAATCTGCCCGGCGTTGCGCATGAGGAATTCCAGCAGTTTGTATTCGGTGGGCAGCAGGTTGAGCGGCTGTTCGCCGCGCCGCGCCTCGCGACTGATCAGGTCCAGCTCCAGATCGGCCACGCGCAGGGAGGTGTCAGCGGCGCTGACGGTGCTTTTGCGACGCAGCAGCACTTCGACACGGGCCGCCATTTCATCGGAGGCAAAGGGTTTGGTCAGGTAGTCGTCGCCGCCCGCGCGCAGCCCACGAACCCGCTCGTCGACATCGGACAAGGCGCTGATCATCAGGATGGGCGTGGAAACGCCGATCGTGCGCAGGGTGGTGACGATGGCCAGGCCGTCCAGCTCGGGCAGCATGCGGTCCAGCGTGATCACGTCATAGTCGCCGCTGACCGCCCTGACCAGCCCTTCGCGGCCATTATCGACCCAGTCGACCTGCAAGCCGTGGCTGCTGAGTTCGGCCACGATTTCTCTGGCGGTCACGGCATCGTCTTCGATGGTGAGTACACGCGTCATGATGGGGTCCGGAAAATAGTCGCTTGAGATAAGGCATTGTGCCAACAATCGACCGGGCGCTGGCTGAAGATTTCTTCATCTGCTCGTTTTTGCCGCCAACGGCGCCCAGATTCTGCTCAAGCTGACGAGGCGCAGGCCGATGATGATATGTAGCAATAAGCTATCAACCAGGGATCCAGCTCATGACGGGTGTCGGCATCATCAGCGCGAGCATCGCTCGTGAACGTTCTACAACGCCGGTGTCAGTGCCGGCAGGTACAGATACCGAGGCCTCCCGGGCCGTTACCGAGAAAGGCACACGGGTCAGCAGCGGCCAGGCGCCGCTGTCCACGGGTCAGTCGGCGGGCGCCCAGGGAAGTTCCAGTAGCGGCAGCTCTGATACGGTCAAGCAGTTGCAACGGCAGATCCAGGAACTGCAGAAGCAAATGCAGCAACAGCAACAGGCATTGGCCAAACTGCAGGCCAGCGACATGAGCGAGGAGGCGAAAGCGGCGGCGGTGGCCGCGGCCCAGGCACAGCTGACCTCCACGTCGGCGGCCTTGCAGACAGCCACCGCCGCCTTGCTGCAGGTGCTCACCGAAGAGGGTGGCGGCAGTTCGGGGTCGATGGTCAGCACCAGCGCTTGAGCCCTCACGCGCCGGTTGTTTTCGTCTAGGCTCAACGGTGCATTATTTTGCGGAGCACAGCAATGTTGGCCCCAGCCAAACCGGGTAACGAACACCAGCGCTTGGGTTCCCTGCGCTCTTTGCACCTGTTGGACAGTCACCCGGAAGAGCGTTTTGATCGGCTGACCCGCCTCGCACGCCGAGTCTTCGACGTGCCAGTGGCGCTGGTCAGCCTGGTTGACGTCGACCGTCAATGGTTCAAGTCTTGCCAGGGCCTGAGCGTGAAAGAGACGCCCAGAGACGTTTCGTTCTGCGGCCACGCGATCCTCGGCGAGCAGATCATGCAGGTGCCCGACGCTGCGCTCGACGAACGCTTCCACGACAATCCACTGGTGACCGGTGCGCCGCACATTCGCTTTTATGCCGGTTGTCCGCTGAAGGCTGGGGATGGCAGCAACATTGGCACGCTGTGCCTGCTCGATACCCGACCGCGGGCGTTGGACGCGGAGGAAAAGAGCCTGTTGCATGACCTGGCGGCCATGGCCGAGCGTGAAATCGCCGCGCAACAGCTGGCCCGAGTCGACGACCTGACCCAGGTGGCCAATCGGCGCGGCTTCGAGGCCCTGGCCGAGCATTCGCTGAACATGTGCAAGCGACTGGGCAGCCCGGCGACGTTGTTGTTTTTCGATCTCAACGATTTCAAGGCGGTCAACGATACTTACGGCCATGCCGAAGGTGATCGGGCTCTGGTGGCTTTCGCTCAGGTGTTGCGCGGCGCATTACGTGAGATGGACGTTGTCGCGCGTCTGGGAGGGGACGAGTTCGTCGCCCTGTTGCTGGGCTCCAACGGTGCTAGCGGCGAATTGATCGAGCATCGCCTCGCTGAGGCAGTGGCGCGGCGCAATGCCGGGCAGGATCTGCCCTATGTATTGCGCTACAGCGTTGGCCGGGTGGAGTATGACCCGGCTCGCCACGAGTCGATCAAGCGATTGCTGGCCGATGCCGACCGCGCGATGTATCTGCATAAGCAGCAGACACGCCAACGCAAGGCCTAGGCTCCGTACGCAGGCGCCCAGCCGCCAGCGGGGCCCGCTATGGGGTCACTCCGCCGCCTGCACCTGCTGGCGCGATTGATGTTTTTGCGCCTTGTATTGCAGGGCGACCGCCGGGGCGGCACCGCTTTTGCCGGTTTCCACCCATTTGCGCAGTCGGCTGGCGTCGGCGAAATGGGTGTACTTGCCGAACGCGTCGAGGATAACCATCGCCACGGGGCGACCGCCCATGCGCGTCACCAGAACCAGGCAATGACCGGCCTGGTTGGTGAAGCCGGTCTTGGTCAGCTTGATGTCCCAGTCGTCTTTGTTCATCAAGTGATCGGTGTTGCGAAAGCCCAGGGTGTAGCTGGGTTTACGGAAGGCCACGGTTTTTTCCCGCGTGGTACTCAGCTCGCTCAACAGCGGGTAAGCGCGAGCCGCGATCAACAGCTTGCCCAGGTCGCGTGCGGTCGAGACGTTTTGGGTCGACAGCCCGGTGGGCTCCACATAGCGCGTATGGCTCATGCCCAACGCCTTGGCCTTGGCGTTCATCGCGGCGATGAAGGCGCTGTAGCCGCCCGGGTAATGATGGGCGAGGCTACTGGCGGCGCGGTTTTCCGAGGACATCAGGGTAATCAGCATCATGTCCTTGCGATTGAGCTGGCTGCCGAGCTTGACCCGTGAAAACACCCCTTTCATTTCCTTGGTCTGGCTGATGTCGACGTCGATCACTTCATCCATGGACTGTTTGGCGTCCAGCACGACCATGGCGGTCATCAGCTTGGTGACCGAGGCAATAGGCACGACCAGGTCGGCGTGGTTCTCATAGATGACTTGATTGGTTTGCAGGTCGATCAGCAACGCGCTGCCGGAGGCAAGATGCAGCTGGCTGGGGTCTCGCGGCACGGCGGCCTTCTCGGCAGCGACGGCGGTGGGCGCGAGGGCAGTGGGGCCTGCGAGGATGAACAACAGACCCAGTATCGAAAAAGTGGTTTTCACACGCGGTGCTCACTGAAAGGCGTATTGAGAGGGCGGAATGGGTTACACCCTGAAAAAAGCGTTTCATTTTATGATGAAGGCCAATGGAAGCGATAGATGCCCGGCTCGATAGCGAGATTCATGAACTCGATTTCATGGGCACGCCGGGCGAGTGTCACGTCGACGTGCCCTTGGGTCAGGCAGTGGCGCCCCCGTGAAGGCTGGCATACAGGCATTGGGCGTGGGGCAGGGAGGGCAGCGGTTCGCTGATGGGTTCGCCGTCCTGAACGATGTACCAGCAGGCCAGCAGCCCCTGGGCACGAAGTTTTTCCGGGACTGCGCTGCCGATGACCGACATGATCTTGAGTGTGGGCATGGTGACCTCCGCGAATCTGGACGTTCAAGGTAAGTCGCCCGCGCCGCGCGGAGAAATCATCATGCTCGATAATGGCCATTGACGGCATCCATTGCCGGATGCCGTCGCCGTGCAATCGGCATTACCAGCGCGGGGGGCCGTAGTAGCCCGGATGGGGTCCGTAGTACCCGCGTGGCGGCGGCGGGGCGGCGTACACCGGATACGGCTGCACATACACCGGCGCCGGCGCTGCGTACACCGGCTGCTGCACATACACCGGCTGCTGCACGTACACAGGCTGTTGCACATAGACCGGTGGCGCGGCATACACCGGCTGCGGCTGGGCATACACCGGTTGCCGTTCGACATACACCGTACGCGGGCCACTGGAAGACACCACCGCGCCGACGACGGCGGCACCGATGACGGCCCCCAGCAGACCGGGACCGGCACCATGCCAGTCACCACCGCGCGCCGACGCCTGACCTGCCATGGCGAGGGAACCGACCAGCAGGGCGATTTTAGGGATATGACGGATCATGTTCGTTCCTCGTAATACGACCCCCAACGCCAGCACCTGCGATAGGCCCTGTTCATGTCGTGGGGGATGTCACTATGACAAACATTTTGTAAAACAGGAGGCGGCCTCCGGGTAAATTTTGTGTAAGGTCGACGCTTGATTTTTCTTCAGATGCTCGCTACCCAGTGCCCAGGAGGGCTGAATGACGATTGTCCCCACTCGCGATACGGTGCTGTGCATGTCCCTGGCCGGCCGCCCCGGCACCTTCGGCGTGCGCTTCCATAACCATCTGTACCAGCAGATGGGGCTGGACTACTACTACAAGGCAATGACCACCCATGACCTGCCGGCGGCCGTCGCCGGCATTCGTGCCCTGGGCATTCGCGGATGCGGTGTGTCGATGCCGTTCAAGGAGGCCTGCATCGCTTTGGTCGATGAGCTGGACGAATCGGCCGCCGCCATCGCGTCCATCAACACCATCGTCAACACCGACGGCAGGCTCAAGGCCTACAACACCGATTACATTGCCATTCGGCAACTGATTGATCGTCATGGCCTGGACCGCTCCCTGCGCGTGGCGGTGCATGGCAGTGGCGGTATGGCCAAGGCCGTGGCGTCGGCCCTGCGCGATGCCGGTTTCAGCAACGGGATGATCGTGGCCCGTAATGAACAGACCGGGCAGGCCTTGGCGCAGGCCTGTGGCTACCACTGGCAGGCGGAACTGGGCGAAGAGCGCCCGTCATTGTTAGTCAATGTCACGCCGATCGGCATGAGCGGCGCTCCCCAGGCCAGCGAACTGGCGTTCTGCGCCCAGGCCATCGATGCCGCCACGCACGTCTTCGATGTGGTCGCCATGCCCGCCGAGACCCCCCTGATTCAACACGCACGCGCGCAAGGCATCCCCGTCATCACGGGGCTTGAGGTCATCGCCATCCAGGCACTGGAGCAATTCGTTCTGTATACCGGCGTGCGGCCGACTGCCGAGCAGCTGCACTTGGCCACGCAATTCGCCCGCAGCTGAGCCGGCCTATTCCAGGCGCGCCAGGCGCTCTTCCAGCGCCGCGATGCGCGCTTCGAGTTCATCGATGCGTTCAGCTGACACCGGCTGGACGGCAGAGCGGTCGCTGGCGCCGCCACGCGCGGCCAGGATCAGTTCGATCTGCTCGGGATCGCCCAGGGCGTGGGTATAGCGGTCTTCGCGCTGGCCGGCCTGACGTGGCAGGTGCGCCGCCAAACCACGGGCGATGAGACGCTCCAACTGATGCTGAACCTGGGCGTTATCCTCGAACTCGTGCATGCGCGCACTGCGGGTCAACAGTTCGTTCAGGGTCTGCGGGCCGCGCAGAAACATCAGCCCCATCAGGGTCAACTGCGCAGGCACCAGTTCCAGCGCCTTGTCCAGCCGATGCTCCCAACGGTCGGCGCGGCTGCCCATCACCAGTCGCGTCATCTGTCGCCCTTCCAGCGCCCGCAGGCTTTGGCCGACCTGGCCTGGCGTCAGTTGGGTGACGGGTTCGCGGTTGGTCTTCTGGTTGCAGGCCAGTACCAGCGCATTGAGTGTCAGGGGATAGGTTTCGGCGCTGGTGGCCTGCTTCTCGATGAGTGCGCCGAGGATGCGCACCTCGGCGTTGTTGAGTTCGAAGCCTTCCGGCGGCTGGTGGTCGGTAGACATGGCACGGGCCCTTGGCGAGGTTGGGCAGGCAGTATGCAATAAAACCGCGAACAGAAGTCACGGCCCTGGGGTCTGCCCGTGCGCTTCACACCAGGGCTAAGCCCTGGCCGTCAGGGTGAACTGGCCCACCACATTGTGCAGCTCGGTGGCCAGCAACGACAGCTCGTCAGCCGTCACTGTATTGTCCTGCATGCCCGCCATGACCTTCACGTTGCTGCTGCGGATGCCCATCACGTTGCGGTTGATATCCTCCGACACCGAGTGCTGCTGCACCGCAGCGCTGGCGATCTGCGTGTTGATCCCGACGATAGTGTCCACGGCTTCGTTGATGTGGTGCAAGCTCGCGGAAGCCTGGGCTGCGGCCTCGATGCATTCACGGGTTCTGGCTTGCCCTGCGGTCATTTGCTGCACGGCCGCTGCGGTGGCCTGCTGCAGCTGCTGAATGATCCGGCGGATCTCTTCGGTGGAGTTTTGCGTGCGCGAAGCCAGCGTGCGCACTTCATCGGCGACCACCGCAAAGCCACGACCCTGTTCCCCTGCACGGGCAGCCTCGATGGCGGCATTGAGCGCCAACAGATTGGTCTGTGCCGCGATGGTGCTGATAACCTCGATAACTCCGCCGATGTCCTTGCTATGCAGCGCCAGGGCCTCGACCTTGCTGGCGCTCAGTTCCACCTCCCGCGCCAGGGCTTCGATACTGGTGCGGGTGTCGACCATTACCTGCAAGCCTTGAGTGGAGGCAGTGCTCGCCGATTCGGCGGCACGGGCTGCGCCTTCGGTGGTCTGCGCGACGTCGGCGACGCTCGCCGTCATTTCGTTGATCGCGGTGGCGACCTGTTCGGTTTCCGCCTGCTGGGCATTCATCGAGGCCCTGGCCTGACCGATGGAGTGCTCCAGGCGTTGCGCGGCGTCGGACACCGAACTCGAGCTGCGTTGCACATGGTTCAATGACGCGCGAAAGGCGGTGACCATCTCGTTGAGGCCACTGGCGACGTCGCCGATTTCGTCCTGGCTATGAATCTGCACGCGCGCGGTCAGGTCGCCCTGTGCGATTCGTGCCGTGACGGCCAACAGCTCATCGACGCCAGCGCGAAGGGCTTTGTAGATACCCACGAAGGCATACAGCAGCAGTATTGCCATCAACGCGAGCAGCTCGGTGCCATGGCTGCGTTCGTCTTGCAGCGCGTCCAGGCGCTGCTCGATACGCAGGCTCAGGGACGTCTGCATCTGTTGCTGAGCGGTGTAGAACTGCGCGACCACGGCGTTGCCACGCTCACCCAGACCGTTGACGTTCAAGGTGTTGTTTGAGTCCAGATAATCGTTCAGGTCCTTGCGCAAGTTCTCCAACTCGGTCACCGCCGCGCTGACCGAAGGCTCCACGTCGCCGGCCAGTTGCGGCTCTTGGTCGCGTAGCAGGCGCAGGCTCTGCTGCAACTCCTGGCGCAGTTGCAGCTCTTGCTTGAGCAGTGTCTGGGCGAAGATGCGGGCGCTGTCAGCCAGCGGCCGGTCGGCGCTGAACCCGCTGGCCAGGCCGCGAATCTGCCCGACGATGTTGATCTGCCGTGGCAGCCGCACCGAGCTCAGATCGATCAGGAAAAGCGAGCCGTATTCTTCGTCGAGGATCATGCCTGAGGTGGCGGTGACGTAGTAGATGAAATTCATCAGTTCGGTCAGTTGGTCGTTCCAGGCACCGAACATGACCAAAGGCGTGTCCCCGGCCTTGGCGCGTTCGACCAGTTGCTGGCTGGCACTGCGCAGCTTCTGCACCCGCTCACGGGTGTCGAGCTGGCGATCCAGATCCTTGTCCAGGGCCGTCAGCTTGGCATAGGCCTCGTCCAACTGCTGGGCGTTGCGGGCGGCCTTAGCAGCGGCGTCGGGGTCGCCGCTGAGCAGGGCGTGGGTCAGGGCTCGCTGAATCATGGACAGGCGCAGTACCGGCGTGACATCCAGCAGGTATTGCTGGCCCACTCGCTCACGGCTCAAATTGGCGATGCTGTTGTTGAGATCCTGCATGGCCCGCGTGCCCAGCAGCACGAGAGGGATAAGCACGATGATGCCCAGAATGACAAACTTCATGGGGAATCGAACACGATTTGTTACGTAGAGGGCAGGCGCTAACAGATTCATCTCGATCACTCGAAAAAGGGAGTGCCTTCCTGGGGGTTCCGGGAGACCTCACTCGTTATGGAAGGTCGACGAGCACGAGTGCTTCGCGGGAAAGGAACCCGCGTCCCGGCAGTGATCCATCGCGTACGGCAGCCTCTTGCCTGCTGACTTATGATGTTACAAATGTGTTATCGGCGGCGTGCCCTATAACTAAAGTGCCATCATCTGCCATAACGCGATCCGTCCAGGCCTAACCGAACAATTCGCGCCGTGCCCCTTCGGTGATCGCCCGAATACCAGGGTGCTTGACCTTGCGGTCGACGGAAATGGCATAGAACGACTCACTGACCGCCTCGGTCTGGCCGATCAGGCGCACATTGCACTGTTTCATCACTTCTTCGGCGATGGCACTGGGGGCAATGAAGATGCCGCTGCCCGATTGTCCGAATGCCTGCATCAGCGCGCTGTCGTCGAACTCACCGATGATTCTTGGCTTGATCTGCTGTTCGCCGAACCAGCGCATGAGCCGACTGCGCACCACCGACTCCTGCCCTGGCACCAGCATGGGGGCGCCGTCCAGGCATTGCGGGAAGCGGGTGGTGTGTACATCGGCCAGGGCCTGGGTGGCGAAGAAGCTGATACCGCACTCACCCAGCCGCTGGCTGTAACCCTTGATGTCCAGATGGCTGGGCATCGGGCTGTCGGAAATCACCAGGTCGAGCCGTTGTATCGCCAGGTCGGCCAGCAACCGCTCGAGCTTGTCCTCGCGGCAGGTGATGCGAATCGGCTCGGCGGCTTCCATGGTCGGCGCCAGCAATCGGTAAACAATCGACTTGGGCACCACATCGGCCACGCCGATGCGAAACAGGATTTGCTGTTCCTGTGGCTGCGCGCGCAGCATGGCTTCCAGCTCGGCGCCAAGACCGAAGATCTGCTCGGCGTAAGGCAGCGTCTGCCGCCCGGCTTCGGTCAATTCCAACTGGCGGCCGACCCGCTGGAACAGCTCGACCCCGAAGGTCTGTTCCAGCAGCGTGATCTGACCACTGATGGTTTGCGGGGTGAGGTAAAGCTGTTCGCAGGCCCGCACGATGCTGCCGGTCTTGGCCACGACCCAGAAATAGTGCAGTTGGCGGTAGTTGAGCATGACCATTCACTTCGTAAAAACCGAAGTATACACGCGGAAAATACGAATTTTCCTGATGTTTGGCTCTCATTAGAATTCCTCACTGTCCTGAAGGCCTCCGTGCCTGATCCTGCGCAAGTCAAAGAGGCGAGCATGAGTCGTGTGAAAAGCATTGCAATACCCGTGGCACTGATCGCCGCGTTGATAGGTCTGAGCGGTTGTGACCAGGCCGAAAAATCCGCTCAAACCCTGTTGAACCAAGCCTCCGAAGTGGCCAAGCAAGCCATCGACGAAGGCAACAAGGCTGCTCAGCAGGCCCTGAACGAAGCGAATCAAGCCTTGCCACGCGTGCAGATTGAAAACCCTGACAAAGACGACGAAACCTCTCGCGAAATCTAAGCGCCCAGCCAGGAACTGAAACCATGGAATATTTGATCGAACTCGCTTCAAGCCCGGCCGCGTGGGTGGCCCTGGTGACACTGGTGGTCATGGAGGTGGTACTGGGTATCGACAACCTGATCTTCATCTCCATCCTGACCAATAAGCTGCCCAAGGAAATCCAGGCTAAGGCTCGCCGTATTGGTATCAGCATGGCGTTGATCCTGCGCCTGGGCCTGCTGAGCACCGTTGCCTACATCGTGCAACTGACCGAGCCGGTGCTGGAGCTGTTCGGACACTGGTTCTCGTACAAAGACATGATCCTGATCGCCGGTGGTCTGTTCCTGCTCTGGAAAGCGACCAAGGAGATCCATCACAGCGTGGACCCTGTGGAACAGGAAGAGGCGAGCGTCTCGTCCAAGGTGTCGATGAGCTTTGCCTCGGCGATCGGGCAGATTCTGGTGCTGGACCTGGTGTTCTCCATCGACAGCATCATCACCGCCGTCGGCATGACCGAGCATCTGCCCATCATGATCATCGCCGTGGTGACTGCCGTGATTGTCATGTTGGTCGCGGCCGAACCTTTGGCGAAGTTCATCAATGACAACCCGACGGTGGTCATGCTGGCCCTGGGCTTCCTGATCATGATCGGCATGACTCTGATCGCCGAAGGTTTCGGTGCCCACGTGCCTAAAGGCTACATCTACGCTGCCATGGCGTTCTCGGCAGCGATCGAGGGGCTGAACATGTTGTCCAGGCGGGCCAAGGTGAAGAAGATGGCGGCCGAGCGTCGCTGATCGCCTTCAACGTGCAGGCAAAGAAAAAGCCGTCACTGAGTTGACGGCTTTTTTATGGGTTGCTGCTTTCGTTTGGGTTTCGCCGATGGCACGTGCCATTCAGTGCGCCGGTATCGGTCGGCGACCGCTCTTGCCCAGTGCGTTCGACGCAGGCCGTACATGGGGCTGGTGATGTTGATGACGACGGGCGATTCTCAATACGCCCCAAAGCATGGCGCAGGCTATTGCAAGCCACGCACTGATCATGGTGAAAATTGCCATTATCAGGCTCATTAGCTGCCTCCTCGGCTGTGTGCAAAAATGTGCACAGGCTTACAAAAGACAGTGTAGCCGTTGGGGTGTTTCAGGTTATTGACCAGCGGTCATGGCTTAGGGCCATTTCGCTCTATCCGACGCTGGCGTTAGGCCGGCGTGTGCTATACCTGCCGGCTCATGCAGCCTATGTTTGCTAGCCCATTCTCGGGCCGTGTGTCGGTCATCGATTGGAGAGGAAAGGATGTCAGTGGGTTTTGCTCCGGTGTTGCGCCTGTGTGTGCTTGCCCTGATGGCGCTGTCAGGGGTGGTCGGCTGCAGCACATCCAGCGAAATGACGCTGCCTGGGCTTGCCGATCGTGTCGAGCTGAACGGTGTGCCGTACTTTCGCGGTCAGGCCTATCAGGGCGCTGCGTTGGCCCTGGCGACCCTGCTGGCAAATCAGGGCGTAGTGACCACGCCCGGCCTATTGGAGAAAGACCTGGGCCTGCCAGCCGACGTGGCCCATGTCGACCGCAAGATTGCGCCGGCGGCGCGTCAATACGGCATGATCGTGTACCCGCTTGAACCGCGTGCGGAGGCCTTGCTCACCCAAGTCAGCGCGGGCTTCCCGGTACTGGTGCGGTATCAGGAGGGCACGGGCTTCTGGACCGGGCCGCGCTATGCAGTGCTGGTTGGGTATGACCGGTACAAGCAGCGCGTCATGCTGCGCTCAGGTGATAACCGCAGGCTGCTGTTGGGCTTCGACGACTTCAGTGACCGGTGGCGATCGGCAGGCAGTTGGGCGATCCTGGTCCAGACGCCTGCACAGTTGCCGGCTCAGGTCGATCGTCAACGCTGGTTGCAGGCCGCCGAGGAATCCGCCCGAGCCGGACAGGAAAAGGCCGCTGCCCAGGCCAGTCAGGCCCTGCATGGACGTTGAGTGACCGCCTTGACTGAGGGTAGAACGATTTAAAATTCATGGGCTTAGCGAACAAATAAGTTGACAGCCCATTTCCTTTGCGTAGAATGCCGCCTCACAGCAGGCACGTAGCTCAGTTGGTTAGAGCACCACCTTGACATGGTGGGGGTCGTTGGTTCGAGTCCAATCGTGCCTACCAAACATTTCCGCGCTGCTGGCGGAGCAAAAAGGGTGATCAGAGATGATCACCCTTTTTTGTGTGCGCTCATTTTTCCAGGGGCGGTCCGGCGCTTGCCGTTTGGGTGGGGGTGCCGGAACTGTGTCGCTGGCCCGTCTGTCTATCTGAGCTCAGACCACTGAAACGGACCGTCGCCCATGAATATTTTTGAAGCCTTGCGCGAAAGCCATGACCGCCAGCGCGCCTACGCCGAGGCGTTGGTCGCCACCCATGGGGACACGCCCGAGCGGGCGCAAGCCTACCAACAATTGAAGGCCGAACTGCAGGCGCATGAAACGGCGGAGGAGCGCTTTTTCTATGTTCCGTTGATGGAGCATGACAAGGGTATAGACCTGAGTCGGCATGCCATTTCAGAACATCATGAAATGGACGAATTGATGGAAACGCTGGATGAAACGGACATGTCCAGCCCGGCTTGGCTGGTCACTGCGCGCAAGCTGTCGGACAAGGTCCATCACCATCTTCAGGAAGAGGAGCACAAGTTCTTCCAGATGGCGGGCAAGCTGCTCGATGCGCCTGAAAAGGAAGCGTTGGCCAAGTCATACGTCAAAGAATACCGCGAGCAATTGGCCGAGCAATGAAGCCTCGGCCGCCTGCGCTCGCTTAGATCACCTCGATGTAGGTCAGGCGGGAGATTCCCGCCATTTCGGCGTGCTGGCGCAGGTCCTGAGCCTTGTCGCGATTGCCGGGAAGGCCATAGAGCAAGCCGATACCGGAGTGCAATGCAGCGTAGTACCAGGCATCCGCTTCGGTCATGTGCGTGTCGCGCTGGAGGAAATGTCTCGGCTCCCCTTGGAAATGGTAGGAGATTCGATAGGTTTTCAGGCTGCTCATCGGTGTCGCTCTCGCTTGAATCGCAGGTGAGACAATGAAGGCCAATTGCCAGTTCCCAGGGCGGCAGGGTATTCCGCCCGCAAAAGCGAGTTATGTGTCAAAAGTGTGACGCAGATCAAAGTTTGGAGTGTTGCTAGCCAGCAAATTGGCGCTTTTGTCATTTCACGTGTTGAGGCGCGAACGCGGGCACTGGCGAGAGGTGCGGTACGGGGCGGGGTGTGATGGTGATGTCGGCCGTCAGGGAGGACTACCGTGGATGACGCGGACGGGTGTCCGCGCCGTGGTGCAGTGACGGTCAGCTCGGTTCGTTCGAACCGTCGTCTCCGGCAATGTCCGGATCGTCCATGGACACCTCGGGTTCGGCGTCGTCGAGGTCGTTGAGTGGTGCTTCGTCAATACCGGGCCCGTGCTCGGGTTGGTCTTGTGGGTCTTTGATGTCAGCCATGGTACGAGTCCTCGAGTGCGTGGTCAGCAGTCCTTTGGCAAAGGTGCTGTTCGTTCGAGGCCGCCTGGAGAGGGCCGTTCGATTAATTTCGCGCGATCAGGGCTTGAGGTCGTTGAACGCACAGTATTCGTGCCAGTCCATGTCCAGCGCCTGGGCTGCCTCCCGGTGCACTTCCAGGCGCATGGCCTGCAGTTCCTGCGGATTCTCGGCGATCAGTTCCAGCGTTAATTCCCAGGGTTCGAGCCCTTCGGACTGCGCAGCGTCTTCGAACGCCCACTGGATCTGCTGTTGTTGCTCTCTGGCATCGAGTTGCTGGATTTCTTCCTCGAGATCGGGACGGGTGGCGAGGAATCGGGCCAGGGCAACGGTGTGACGGTCGTCTTTGGCAATCATGCTGAATCCTGTAGTGAAAGGCGCGTCGATGGACGTTGGGGCGTTAGAGGAGGGCAATGATGCCACAGCACAGTGAATGCGTCGCGACGCAGGGCAAAAAGCCGCAGGTTAGGCGCAGGGGCTGTGGTTGGTGATAAAGTTCGCGGTTCTATTTCCGGAGGTAAGTGTGTGCGCAAATTAGCGGGGTGTGTGGCGATACTGGCTTTGTGCGGCTGTGGTACAGCGATCGAGAATGCGCACAAGGCTGTGACCCAGGCCTTGGGCAATCCCTCGGGAATCCGCTTTACCAATGTGCGCACGACCGATCAGGGCAACGTGTGCGGCCAGGTCAAGGTGCGCGAGGCCTCGGGTGCCTACGGCGGCTACCGGAGCTATGCGGCCATCCGCAGCGGCAACGAGTTCCGCGCGGTGGTGGATGAAGACGGCAACAATCCCGTCGTCCGCGAGACCTGTGGCACTGCCGAGGAACAGGCCATGGAAAGTCGCAGCACGGCGACCTCGGCCGAGGTCGCCGGTCAGCGCTGGGAAGTGCGCATCGTGCCCGGAAGCAACATGGGCGCTTTGACGGACATGGCAGCCCGCCTGGTGGAAAACGGCTTTGTCGCGAACTTCAGCAAGCAGGACGGTAAAACCGTGGTGTACCTGGGGCCCTTCGACACCCAGCAACAGGCACAAGACGAGCGCGCCCGGCTGATGGCTTCGCGCGGCATCGAATCGATCGTGATGCCGCATCCAGAACCCTAAGGTTCGCTACGACGCCCGCCTCAGCCGCAGCGCTTCAAGTCGACGCTGCCGACGAAGGCGTTGCCGCGACCCATCACACAGGCGACTTGCTGATTGCGCTGGCGCTCCCAGGCTTGCACGGGGTAGGTCTTGCTCCAGGCGGTATAGAGTTGTCGGTCCTGGCGGGACAGTTTGAGCCCGTACTGCTTGCTCATGTAGAAATAGGTGCGGGCGATCATGCCGCGGATTTCCGGCCGCGGCATGACCTTCCTGGCCTTGAAGTCGACCTGGGTCATGCACGAGCCATACTGGCCGGCCTGCGTCGGCAGCCAGCCGTAACTGAAGTTGCTGCGGTCGCCATTGACCTCACCGATGCTCGGCACCAAATTGTGCAAGTCGGCCTCGGCACGCTGGAACACCTTGTCGGAACGGGTGCAGTTCTTGCGACCGCCGTCTTGCCAGCATTGCCGTTGATGACCGATCTGCCAGGCCGGGACGATATGCTCCCACTCGATACGTGCCGCTCGGTTGGCGTTCTTGCGCGGCACATAGCCACAGGCCTTCAGGTCGATGCGATTGCCCTGGTACTTGCATCCACAATAAAACTCGACTGACTGTGGCGCGTACAGGCCCCAGGCGACCTTTTTCGCCTCGCTGAACGTACGAGGTGCATCGGCATGAGCGGGGAGAGCGAACAGGGTGACCGTAAAAAAAACAGCACTTAAACCACGAACCATCATTGCCTCAGTCTTCCTTTGGCACAACCCAGAATATTTGCACACCGCCGTCGTCTCGGTGGGCAAGTGTGACGTTGTCGTTTTCGGCAATGTCATCGAGTAGTTGCTGCCAGTCTTCCTCGGTTTCCTGCTCGAGCCTGAAAATCAACGCGGCTTTGGCCTTTTGTGCGGCAGGCGAATTGATAATTTTCTGCACGCGGATGCCCAGCAACTCGTAGCGGCTGGGCGCAGTTGCAACGGAGGCGTTAGCCACAGGTAAGTTCCTTATTTTTCTGTACGGGCATACAGTATTTTACTGTAGGTTTTTTCGCAACTGTTCGCAGGGAAAAACTAGAGCATTCAGCGGTCCGAAGGTGAGCGGGGCGCTGCCGAAGAAATGTTTTGCCGCGGGTGTCCGGTGCTGTCTTAATAGCTTGAATATTCTGGAGGGGCGGTCCATGCGAGCGAAGGTCGTGGTGATTGGCAGTTTGAACATGGACCTGGTCACCCATGCCGAACGTCTGCCGCGGGCAGGTGAGACCCTGATGGGTGACGACTTTGCAACCCACGCGGGTGGCAAGGGTGCCAACCAGGCGGTGGCGGCAGCGCGGCTGGGTGCCTCGGTGGCCATGATCGGCTGCGTGGGCGAGGATGGTTATGGCGAGGACTTGCGTCAGGCGCTGATCGCCGAAGGGATCGACTGCCAGGGCGTCGAGAAAGTGGCCGGGGCGCGCAGCGGCGTTGCGTTGATCGTCGTGGATGGCGATAGCCAGAACGCGATCGTGGTCGTCTCCGGTGCCAATGCGCGGCTGGATGTGGCTGCGCTGCAGCGCTTCGATGCGCTGCTGCAGGACGCCAGTGTGGTGGTCTGTCAGCTTGAAACGCCATTGCCGACCATCGGGCACGCTTTGCGCCGCGCGCATGAGTTGGGCAAGACCGTGATTCTCAACCCGGCGCCTGCCGAGGCGCCGCTGCCCAGCGACTGGTATGCAGCCATCGATTACCTGATCCCCAACGAAGCCGAAGCTCAGGCGCTGAGCGGCGTGCCGGTGTATTGCCCGGCCAGTGCCGAGCAGGCTGCGCAACGTTTGCGCGAGCTGGGGGCGCATAAGGTCATCGTCACCCTCGGTTCCCAGGGCGTAAGGGTGGTCGACGAGCAACGGAGCCAGCACAGTCAGGCTTTCGCGGTCGAGGCGGTCGACTCCACGGCCGCCGGTGATACCTTCGTCGGTGCGTTCGCGGCCGCGCTGGCCAGGGGCGATTCGCAGCAGGACGCCGTCCGCTTTGCGCAACGGGCGGCTGCCTTGTCAGTCAGTCGCAACGGTGCGCAGCCCTCGATTCCGACCCTGGCGGAAGTCGAGGCAGCCATTCATGGCTGACCTGACCGGCCAAGCACCCCCGATCGACCTGATCATCGACACGGATCCGGGGGTCGATGACGTCGTCGCGCTGTTATTGGCATTGGCCGCGCCTGAACGGCTGCACGTCCGGGCAATCACGTGCGTGGCAGGCAATGTGCGACTCGAAAAAACGTCGCGAAACGCGTTGCTTGCCTGTGAGTGGGCGGGGCGTCGCGATGTGCCGGTGTACGCCGGGGCGCCGGTGCCCCTGGTGCGGCCGCCGGTTTACGCGGCCGATGTACATGGCGTGGAGGGGCTGCCGGCGGATGTCGTGCATGCGCCGGCACTGGCCTTGAGCGGTACCGATGCCGTTCGCTACCTGATCGACACGCTGCTGGCGGTGCCCGAGCACAGCGTGACCCTGGCCATGCTGGGGCCGCAGACCAATCTGGCCCTGGCCTTGATTCAGGCACCGGACATTGTCCGAGGTATCAAGGAAGTTGTCGTGATGGCCGGGGCGCATTTCAACGGCGGCAATGTCACGCCGGTGGCGGAATTCAACGTTTTCGCCGACCCGCACGCGGCCGATATCGTCTTGCGCAGTCAGGTGAAGCTGACCTACGTGCCGCTCGACCTCACCCACAAGATACTGGCGACGCCTGCGCACATGGCTGCACTCGACGCCATGGCCTCGCGCGCCGGCCAGCGTGCAGCGAGGGTACTGCGCGAGTATGTCGCGTTCGATATGCAGCACTACGATTTACCGGGCGGGCCGGTGCACGATGCGTGTGTCATCGCCTGGCTGATGGCGCCTCACCTGTTCAGTGGGCGTCAAGTGAACGTGCTGGTGGACAGTCGCGAAGGGCCGACATTCGGCCAGACGGTTGCGGACTGGTACGCGGTGTCGGGTCGGCCGGCCAATGCGCTGTGGCTCACTGACGGTCACCCTGAGGCTTTTTTCAAGCTGCTGACGGATTCCCTCGGGCGCTTGTCCTGACTCAGAGCAGGCCGTCACTCAGGGCGCCGGGGCTGGCAGGGTGGGCGACGCTGTTGTCCAGCGGCGCTTGTGCGCCGTAGCGCTCGAAGACCTGCATGATGAACGAGCGTGCTGCGTGAGTGCCCAGCTCTTTGACCAGCAGATCGACACCGATGATTGCCAGCTCCTCGGCATTTCCCGGGCTGTAGGCACTTTGCCCCTGGGGCCATTCAACTTTTATATGGGCTTTGATCGTCACGTGGGCCATGGGTATCTCGTCGATTCGGGTGTAGGCGACGTTCGCTGAATCAGGTGTCCAGTAAACCATTTTGTGGCGATTCTGGCACAGCTACTTAGGCATAAGCAGCTCGCCGTGGCAAACTGCCCGGCCTTGCCAGGCTGGAGATCATGGTGCAGATCGATTTGAATGACCCTACACAGTCGACCCTACCGGCGGTTCGCGCGTTGATCGCCTCCGGCAACCCGTCGGTGCATAACCAATTGCGCGTGACGCGGGCCGGTGTGGCCTTTCTCTCGACGGCTGCGGTGGGTGGCGTCGACATCGACGGTCTGAGTTTCCGGCTGGAAACCTGGGCGGCAGGCTCTGGCTGTGTCGGGCCGGACGCGGCGGGCGATGATGCCTGGGTGAATCAGATCTTCAGTGCGTTGCAGCGTCACTGGCCGCAGCCAGCCTCCGACTACATCGATATGTACTGAGGCGCATCGAACACGCGGCGGACACATTCCAATACCATTGGCGTGTCCGTGAGCCCTCTTGCTCTGGCAGACTTGCCAATCGCCTGCAACCATCCTGAAATATCGGGGTCGCAGAAGGCGGATGCTATTTCACCAAAGGAGGTTTCATGCTTTTCAAGCGTGTGTCACTGGTCGCCGTGATGGCGGCTGCAATGTTCAGTGCAGGCTGCTCGACGTCCGGTTCCGACAAGCCAGCGGCGGACGCGGGGACGCCACCCAGTCTGGACGGGCGTTGCAGTGCCGACGCAGCGCAATTCGCGTTGGGCAAGCAGGCTTCCGCCGATCTGCTCGAGCAGGCCCGTGGGCGTGCCGGCGCATTGGTGGCGCGGATACTGGGGCCGCACGACATGGTGACACTGGAGTATCGTTCCGAGCGCCTCAACCTGAACACCGATGAGGCCGGCAAGGTCAATCGCGTGAGTTGCGGTTGAGACTGTACTGCAGGCGAAAAAAAACCCGTCAGTGACGGGTTTTTTTCATTCGGGGAGAATTACTCGCCGCGAACTTGAGCAGCTTGCATGCCCTTCTGGCCTTTCTCAGCCACGAACGAAACGGTCTGGCCTTCTTTCAGGCTTTTGAAACCGTCGGATTCGATAGCTTTGAAGTGTACGAACAGGTCGTCACCGCCACCTTGA
>Ga0157371_10000961_pt1 | contig 31971 bp, 29 predicted proteins | sample C45metaG_FD_113462 | JGI IMG/M metagenome (GOLD analysis project Ga0157371, IMG submission 113462) | Corn rhizosphere microbial communities from Kellogg Biological Station, Michigan, USA - C4-5 metaG | ecosystem: Host-associated > Plants > Roots > Rhizosphere > Soil | place: USA: Michigan... | reverse complement strand
CTTTGCCGATATGAATATCTTACTTTTAGGTTCAGGCGGCAGAGAAAGCGCATTCGCTTGGAAAATGAGCCAGTCTTCGCACTGCGATAAACTAATTATTGCTCCAGGTAACGGTGGTACAGGAGCTTATGGTACAAACATCAATATCAATGTAAACGATTTTGATGCCATTAAAAAATTAGTGCTTACCGAAAATATCGGACTCGTTGTAGTTGGCCCTGAAGAACCTCTGGTAAATGGTATTCATGATTTTTTCCTTGCCGACAAGGCCATTGCGCACATCCCGGTTATCGGGCCTAAAAAAGAAGGGGCCATTCTGGAAGGAAGCAAAGACTTCTCAAAACAGTTTATGGAGCGCCATGGTATTCCTACTGCGGCTTCAAAATCTTTCACGCCCGAAACTTTGGAAGATGGATTGGCTTATCTGCAAAACCATGCTTTGCCAGTTGTTTTAAAGGCCGATGGTTTGGCAGCAGGTAAAGGAGTATTAATCTGTACCGAGACCATCGAAGCCCAGGAAGAATTAAAACTGATGCTTGGCGGTAAATTTGGTGCAGCTGGGGCAACGGTAGTGATTGAAGAATTTTTAAGCGGGATAGAACTTTCGGTATTTATTTTAACTGATGGTGAAAATTATATTACATTACCTTCTGCTAAAGATTATAAGAGGATTGGCCAGGGCGATACTGGTTTAAATACTGGTGGTATGGGCTCGGTTTCGCCGGTTCCTTTCGCCACACCAGAATTTTTAGCTAAAGTAGAAGAACGCATTATTAAACCAACAGTTGATGGTTTAAAGAAAGATAATATTGATTATACAGGATTCATCTTTTTCGGACTGATTAAAGTAGGTGAGGAGCCATTTGTAATCGAATATAATGCACGTATGGGCGATCCTGAAACAGAGAGTGTGATCCCTAGAATTGAGAACGACTTGGTAGAACTTTTTTTAGCTACAGCCAACAAACAATTAAATCAGGTTAATCTGGTTATTTCTGAGCAAACAGCCGCTACTGTAATGATTGTGGCAGGTGGTTACCCGGGCGATTATCTGAAAGGTAAAGCCATTTCAGGAATCGAGAACTTACGTCATTCGAATGCCTTCCATGCCGGAACATTGTTAGAAAATGATGTGGTGAAAACAAATGGAGGAAGGGTAATTGCAATTACCAGTTTACAAAAAGATTTGTTTACTGCTTTACAATCGGCGACTGCTGATGCCGGGAGAATTTATTTCGACGGGAAATATTTCAGGGAAGATATCGGGTTTGACTTGATTTGAGAGAATATAAGTTGAAAAAAATACTCAGGGAGATTTCCGAAATGGCGATTAAACTAGGAGAGTTTAGTTTTACAACTGAGCAGACCGAAACAAAATGGCTTGGCGATCAACCTGCCACTCCAGCCGAAATACAAGAAGCTGAAACAAGATTGGGGGTAATGCTTCCAGTGGATTATAAAGAATTTCTGTTGATTACCAATGGATTTACTACACCAAATGAAAATGTCGATCCATCGTTTTCCAAAATAAGTGATGTAGCATTTCTAAAAGATGTTGATCCACAGTTAATCGAAATCTGGACAGAAAATGTTGAGTTGCTGGAGGGGGCCATTAAACTGGCCAGAAGCATTGTGATCGGTGGCTTAACCGAAGAACAATATTTTCTTTTAATTCCACCAGTAATCGAAAATGCTGATTGGGAATACTGGAAATTCGCGTCATGGATTCCTGGAGAACATCCTTACCAAGGACTTGAAAATTATTTCATTAACTTATTGGATTTCTTAAAATCTGCTTAATAGTTTTTTCCTGTAAAACAAAGAAAGTCCCAATTTTTAGTTGGGACTTTCTTTGTTTTGAATGCTTTTTTATTTCGATTTACTTCCTAATAATTCTTGAAGTTTATCTTGTAAAGCTTGTTCTCTTAAGCCTTTAGCAATAATTTTACCTGTTGGATCAATTAAGAAATTGGCTGGAATTGAGCGGATACCATACATTTGAGCTACTTCGTTCTCCCAAAATTTTAAATCAGAAACATGTGTCCATGTTAATTTGTCATCTGCAATTGCTTTTAACCAGGCATCTTTTTTACCCGGACGGTCTAAAGAAACACCTAAAACAGTAAAGCCTTTATCTTTAAACTTATTGTAAGCTACTACCACATTTGGATTTTCCTGACGGCATGGTCCGCACCATGAAGCCCAGAAATCTACCAGTACATATTTTCCTTTAAAATCAGATAATTTAACGGGTTTACCATCAGGGTCATTCTGGGTAAAATCCATAGCCATCACACCTACGGCTGTTTTTCTTCCTGCCTCGAATATTTGAGCAATTTTTTTGCCCGTGTAAGTTGCCTTAAGCTCAGGTGATAGTGCATTAAAAGTCTTCTCTGCTGCAGCCGCCTGATCTGGATCTGAGGCTAGCTCATTAATTGAATTTAGGCTAATAAATGATTTTGGGTTGCTGTTAGCAAACTGCAATAACAATGGAGTCAGTCCTGCAGCTTCTTTTTCATAACGAGCGCCTAAAGCCTCCATAACGGCCTTATCTTGTTTTTGCTCTGGTGTATAAGCCGCATATTCTGCATTAATTGCAGCAAGTTTATCTGCTACAGGTTTAGTTAATGCTTTTAATTTAGCTGCATCAGCATTAACAGCGGAACCGGTAATTGTTGCTTTTTTTAATGAATCTGCTGCAGATAGCTTTATATTTCCTGGCTCTACGTATAACGATAGTGCATCTAATTTCTCACCCTGTGCCGGACGATTAACATAAGGGTTTTTGTTTAAGAAAAGACTTCCCTGAGCAGGGCTGGCTAATGTTCCTTTAAAAGCAAAAGCACCGTTTGCTACAATTGCTGAGTCGGTAATGCTTTTACCTTCTGTTTGATATATAAGGTAGACCTTATCTCCGGTTTTTAGGCCCTTTATGTCACCATTAACTGTAAATGGCTTCTGTGCCAATGCTGCAATTGGCAATAAAGCCATTGCTGATAATAATAATTTTTTCATCTGTATAAAATTGTTTTCATTAGTTATCATGATTTGTTGATTTTACTTTTTGATTTTGAAAATCATGATGTTTTTATGAGGTTGGTTAAATCCTGTCCAAATATAGAATTCTGTATCGCTAAAACGTAAATAGCTGTGTAAAATTATGATTGACTGTTTATTAATAGCGTAAATGTTTATTTTATCGATTTCCAGCTTAATATTTTATACTGACTACGTTTTTGGTTCTCCAAACCTCCATAAATTAATGTTTTTTCCACTTTTTTTGGGCTGGCATTTAACTCAAATTTATCCAGGTTTTTGAATAAATCAGAAGTGATGGTTTGCGTAGCTTTGATTTCAAATGCGGAAAAGCCGTTGTCTGTTGGCAGGAGTAAATCCACCTCGTTGGTATTGCTATCTTGCCAAAAGTAATATTCGTTATTTAAAAAGTTATGATAGTTTTGCTTCTCGAATTCCGCAATTACCATATTCTCGAAAATATTTCCTTTCAACCTATTTCCTATTAAGGCTTTACCGGTTTTAATTTTTAGTAAATGGCACAGTAACCCTGAATCGTAAAAGTAGAGTTTTGGTGTTTTTACCAAACGCTTATTAAAATTTTCATAATATGGCTGTAAAAGGTATATAATATAGCTGCTTTCTAAAACTGAAAGCCAATTTTTTGCTGTTGGCTGTGATATATTACAGGTGTTAGCCAATGCGCTTAGGTTAAGCAACTGTCCGGCTTGATTAGCACATATTCCAATAAAAGTTCTGAATGTCTTTAAATCTTTAATATTTAGAAGTTCAGTAACATCTTTTTCTACATAGGTTTGTATATAATTAGAAAAATATACATTAGGTTCTATATCGCGATCGTAAATAGCAGGATATGAACCCTTAATGCAAGCTTCAACAAATGAATCTTCAAGTAGATCATTGGTTTTAAGTTCAGATAAATCGAAAGGTAAAAGTTTAAATAGTGCTACTCTTCCTGCAAGACTTTGTGTGATGCCCTGCATTAAATGAAAATTTTGTGAACCTGATAAAATAAACTGACCCATCATTTTAGACTCATCAACAATGTTTTGAAGATAAGAAAAAAGCAATGGAACCCTTTGTACCTCATCAAAAATCACCTTGCGGTTATATTCATTTAAGAAACCATTAGGATCTTCTGTTGCAAAGGCTCTGGTATCTGGGTTTTCAAGCGAAATATATCTGTAATCACTAAATATATGCTTTAGCAATGTGGTCTTTCCCGATTGCCTTGGGCCAGTAACAGCAATAATGGGGAATTTGCTTTTCTGAGCCTGGATGTATTTGGCTATATGTCTTTTAACTAATTTTTGCATAGTTAGTTGTTTAAACAAAAATACAGCAAAAAGTATCGATATACAACAATAACTTTGAAATTACATGGCTTCTACTTTGAAATTACATAGCCTCTACTTTGAAATTACATAGAGATTTAATTCAATTTTTGGTAGGTTCTCCACCATAAATCGGGCATTTCACCATTTACTGCAGTTTGATAATCATCATACCTGCAAGGTACAAGGTGGTAACGTTCATTTTTAGTTTGTCCAGACGGATAAGGTACCTGCATCCACCAGCGGTCTGATTTTTTGCTTTTTACAAACATCATTTCTCCCGAACCATCTTTTAAACTGGTTCGATAGATTATAAACTGCGATTTAGGTGTAAGCGGAAAATCCTTTTTGCGCGCATAATATCCATCTACAAAATACCATACCATTTGGGCAAGTAAGAAAGCTGTTTGTCCGTTATTGTCGTAGGCCGGATTAAACTCGTAAAAACCAATTGAGGTCAATTTATCATTCATGCCTGCGTAGCGGGCAATGCGGCAGGCTTCTTTGCCATCAAAACCATTTGGCGTGGTGTTCGCATTTGCAGTAGCATCGGCAGAGCGGATGGCGCTCATATCAAAGCTAACCATGTTTGCATTTCGGATAATGGGTTCCGCTAAGGTAATATCCTGGGCAAACTCGCCCAAACGGTGTACATCAAAATATAATTTATCCATTACGCTCAAACTCTCTTGGTTCACAAAATAAGTTTGATAACCCACATTGCTAAAATTGAAGAGGTAATTAGGTTGATGTAAGAAAATCTTATTCAGATAACAATCCGATCGGGTAGCAATTCCCTCGTTGTCGTCGTCACCAATATCAAATTGATTATCTATAATGACGAGATCTACTTTTTGCTCTAAATCTTCATAACCAAGGTATTGACCATAGGTTAGATCTTGCCCGCCACCAATAATGACTGGAATAATGTCTTTTTTGATCAGTTCTGAAACGACCATTTTGATGGCGATGTAAGTATCTGCAATGGTTGCACCATGCTTAATATTACCTAAATCGACAATTCTGCTATTAAAAGCGCCTTCATTAAGTTTATAAAATTTCTCTCTAAAATAATCGGGTGCCAGCGCACAACCTTCGTTGTTAACGGCACCTCTTCCATCAAGTACGCCAAAAATGGCCAAATCGTAAGTATGTTCTTCAAAATCGGGAAACGATTCGGTGTAAATCTGCACTTTTAATCCCAACTGACTTGTAAAAAATCCTTGTCTTGGCGTAAAACTATCGGGGTTTATTGGGGAAAAGAAATCCGTTAATGACATATATTTAAAACTCTCGGCTCAAATATCTATTTTTGAATGCGTATTTCCATATATAGCTCGAAAAAAATAAAATGATACTGGTAACCGGAGGAACTGGATTTTTAGGATCTGAATTAATTAAGCAGTTAACCGACAATGGTTTAACTGTTCGGGCACTGAGGCGGGAGAAATCTAAAATCCCTGCGTTGATCGAAAATATTCCTTTGATTGAATGGTTTGAAGCCGATATTAACGACCTTTCTACTTTAGAAGATGCTTTTACGGGGGTTACCAAAGTTTACCATTGCGCTGCATTCGTATCCTTTAACCCGAAACATAAAAAGCACCTTTTTCATGTAAACATAGAAGGTACATCGAACATTGTAAACCTTTCAGCCGAAAATAATTGCAGGCTATTGCATGTAAGTTCGGTTGCTGCCCTGGGTAATGCAAAAAAAGGACATAAAATTACTGAAAAAGACTTTTGGGAGTATGATGCAAAAGCACATGCCTACGGTTTGTCCAAATACGAAGGAGAAATGGAGGTTTGGCGTGGTATTACCGAAGGACTAGACGCTATCATTGTCAATCCATCAGTCATTATTGGTAAAAATGCAGGTTTTGAAGGGAGTGGAGCTATTTTTAAATTGGTAAAAGGTGGTTTCCCATTTTATACTGATGGGGCTTCGGGTTTTGTTGATGTTGAAGACGTAGCCAAAGCGATGATCCTGCTAATGGACATCAAAGTCTCAGGAGAGCGGTATATCATTTCTGCCGATGATTATCATTATAAAGAACTGTTTAGCGAAATTGCTGAGGGTTTTGGTGTTAAAGCGCCAACTAAAGAAGCAAAGGCATGGATGCTCGGAATAGCCTGGAGGGCACTAAAATTTGCATCTATATTTACTGGTAAACAGCCTTCTATCACTAAAGATGCTGCAAAGAGCAGTTTAACCTTAAGTTATTACAATAACCATAAAGTAAAAACGGCAACAGGTATTATTTTTAAGCCGGTTGCTGAAAGCATAAAAGAAATTACCCAACATTTAAGATAATGCCCAAACAGAAAGCTTATTACATCATCGATTTTGATAGTACCTTTACACAGGTAGAAGCACTTGATGAACTTGCCCGAATTTCGCTAAAAAACCACCCGGATAAAGAGGCAATTTTCCAAAAAATAGAAGATTATACCAATTTTGCCATGGAAGGAAAACTTTCCTTCTCTGAAAGTTTAGCACAACGTGTTAAGCTGCTTGAAGCCAATGAAGATCATTTAAAACAGCTCATTAAACATTTAAAAAAGAAAGTATCTACTTCCTTTTCGCGTAATGCCGAGTTTTTTAAGAAACATGCCGATGAGGTATTGATAGTCTCTGGCGGCTTTAAGGAATTTATTACCCCTGTAGTAAGCCAATACCACATCAAAAAGGAAAATATTTATGCCAATACCTTTGTAACCACCAGAGATGGCAAAATTATTGACTACGATCATGCTAATCCTTTAAGTGAAGAGGGTGGTAAAGTAAAATTACTTCAGCATTTAAAACTCGAAGGCGAGTTATTTGGTATAGGTGATGGTTATTCTGATTTCCAGTTACGCGAAAGCGGTATCATCAATAAGTTTTTTGCATTTACGGAGAATATTGCCCGCGAAAGCATTGTTTCCAAAGCAGACCATGTAACACCAAGTTTCGACGAGTTTTTGTACGTAAATGATCTGCCGCGTGCAATTTCCTACCCTAAAAATAGAATCCTTTGCCTGGTAATTGGTGAGGTTAACCCGGTAACCATTTCTATCCTTAAAAATGATGGTTTATCAATTAGGCACAAAACCTCTTTTGAAGATAAATACGTAAAAGATGTGGGAATTATCCTTTTAGCTGATGGCGAAAAAATAAGCAATGAACAGTTAAAAAACGCTGCTAAGCTGAAAACTATTGGATATTTAGGTAATGCTAAAAATAAAATAGACCTGGGTTTGTGTACAACACAAGGTATTGTTGTTTTTGATGACCCGAAAAACAATCCGCGCAACATCAATTTTATCCCGAAAAGGGTAGCCGATTTTATGAATACCGGAGCAACATATTTGAGCAGTAATTTTCCAAATTTGCAATTGCCAAAAATTGAGAAATCGCACCGTTTAATCCATATTCACAAAAACGTTCCGGGTATTATGGCAAAAATCAATACTGTTTTCGCCAAACACGATATTAATATTGTGAGCCAGTTTTTAATGACCAATCCTGAGATTGGTTATGCCATTACCGATATCAATGCACAGTACGATAAACAACTATTTAAATCGCTTAAAAAGATCGAACAAACGATAAAATTTAGGGTGCTGTATTAATAGTCGTATATCGAAGGCTTTGACAACCTTATAGGCTATTTGCCAGTAGGTTGTCAAAGCTATTTCTATAAAGATGTATGTTTTTTCGGTATATTGGTTATGCAATATTCTTATGGCAAAAACCGAACATTACTATACTAAATTTGAAGAAGGAAAATTCTATCACATTTATAACCGATCTATAGATAGGCAACCACTTTTTAAATCTGATGCCAATTATAGATTTTTTCTAAAGAAATTTGATCATACCTTTCAAAGGTTTTAGATGTTTATGCTTTTTGTTTATTAGGGAATCATTTTCATCTGCTAATCCGGGTTAAAGAAAGTTTAGCTTCTATAGACCCGAACGGTGATTTTTCATTACATGATATTGTAAGCAAACAATTTAGAATATTTTTTAATCCTATGCGTTAGCATTTAATATTCAGCATAAAAGAATAGGAACATTATTTCAGACACCATTTAAACGCGCTGATATAAATGATGATTTTTATTTAAGTAGACTCATTTATTATATTCATGCAAATCCTCAAAAGCATAACCTTATATCTGATTTCAGAGATTGGAAATGGAGTTCTTATAAGCGTATTTTATTGGAAACTGATATCAAACTAAAAAAGCAAGAAGTATTGGACTGGTTTGGCGGGAAAGCAGAGTATTTAAAATTTCATTCTGATATTCATGGGGCTATATTATTCGATGAGCTTTGACAACCTTACTTTGTAGAGCACTAGAAGGTTTTCAAAGCCAATTTGGTGGAATAACAGAATACCTAAAATTTTCATTCAGACATCAGGAAGCTATATTATTCGATGAACTTTGACAACCTTACAGGCCTCTTGTTGAGAAGGTTGTCAAAGCTACCTCAAAAACTGGTACCTCTTCAACAATAAATGTTTTGGAGCACCAACGGTTTGCGATCTGTAAATCCCGGTATGACCCGAAAATAGGTAAGCGGTAACGCAGGCTAATGCAATATAAATGCCCGATGCTGTACCAAACAGTTCTATGCCCATAAAAATACAGGCCAATGGTGTGTTCGCTGCCCCTGCAAATACTGCTACAAAGCCCATTCCCGCCAATAAGCCAAAAGGCAAGGGAATAAACAAACTTAAAAAACTACCGAGTGTAGCCCCGATAAAAAATAGTGGAGTTACTTCGCCGCCTTTAAAACCTGCGCTAAGGGTAAGTGTGGTTAAAAATAATTTTATGACGAAAGTGTAATAAGCTTCCTGTTTTATAAAAGATTCTGAAATAACCGGAATGCCCAGTCCTATGTATCGTGTATTTCCGATCAGGTAAATAATGAACACTAAAATTATTCCGCCAATAAATGGGCGTAATGGTGGGTATTTAATTTTGGCAAAAAGGCTGGATAACACATGGGTTAATGCAGAAAAGCTCCGCGCCGTAAGACCAAACAATATTCCTGCACCTAAAGATAACAATAGGTTTATCGAATCCACTTCTGGTACAGTGGCTATAGAATAATGGGTATGACTAACTCCCCAGACATTGCAGGCGTAATTGGCAATAATTGCCGTTATAAATGAAGGAAGAATTGAACTGTAAGTTAAACTTCCAATCACAAAAACCTCCAATCCGAATACGGCGCCCGCCAATGGTGTTCCAAAAACAGAAGCAAAACCGGCGCTGATTCCGCAGATGAGGATCACTTTCCGATCTCTGGCTTTAAGTTTAAACAGTTTCGTAAACTGGTCGGCAAAGGCTCCTCCAATTTGCACCGCTGTGCCCTCTCTTCCAGCCGATCCGCCAAATAAATGGGTTATAATCGTGCCGGCAAAAATGAGCGGTGCCATAATCAGCGGAATTACATTCTTGGGCGATTGTAATTCCTCAATCAAAAGATTGTTCCCTTTAACAACCTTTGCACCCCAATAATGGTAAGCCAAACCAATGATTATACCAGTAGTTGGTAAAAAAGCGATAATCCAGACGTGTTGCTCACGATAATTAGTTGCCCAATTTAAAGTTTCTAAAAACAGCGCAGAGGCGGAGCCAATAATCCCCCCCAATATTGCAGAGATCAGTAGCCACTTTAAAGTGCTCATTAAGAGTAATCCGAAGTCGAATTTAATAAAGTGTTTGATAGACAGAAGAAATCCTTCTGTTAGTTTTTTAACAGGCATTTGTATTCAATTTTAAATAAAAATCGTAGGAGTCATCAGCCTGTTTGGGCGGTTTTGGCGGTACCCCATCGCCATTGTTCCAAATGTATAAAATTTAGACATTTGTTGCAAAATCTTTATCACCTTTGTGCAGCTAACTTTAAACCATGGATTTTACACCAGAAATAAAAGACAAACTACACCAACTACAGGAAAAGTATACAGCAATGGGGCAAGATATGGCATCATACCTCGATGGACTTCTGTATGCCGATTTCTTAACCTATTGGGATTACATCCATTTGGATACTTTGCTGAGCTTGCAGAGCCCTAAAACACCAATACCTGATGAAGAGATTTTCATCATGTACCACCAGATTACCGAACTTTATTTTAAGCTTGTACTGCATGAATGCAGACAGATTGCGGAGCATGAAAATTTAACTGTCGATTTTTTTACGGCACGGGTAAAACGAATCAATGCTTATTTCAACGCCTTAACCACTTCTTTTGAAGTGATGGTTGATGGTATGGAGAAAGAACAGTTCCTCAAATTCCGTATGTCATTATTGCCTGCCAGTGGATTCCAGTCAGGCCAGTACCGGATGATTGAGATCTGTGCTACGAATTTTATCCGATTGGTAGACAAATCAAAACGTGAAGAACTAAGCACTGCAACAATAGAAGAACAATTCGAAAATATTTACTGGAAATTCGGTGCAACCGAACTGGCTTCGGGTAAGCAAACGTTAACCTTAAAGCAATTTATTAAAAAGTATGCAGCTCAGTTTCTACAACTGGCAAAAGATCGTACTCTAACCAATTTCTCCACTTTATACCACCAATTACAAGCCAATGGAGCCGATGTTTCTGCCCTTGGAGAAGAATTGCGTAAGCTGGATTTGTATGTAAATGTAGAATGGCCCTTATCGCATTACAAATCGGCTGTACGTTATCTGGAGAAAGATCCTGTTGATATTGCGGCAACAGGTGGAACCAACTGGCAAAAGTACCTGCCTCCGCGCTTTCAAAAAAGGATCTTTTATCCATTTCTATGGACGGGTGAGCAAATGGAAGAATGGGGTAAGGGATGGGTGCTTAGTGTACTCAAAACACTCAAAAACAAAGATTAATATTGCAAAAAGCTATTAAAAAAGCCTGTTTTTTCTTAATTTGCACGAAATAATTAATGATTGAATTAGAGAATGACAGAATGATTGAATTGCGTGATGCAAATCCATTCACTCATTCAAAAATCAGTCATTCAAAATTAAAAAAGTATGACCGAGACATTAGATATAAAAATCACTAAAACAGAAGAAACACGTTTAACTGTTACTGATTTTTCGCAATTACCGTTCGGTAAAGTTTTTACCGATCACATGTTTACTGCCGATTACGAAGATGGCGAATGGAAAAATTTGCAGATTCTTCCTTATGGCCCGATTCCGATGAGCCCGGCAATTTCTGCGCTTCACTATGGACAGGCAATTTTCGAAGGATTAAAGGCTTATCGCCAACCAGACGGAAAAATCAGTGTATTCCGTGCTGATAAAAACTTCGAACGTTTTAATAAATCGGCCGCGAGAATGTCTATGCCAGGTATTCCTGAAGAAATTTTTATGCAGGGTTTGGCTGCGTTGATTAATGTTGATGAGAAGTGGGTACCCAATCAGGAAGATTATGCATTATATATCCGTCCGGTAATGTTTGCAATGGATCCTTATTTAGGGGTAAAAGCGTCTGATACTTATAAATTTGCTTTATTAACCACGCCAACCGGCCCATATTATAGCAGTGCATTAAAGGTTAAAATTGAAACTGAATTTACACGTGCAGACGAAGGTGGTGTTGGCTTTGCCAAAACTGCCGGAAATTACGCCCGTTCATTATACCCTTTCGAGCAAGCTAAAAAAGAAGGTTACGATCAATTGATCTGGACAGATTCAGTAACCCATGAGTTTATAGAAGAAGCCGGAACAGCCAACTTACTTTTTGTAATTAATGGTAAACTGGTTACGCCATCGGTGCGTAGTACTGTTTTGGATGGTGTAACGCGTGATACCATTATTAAACTGGCTAAAGATGCAGGAGTAGAGGTTGAAGAACGTAGGGTTTCTGTTAAAGAAGTAATTGAAGGAATCGAGAACGGAAGCGTAACCGAAGCTTTTGCCGCAGGAACTGCTGCTACAGTAACGCATGTAGGCGAAATGGGCTATAATGGTCAGATTTATAAATTGACTGATCCGTCAACAAGACACATTTCTAATGGTATAGCTAAAAAACTAAACGATATCCGTTACGGTTTAGCACCTGATGAATTTGGTTGGAACTGGGTTTTATAAGCTGAAATCTATAAATATCACTAATCGAAAAAGTGTCGTCATCTCGACTGAAACGCAATGGAATGGAGGGATCTATCTTGATAGATTTTGCTCCGCGGAGCCTTCGGGTTCTCGGCTTCGTTGCACTTCGCTCGAAATGACGATGCTTTCTTTATGTAAATATTGATCTAGATTTAAAATCAGACTTTGATTGACGCTCAAAGCTTCCGACCTCAGACTTCGGTCTTCCGACATTCTTACTTATCCAAAATCACTACACCTTTAGCTTCAAAAGCCAGTTCCTTTTTAGGATCGGTAATTTTAGCTACTTCTTCAGGAGATTTTTTAGCGTCTTCGGCATAATGGCGTAAAGTTTCTACAGAGATGGTTTGTTTTTTCGCTAAGCCGTCTAAAACTACTTTTTTGCCAACAATATCCATTGGCATAAAGAAAGCATAATCTTTAAAAGTTACCCTCATTGGATCACCATTAGGCATTTCTAATGTCATCCAACACCCTTTTTTCTTACATACATCTACTACCTTGCCTTCGATTTTCATATCGACAGTTTTTTTATCGCCCATAGCAGCTTCCATCTTTGCAGCTGGTTTTACATTACCTGGTTTAACTTCTTCTCCAAATTTTTGACCAGTATATGTGGTTTGAGCAAATGAAAGTGCCATCAATAGGCAAAAACCTAAGCTTAGAATGATCTTTTTCATAAATTTATAATTATCCGGTTATGACCTAATCAAAGTTATTTAAATTTTTCTAAATGTTGAAAACAAAAAAACCTCGTTAACATCCGTTAACGAGGAAAATCATCCCTATAATTGTGTAGATCAAATTCTATGATATACATCTGAATTTTAGGCAAACCAGAAACCAAAACAAAGGTTAACGTTTTTGTTGTGATTAATATTCTTATATTCAGTAAGTTATATTTTTTATAATAGTTTTGTTAATATAAATGGAATTGTAGAAATGTGGAATATTATCTTCTTTATGAGGAATGTTGTTGATTTATTTCCCCATTTCTTATTTATCCAAAAACAAGACCGAATACTTCTTCTATTTTACTTACAGCTTTAATCTCAAGGTTGTATTTTTCTATGGCAATACCTTTTAAATTGTATTTAGAGATATAAATGGTTTCGAAACCCAATTTATCTGCTTCAGCAATACGCTGTTCGATTCTGTTTACTGCTCTTATTTCTCCTGATAAACCTACCTCGGCAGCGAAGCAATTTTTGGAAGACACGGCAATATCCTGATGCGATGATATAATGGCGATTAACACAGCCAGATCAATTGCAGGGTCTTCTACCCTGATTCCGCCGGCAATATTTAAGAAAACATCTTGTGTGCTTAACCTGAAGCCACATCGTTTTTCTAAAACAGCTAAGAGCATATTCATTCTTTTGGTATCAAAACCAGTTGCGGAGCGTTGAGGGGTTCCGTAGGCGGCCGAACTCACCAAGGCTTGTGTTTCAATCAACATTGGTCTTGCGCCTTCTAGGGTTGCGGCAATGGCAATTCCGCTTAATTCTTCATCGCGCTGTGAAAGCAAGATCTCTGAGGGGTTGGAGACCTCTCTTAAGCCACTGCCCTGCATTTCGTAAATACCCAATTCTGCAGCAGCTCCAAAGCGATTCTTAATTGACCGTAAAATGCGGTAAACATGATGTCTGTCGCCTTCAAATTGCAAAACCGTGTCAACCATGTGTTCGAGTATTTTCGGCCCTGCAATGGCACCATCTTTAGTGATATGGCCAATAAGGAAAACTGGTACGCCGGTTTCTTTTGCAAAACGCAATAATTCGGCTGTACATTCCCTTACCTGTGATACACTGCCTGGAGTTGAATCGATATGGGCAGAATGTAGCGTCTGTATAGAATCGACGACCAAAATCTCTGGTTCTAAAATTTCGATCTGTTTAAAAATGTTCTGTGTAGAGGTCTCCGTTAAAATATAACAGTTTGAAGATGGATTTTCCTGGATTCGCTCTGCCCGCATTTTAATCTGCTGCTCGCTCTCTTCTCCCGAAATATACAATAACTTTTTCCCTTTTATATTTAAGGCTAACTGTAACATTAAGGTCGATTTTCCGATACCTGGTTCACCGCCAATCAATACTAAAGATCCTTCTACCAAACCGCCGCCTAAAACACGGTCAAGTTCTTTGTCGCCCGTTAATATTCTCCGCTCGGTTGACGATTGGATTTCATCCACCTTGCTCGGTTTACTTAATTTGCGGCCAGATGTATCGTTTTTCCAGGTTGGGACTGATGCGGGGCTCTTCTCAACAATTTCCTCCACAAAGGTATTCCATTGGTTACAGGATGGACATTTGCCCAGCCATTTTGCCGATTCGTAGCCACAGCTCTGACAGAAATATGCGGTTTTTGATTTTGCCAATTGATTAAAATTTTAGATTACGAATTTAACCTTTCTCATTGATAAACCTCGCAGGTTTTTAAAACCTGCGAGGTTTGAAATGCACCTAAGCAAAAAGCCCGGATTTTTATGTCCGGGCTTTCAGTTGAATGTTTTTAAGTTATAATTTAATCTCTTCGTCTTTAGCAGAGATAAAGTGAAACTCAGTTAAATGATACGATGACTGTGCCTTAACTTTAATCCATTGGCCATATTTAAAGAACCAGCGGCGTTGAAGGTTGAAAATGCCTTTTGTAATATAAGCTTCAATGTAAGGATGTACACAAAGTGTTATACCTTTTTCATTCTGCTCTCTTAAAATATAATTAAGGTTGTTTTCAATATCATCCATTAAAACGATACTCGCTTTAATTTCTCCGGTCCCATCGCAGGCCGGGCATTTTTCTACCGTAACAATATTCATTTCCGGACGAACACGTTGTCTGGTAATTTGTACCAAACCAAATTTGCTTGGAGGCAAAATAGTGTGTTTGGCTCTATCCAATAACATCAGCTCACGCAAATAATCGAATAGTATTTTACGGTTTGTTGGTTTATGCATATCGATAAAATCGATTACCACAATACCGCCCATATCGCGCAAGCGCAGTTGACGGGCAATTTCTTTAGCCGCCTCTTTGTTTACCTGTAAAGCATTCTCTTCTTGATTTTCTTTACTGGCAGTACGGTTTCCACTATTCACGTCTATTACGTGCAGTGCTTCAGTGTGCTCAATAACAAGGTAAGCACCACCTGGTAAGTTTACTGTTTTTCCGAAAGCATTTTTAATCTGCTTTTCTACACCGAAATGGTCGAAGATAGGTTCTTTCTGTTTGTATAGTTTAACGATTTTTTCCATTTCAGGAGAAATATCGTGAACATAAGAACGGATATCATCGTACAGCTCTGGTGTACTTACGTAAACGTTTGTAAAATCAGGGTTCAGAATATCACGAATTAACGTTGATGATCTGTCCATTTCTCCCCAAACTCTTTTTGAAGGTTCGGTAGAAGGTATTTTTTTAATGAAATTTTCCCATTTAGCAATTAGATCTAAAAGATCTTTTTGCATTTCGGCAACCCCTCTGCCTTCAGAAACGGTTCTGATAATGACCCCAAAATTTTGAGGTTTAATACTTTCGATAATCTTTTTTAAACGATTACGTTCAGTATTACTTTTAATTTTTTTTGATACAGATATGGTATTGGAGAATGGCACCAGTACCACATACCTGCCGGCAATCGAAATGTCGGAACTTAAACGAGGTCCTTTTGTAGAAATTGGTTCTTTGGCAATTTGTACAGGTAGGAGCATGTTTTTACTGAGCACATCAGAAATTTTGCCTGCCTTATTGATATCGGCTTCCAGCTTTAAATTATCTAATAATGTGCCTGTAACCGAGCCATTACGCTTGATCTTCGTTAGCTTAATTAAAGATTGTACCTGCGGGCCCAAATCAAAGTAATGCAAAAAAGCATCTTTTTCATAACCAACATCCACGAAAGCAGCATTCAGGCCCGGCATAATTTTTTTAATGCGGCCTAAATAAATATCGCCTACAGCGTAGTTAATATTGATTTGTTCTTTGTGAAGCTCAACAAGTTGTTTGTCTTCAATCAATGCTATGGTAACTCCGGCAGGAGTCGAATTGATAATTAATTCTTTTACCAACAGCTACAGATTTAAGGCTTTCGCCTATTAACAAATGGATAGTAAATAAAACAGTGATGTAGCCAAAAACATATACAATAAAAAAATCATATAAATGGTTTAAACCTCATAGTGTTTACTATGAGGTTTAATTGGCTTAATCAAAATAAGAAACTATTTTTTCTTATGTCTGTTTTTTCTTAAACGTTTTTTACGTTTGTGGGTAGCCATTTTATGTCTCTTTCTTTTTTTACCGCTTGGCATAGTTTTAAGTTTTAAATGTTTTTATTAATCTGTTAATTAATTTTTATTCTTTAGTTCAGCTACCTTCTTATCAATGAATGATGCTAAGGTTGGGTTAGCCGCTAATTTTTTGCTTGATAGGTAAGCATTTACTGCTTCTTTATTTCTGCCTAAATTTTCTAAAGCTGTTCCTAAATAAAAATAGGCTTCAGGGGTTGGAGCTTCAGCAATTACGGTGTTAAAACGAGGAATTGCTTTGTCAAACTGACCTGATTTTATTGAGAATAACCCCAAATTCATATTCGCCTTTACATTTTTAGGTTCTTTAGCCACAACTTCCAGCAACATTGCAATACCTTGCATTGGTGCGCCCAAGCCATTTACTATCGTTACACCTAAGCCTGTTTTAGCTTCAATGTTTGTAGAGTCTTTCTCTAATGCATTTTTGTAAGATATATTAGCTTTCTGCAATAAAGCAGGCTGCGCTATGCTATCTTGTGTACTCTCAAAAGCTTTTATAAATTGATTACCAGCCGCCAACCACGATTTTGCCGATGGTTCGCCTTCGGCTACAACTTCTAAATACAGAGCAGATGGAGTAATTTGTTCAACATCGTCCCATTTCTGAGCCAGTTGTTTTGCAAGTTCGATCTTTTCTGCGCCATTTGCGCCTTTGTAGCTGTTTTCTAAAGCTGTAATATCTGTGGCCAAATTCTTATTGATCACATTCTTTGCAGCAGTAGACGAAGTTTCGAGGTTTAATACCGATGCTGACGATGGAGAAACTGCTCCGGCCATTTGGCCACTTGAGGGCATTTTTCCATTTTCTTCAGTTGGTTTAACTAAACCCTTAATGTCTCTTGTAAATAAGAATGCAACAAGCAATACAATCGCTCCAATAACAATGGTTTGTTTTGATCTGATGTTGCTATTCATACTATAAGACTTAGGCTTCTACTTTAATTTTTTTTGAATTACTTTTAACTTTATCAACAAATACTTTTGCTGGTTTAAAGCTAGGAACGAAATGTTCAGGGATAATTATTGCAGTGTTTTTTGAGATATTTCTCGCAGTTTTTTGCGCTCTCTTTTTAACAACAAAGCTCCCGAAGCCTCTAACGTATACATTTTCACCGCCAATCATGCTGGTTTTGATAACCTTGAAAAATGCCTCAACTGTTTCCTGTACATCAACCTTCTCAATTCCGGTTTTTGTTGATATTTCTGAAATAATATCTGCCTTAGTCATATTTTATTATTTATTATATATTATGTTTTAATATTACTACTGTTTTGGGGTTGCAAAAGTATTGCTTTTTAATGAGATAGGGAAATAAAAGATGATTTTTTTATCACTGGACTTATCAGGCTATTGCAAGTTTTTTTTTAATTGGATAAATAGACCGTAATTTGCAGTAATGACATTTCAAAATGAACTCATCAATTGGTACCTGATCAATAAAAGAGATTTACCATGGAGACACACCAATGATGCTTATACCATCTGGTTATCAGAGGTTATATTACAACAAACAAGGGTAGAACAGGGGCTTCCATACTTTAATCGGTTTTTAGAAAATTTCCCAACAGTTACCGATTTTGCCAGGGCTACCGAAGCCAAAGTTTTAAAGCTTTGGCAAGGCCTGGGTTATTATTCGAGAGGAAGGAATATGCATGCAACAGCTCAAATTGTGGTGAAAGATTACCATGGAATCTTCCCGAATCTGCATGATGAGCTCATAAAATTGAAAGGAATTGGTGAGTATACTGCTGCAGCAATCTCCTCATTTTCATCAGGGGAAGCGCGTGCGGTGGTAGATGGAAATGTATTTCGTGTACTCTCCAGGTATTATGGCGTTGCTACCGCAATCAATTCTCCGGCGGGGAAAAAGGAGTTTTTTACTTTGGCAAATGAGCTGCTTTATCTGGAAGACCCCGCCCTTTACAATCAGGCTATAATGGAATTTGGGGCCATGCAATGCAAGCCTAAATCGCCAAATTGTGGCATTTGCCCACTTAACCAAACTTGTTATGCCTTTAACCGTAAAATGGTAAACGAACTTCCCGTTAAGTTAAAAAAGGCGGCACAAAAGCATCGTTATATTAATTATTTTGTTTGTTTTGATGGAGAACAGGTATTGGTAAGAGAACGGCAGGCTGGCGACGTTTGGCAGCATTTATACGATTTTCCAAGCATAGAAACGCTTACAGATGAAGATACAGATGGTGATTTTTTCATTGAGATAGTGAAAAATACCTTTGGAAACAGTGCAGATTTTATGCTGATCAGTACAAAAAAGCACATCTTAACCCACCAAATAATCCATATACAATTTTTTGCATTAAAAAATTATATATTTAACTTTAATAAACAAAAGAAACTTAATTGGGTTTCTTTAAGTAAATTAGATGAGTTACCGCAGCCAAAAGTAATCCATGATTTTGTTCAGGAATATTTTTATAAGGATAAAATGGAGTAACTAACCATCTTATTCTGTGCATTTATAAAACGAAACAACTAACCAAAAATATTTATGTCTGGGATTAACAAAGTTATTTTAGTAGGCCATTTAGGCAAAGACCCTGAAGTGCGGCATTTAGACGGTGGCGTAACTGTAGCCAGTTTTCCATTGGCTACATCGGAAACATATAACAAAGACGGTAAGAGAGTAGAACAAACTGAGTGGCACAATATTGTATTGTGGCGCGGATTGGCCGAAGTAGCTTCCAAATACCTGCAGAAAGGTAAATTGGTTTATATAGAGGGCAAATTAAGAACAAGATCCTTTGAAGATAAAGAAAAGGTTAAAAAATATGTAACAGAAATTGTGGCTGAAAACTTTACCATGTTAGGTAGAAAAAGCGATTTTGAGCAAAGTCCAACAACACCAGCCCATCAAAATACTGAAACTAAAATTGATGATGAATTTACAATCGGTCCGTCAGATGAAAATGGAGACCTTCCCTTTTAATTAAAGGGTTTAAAAAAAGAAAGCTGCCTGATGAGAGGTAGCTTTTTTTATGCACTTATTTTTTGATCTTAAATAAAAAAACTCCTGCCGGTTCTGCCGACAGGAGTTTCTTATAATACCACTAAAAAACCATTAATTAATTTTAGTATAATAAATATTTAGCTTTATTTTATTTGCAGTTGCATTGCTGGCACCTATAATCGATCTTTCAGCAGATGTAGCTGTAGATGATATCTGGAAATCGGTATAAGATGTAGGAGCCAGGAAGGTACCGTAATCTTCTATGTTTTTATCAATCAAGCTCTGAACGTAACTGGTTACAATAAAAATATAACGTTTCTTTAACGAATCGAAGTAACCACCAAAAAGTGCTGCGCCGCCAGAAGCGCTACCAGAAAATGTTGTAAAATCAGGTATGTCTGCAGGTTGGTGTGCAATATCCCAGCGATATAAAGAAAGTCGTTGAGCGGCATTAAAAGGATATGCCGGTGCACTCTCACCAATCTCTACAACTAACTCTGCCTTATTGATAATGGCTTTCCCGTATGTGCTGGTAAAGTTAGTCAATTGAGGGAAGGTTAGCTTGGTTTTTACACCTGCTAAACCCTGTAAATAAGTTACATTATATTGTTGAGTTGGATCTGCCGGAATAGGAATATCAATTTGTTTTTGTATTTCTGTGCCTGTGTAATCATGTTTAATATTGGCTGCTACACCAGAAATTATATTTGCAGTTTGTGCTGCATTCAAAACCATTTTTCCGACAGGGAAATTTACACTTGTAGTATCTACGCCATTTGAAGAGTTCGTTTTTTTCCAAACCAGCTGCAGATAAGAGTCAGTTCCCGAAAAGTTGAAGAAGGCAATCCCGCCAACGCCTGTAGAAGATGTTTTATTTACCTGTGCGTACAAACCTTTAAATGATTCTATAAACTTAGTTTCAGTTGCAGTTCCTGCTGTGCCCAGGTTTAGGATAGCATTTTGTATAAATGCTTTGTTTAAAGGGATCCTGATCTGCGCAGGTAAGGTTTTTAAAGTATCAGCTTTACCGGTAACAATATCATATACTTTTGCTTTGGTGTTTGGTGCCAGTTTGCCTGTAAAATTCCCTAATAAAGTACTGTTAATGGCTTGAACGTCCGAACTTTTATAATTGGTTACCCTATTGGCCAGTTGAAATATATCTATACTGTATTTAGAATTAGTGGTGTCGCCATAAAATTTGGTTAACGTGCTGGATTCATCGAATTTTAACACTAAAACAGCTGAATCAAGTTGAGGTGCGGTTCCAAAATCGTAACTGGCGCTCACCGGATAAACAGTCATAGCTATACCAGCTTCTGTTTTGCCAAAAACAGGATCAGTCATGTAACCTAGTGGATAGCGGCTCAATCCTAAAGTGTTCGCTGCAGTTTCTTCAACCAATTGTGTGGTCACAGGAGATACTACCAGGGTTCCGGTAATAGCAGCATTTGGATCAACATCTAAACCAACGCCATCGGGGTTTTTACACGATGCAAAAAGAAAAAGACCTATCAACAGGGTTAATAAGTCTTGTTTTGTAAATTTCATATTTTAAATAATAATACCTGATTAAGCTACTGAAACCAATTCATCATTTGAAATTTCTTCATAAAAAGTATAGAAGTTTTCAAAATTCTCGGTTAAGTTAAAAGCTAATGTTGGCTTATTAGAATCTTTAACAAATTTTAACACATCTTTGCCTAAGTTTTCATCTCCTAAAACCACTGCGTCTGAGTGAGTTATAGCGCCGATATGCATGCTGTCGCAATCAGATGGTAAAAAAGCTTTAGTGTCATCTTCCGTCATATTGGCCATTACCGCTTTGGTAGCGAAATTGGCATTTAACTTTTCTGTGAAACCATCTTCATAAACAGAATAAACTACTTTAGAATTTTTAAAAGTAGGATCATTTTTATAAGTAGTTTTGATGTAAGCAGGAACCAATGCACTCATCCAGCCGTGGCAGTGAACGATATCCGGTGCCCAACCTAATTTTTTAACCGTTTCCAATGCGCCTTTGCAGAAGAAAATTGTACGTTCATCGTTGTCATCAAAGAATTTTCCGCTGGCATCTCTAAATACCTGTTTGCGTTGGAAATATTCTTCATTGTCTAAGAAATAAACCTGCATGCGTGCAGCTGGGATGGAGGCTACTTTAATGATTAAAGGATTATCGTTGTCATCAATAATGATGTTCATTCCCGACAAGCGTATTACTTCGTGTAAACGATTTCTTCTTTCGTTGATGTTACCGAATTTTGGCATCAAGATGCGGATTTCGAATCCTTTTTCCTGCATAGCCTGTGGTAATTGGCGTGTAATTTCAGAAATTTTAGTAAGCTCGAGGAAAGGCGACATCTCGTGTGTAACAATCAGCAGCTTCGTTTTTGCCATCTCCATATTCTAAGAAAATATTAAGTTAAATAAAAGATAATGAGCTGCAAAGGTAAGCATAATAATACTATTTATCAATATAGCAAGCATTTGTTTGGTTTCGTTTAGATTAATTTACACCTTTACAGCTTTAATTCAGATTGTCCAAATTGGAAATATTTAAAACCAAAGCAGCGCTTAAGGCTTTTTTGCAGCCATTAAAAGCATCGGCTAAAAAAATAGCATTAGTGCCTACCATGGGCGCTCTGCACAATGGCCACATCTCATTGATAAAACTGGCCCAGCAAAATGCTGATATCATTATCTGCAGCATTTTCGTAAACCCTACGCAGTTTACCGATCCTAAAGATTTAGAAAAATATCCGCGCCCCATTGAGCATGACCTGGCAATGCTGGCCGCTGCAGGCTGTAATGCTGTGTTTATGCCTAATGTAGAAGAGATGTATCCGGCAGGTGCCGATGAAGCCTGGCATATTGATTTAGGCAATGCGGAATTTTTGTTGGAAGGTGAATTTAGGAAAGGCCATTACCAGGGCGTAACGCAGATTGTTAAAAAACTGTTTGATGCTGTTGAACCTGATGTGGCTATGTTCGGACAGAAAGATTTCCAGCAGGTATTAATGATTAAAAATATGCTGGCTTATTTTAAATTGCCCATCACTATAATTACCTGCCCGATTATCCGCGAAGATGATGGCTTAGCCATGAGCAGCCGGAATATTCATTTATCAAACGATGAACGCGCACAGTCGCTCGTATTAAGTAAATCACTGCAGTTTGTTATCGACCATTTTAACGAATATTCGTTAAGTGAGCTGGAAGATCGGGCAAAAGCATTCTATAAGGATATAGATGGTGTAGAGCTCGACTATTTTACCATTGCCAATGGCAACACGCTTGAACCTGCAAAATCGAAAGATGAAAATAACCTTGTTGCCCTGGTTGCTGCGAAAGTAGGCTCAACGAGATTGATCGATAATATGATTATAAAATGATGGAATAGGTAAGATGGATGATGTGCACGACCAATCATCATCCATTTTCCATATTACATTTTCCTTTAGTGTGAAACTCCAAACTGATTACTAACTTTGCCAAATGGTTATCACAATATTAAAATCGAAAATACACCGTGTTAGGGTAACACAAGCCGAATTGAATTATGTAGGCAGTATTACGATAGATGAAGATTTAATGGATGCAGCTAACATTATCGCTAATGAAAAGGTGCAGATTGTAAATAATAACAACGGCGCTCGTTTCGAAACTTATGTAATTAAAGGCGAACGTGGAACCGGAACCATCTGTTTAAATGGGGCTACAGCACGTTTGGCACAACTTGGTGATATTTTGATCATCATGTCGTATGGTTCATTACCTATGGAAGAAGCCAAAAAATACAATCCGATCCTTGTTTTTCCTGACGATAACAATCACCTGCTAAAATAACTTTGTGACATTCGACCTCAAAACAGCGCTAAAGTATATCATCCTGTTTTTAATCGGGATAGGGGTACTTTATTTAGCGTTTCGGGGTCAGGATTTAGAAAAGATCTGGCAGGAAATTAAAACCGCAAATTATTTTTGGGTAATTACTTCAGCGTTTGCCGTTTGGATTGCGCATGTATTACGTGCATTGCGTTGGCAAATGCTTTATCAGTCTATCCATTATGAGGTAAGTTTCTGGAATGCTTACCACGCTGTAATGATCGGCTATCTGGCCAATCTTGCTTTACCGCGCTTCGGAGAGATTGGTCGCTGCTCCGTTATTCATAAAGCCGAAAAGGTACCCATGTTTGCTTCCATAGGAACTGTAATTACCGAACGGCTGTTTGATGTGCTGGTACTTTTTCTAACCAGTTTGGCGATGCTTATTTTTCAGTATGATATTGTAGCCGATTTTCTTTATCAAACCATATACCTCAATCTTATTAACAAAATTAGCACGGTTAACTATTTGTGGCTAGCTGGTTTAGGTATGATTATACTACTACTTATTGTTACTGCAATCTATTTTCTCCGGCAAAAATTCAGTAAAAAATTTTTGCGCACCTTTGTTAGCCTGCGCCAGGGTTTTGGTTCTTACAGCAAACTAAAGCAAAAGGGATTATTTCTGATGTATACTTTATTAATTTGGGTTTTCTACTCCTTATCCATGTATTTTGCTTTTTCATCCATTCAGGCCACATCCGGTTTACATTTTAATGCTGCGTTTACGGCAATCGTGTTTTCTGGTTTTGCCATGGCAGCGCCGGTGCAGGGCGGTATTGGCGTTTTCCATTGGATGGTTGCCCAGTCGTTGGTGTTGTATGGCATATCTTTTAAAGATGGCTTGGCCTATTCAACCATTATTCATTCTTCGCAGGTTTTGCTGATTCTGGTTTTAGGTAGTTTAAGCTTGTTCTTAATCTTGACTAAGAAAGAAACTAAATAATTCTTTTTTCTGTGGGCGTTTTAACACGCTGTCCGCTATATCTTTTTGGTTGTCCTTCAACTACGCTCAGGATGACAGCCAAAAAGGATGCCGCTTCCATCGTTAACGCAGATCAAAATAAGCAAATAAATCTGATTTGTCGCTACTGCAGGCTTTAGGAGGCTTAATAGTACAGCTGTCTGTGGTTAAATAAACCTGACCGACAGCGTTATCCAGATTCTTCCATCTGGATTAAGCAAAGGGCAAGACTATCGAAACAGAAGTATTGCTATTGCTTTCCAAGAAAACTAATAATTAAATAGTTGTGTTAGGAAAGCAGGGGGATGACTTACAGATCGATTCCTGTCCCGTCATCCGCCATAGTCCAGATGAAGGATCTGGAGCTGCCACTACTTCGTGCTTAGGAGGGCTAATTGTACGGCTAATAAACCAAAGCCTAAACAAAGCTTTTGCCGCAAGGAAAAATAAAATGAAAATAAATTACTATGCAGCCATAGTAATTTCGATCGGAAATGCTACATTTGATTTACTAACCTTTTATACATAAATGTTATGCATTTTGAATTAAGTGAAGAGCAATTAATGATTCAGCAGGCTGCCCGCGATTTTGCGCAGCAAGAATTAAAGCCTGGCGTGATTGAAAGAGATGAACATCAGAAATTTCCGGCCGAGCAGGTAAAAAAACTTGGAGAACTTGGTTTCCTGGGGATGATGGTGAATGAAAAATATAATGGAAGCGGGCTAGATGCCATTTCTTACGTTCTGGTAATGGAAGAACTTTCTAAAATAGATGCTTCTGCATCTGTAGTAGTTTCGGTAAACAACTCTTTGGTTTGTTACGGATTAGAGGCTTATGGTAGTGAAGCGCAAAAGGAAAAATATTTAAAGCCACTGGCTGCCGGCGAAAAAATTGGTGCGTTTTGTTTGTCAGAGCCTGAAGCTGGATCTGATGCTACCTCGCAACGTACAACAGCCGAAGATAAAGGGGATTATTATTTGCTTAACGGCACAAAAAACTGGATTACCAACGGAAGTACCGCATCCACTTACCTGGTTATTGCACAAACCCATCCTGAATTAAGGCATAAAGGTATAAACGCTTTTATTGTAGAGAAAGGAATGGAGGGTTTTACCGTTGGGCCAAAAGAAAATAAATTGGGCATCCGTGGTTCTGATACACATTCATTGATGTTTAATGATGTTAAAGTGCCAAAAGAAAATAGAATAGGAGAGGATGGATTCGGTTTCAAATTTGCCATGAAAACGTTAGAAGGGGGCAGGATTGGTATTGCAGCACAGGCTTTAGGCATTGCACAAGGTGCTTTCGAGTTAGCTACACAGTATGCCAAAGAACGTAAATCGTTCGGGAAACCAATTTCTGAACATCAGGCAATTGCTTTTAAACTGGCAGATATGGCCACTCAGATCGAAGCTGCCAGGTTGTTGGTTTATAAGGCTGCCTGGCTGAAAGATCAGGGATTACCTTATACCCAGGCTGGTTCTATGGCCAAGTTGTTTGCTTCGAAAGTTGCTATGGATGTAACCATTGAAGCGGTACAGGTGCACGGTGGTTATGGTTTCGTTAAAGAATACCACGTGGAACGGTTAATGCGCGATGCTAAAATTACCCAGATTTACGAAGGAACTTCTGAAATCCAGAAAATGGTGATATCGAGAGAAGTGATTCGTTAGTTTTGAGCTTGGGGTTGGGAGTTTGGAGTCACTCGTCCAAACTCTCCACTCAAAACTCCCAACTTTCGTTAAGCGCAATGTACTCCAAGCGCCAAACGCAAGACTTTCAACTTATTCCTTCTCTCCGGCAACAGCGCTAAATACCGCCTTAATCAAAGCGACTACAATCGCTAAAAATGCAGCTGCGATAAAACCTGAAGTGTTAAAAGAGGTCATCATGTTATCAACCAGTAAAATCATTAAAACGGTGATGATGAATGATACCAATCCTAAGGTTAAGAAATTGATCGGAAAAGTTAATAACCTAAGGATGAACCCGATCGTTGCGTTTGCAAGAGCAATAAGCACTGAGGCGATAATCGCATTTCCGAAGCCATCAATACTTACCCCTGGCACCAGCTTTGCGCCTACAAAAAACGCCAGTCCTGTTAAAAGGATTTCGATAATAAATCTCATAATTGTTTATTTTTGTAAATGTTTAAACGCTTTTTTACATGTTCGGTTATCGTTTGGGTTTCCATATCCGTGCTTTCATGTTCGAATAGAAACAACAAACCTGTAATTAAGTTTTCAGGAGATAGTACTTCAATAATAATTAAAAATATTGATGAGGCGAGCCTCCTGCAGGTTAAAAATGCCTATCAGATTAAAGCAGATACACTGAATGTAATTTCAGTTTTGATAAAACCAGGCGATCTGGATAGTATTCAGGATGAACTGGAAGTACCCGGCAAGATTAAGATACTAGGCGATTCGGTCGTATTTAATCCCGATCAGCCTTTTCTTAAGGGTAAAGAATACCTGGTTGAAAGTTATATTGGGGTGAAATTTGCAACCGCTGGCGATCTGATTACGGGGAATGGTAAGCAGAACCTAAAAGCACAGCGACAAACACTTAAACGGTAATAATCAGCATAATAATTAGTGCGGGTGTTTGATTTTTTGTAAAAAATTACTACATTTGCATCGTAATCGAAGAAAAGAGAAGGGGACAGTGTCCCCTTTTTCTATGAAATCAGGTTAAAATATGCAGGTAGAAAAGAGAGTTGCAGCCCTCGTAGAGGAAAAAATAGCAGATCGGCCAGAACTGTTTTTGGTTGAGGTGAAAATGTTGCCAAACAATAAACTAATTATTCATGTTGATGGCGACGAAGGTATTAGCATACAGGATTGTGTTGCCATAAGCAGGCATGTTGGTTTTCATCTCGAAGAAGAAAATGCAATAGAACAGGCTTATAATTTAGAAGTTTCTTCGCCGGGAGTTGGCGAGCCTTTAAAATTAATCCGTCAGTACAATAAAAATGTTGGCCGTACGGTAAGCATTAAACTCAAAGAAGGATTAAAAAAAGAAGGGAAACTGCTGGCGGTTACAGAAAATAATCTGCTGATTGAAGAATCGGTTAAAGAAAAAGGGAAAAAGGCGGTAGCAATTCAAACAGATGTTCCGTTTAATGATATATTAGAAACAAGTGTGTTAATTTCATTTAAGTAAAAATGAGTACTACAACAATTAATTTGATCGACTCTTTTCAAGAGTTTAAAGATTTCAAAAATATAGATCGCCCAACGGTGATCAGTGTGCTGGAAGAAGTTTTTCGTAGCATGTTGCGTAAAAAATACGGAACAGACGAAAACTGTGATGTTATTGTGAATCCTGATAACGGGGATTTGGAGATCTGGAGAACGAGAAAAGTGATGGAGGATGGATTTTCTGAGGATGATGATCTGGAGATTGAGCTTGCAGAAGTTTCCAAGTTGGATAGTACTTTAGAAGTCGGTGATGATTATATTGAGCAGATTACCTTGGAAAGTTTCGGCCGTAGGGCAATTTTAGCTGCCCGCCAGACTTTGGTATCTAAAGTATTGGAATTAGAGAAAGACGAAATTTTCAAAAAATATAAAGATAGGGTAGGCGAAATTGTAACAGGTGAGGTTTATCAGGTTTGGAAGAAAGAAACTTTGGTTTTAGATGATGAAGGTAACGAACTTTTAATGCCTAAAACAGAGCAGATTCCGGCCGATTATTTCAAAAAAGGTGATTCTGTGAGAGCGGTAATCTCTAAAGTAGAAATGATTAACGCTAACCCTAAGATTATCATTTCAAGAACAGCACCAGAATTTTTACAACGTTTGTTCGAACAGGAAGTTCCGGAAATTTTCGATGGTTTAATTACCATTAAGAAAATTGTTCGTGAGCCGGGAGAGCGTGCTAAAGTTGCTGTTGAATCTTACGATGACCGTATTGATCCGGTTGGTGCGTGTGTGGGTATGAAAGGATCACGTATCCACGGTATCGTTCGCGAGTTGAAAAACGAAAATATTGATGTGATTAACTTCACTAATAATATTTCATTATACATTACCCGTGCTTTAAGCCCGGCAAAAATCACCTCTATTAAATTGGATGATGAAACCAAACATGCATCTGTTTACTTAAAACCAGATCAGGTTTCATTGGCAATTGGACGTGGCGGACACAATATTAAACTGGCTGGTAAATTAACCGGTTATGAAATTGATGTAAACCGTGAAGCCGGAGAAGAGAGCGATGAGGATGTTGATTTAGAAGAATTCTCAGATGAGATTGATAGCTGGATCATTGATGAATTAAAGGCTATCGGTTGCGATACTGCTAAGAGTGTATTAGCGCTTACAGTAGAAGATTTAGTTAAACGCACCGACCTTGAAGAGGAAACCATTAAAGAAGTGGTTCAAATTTTGAAGTCAGAATTTGAATAAGTGGTGTAATTGCCAAATAAACACTACTTTTGTATTAAATAAAAAACAATAACAGGAGCTAAATGTCAGACGACAAACCAATCATTTTAATTAAAGCTATTAAAGAACTTAATATAGGCATGGGTACGGCCGTTGAGTTTTTAAACAAAAAGGGATTCTCTGCCGAGAAAAGCCCGATGTTTAAACTTACGGGAGACATGTATAATGCCTTATTGAAAGAGTATCAGGGAGATAAGATCGTAAGAGAAGAAGCCAAACAAATAGTGATTGGTAAAATACGTCGTGACGAGCCTGAGACTGAAAAGCCAGTAGAAGCGCCGAAGAAAAATACCGATTTTGAGAAAAATGAAGAGATTTTAATTAAAAATGCTCAATCATTTACTCCTCCGGTAGAAAAACCAAAGGTTGTAGAAACACCTAAGGTAGAAGCGCCAGCACCAGCACCTGCGGCAGCAGTTGAGCCGGTAAAAGAAACTAAGGCAGAAGAAAAAGCAGAGGAAACCGGATTACCAGGCGTTAAAATTGTAGGAAAGATTGATTTAAATGATCTTAATCCTAAAACACGCCCGGCTAAGAAAGAAGAAACGCCTGCTATACCAGCGCCTGTTGTAGAACCACCAGTGGTTAAAGCACCAGAACCTGTAAAACCAGTAGAGCAACCTAAGGTAGAAGAAAAACCGGTTGAGGTTAAAAAAGAAGAAGCTCCTGTTGCACCAGCACCAGTTGCAGAAACACCTGTGGTTAAAACGGCAGAGCCTGTAAAACCAGTTGAACAACCTAAAGTGGAAGAAAAACCAGCTGAAGCAAAACCGGTAAGCAACGAGCCTGAAGTAATTAAAGCACGTACCGTTAAATTAACTGGTCCGAACATTATTGGTAAAATTGTTTTACCAACAACTCCGGATAGAAGAAATGGTCCGGTGGCATCATCTAGCGATAGTGAAGCCGCCAAACGTAAGCGTAAACGCAAAAAAACGCCGGGAGCACCAGGCCAGCCAGGTCAACACGGTGGTCAAGGGCAGCAAGGACAGAATAATCCTGCAGGTCAGGGTCAGGGCCAAGGCGGTGCGCCAGGACAACCTCGTCAACCTTATCAAGGTAACAGACCAGGTGGCGGTACGCCATATCAGGGTAACAGGCCAGCCGGACAAGGCGGAACTCCTTACCAGGGAAATAGAAATAACAACAATAATAACAGACCAGGTTTCCAAAATAGAAATGCTACACCAAGCGGACCTAAAGAAGAACCTACTGAGAAAGAAATTCAAGATCAGATTAAAGCAACACTTGCCCGTTTAAGTGGTGCAGGTAAATCAGGTAAATTTGCGCAGCGTGCTAAATTACGTCGTCAGAAACGTGATGATGTGGCGTTTAATGCAGAAGAAGCCGCAAATGAGCTTGAATCGCAATCGAAAATATTAAAAGTAACAGAATTTGTTACCGCTAATGAGCTAGCGAGCATGATGGATGTGCCGGTTACCAAAATTATTGGTACCTGTATGAGTCTTGGAATGTTCGTTTCCATTAACCAGCGTTTAGATGCTGAAACCTTAACCATTGTTGCTGACGAGTTTGGTTACGAAATTCAATTCGTTAAACCAGATGAAGACGAAGAAAATGTAATTGAGGAAGAAGATAACGATGCTGATTTAATTGAAAGAGCTCCGGTTGTTACGATTATGGGACACGTCGATCACGGTAAAACCTCATTGCTGGATTATATCCGTAAAGCAAATGTGGTAGCTGGTGAGGCGGGTGGTATTACCCAGCACATTGGTGCTTATATGGTAACTACGCCAACCGGTAAAAAAGTAACCTTCTTAGATACTCCAGGTCACGAAGCCTTTACAGCGATGCGTGCACGTGGTGCTAAGGCAGCAGATATTGCCATTATTGTTATTGCTGCGGATGATGCAGTGATGCCTCAAACAAAAGAGGCGATTAACCACGCACAGGCAGCAGGCGTACCATTGGTATTTGCTTTCACTAAAGTAGATAAACCAGGCGCAAATGCAGATAAAGTACGTGAGCAGTTATCGGTAATGAATATCCTGGTTGAAGATTGGGGTGGTAAATACCAATCGCAGGAAATCTCAAGCAAAAGCGGCTTAAATGTTGATTTACTTTTAGATAAAGTATTATTAGAAGCAGAATTATTAGAACTTAAAGCAAATCCGAATAAGAGAGCTACAGGTACTGTAATCGAGTCGGCTCTAGATAAAGGACGTGGTATTGTAACTACAGTACTGGTTCAGGCGGGTACTTTAAGAGTTGGAGATCCAATCTTGGCGGGTAGTTACAGCGGACGTGTAAAAGCGTTAACCAACGAGCGTGGTGCTAAAGTAGAATCAGCAGGTCCATCACAACCGGTACAGGTTTTGGGTATGCAAGGTGCACCTACTGCAGGCGATAGGTTTAATGCTTTAGAAAGTGAAACTGAAGCTCGTGATATTGCAAACAAACGTATGCAATTACAACGTGAGCAAGGTTTACGTACGCAGAAACACATTACTTTGGATGAGATTGGTCGTCGTTTGGCAATTGGCAACTTTAAAGAACTTAATATCATCGTTAAGGGTGACGTGGATGGTTCAATTGAAGCATTAGCCGATTCATTATTGAAATTATCGACCGAGCAAATTCAGATCAATATCATCAGTAAGGGTGTTGGCCAGATTTCAGAGTCTGATGTATTGTTAGCTTCGGCTTCTGATGCGATTATTATTGGTTTCCAGGTTCGTCCATCAACAGGTGCACGTAAACTTGCAGAAGCTGAGCAAATCGATATCCGTCTATATTCTATCATTTACGATGCCATCAACGAGATTAAATCGGCAATGGAAGGTATGTTGGATCCGGAATTTGAAGAGAAAATTGTGGCTAACGTTGAGATTCGTGAGACTTTCAAAATCACTAAAGTGGGTACCATTGCAGGTTGTATGGTATT
>Ga0157371_10000959_pt1 | contig 31997 bp, 19 predicted proteins | sample C45metaG_FD_113462 | JGI IMG/M metagenome (GOLD analysis project Ga0157371, IMG submission 113462) | Corn rhizosphere microbial communities from Kellogg Biological Station, Michigan, USA - C4-5 metaG | ecosystem: Host-associated > Plants > Roots > Rhizosphere > Soil | place: USA: Michigan... | reverse complement strand
CCTGGTTACCAATGATGAATACGACAATTTTGATTTTAAAATGGAATGGAAAATGGATCCCTGCTCAAACAGCGGTGTGATGTTTTATGTACATGAATCTCCGGAGTTTCAAAATACATATGAATCCGGACCGGAAATGCAAATAGCTGATCTGGCGTGCAATGATGATGGGCGAATTTTGAAATGCAGGGCGGGTGATCTCTACGATCTTATCGCCGCTGACACTGAATGGGTAAATGCGGCACCGCAATGGAATAAGTATGAAATTATTGCTGATAACGGGCATGTTACTTTTATTCAAAACGGTCACAAAATTGTTGAAACCACGATGTGGGATGACCATTGGCGCGATATGATTGAAAACAGTAAATTTAAACAATGGCCTGGATTTGGCACCTTTAAAAAAGGACATATTTCTTTCCAGGGTACGGAAAACGGGAAGCTTTGGTACAGGAACATTAAGATTAAAAAACTTTAGTTTTCATTATGCTTCTTATTTAATTCTTACATTTCATTCCCCATAATATTCAAAAAAAGTTCAACTATGGAAGAAAATCCAATACCGGGCGAACCATTAAGCCGGAAAGATTTCATAAAAAATACAGCCCTAACTGCAGCTGCTTTTACAATTGTTCCAAGACACGTTCTTGGAGGGAAGGGTTTTACAGCACCGAGTGATAAATTATACATTGCGGCTGTGGGTTGCGGTGGAGAAGCCGAAAACGATATTCATCATTATGCAACAGCGCCGAAGAAAAATGCAGTTATCGCCTTCTTATGTGATGTGGATGATCGTATGTCGGCGCCACGAAGGAAGGAATTTCCAAAGGCCGGATTTTATTACGACTGGCGTGAAATGTTTGAAAAAGAACATAAAAATTTTGATGCTGTTTCTGTCGCTATTCCAGACCATAACCATGCTATCGTGGGTTTAAGTGCAATGCAACTTAAAAAACATTTGTATTTGCAGAAGCCGCTAACCCATGATATTTATGAAGCGAGGATTCTGACTAAAGCCGCAGAGAAATATAAAGTAGTTACTCAAATGGGCGATCAGGGTGCTTCGTGTGATGGGATGAGAACCTTGAGAGAATGGTTTGATGCAGGTTTAATTGGTGATATTACCAAAGTTTATAACTGGACAAACCGGCCTGTCTGGCCGCAAGGAATCCCATGGCCGAAAGAAACGCCACCCGTTCCGAAAGAATTGAAGTGGGATCTTTGGCTAGGAACTGCTCCTCAAACGGATTATATTGATAACCTGGTTCCTTTCAACTGGCGCGGTTGGTGGAAATTCGGTACGGGTGCTTTGGGCGATATGGCTTGTCATATTATTGGGCCTTCATTTAAGCTTTTGGATTTGGGTTATCCTACAGAAATTACAGGAATGGCCAGTACTATTTACTCAGGAATTTTTAAAGAAGCTGATTACCCTGAAAGTATTCCTGTATCAAGCAAGTTGCGTTATAATTTCAAATTAAAAGATGGCCGTGATTTAAAGCTATATTGGATAGACGGAGGTTTTGTTCCGGATCGTCCTGACGAATTAGATCCAGATGTGAATGAAAATGAAGCTTTAGCGGATATTCCCGAAGAAAACGATTTCGAAGGAGGAACATTGTTTATTGGTACAAAAGGAAAAATTTCATGCGGGTGGGGAGGAAGCCATCCAAGGCTACTACCGCTTTCTTTGAATAAAGATGTGAATATTCCAAAAAAATATCCCCGTGTAGAAGGTGGAATGGATGGCCACTGGTGGCAATGGGTTGACGCGGCGATTGCTGGTTATGGAAATATGGAAGTTGATTCTCCTTTTGTAGGATATGCAGGCCCTCTTACTGAAACAGTTTTGATGGGTAATTTATTGCTCAGGAGCTTTAATTTAAGAGAAAAAGTAAAGCGGCACGATCCTGTTTATGGAGACCTTGAAGAAATTTCAACACCAGGGCGCTACATCACCTATAAATGGGACGGAGAAAATATGCGGATCACCAATTTTGAACCTGCCAATCAATTTGTAAAAAGAGAATACAGGCAAGGCTGGGGAGAATTAAAATTATAAGAAATAGTTTGTTTCCTGTTATAAGATGTATCATTCTTAACACGAATAGTTGATCCACAGAAACTTTTTGGGCTTGTTTGAACAGGTATAGAGATTGGTCAGCGCTATCGAATAATGAGTAACAAGAACTACCTGTTAGATTCTGTCGTCAATTCTTGTCTTTCGTCAATTTTTGTTATTGTTTCATTCATGTTTGATTCATATTTGCTTCATGCCTTATTGTATTTTGCATCGTTACTAATGCGTTAATTAACGCAGTAGTAACGCAGTGCGACCATATCGTTCAACAAGCAAACAGCTTTTTGGTATACAATGTATTGGATTAGTTTACCAATAATATTATGATGTTTTATTTCGTGTAACCATAAGTGTTACCCTAAAGAATTATATTATCCGTGTTTGTCATATTTTTGTCTAAAATAATAAAACTTTAATCTTTTTTGGTGATTGTTTAACAAAGTGTGTAACTTACACTTTAAATTATTTAACGTATACTTAATTACTTGATTATGGGAAAAAAACTCCTTTTCAGCGGACTATTTCTGTTCTGTTGTTTCTTTCAAACATTCGCCCAACAAAAAACCGTGACCGGTACTGTTACATCACCTGATGGAACACCCTTAATAGGTGCGACTGTATTAGTTGTGGGACATAAAACAGGTGCAAGTACAGGTCCTGATGGTGCGTTTACTATTAATGTGCCAGAGAATGCAAAGCAACTAGAAGTTAGTTTTGTTGGTTACCAGTCGCAAACAGTTGATATTTCAACTAGTTCAAATGTTAACGTAAAATTGCAAACCGCTGCAACATCTTTAACTGATATTGTTGTCACAGGATATGGTACTACCCGGAAGAAGGATTTGACAGGAGCGGTTTCGCAGATTTCATCAAAAGATTTCACCACAGGAAATATTTCAAATCCTGCACAACTGTTTCAGGGGAAAGTGGCAGGTGTTGTAGTAACTGCACCGGGCGGCGATCCCAATGCAAATATTTCGATCCGTTTAAGAGGCCAAACTTCGCTTTCCGGTGGACAATCTCCATTAATTGTAGTTGATGGTGTTCCTTTGGATGATCCGAATCAGTTTGCTGATATTCCCGCAAGCGATATTGCTTCTATTGATGTATTAAAAGATGCCTCAGCCGCTGCAATATATGGCTCTCGCGGATCTAATGGTGTTATAGTAGTTAATACGAAAAAAGGAAGTGCTGGTAGGACGACTGTTACTTATAATGGTTCGGTAAGTGTTGACAAAGTTGCCAAACTTTATGACCTGGCTAATGCAGCCCAATGGAAGCAGGGATATACTCAATTGTTGACTTCGCAGGGTAAAACGCAGGGAGCGATAGATTCTGCTATTCAAGGTTACGACAAGGGAGGAAATTCTGATTGGCAAAAGGCTCTGACAAGAACAGGTGTTTCTACAAGTCATGATCTGGCTATTTCAGGAGGAGCGCATGGCTTTAGTTACCGTGCATCAGCCAACTATCTGGAGCAACAAGGTGTGGTAATTAATTCCGGAAGGAATCAATTGGGTTTACGTTTTACTGCGCAACAAAAAGCGTTGAATGATAAACTGACTTTGCAGGTCGGCATCATTAATTCGACAACAAACAGGAAGTTAACTGACTATAATATATTCTATGAAGCATACAGTTCTCCTGCGGTTTATCCTGTAAAAAACCCCGATGGATCTTATTTCGCTTACACTGATTTTGCTCTTCAAAATCCAGTGCAGCAACAAGCAGAAGAAACGGATAAATCAATAGAAACCCTTACCATTATGAATGCAACTGCGGATTATGAGTTGATACCAGGATTAAAGGTTGGTGTAAGAGGGGCTACATCAAAATTCAATGATCAATATGAATTTTTTGAGCCGGTATTTCCAAAAGTGGGAAATGCAAATGTAGGAGCATTAGCAACTTCCAACAATAATTCTAAGAAAGGTGATATTCATATCAATTTTGATAAAGATTGGGGTAAGAGTAATTTGTCAGCGTTAGCGGTTTATGAATACAACGATATTAATTATAATGCTCACGGTTCGGTAGCTTCTAATTTGCTTTTAGGTGATATCGGTGCGTGGAGCCTTCAATCTGCCCCCCAGGCTTATCAGCATTCCTATACTGATAGAAATGAATCACAGCTTATTTCTTATGTAGCAAGAGCCGCGTACAACTGGGATCAAAAGTATTTTGCAACAGCAAGTTTCCGTGCTGATGGTTCTTCTAAATTTGGTCCTAAAAATGCTTTTGGTTACTTTCCGTCATTTTCAATAGCATGGAGGCTGAGCAATGAATCATTTATGCAGGGACTCTCTTGGCTGAACGAGTTTAAGATCAATGCCGGCTGGGGTAAAACAGGTGACCAGGAAAACATAAGTGCTTATTCCAAACTTCAACTTTACGGACCTGTAGGATCCTATTATGATGCATCAAAAGGATTATGGTTAACTGAATATGGACCAAGCCAGAACGCTAACCCAAATCTTCAATGGGAAGAAAGAGTTGGAAGGAATATTGGTTTTGATTTTGGTGTAATGAATAATCGCCTCACAGGTGCCTTTAACTATTATAGTGACAAGAGCACTAAATTACTTTATGATTACACTATTCCATTCCCCAGCCCCGGGGCTGTTGTTAATACACTCTTGGCTAATGTAGGAACCATGACCAATAAGGGTGCAGAGTTTAACCTTAATTATCAAGTAATTAAAAACCGTAATTTTTCATGGACAGCTGGAGGTCAAATCACTACTGTTAAAACCAGGATTACCAGTCTGAGTGGAAGTTTCAGTAATGGAGTTTCAACTTATGAACTTTCAACCGACCAGGTTTCAGAAGGTAGTGCCCAGGGTAGAGGTCTAAGTGGAGCTCCCATAACTTATCTAAAAGTAGGTTATACACCTTATGTATTTTGGATGCCTCATTACGTGGGTTTGGATAAGGATGGTAACGAATTGTACCAAGTTGATGGAGCCAACCCTACTACTGATGTTTTGAAGGCTACTAATTATTATACTGATCCTGCTCCGAAATTCCATTATGGCTTTTCATCCACTTTCGCCTATAAGTCATGGGACTTAAGTTTCTTCTTAAGGGGCGTATCAGGCGGTAAAATATTTGACAACTCAAGAATGGTTCTGGACAATATAAATCGTTTCGGCGGCAATAACGGAACTGTGGAAGCTTCGTCAAATGGGATCACCAATCCTCCGCAAGCATCAGATCATTGGTTAGAAAATGCCTCCTACCTGAGAATGGATAACATGAACCTGGGTTATAATTTCAAACCTAAAGGTTTATTCGAAAATATCAGGGTGTACGTAGCCGCAAATAATGTTTTCGTTATTACGAAATACCGCGGTTTAGATCCTGAAGTATATGTAACATCAGGTCCTGGAAATGTTATGTTTGATGCCCTGGGTAGTGCGGGTGTTGCTAATAGTTTCCTTCCCGGAGGCTCAGTTGGCGCATACATTGACGCCTCTTATTCAGGATCAGGTTATTATCCAAAGACCCATTCCTACACTTTTGGTGTAAACGTTACCTTTAAATAATTTGATAAAATTTTAATATACTATCATGAAAATAAGTAAAATTAAAAAAGTTCACATTGCCCTGATTCTCTGTACGATAGGGGTTTATTCGTGCACTAAACTACAAACAAATGTATATAGTGTTGTTCCGTCTACTACCTATTGGCAAACTCCGGAGCAGGTTGCTGCCGGCGTTGCCCCAGCTTATTCTACATTAAACGGCGTGCAAGCTATCGGAGGCGATATTGCAAATATGGTAGAAGGTGTTACCGATGAAATGGTAGTACCCACAAGGGGAAATGACTGGGGAGACGCAGGCCACTGGAATGCCCTTTGGTACCATTCATATGAACCCTCCAATGACAACTGGAATAATGGATGGAATGACGTATTTGGCGGCATAAGTAAATGTAACCTTATTATTCAAGCTGTTAATGGCCTTGACCCGGCGCCACCAACTTTGCCATCGATCATTGCCCAGGTAAAAACTTTGCGGGCTTATTACTATTATCTTGCAATGAGTGTTTTTGGAAATATCCCTATTGTGACTGACACTACGACAAGTAGCACTCCCCCGACTCAGTCCCGTGCCAATGTATTTAACTTTATCGTTTCAGATCTTAAAGCAAGTATTCCCAACCTTACATCAACGGTTGATGCAACTACCTATGGACAGGTGACTAAATATTTTGCCTTCTCATTATTAGCTCGTTTGTACTTAAATGCACAGGTATTTACCGGCGTTCCGGGTAATGCTTATACTCCGGGACAGGCAGATTATCAGGATGCAATAGCTTACTCCGATTCAGTTCTTGCGGGTCCGTATTCTTTGATGAGCGATTATTTCGATAATTTTTCGCCAAATAATGGCCCTTCAAGTACTGAAAATATTTTTGCTTATCCATGCGATCATACAAATAATAAGGCGAATAACTGGGAAAATGCGATTCTGCACTACCAAAGTAACGAAGCTTTCGGAATGTCAACAGGAGCAAATCTTTGGAACGGCTTCTGTTCTGAAGCAGATTTTTACAACACATTTGATACAACATCAACTTATGTTCAAAGTGGCGCGGAAGTTTTGAGGAATTATAATGATATGCGATCAGGACAATGGTTAGTTGGTCAGCAATACATCGGTACTTATAATTATCCACCTTCTCAAAATGTAATAGCTGCAGCACCAGCCTCTGATCGTGTGATAGATGCCGGTACGTCAGCACCTCTGGCATTTAATCCTAATTTTACTGCATTTTCAGATGCTAGTCCAGCCGGACGACTTGCCGGAGTAAGAAATATTAAATATTTCCCTTCTCCTTCTTCAGGCCAGAATGCATCTGACATGGACAATGATTTTGTCATCTTCCGGTTAGCGGAAATCTATTTTATCAAAGCCGAAGCGGAACTCAGGTTGGGTACTAATACAGCCGATGCGCTTGATCTTATAAATAAAATCAGAGAAAGAGCCTACGGAAGCACTTCACATGATATTACAGCTGCCCAATTAACTTTACCTTTCCTTCTGCAGGAAAAAGGAAGAGAAATGGCTTATGAAGGTGTCAGAAGGGATGATCTGATTAGGTATCAAGTGGCAGGAGATGGACCTTATTTTACTAAAGCCAGAACTGTCGGAAACAAACCTGCCGATCCCAATGATCATTTGATGGTTTTCCCAATCCCCCAAAAGCAGATCACTGCGAATGGAAACCTGACGCAAAACCCGGGGTATTGATTTAGAAAAAATAATTTTTTTTGATAAAAAAGAAGTAGTGTACTTTACACTACTTCTTTTTCATTTTTTAACGTGTATGAATCGTACCTTCTGCCAAAATTGGTGTTTTACTTTTTTTTTCCTGCTTTCAACCTTAGTTTATTCTTGCAAAAGCAGTAGCGATGTTAAAGACCCATTATTTCAACCAATTCCGGGAAAAGAAAGTGGAATTGATTTTGTCAATAAAGTTGACAACACCAAGGATTTCAATGTTTTTAAATATCGTAACTTTTATGATGGTGCCGGAGTTGCCATAGGCGATGTAAATAATGACGGGAAGCCCGACATTTTTTTTACTTCCAATCAACATGAGAACAAACTCTATATTAACAAAGGCAACTGGAAATTTGAAGATATAACTGCAAAAGCGGGAATCAAAAGCACACATCACTGGCACACAGGAGTTACAATGGCCGATGTTAATGGAGACGGATGGCTTGATATCTACGTTTGTAACAGTGGCAGAATTGCGGGAGACGATCGTGCAAACGAATTATACATTAACCAGAAGGACGGCACTTTTAAAGAAATGGCCAAAGAATATGGCCTTGATGATAAAGGTCTGTCTACACAAGCAGTTTTTTTTGATTACGATCATGATGGAGACCTTGATTGTTTTATTCTTAATAACAGTTATCGCCCGATCGAGAGCTTTGGGAACAATCTTAATCTTCGGAATGTTCGAAATTACGAGGGAGGTCAGCGCCTTTATAGAAATGATAACGGTCATTTTACTGACGTCAGCGCCAGTGCGAATATTTACGGGAGTGAAATAGGCTTTGGTTTGGGAGTAACCGTTGGGGATCTGAATAATGATGGTTGGGATGATATTTATGTGTCTAATGATTTTTTTGAGAAAGATTATTTATATATTAACCAACGCGATGGCACTTTTAAAGAAGTGAGCGATGATGAACTGGGACATATGAGCTATTCATCCATGGGCTCTGACATGGTTGATTTTAACAACGATGGGAATCTCGATATTTTTACTACCGACATGCTTCCTGAAGACGATAGGAGACTGAAGATAACCACAAAATTTGATGATTTTAATACTGAAAATGCACGTTTGAAAAATGATTTTCATCACCAGCTTACTGCCAATTGCCTACAACTTAATAATGACGATGGAACATTTAGCGAAATAGCACCCATGGCTGGTGTAGAGGCGAGTGACTGGAGTTGGGGCGCGCTTAGTTTTGATTTCAACAATGATGGATGGAAAGATATCTTTATCAGCAATGGGATCAGTAAGGACCTGACCGACCAGGATTTTCTCGATTATTTCAGCAGTGAGGAAGCAATTAACCAGGTCCGAAGCGGAGGATTTAATTACCAGGCTTTTTTGGATAAAATGGCCTCAACACCTCTCTCAAATTATGGATTTGTGAATCAAAAAAATCTCAGCTTCAAAAATGAATCTGAAAGTTTAGGGCTTGCAAAGCCTAGTTTCAGTAACGGGGCAGCTTATGGAGACCTTGATGGGGACGGTGATCTTGATCTTGTAGTAAACAATGAAAACATGGAAGCTTTTGTTTACAGGAATATGTCCTCGGAAAAATTACATACTTCTTTTTTGAAAGTAAACCTGAAAGGAGCCGGCATGAATACTTTTGGTATCGGTGCGCGGGTAACCGTTTACACCCATGGCTTAAAACAAGTTTTAGAACAAATGCCCAGCCGCGGATTTGAAAGTTCGGTTGAACCGGTTTTAAATTTCGGTTTAGGAAAGGCAAAAAAAATTGATAGTCTTATTGTGCTTTGGCCGAATTTGAAAACGCAAAAAATGATCAGTTTAAAGACTGATACAACAGTAACACTTTCAGAAGTTGACGCTCAGGTAAAATTTATTCAACAAACAACTGATAATTCCATTTTCAAAAATATTACCAACTCGGTTATTTCAGGGGATATCAAACACAAGGAAAACAATTTTATAGATTTTGATGTTGAGCCACTTATTCCAAAAATGCTTTCTACGGAAGGTCCTAAATTAGCTGTAGGCGATGTTAATGGAGATGGTTTGGAAGATTTTTTTATGGGAGGTGCTTCAGGCGATACTGACAAAATATTTATTCAACAGCCCAATGGCCGTTTTGTTCAACAACAACAATTTGCATTTGCAAAAGATAAAGATTTCGAAACTGTAGGTGCACAGTTTTTTGATTTTGATAATGACGGAGACCTGGACTTAATTGTGGCTTCAGGCGGCAATCAGTATGAACAAGGATCTGTATATCTTACACCGCGCTTGTACTTGAATGATGGAAAAGGAAATTTTACGCGTTCCTTTAAAGGATTTCCAACATTAAATATGAATGCTTCCTGTGTTCGTTTTGGAGACTATGACGGAGACGGGCGACAGGATCTGTTCATCGGTGGAAGAAGTGTGCCAGGCTCTTATGGTATTGCTCCTCAGAGTAAACTTTTACGAAATCTTGGAAACGGAAAGTTTAAAGATGTTACTAATTCCGTTGCTCCTGATCTTTTGACTTTGGGAATGGTTACTGATGCTCAATGGGCAGATATTGATAAAAATGGAAAGATGGAACTGATAATTGTTGGAGACTGGATGCCTGTAACGAGATTTAAATTTGATGGCAATAAGCTAAAGAAGGTTAAGGAAATAAGTGCGTCATCAGGTTGGTGGAATTGTTTGCAGGTTGCCGATTTAAATAATGATGGTTATCCGGACCTTATTGCCGGCAACCGGGGTTTAAACTCGAAAATCAGAGTCGATAGCACACATCCCGGAAGATTGTTTATTTCTGATTTTGATAACAATGGACGTACAGATTGCATCGCGGCGTATTATAAAAATGATGGAAAATCTTATCCGTTTAATCTGCGTGGAGATTTGTTTCAACAATTACCCTACATGAAAAAAAGATTTCCAAAGTACAGCGATTATGGAGGAAAAACAATTGACCAGGTTTTTACAAGTGAAGAATTGAATAATGCTAAAAAGCTTACGGTCCTGCAGCCGGAAAGTTGTATTTTCTATAATGACAAAAGGGACGGCTTTATTATGAAACCATTACCCAGGCGAGCGCAGATTTCACCGGTATTCGGTATCCTGGTCACTGATTTGAACAATGATGGCATTAATGATATTTTCCTTGGTGGTAACTTCTATGGTTTAAAACCGGAAGTTGGCAGATATGATGCAAGTTATGGTGTAACTTTAATAGGAGGTAAGGATGGCAGCTATCGATACATGCCACCGGATCAAAGCGGCTTATTTATAAAAGGAGAAGTGCGGGATGTGAAGCAGATCAAAGGCCAAAAAGGCGATTATATTTTAATGGCAAGAAATAATGATTCGCTTCAAATATTTATAAAAAAAGAAAAGACACGGCAATAAACAAAGAAATTCTGCTTAATTTTATTTCACCAATTTTGAACGTCGTTTTCAAAAATTGATATTTTTCCCCGGACCTTAAGCCGGATCATGCACAAAATAAAAATCATCACCCGGGCCATCTTCATTTGCATATCTGCAACTTCGTTGTCATGCAAAAAGGTAATTATGAATGCACCACCGGTCAGCAAAATTGATTCCTCCCATATTTCAATTACCAATCTTTCTCCTTCAATAAAAGATCTGCAGTTTTACCTGAATGACAAGATGATTTCATTACCCGGTTCACCGGTTTCTTTTGGAAACACGGTATATCAAAGCTACATATTGAATCCTGCCAGTTCCCGACCTGATACATTACTTCTGCCTTATATAAATATCAATCCGGGCTTCAATGATCTTGAGTTCCGGGCTCCCGGTAACAATTCAAATGTTTGTTCGGTAAACGGACATTTTGATTCCGGCGCTATCTACTCCTTATTTTTAGTTGATACACTTATTCATGGAAAGGTAGCATCTGTTTTATTAAAGGATAATTATTCAAAAAAAGATTCAAACAAAGCACAGATACGGTTTTTAAATCTTTCTCCCGACGCACCACCAATGGATATCTGGGCATTTCCGAATGGAGGATTAAATGGTTACAGGTTATTTACAAATTGTGCCTATATTCCAGATGATTTTAATTCATTCGTAAATGCGCAAAATTTTACATTTATTGATAAAGGGGCATATTTTTTCATTGCTGCTGAAGCGGGCACTTCAAATGTTTTACTTGAGGGGCAAATGTTAGTTAATGCAAATAAGCTCATAACCATTTATTCAAAAGGTTATATTCAGGGATCCGGGGCAAATACGCTGGATGTTGGAGTCATTCAATATGACCAATAGCTTGCGGGACTTTTTATTATTCTCATTAATAAATAGGGTAATCCAGTTCAATATTTATTTCAGAAGAATCTGAAGTTGGGAGAGAATCATTCAAGTACCTTTCGAATGACTGGGCCGGAATTGAAAGAGTGTGGTCACTTAAATACCTTGTCATCGCCTGGTAAATTTTATTTCTTTCAGAAAATTTTCCTGAATACGTTCCGACAAGTACTCTTCCCTTTGCGGGAAGGGATAGGCATTTTACATTATTGGTTGAGTCGGCAGATCCGTTAACAGGAATTCCTACAGTTAACTGAAGAGAATCTTTGCCTTTAGGGATATAAGAAACAGAAATGTGACCGGTTTTTATAAGATTTTTCTGTTGAATATAATGAGTCAATATAGAAACGGCCCGGGCGATTTTGATAAAGACGTCTTTGTCAGCAATATTCAATAAAGTACTTGCAATTGTTGGATCTCTTATTTCGCTAATTTCAATATTGTAACCATACAACTCTTTTGGATCCTCCAGATAATTCTTGAGCGCATATAATGGATTATCCTTATTGTCCTTATCAAAAATAGTGGTGATAAACGGTTTCCGTTGCACAATGTATAAATTCATTTTGTGGGGCACATCCGAAGGGTAAATTGAAAATGAAAAATTTTTTACAGCGTTTTTTGAAATTTCACTTATAGAATAAGACATTGGGGCAATCGGATAAATTGCTATCTTTTTGCCCGGAATTAAGATAGTGTCGGTGTTTGAAGATGGATTTTCTATTAAATGATAATCAGAGGGGTTTTTTTGATAAACATTTTTTATTTCGGGGTACCAGTTTTTCCAATTATTTATATGGATAACCTGTGTACCGGTGTTTTCAAAATTGGCTGAAATAGTGAGACTGTGTTTCTGTGTAACAGGAAAAAGACAAACAACTATACAGATAATAAGCAGTAAAGCAACAAATAAAACCTTTTTCATTTTAGTCCCTAACAAATAATCATTTGTGCGTTAAGAGCGCGTAAAGGTAGAACAATTACATTTATATTTACAACTAATTCTGCATTTATCTTTCTTCGAAACGAACTTATAATGTCAATATAATTTAGTTGGAAAATGATACAAACCAAGAGGGTTGCCTTTACTTTTATTTTTACTGCATTTATACTTTTTCTTTTTTATGGATGTCACCGCAAAGAGATATTGACACCGATATTTAAAGTAGCAAATGCAGCACATACCGGTCTTAATTTTTCAAATCGTTTGACAGCCACACCCGATTTCAATCCATTAAGCTATTTGTACTATTACAATGGAGCAGGAGTGGGCGCAGCAGATTTTAATAATGATGGTAAAATTGATTTGTTTTTTGCTTCTAACGAGGGAGACAATAAAATGTTTTTAAATCAAGGAAATCTAAAATTTAAGGATGTTACCGGGGAGGCAATGATACCGGAAGACGGCGGCTGGTCAACCGGTGTTTCTGTTGTGGACATTAACAATGACGGTTTGCCGGATATCTATGTTTGCCGTGTAGGAAATTATGAAAAACTTCATAGCGCCAATCAGTTGCTTGTTTGCCAGGGAATCGATAAAAACGGGGTTCCTTTTTACAAAGATGAAGCACATCAATACGGTCTTGATTTTTCAGGATTTAGTACACAGGCTGTTTTTTTCGATTATGACGGTGACGGCGATTTGGATATGTACCTCCTGAATCATTCAATTCATGAAAACGGAACTTTCGGCGACCGGCAGATGCTTTTGCAAAAAAAGGTTGCTGTTTCCGGCGACCGACTGTATAGCAACGATGGCAACGATCATTTTACCGACGTTACTGCCCAATCGGGTATTAACAGTTCTGTACTCGGATATGGCTTAGGTGTTACTGTTTCAGACATAAATCTGGATGGCTATCCGGATATTTATGTTGGTAACGATTTTCACGAAAGCGATTATTTATATATCAACCAGCATAACGGCACTTTTCGTGATGAGTTGTCTTCTCACATTATGCACACAAGCAAATCTACGATGGGCGTGGATGTAGCAGATGCGAACAATGACGGCTATCCGGATATAATAACTATGGACATGCTTGCATTCAATCCGGTCGTATTGAAAAGCTCACTGGGGGACGACGATGAGGATGAATTTTTATTGAAATCCAAACTTGGTTACAACCCTCAATATGCCAGAAATAATTTACAGTTAAACCGGCGTAACGGCATGTTTAGCGAGGTGGGCAATTTTGCAGGAGTAGCTGCTACCGATTGGTCCTGGTCACCCCTGTGGATGGATTTTGATAATGATGGCTTAAAAGATCTTTTTGTAACAAACGGTATTCCTACCAGGTTAAATAATATGGATTACCTGGATTATGTATCAGGAAATGAAATACAGCAAAAGCTGCAAACCCAAACACTTGATAAAAGTGATTTGAATCATCTCGAAACTTTCCCTGAAATAAAAATTGAGAATAAATTTTTCCGAAACCTGGGAAACATGCAGTTTGGTGACATTAAAAGCCAAATTGCCAATGACCAACAAACCTTTTCAAATGGCGCAGTGTATGCAGATTTGGATAACGATGGAGACCTTGATATTGTAGTAAATAATATTGACGATGACGCTTTGCTATATGAGAACACCACCAATGAAAAAGATAATAAAAAAAACAGGCCTTTTGTGGAAATAAAATTAAAAGGCCCTGCAAAAAACATTAATGCCATTGGTGCAAAAATATTTTTGTATTGCGATGGCGGCATTCGCAGTTATGAGAAGTTTCCTGTAAGAGGATTCATGTCGAGCATGGAAACGCCGATGCACATTGGCCTTCATCAAACGAAGATTGACTCTGCTTTCCTTGTTTGGCCCGATAATACATTTCAAAGTATTGAATTAAGTCCTCTAAATCATTTGATAACTTTTACCTACAAATCCGGACTTCCAAAATTTGATTATCATATCGTAACCGGTTTTGTAAAAAGTAAGACAAAACCAATGGAGGATATCACCTCAAGTGTAAATTTAAAATACAAGCATGAAGAAAATCAGATGCAGGAATTTAATGTGGAACCTTTAATGCCTCATATGCTGACAACCGAAGGCCCGGCTTTAACGGTTGCGGATATTAATCATGATGGATTGGAAGACGTTTTTATCGGCTCAGCGAAAAATAGAAAGAATGCAATTTTTCTCCAGCAAACTGATGGAAAATTTATAGAATCACGGCAACCGGATTTGGGAAAAGACAGTATGTATGAAGACATTAGTGCTTGTTTTGCCGATGTAAATAATGATGGAAATACTGATTTAATTATTGCCAGCGGCGGCGATGAAATTGGAACAAATTCGCTTTTGGCTCCAAGAATTTATTTGAATGATGGAAAGGATCATTTCTTTAAATCTGATCATGCTTTTAATAATCTTTTTATAAATGCGTCATCTGTGGCAGCCGACGATTTTAATGATGACGGGCATGTTGATTTATTTATCGGTGGAAGATCGGTGCCGGGGAAATATGGAGAAGTGCCTAGTTCTTATCTGTTGCAAAATGATGGTAAAGGTCATTTTAAGGATGTAACCAAAAAGTATGCTGAAGGCCTGTCGAATATCGGTTTGGTGACTTCTGCAATTTGGTTTGATATAGATCATGATGGTGATAAAGATCTGATTCTCACTCTTGAGTGGGGAGGAATTGTTGGCTTTATTAATGATCATGGTTTTTTACATAAAAAAATTCTTTGTGATAAAAAAGGATGGTGGAATTTTGTATTGCCCGTTGATGTAAATAATGATGGTAAGACTGACCTTATCGCCGGAAATCTCGGTTTAAACAGCCCGTTGAAAGCCTCAGCTAAGGATCCGGTTCGAATGTATTACAACGATTTTGACAACAATGGTTCAAGCGAGCAGTTACTAACTTATTATGTAGACGGAAAGGAAATTCCTTTTGCCAGCATGAAAGCCCTGGAGAAACAAATTCCATCTATAAAGAACCGTTTTCTAACCGCGCTTGATTTTGCAAAGGCATCGCCTGAAGAATTAGTTACCAAAGAAAAGCTGGTGTCTTCTGAGAAGTTTACTGCTGAGTATTTTGCCAATTCAATTTTAATCAATAAAGGGAATTTAAATTTTGATGTTGAGCCAATGCCATGGCGGGCTCAACTTTCAAATTATAGAACTGCTGCAGTAGTTGATGCGAATGGGGATAGTTTGCCAGACATTTTGCTGGCAGGAAATTATTATGCGAACAATGTACAACTTGGCAGGAATGATGCTGATTTCGGAACTATATTATTAAATAAGGGAAATGGAAAATTTGAAGCCGCATCTATAAATGGGTTGCAAATTAAAGGGCAGGTTCGCCATATTCAAAACATAAAAATCGGAAATAAAGAAGCTTTCATTTTGGCGAGGAACAATGATAGTACTATGGTCATTCGGTTTAAATGATCATTATAATAGCCAATTCCGAAAAAACGGGCCTTGCTTTTTAGATCTTAAGAGTAGTAAAGCAATAAATAATCCGATTTTTTATGTTACTATATTACAGCACTGATTTTTTTATTAAACAATTTCCTTTTCAAACAAGGCAAATTACCTTTAATTTACATCCTGTTTATTTGTTATTAAATTGCCTTGGTATGAAAAAACTATGTTCTTTATTTTTCTTTTTATTTTCTTTCTTATTTTCTTTTTCTCAAACAACCGATCCCTGGAAAATTGTTGCCGACAAAATTGCCCCTTCCAGTTATTATGGAGAAACCGTTGCTAATGGTATGATAGGTATTGTTTCTTCTCCAGAACCTTTAAAATGTAAAACGGTCGTTTTAAATGGAGCGTATGATCAATACGGAAGGGGAATGGTAAGCAACTTTTTGCAAAGTTTCAATTTGGTAGATATGTACCTGGACATTGACGGGCATCGGATCGGTGCTGGAGATGCAAAAAACATGCGGCAGGTATTGGATATGAAACACGCGAATTTAAATACCACTTTTGATTACCAGGACAAAGCAACAATTTCTTACACTTACTATGCATTGAGAAATCTGCCTTACAACGTTTTGGTGGATGTAACAATTACCGCTAAAAAAGACATTCAAATTGTTCCCGCAAGTGTGTTGCAGGCACCGGATGAATTGCGCGATGTGCAGAATTATTACAACCAGATCGACAGGCCACACGTGCTGATCAGTCTGCTTTCTTCTGTTGCAAAAAGTCCTACGGGAAAACTCACAATCGCATCGTCAACTACTTTTTTATTTGATGAACCACACGGGTCCGAGCCTGAGATTATTCATGAGATGTGGGACAATAACATGCACCTGGCGAAATTCAAAAAAGATCTGAAAGCCGGAACTACTTATCATTTCGCTATTGCAGGCGCTTCTATCACCACTGCGCAGCACGAAGATCCTTTCAATGAAGCACAACGATATGTGATATACGCAAAATTGCAAGGCACCAAGAAATTGATCCAATTTCATGATGCGGCGTGGGATGATCTTTGGAAAAGTAATATTGATATACAAGGTGATGAGGAAAGCCAAAGAGATATTCATGCAGCCATGTATCATTTGTATTCATTTGTGAGGGGTGGTACCGATTATAGTCCTTCGCCGATGGGATTAAGCGGTCTCGGATATAATGGCCATGTTTTTTGGGATGCGGAATTGTGGATGTTCCCTTCACTTTTGGTGCTTCATCCCGAGATGGCGAAGAGCATGCTTGAATACCGTTTCAAAAGATTAAAAGAAGCAGAACACAATGCTTTTGCACATGGATTCAAAGGCGCAATGTATCCGTGGGAAAGCGCCGCAAGTGGTAATGAAGAAACGCCGGTGTGGGCGTTGAGTGGACCTTTTGAGCATCACATAACCGCTGATGTTGCGATCGCGGCATGGAATTATTTTGCTGTTACACACGATACTGTCTGGTTGCGTGAAAAAGGTTTTCCGATGATAAAAGAATGTGCCGATTTCTGGACGAGCAGGGTGGAAAGAAATGGTCCGGGACATTATGATATTAATAATGTGGTGGCCGCCGATGAATGGGCAGAGAATGTAGACAATAATGCATTTACTAACGCAGCTGCAAAAGCAAATTTGCAATACGCAGTTTGGTCTGCCGAAATTCTACATGAACAAATAGATACGGATTGGATCAACGTAAAAAATAATATCCCGATTTTGAAATTACCAAATGGCGTTACTTCAGAATATGCGGGTTACAATGGAATAAAAATAAAACAAGCAGATGTGAACCTGTTGGCCTATCCTTTGAAAGAAATCACTGATGAGGCACAAATAAAAAAAGACCTTGCTTATTATGAAGAGCGGGTAGGAGAAGGATCTCCGGCAATGACACATGCTATCTTTACTATTCTATATGCACGACTGAACGAACCGGAAAAAGCCTGGAAGGCATTTGAAGAATCTTACATTCCAAACAAATTGCCACCCTTTGGAGTGATGGCGGAAACCGCCGGCGGCACTAATCCTTATTTTGCGACGGGAGCGGGAGGATATCTGCAAAGTGTTTTATTTGGATTCGGAGGATTGGATATAACACGGGATGGAATTGTCCAGTTAAAAACTTCTTTGCCAAAAAACTGGAAGTCCTTAACGCTTACCGGAATTGGGAAAGACAAGAAAACGTTTGTGGTTAAATAACTCGTTACGATTCTTAGTAAACAAATCTTGTTGACATGTTTTTATTTCTTAAAACCAGAAGGCTCTTTGTCATAGATGAGTATTTTTTATTAAATTAAAATTATAAACAAAAAGTTTTCTTAATTTTATCAGAATTAGAAATTTTAGGTAGTATTGTATTTTATTGCTTGATAACTCACAGATTGCTTTGAAAAAAATAACTGCAATATTTTTTCTCATACTTTTCTCCTTCAACTGGTTTGGATACCGGCTGGTGTATGATTATATGCAGAAGCAGGCTAACAAGCAATTAGAAGCGTCTCTCGACAATAATTCCTATGATGAATCACAACTGGTAGAAATTAAAGTTGCCGTTCATCTTCCTTATCAAACCACCTGGGGTTCTTATGAACGATATAATGGTGAGATACAATTAAATGGTGTCAGGTACAAATACGTGAAGCGCAAACTTGCTAACGACACGCTCTATTTAAAATGTATTCCTAATACAAAAGAAATGATGTTGCAGACAGCTAAAAATGATTTCTTTAAATTATCAAATAACCTTCTTCAAAATAGTAATTCTAAAAAAGCCGACAATTCCACTTCGGTTTTTAAAAATCTTCAACCGGTGTTTAATGAATCCTCGTTGGGATTTGAAATTTGTTCTCCCTTATTATCAGGTAAAAGAAATTGGATTCCTTTAAAACCCGAACACCTTCTTTCTAATATTCATCTTTCTCCTGAACAGCCACCGGATGCTGTAAATGCCTGAGTCGCCCGCGTTCCCCAAACGAACGAAATGCAGCTACATTAAAATTTAATGGAATTGTCTTTACCTTTTTTCTAATCGCATAACGAAAAGAATATTACTCTTTGTTGGTGGTCAATTTTGAAAAGTTTGTTTATAGCAAAAAAGCAAAAGTGACTTCACTTCAAGTAATAAAATAGTAATGACACAGTAATCAAGCCTGTAACTTAACATTCGCAGGAAACTTTCTTTGCTGATACATTCAACACTGCATTCAAGGCATTCGAGCCTTATTTCCCGGGTAAAAAAAAAGCGCGTTTTGAACAAGTGAACAATGCTTCAATGTTCAAAGAGTGATAGCGGCATACATAAAGTGCATCGCGGTGGAAATAGCAAACTTACAAAAATGAATAAAAGCACCGTTTTTAAAATACCCTTCATGAAAAGAAAACTCTCTTATAAAGCCTTGTTTTTATTGCTTTGCATGTTTTTATTTTTTTCATGCAAACAAAAGAAAAATGAGTACGTAAAAGTGATGCATGATCCCTTATTATACAGCAATATCATGCACAGGCTTAATTATGTGGTCATTTACGACATCTTCACACCGCCTGTTGCCGCAAGGGTCTTTGCCTATTCCAATCTTGCAGCGTATGAAGTTTTGGCAAACGATAAAAAGCACCAGTTACATTCACTGCAAGGAAAAGTGAAAGGCCTTTCCAATATTCCTCAACCTGTTGTCAACTCGAAAATCGATTATCCTTTCGCTTCATTAATTGCTTTATTGAAAGTGGGAGATATCCTCACTTTCTCCGCTGATACAATGAAACTTCTAACCGATTCGGTGAAGGCATTGGCAATGAACAGCGGAATGCCTGGCGAAATATATGAAGCTTCCATTGCCTACGGAAGCCAGGTAGCTGATTCTGTAATATCCTGGAGCAAACATGATAATTATGCACAGACAAGAGGTGCAACTTTTGCCGTTTCAAATATTGAAGGCCATTGGGCTCCCACACCTCCGGCTTATTTTCCCGCAGTTGAATCTTTATGGCCCACCATGAGATGCATGGTAATGGATTCGGCAAATATGTTTCCGCCGCCGCCACCGCCGGTTTTCAGCAAAGACACTTCAAGTGAATTTTACAAAATGGCACTGGATGTAATGAACACCGGTAATACACTCGATTCAACTAAAAAATGGATCGCCAATTTCTGGGATTGCAACAGTTTTAAAATGCACATTGAAGGCCACGCCATGTTTGCAACAAAAGCGATGACACCGTGCGGCCATTGGATGGAAATTGTAGGCACGATCGCTAAAAACAATAATGCTGATTTTTACAAAACCGTATCCGCTTATGCCGGTGCCAGTATAGGTATTTATGACGCTTTTATCTGTTGCTGGTTCACGAAATATAAATTCGATATAATGAGGCCTGAAACGTATATCAACCGTTATATCGACCAGGCATGGATGCCTTATTTGCAAACACCTCCGTTTCCTGAATACAATAGCGCCCATTCTACTATTTCGGCTGCAGCAGCAACCGTTCTCGGAGAGATTTTTAAAAATAATACCGCTTTCAGAGATTCTTCTGAAAGAGACTGGGGATGGCCGGACCGCACTTTTAAAAATTCAGATGAGGCAGCAATAGAAGTTTCTTACAGCCGGTTTTACGGAGGAATTCACTACCGCAATTCTGTATTTACCGCTTATGACCAAGGCAAAAAAATTGGTAAGCTGGTAATGAACAAACTTTCAGGCGAGCAATATGCTTTTACAATGCCATCAGGCAAACAATTTGAACCGACCAACCACGACAAAAAAACCAATTAATACTATTATCTAAAATTTTAAAAACATTTATTATGAAAAAGGCTCTATCATTCACTTTTATTTTATTACTTCTCTGCGCTCTCTCGCAATCAGGGAATGCTCAGGGTTGTGTTGCCATTCGTACAACCGGCGGCAGCCTTTGTACCATGCAACATCCTGATGAAACTGTAAGTGAAGCCAAACCTGATGTTTGGCAACTCAACGTCAGCAACCGTTACTTCAATTCATTCAGGCACTTTGTTGGTACTGTTGAGCAAAAGCAAAGACTTGAACAGCACACTGAAGTAATTAATCATGTGAATACTACTGATTTTTCTATTTCAAGGGATTTGAACAGCCGTTTATCGTTGTCAATCGGATTTCCAATTTTGTCAACCTCCCGTTCACAGCGGACGCACTTCGGCAACAATGACCGATTTGTAACCCATTCTTTTGGCATCGGCGATTTGAACGTTACTTTGTACCGATGGATGATGGACCCGCTTAAATCACACAAAGGAAACATTCAGTTAGGCTTAGGGATAAAATTTGCTACCGGTGATTACAAATACCAGGATTATTTTCCTGTCAATGATTCCACAAAAGAACTTAGGACAGTTGACCAATCCATTCAGTTAGGCGATGGAGGCACAGGAATAATTACTTCAGCGAATGGCTATTACAATTTTAGTCCCCTTGTCGGACTTTACGGGAACTTATATTATCTCATCAATCCGAGAGAGCAAAATGGAGTGCCTACTTTCCGTTCGAATCCATATGAAGCAATCATGAGTGTTCCCGATCAGTACATGGCAAGGCTGGGAATCAACTATGGATTTAAAGGTAGTTTGAAAAATCTTTCTGCCGCATTGGGTGGGCGTCTTGAAGGAATTCCTGTTCATGATCTTGTGGGTGGAAGCGAAGGCTTCAGGAGACCCGGATATATCCTGGATGTCGAACCGGGCTTAAACCTGATGGTGAAGAAATCAACTTTCTTTATTGAAGTGCCTGTTGCGGTGGTTCGTTGCCGTCCTCAAAGTGTACCTGATAAAGAATATACAGCGAAAACAGGCGCTTTCAAAAATGGGGATGCAGCTTTTGCCGATTATCTTATTAACGTCGGATTCACAACACGATTCTGAAGCTGAAAAAAATATAAATCAAGTAATACGGCCCTGTTATTCTTATCGGGGGCCTCTATTTTAAAATACTAATATCAGGATTTTTTTCAATCTGCGAAAAAATCAATCAGGAGTTATTTGTTTGAAGTACAAAAAATGACAGGCATCAGACAAACAGATCGTTTATTACTCAATAGTGACATAACCATCAAATTAATAGAGACAATGCCATACATTCCATTAGAAGAGCATTTGCCCGGCATTACCGGTTTACTGGAATACGATAAAATAGCCGCAAAGCCGATACGAGAACTCACACAAATCTTGTTGCGTGGCCCTTCTACACTAACAGAAGGTGAGCGTGAATTAATTGCCGCGGTAGTTTCAAATGGTAACCAATGCCGCTTTTGTACTGCCGCACATACTGCCGCGGCAAATATTTTACTCGGTGAGGCGGAAACATCCGAAAGTGTAAAACAAAATATTTCAACAGCGCCAGTGAGTAATAAAATGAAAGCATTACTGACGATTGCATCAATGGTTCGTGAAAGCGGGAAATCGGTTACAAATGAAGCGATTAATAAAGCAAAAGCTGAGGGCGCTACCGATATTGAAATCCATGACACCGTTTTAATTGCTGCCCTGTTTTGTTTGTACAACCGTTATGTTGACGGGCTTGCAACAGTAACTCCTGCGAATCCGCAATTTTATAAAGGACTGGCTGAACGCCTCCGGGATCACGGCTACAATCGTTTGAAGCAGGGATATGATCATTTGAAAAAAGATAAATCCGAGTTATGAAAAATCTTACGAATTTACGAAATGAGGTATTCGGCAATGAAAGCCTGCAATCATTATCTGGGAAAAGAGCCCTGGTAATCGCATTTGCCATTTGTTATATCAGTATTATGTTCAGCGGGATTTCAACTATCCTGATGTCGGTTTACCTGCCGGTTGCGGTAAAAAATCTTTTAGGAAGTGTTACAGACGAAAGGATGAATACCATCAGCGCTTACATCAATTCCATATTTATTTTCGGAAGTATGTTTGGCGGGTTTGCATGGGGTTTTATCTGTGACAAGATCGGCCGTTCCAAATCCGTTGTTTTGTCAACAGCCTTGTATGGGTTGTTTACTTTGCTTACTGCTTTTTCATCTTCTTGGCTTTTAACAGGTGTTTACCGCTTTATCACCGGTTTCGGAATTGGTGGCGTTCTGGTAACCACGAACATTCTAATTGCCGAATTATGGCCTGCAAAGAAAAGAGCAATTGCTCTCGGAATTGTATCTGCTGCAATGCCGGTTGGTTTCATCTTTGCAGGCGTCATGAACAACATAATACATGAATGGCGAAATGCTTTTCTTTCCGGCATCATTCCATTAGCCACTGCATTGATCGGTTTATTTGTTTTATCAGAACCCGAATCATGGAGAATAGCGAGTGATGCGGTAAAAGATGAAGACCGTACTCCGCTTTTTTCAAAAGATTACAGAAAGAATTTGATTGAGGGCTCTGTGGTTTTTGGTACAATGTTGATCGGTTTGTGGGCCGTGTTTTCGTGGGCACCCACGTGGGTACAAAGCATCACCCCTGATGCAGATAAAGCGAATCAACTTCGCGGTACCACCATGATTGTGTTGTCTTTTTCTGGTTTGGTTGGAAGCATTGTTTCCGGATGGATTGTGAATCGACTCGGTATGCGCCATACAATGACCCTTTGCTTCATTGTAAGTTTTATAATGACCGCGGTGGTGTTTAAACTCAACCATTCTGTTACTACTGCAACTTTCATTGAAATGAGCGCACTTACTTTCTTTTTTGGAATTAGCCAGGGCGCTTTATCTGTCTATATTCCTTCATTATTTCCAACCGCCGTAAGAGCATCTGCAACAGGATTTTGTTTTAACGTAGGCCGGTTGTTTACTGCCACTGTTGTGTTCTTTATCGGTGCACTGGTTTTGTTCCTCGGAGGATATGGAAATGCCATTTTTACTTTTTCATTCATTTTCCTCGTTGGATCAGTGTTTACAATGCTTTCGAAGGATAATGGAAAAGCAAAATCAGCTGTGGGTGAATTTGAAATTTCTGCGAGTGAAATCATACGTAAAGAACCCTCCATCACTAACTATTAAAATTTAAAATATGACACATATAAAAGTTCCTGAAGGCGTACCCGGAATCAGAAGCCTCGTGATGTTCAGGCCTGAAACAGGCAAGCCTCTTTACGAACTGGCGCAGGTTTTATTAAGAGGCGAATCGACATTAAGCGAAGCTGAACGTGAATTGATCGCGGCTTATGTATCAAAGAGAAACGATACGATGTTTTGCATGATGAGTCATGCAGCCGCATCACGCGCACTTTTTGGTTATGAAAAACAAATTGTTGATGATGTTTTGAAGGATCTTAACAAGGCTGATATCAGTAAGAAAATGAAAGCGCTGTTGAATATAGCTGGTAAAGTTCAGGTTCTTGGTAAAGAAGTAAAACCAGAAGATGTTGATGCGGCTAGAAAACACGGAGCCACAGACAAAGAGATTCACGATGCAGTGTTGATTGCTGCAGCCTTCAGCATGTTTAATCGCTATGTTGACGGCCTTGCCAGTTATACCCCAACAGATGAAAAGGAATATGAAGCGATGGGAAAACGAATGGCCGAAAAAGGATACGTGCCTCCGGTAAATAAAGAAAAATAAAGATCTTTTAATTCAGCAAAATCAAAAACTCAAAAAATTTCTCAATTATGGCTTACATCGATTTGCAAAATGAATTACCCGGCGTTCGCGGGCTAATGCAGTACAGTCCTGCCACGGGCAAGGCATTAAATGAACTGGCTGAAATTTTATTACATGATGAAAACAATACGCTCACACGTGGTGAGCGTGAAATGATTGGCGCTTATGTTTCATCAAAGAATGACTGTTTTTTTTGCCAGAATGTGCATGGTGCAATGGCACAATATTATTTTGAATGCGATATGCAGTTCATCGACGATATAAAAAGTGATTATGCTTCAATGCCTATTTCAGATAAACTAAAATCGCTCTTAAGCATTGCTGGGAGTGTTCAGAAAGGCGGCAAGCATGTTACATCAAAACAAATTGAAATTGCGAAAAATCTAGGAGCAACTGATAAGGAAATTCATGATACGGTGCTGATCGCTGCTGCTTTCTCCATGTTCAACCGGTATGTCGATGGATTGAATACATGGGCACCACAAGACCGTAACGTATATGTTGAACGGGCTAAGATGCGGGCGGATGATGGTTATGCAAATATTGACTTGAATAAATAAAACCGACAATGACTACGTATAATAAATGGGTTCTTCTACTTTTAATTGCCACAAGTTTTTTAAATGTTCAAGGCCAAAAGTTCAGCGTCAGTTTTACACCAGCGGCGTCTGCGGAAAACTTTTCAGGCAAGGTACTGCTGTATTTGTCAAAAGATGATCCAACGCCAAAAAATGAAATGGTGGGCATTCACCAATTTCCCTGCTTTTCAATAGCGGTGAATATGGTGAAACCAAATCAGAAGATCTTGTTGGACGACAACGCAATTTCATATCCGGCCAAGCTCTCAGACATTGAAAGAGGAGAATACTATGCGCAGGTTGTGTGGGACAAGAATTCCGGTGGTCGTTCAATAGCGGAGAGCCCAGGCAATTTATATAGCAAGGCAATCAAAATAAAGATAACTAAAGATGAAGTTGAAGTATTTAATATAGTTTGTACTGAAGTGATACCGGAATTGTCTTTTACTGAAACTAAATTTGTAAAAGAATTCAAACAACCGTCTGCGCTACTATCAGGGTTTTACAAACGACCTTTTACGATAAAAGCAGCCGTAATTCTGCCTAAAGAATATTTCGACCAACCCGAACGAAAGTTTCCTGTTCTTTATTGGGTAAGCGGTTTTGGTGGAGATTATCATTCCTTTTCAGGAAAAAATATAACGAGTCAACCTATTGATACGACAGAATGCATCAGGGTTTTTCTTGATGGGAACTGTTCACTTGGGCATTGCGTTTATGCGAATAGTGATAATAATGGACCCTGGGGGGATGCGCTTACAAAGGAACTGATCCCGGGTATTGACAAAGAATTCAGAACTAATGAAGTAAGGGTTCTGACAGGCCACAGTAGCGGTGGCTGGACTGTTCTTTGGCTTCAGACTCACTATCCTGAAATCTTTTCAGCCTGCTGGTCAAGTTCACCTGATCCGGTTGATTTCAGGAGTTTTCAGCAAGTGGATCTGTACAAGGATAAAAACATTTATTACGATAAAGATCGTTCGTTAAGAATGGCCGCCACAGTAGCAGGCCGATACCCATGGATCTACATGAAAACGATGTATGAAATGGAACATGTTATTTACCGTGGCGAACAGTTGCATTCATTTGATGCAGTTTTTAGTACGAAAAATAGTGACGACACACCAAGGAGATTGATCAATGAACAGACCGGCGCAATAGATCCTCAAACAGTGCAGCACTGGAAAAATTATGATATCTCCTTATACCTGCGGAGCAATTGGGAAAAATTAAAATCCAGCCTGCAGGGCAAAATCCGGGTATCAGTTGGGGAGCAGGACAACTTTCTTTTGAATTATGCAGTGCATTTGCTGGATGATGAAATGAAGAAAGTAGATGCCGGTTTTCAATTTGCTTATTACCCCGGAGATCATTTTACGGTTTCAACTCCCGGATACAAATTGGCAGGTGAAAAATTTTTAGAACAGAAAATCAATGAAATAAAAACAAAATAATAAACAGTAAAAAATCAGACTATGCCTCACATAAATGTAAACTCCAATTTACCTGGAATAAGACAACTGATGGATTTCAGTCCTGAAACCGCCACGCCGATGGGCGAACTGGCTAACTTAATGCTGCGAAGTAATGAAGGTTTGACAATGGCAGAAAGAGAAGCGATCGGCGCCTACGTTTCTCATCTCAACGATTGCTTTTATTGTGCCCAATCGCATGGTGCCATCATGACCTGTTATCTTTCAGACGATGGTCAACTTTTCAACCAGGTAAAAAAAGATTATTTGCGTGCCGATATATCAAACAAAATGAAAGCCTTATTGGCTATAGCAGGCAGCGTTCAAAAAGGTGGTAAGCATGTTACCAAAGAACAAATTGAAAAAGCAAATCTGGAAGGTGCAACAGACCGGGATATTCACGACACGGTTTTGATTGCTGCCATGTTCTGCATGTTCAACCGGTATGTTGACGGCCTTGCTGCCAACACTCCTTCTGATCTTTCCTCTTATCCATTAAGAGCGCAACAAATAGCCGCACATGGTTATGGTAATTACATTATTTTAAATGCTCAACCTGAACAATAAGACCTTTCTGATTTCCCTAAATCTTAAAAATCAAAACAATTATGAAAAAATTGAAACTAATCCTGCCCGTAGTTTTGCTTTTTGCGCTGCCTTTTTTTTCACATGCCCAAACACATACACTCGACTTGCAGGTTGAGGAAACAAATGGGCAGCCAATTGCCGGAGCGACGATCCTGGTAAATAAACAAAGAGCATTCGTTGCAGATGCGCAGGGCAGGGTGAGTATTTCTAACGTGCCAAATACGATTCTAACCATCAGCGCCGTTGGTTTCAAATCAAGGACAATTAAAACAGATACCTTACAACAAAATACTATTTTTCTTCTTAAAGATGTGGCTAATCTTGATGAAGTTGTAGTTACAGGTCTTGCAACTTCTGTTAAGAGAAGAAATCTTGCCAATTCCGTCACTACCATTTCTTCAAAAGAGCTAAATGGAACTGCGCCTGCACAAACATTTGATGAGGCTCTTGAAGGAAAAATTCCGGGCTCCTATGTCAATGCGAATTCCGGTGCACCCGGAGGTGGTGTTTCGGTCAAATTACGCGGCATAACCTCCATCTATGGTCAAACACAGCCATTGTATGTGGTAGATGGTGTCTTTCTTGATAACAGTTCCACCTCTGCCGGTTTGAATGCAGTTACAAATGCATCAAGTGGGGGTTCTCTCACTTCCACACAAGACAATCCCTCAAGCAGGATTGCAGATTTAAACCCGGAAGATATTCAAAGTATCGAAATCTTAAAAGGCGCGTCAGCTGCTGCCATTTATGGTTCACGTGCAGCATCAGGAGTTGTTATTATCACCACAAAAAAAGGCCGGGCAGGAAAAACTACGATTAATTTTTCCCAGGATTTAGGAATCATTACCGCAAGGAAACTTTTGGGAGTACGACAATTTACAGCAGATCGCGCAGGCGGCTTATCCCGTGACAGTGCCACAAGCGAAGCTTTAAAGCAACAGTTTCTTGATGCACAAAGTGCCGGTCATATTTATGATTATGAAAAGGAGATTTATGGAAATAAGGGTTTTGCAAGAAACTCAGAATTGAGCTTAACCGGGGGCAATGAACAAACAACTTTCTTTTTTTCTGCCTCGCAAAAAAATGAGGACGGAATCGTTAAGCGTACCGGCTATAAAAATACCGGGTTCAGGCTAAATATAGATCATCGAATAAACGATAATATTAAAATTGGAGTGAGTACCAATTACATAAACTCCTCTGCCGACAGAGGCTTGTTCGGTAATGATAACGTGGGTGTAACAACCGGCATTGCCTTATCATCAACTCCTTCTTTTGCTGAATTACATGACGACGCCAACGGCAATTATCCAAACAATCCGTTTGCATCAGCTAACCCGCTTCAGACGATTGCTCTCATGAAAAATAATGAATCAGTGAACCGGTTTATTGCCGGACTGGATCTTGAAGCCATCTTACAAACCAATCTAAAGAGTACGACAAAATTGGTGGCCCGTGGCGGTTTTGATTTTTATAACCTGCAGACAAGCGCTTTGTTCCCGGGTGTATTGCAATGGCAAACCATTAATAAAGGCACGTCTATCCAGGGGTTTACTAAAAATTTAAATACCAATTATATCGCTTCACTGGTAAACTCTTTTACACCTTCTGATAAATTATCATTTACAACCTCTGCCGGATTAACACAGGAAACAGGTGATTATAACAATCTTCTGAATGTGGCAACACAAATAATTGCGGGTCAAAGCAACGTAAACGAAGCGGGAGCATTAAATGCCACTCAGTTTCGAAATAAATATTTGAACACCGGCATTTTTGCACAGGAAGAAGCTCTTATCAATGAGGCCATCACGCTTACTGCCGGTGTCCGTTTTGACAGGAGCAGTAACAACGGGGATGTTTCAAAATTTTATTCGTATCCAAAGGCTGGTGTGTCCTGGAATCTTAGCCGGTCAGGAATTCTGCAGAATGGTTTTTTTAATAATTTGAAATTGAGAGCAGCTTATGGTGAGGCGAATAACGTGCCCGTTTACGGAAGCAAATTTACGGGGATGGTTATCTCTAATATTAGTGGTAATCCAGGCGTGATTGTGAGTACGCAGCAAGGAGATCCTTTCATAAAGCCTGAACGCCAGAAAGAACTGGAAACCGGAATTGATTTCAGTGTATTGAACAGCAGGTTAGGCTTTGAGTTGACCTATTACAATAAAAGCACCGATGATTTCCTCATGCTGCAGAGCCTTCCGTCTTCTTCAGGTTTTAGCAGTAAATGGGTGAATGCCGGCGACCTCCACAATCGTGGTGTAGAATTAAGCATGAATGCCCTGCCGATTGAAAATAGGAATGTTACCTGGAATACTTCCGTAAACTTTTGGCTGAATCGTTCTGAAGTGACAAGACTTACTATTCCACCAATTCCGCAAGGCTCCTTTGGTTATGTGCTTGGATCTTTCCAGATTGAAAAGGGAAAATCTGCAACACAAATTGTGGGGCTTAATGGAATGGGGGTAGGGGTGATAGGTGACGCAGAACCGAAGTTCCAGATGAGCACTTACAATGAAATTACCTTTTTCAGGAAGTTGAGTCTCCGTTTCCTGTTACATTGGAAGAAGGGTGGGGACAACATCAACCTTACTTCTCTCGAAAACGATTTTGGTGGAACAAGTGTCGATTATGATAAGGTGACCAATAAAATGGGTGTACCTGATGCAATTTATCGAATCATGCAGATTGGAACTTCTGCCCGCATTTTTGTGCAGGACGCGAGCTATTTGCGCCTTCGTGAAATCGGATTGTATTATTCATTTGATAAAATACCGGCGAATGTTATCAAGAACATACGTGTAGGGGTATCGCTCAATAACTATATCACCATTACAAAATACAAGTCTTACGATCCGGAAGTTTCCAACTTTGGTTTCGGTTCTACCCAGCAAGGTTTAAGTTCGGGGCTTTCGACCGGTGTTGATGTCGATCCTTACCCGGCAAGTAAACGCGCAGACTTACATATTTCAATCAGTTTTTAACGAACAACAATTATCATTATGAAAAAGATTTTCAATATACAATACACCCTATTCGTTGCTTTCATGTTGCTTTTTACAGCGTGCAAAAAAGATTACGGCAACTTAAACGGATCTACCGTAGAAGTGTACAAAAATAATGCTACGGCTGCCGAACTTAACAACCTGGTGAGCGGTACCGAATCCGGCATGCGTAATTCGATTGCTTTTTATCTCGATGATGTGGGAACGATCGGTAGAGAAATATTTCATTTCTCCAATTCAGAACCCAGATATGTTACCGATTTGTTAGGCACAAACAATTCAACATTGAGCGGCAGCAATTTTTATATTACCACGCCGTGGGCTTCCCGCTACCGTGTAGTAAAAAACTGCAATCTATTAATTGATGCAGCTACCAAGTCCAATCTTATTACAGGACCTCAGCGAAAGGCCTACACAGGTTTTGCCAAAACAATCAAAGCGTACCAGCTTTTACTCAACTTAAATCTTACAGATTCAAATGGCATTCGTTTAGATGTAGAAAATCCGGATAACCTTGGCCCGATTATAGATTATAACACCGCACTTTCGGCCATTTCCTCTTTATTGGATGAAGGAGCAAATGACTTAGCCGGTGCCCAGGTTCCTTTTCAGCTTGCAGGGTTTGGAAATTTCAGTGATGCTGCGGGTTTAGTCAAATTTAACAGGAGCCTCGCAGCCAGGGTAGCTGTGTATGGGAAAAAATGGAGCGAAGCTTTGACAGCACTGAACGCATCCTTTATGGATTTGAACGGAGATTTCAATACCGGGGTTTATAATGTTTTTGGAACTGGTTCAGGGGATCAGTTGAATCCTGCTTTTATTCCTCAAAACCAAACCGGCGAGGTGCGCGTGGCTCATCCTTCTTTCGGTGCAGATATTATGCCCAATGACGACCGTATTTCCAAAGCAACTTTGCGAAATTCAACTGCATCTATTTCCGGTGGACTCAGCAGCGACAGGGATGTTTGGGTTTACACTTCAAGTACGGCACCGATTCCAATTATCCGTAACGAAGAGCTAATATTGATTTATGCTGAAGCAAACATCCAGTTGAATAATTTTTCAGATGCAATTAAAGCGTTAAATATAATCCGTGAAAAGCATGGTCTTGCCGATTACAGTGGATCACAAACGCAAAATGCCTTGATCGATGAAATGCTTTATGAACGCAGGTATTCCTTGTTTTTTGAAGGGCACAGGTGGATAGATTTGCGTCGGTACAACCGGCTCAATGAATTGCCACTGGACAGACCTGATGATAATATCTGGTCTGAATTTCCGCTGCCGGTTACAGAACAATAATTAATTGCAAAAATCATTCAGAATACAATCTCTTTTAATTTTTTAATTCAAAAACAAATACTCATGGCACACATTCAATTAAACAACGAATTCCCCGGAATTGTGGGTTTATTACATTTCAGTCCTGAAACGGCTAAACCATTAAACGACCTGGCTGAAATATTATTAGTCCAGGAGAATTCACTAACAAGGGGTGAAAGGGAAATGATCGCTTCATCAGTATCTTACTGGAATGGTTGTCATTTTTGCCACAGCAGTCATGGAGCGGCGGCTGCATATTTGTTGCAACAGCCTGCCACCTTTTTGACTGAAATCAAAAAAGGGTTTCCACAAACAAAAGTATCTGCGAAAAT
>Ga0157371_10000956_pt1 | contig 32068 bp, 35 predicted proteins | sample C45metaG_FD_113462 | JGI IMG/M metagenome (GOLD analysis project Ga0157371, IMG submission 113462) | Corn rhizosphere microbial communities from Kellogg Biological Station, Michigan, USA - C4-5 metaG | ecosystem: Host-associated > Plants > Roots > Rhizosphere > Soil | place: USA: Michigan... | reverse complement strand
TCACCACCGCTCACTGCTACACCCCGTCCAACCGGCTCTCCTGGTATGAGATGTACACGAACCTGCCGATCGTTATCGGTAGCGAGCCTCCCTATGAGATGGACACGCCGGCGCCTTATTGCGCGGCCACGGTGAGCCCGCTCGATCCGCAGCTCTTTTCGTCGGTCCGCGAGCATGTGGATGAGCTGCTCAGTGGCAAACGCTCCCCGCGCTATTCGCCGATAGAGGTCGCCGCCTGGATGGAGCAATGGGCCTCCGACGCCACGGCTGCGCTGGATCGGGCGCGAGCCGCGGCCCCCAGCCGCGAGACGTCGGCCTTTCGGCGCTGGGAGGAAGACATTCTCATTCAGATCGGGCTCGGCCGCTTCTTCGGCGACCGGTTCCGGGCGACCGCGCTGTACGAGCTCTATCTGCGCACAGGCGATGCGGCCGCCGGCGCGCAGGCCGTTACCCGTTACCAGACTGCGCGCGATGCCTGGGCGTCCATGGCGGAGCGGGCGAAGACGGTCTACCAGCCCGATATAAGCTACGGCGCTCCCGATTTCGAGCGGCAGCATTGGGTGGCCCGCATCCCGGCGTTCGACCGGGATTTGGAGGCGATGCGCAATGCAGTCGCTTCAGCTCCCGACTCCAAGCCATCCCATGATCCCACCGTTCGCTCGGCGGTTGCGGCAGCGACGGGCACGTCCGTGCGCTGGGCGGCCGACTGCCGCCACCTGCCCGCCGAGCGGTTCCACCCCGGCGCCGACCTGGTGCTCGAATTAAGCGCGGAGGCGCCGGTCAAGTCAGCGGGCCTCTGGTATCGCCACGTGAACCACGGCGAACGCTGGCGAAGTGTCGAAATGGAGAGTCGGGGCCGGCGCTTCACCGCGCAGATTGCGGGCGAGTACACGCGCTCGCCCTTCCCGCTGCAATATTATTTCGTGGTGCGGAGGGATTCCGACCAGCCAGTCTTCTTCCCAGCATTCAACGCGACGCTGTCTAACCAGCCCTATTTCGCTGTTTGGCAGCGCGCATGAGCATTTGCCGATGCGGACGCTGGCCGATTTGGGGAGAAAGATGAAGCATCGGCTGATCGCCGTCCCGATCGCAATTGCTTCGCTGGCCCTATGCGACCCGGCGCTCGCGCAGCAGAGTTCTTTCGACGTGCGGATAACGGTCGATGCTGCTCGGGCGCAGGGGCCCGTCAATCCCGTGTGGCGATTCTTCGGAGCGGACGAACCCAATTATGCGACAATGAAAGACGGGCGGACGACTCTCGCAACACTCGGAAGCCTGGCGCCCGACCGCGTCTACTTCCGCACCCACAATCTATTCACGTCTGGCGACGGCACGCCCGCGCTCAAATGGGGCTCGACCAACATCTATACCGAGGACGCGAGCGGACGACCGGTCTACAGCTGGACAATCATCGACCGCATCTTCGACACCTACCGAGCTCGCAGGGTGAAGCCGTATGTCGAGCTAGGCTTCATGCCCGAGGCCCTGTCCACGCATCCCGAGCCGTATCAGCATGATTTCCGCCCCGGCAGCGGCAACATCAAGACTGGCTGGGCCTATCCGCCCAAGGATTATGGCAAATGGGAGGAATTGATCTACCAATGGGTGCGTCACTGCATCGAGCGCTACGGCCGCGCCGAGGTGGCGAGCTGGTATTTCGAGACCTGGAACGAAGCCAATTTGCCGCAATATTATTGGGGCGGCACCGGTGAAGACTTCTTCCGGCTGCACGACGCGGCGGTGCGGGGCGTTCGCCGGGCACTGCCCGAAGCCCGCGTCGGCGGGCCCGACATCGCAGGTACGAACGACAGCTTCCTATCGGCCTTTATGAAGCATGTGGCGGAGGCAGGTACGCCCGACGACTTCGTGTCTTTCCATGCCAAGGGCAGCCCGACATTCATCGAGGACAATGGCGGAAAGGGACAGGTCCGCATGGGGATCGCGACCCACCTCAAGGTCGCAGATCATGAGTTTGCGCAGATCGCGGCCGACCCGATCTTTCGCACCAAGCCGATCATCATCGGGGAGTCGGATCCGGAAGGCTGCGCTGCCTGCCAGGGACCGGCGAACGCCTATCGCAACGGGACAATGTACTCGAGCTACACTGCAGCGGTATTCCCGCGGCTTCAGCAGCTGGCTGACCGGCGCCAGCTAAAGCTCGAAGGTGTGCTCAGCTGGGCATTCGAATTTGAGGATCAGCCTTATTTCGCTGGATTTCGCCAGCTGACATCGGCGGGCATCGACCTGCCGGTGATGAACATGTTCAAGCTCTTCTCGAAGATGAGCGGGACTTACGTGTCGGCCACCTCCAATCACCAGCGGCGGCTGGACGATATAATGCGAAACGGCGTTCGAGGGGATCCTGACGTCGGCAGCGTCGCGAGCCTCGACGGGGACAGGCTATCGATCCTGATCTGGCATTACCACGATGACGATGTTGCCGGCCCCGACGCCCACATTCAGCTGGACCTCAAGAACCTTCCCGCGTCATTCGCGCGGCGAGCGAATCTGGTCCACTATCGCATCGATCGCGACCACTCGAACTGCTATACAGCATGGCTCACGATGGGCTCTCCCCTCGCCCCGAATGACCGCCAGCGCTCCGAGCTGCTCAAGGCAGCGCAGCTGTCCGTCATCGGTGACGAGAGCGGCTTGGTGGCTATCTCACATGGCAAGACCACCTTGCAGTTCGCCCTCCCTCGCCAGGGTGTTTCCCTCATCGTGCTCACTCGCGTGAACGGGCGCGCGGGTCGGCAAGGAACAGCCAGCCGCCGTATACTGTCAAAGTAAATACACCGATCGCCATTCGCCTCGACATTGGCCAATTCGAGCGCTTGCGGAATCGCGGGGCTTGCGAAACTGGAACATCGCCGAAAAGCTTGGCGCTCGGTGCATTTGTTTTGACGTGCCTCGCGACTCTCCGGAATGTCCGTTTTCGACCCATTGCGGACATTAGCAAAATCGCGGAAGTTCACCGGGATGGCGGCTTTATCGTGGTTTGCACGATTGCCTTTTTTGGCGATGACGTTGACCTCTTGCGGCTACGACCCAGGGGAGAATCAGATTGTCAGTCGGGCCATATCACCCGACGGCCTGAGAGAGGCAGTTCTCGCTGGTGCTGTCAGTCTAACGACAACTCGTCTCCGATAGGCGCAGGTGTGGCTTTGATCTGCGAGTTCAGCTGAACAGCGACTGCCACTCGGCCAGGGCGGCCGAGCGGCGGGTCTTGAAGGTTTGTCTGTCGATGAGGTGGCGTTCGGAGTTGAAGTGGTTGAAGGAGGCGTGGACGGATGCGAACTTCTGTAACGACTTCATTCGTCTGAACCTCTGCATTGCCCGCTCCCGTCTTCGGAAGGGCAGATGGGAGTTCTCCACCCGGTTGTTGGCCCAGCGGCCAACCTCCTGTTTCTCCTGATGCCAAGGTCGGTCATTGCTGCCTTGTACGAGCGCAGCCCGTCCGTGGTGATCGCTTCTGGGGAGCCGTGGCGCTTGAGTGTCTTCTTCATGAACCTGAGCGCCGCGGCTTTGTCGCGAGTGCGGGTGACGTAGCTTTCGAGGATCTCGCCTTCGTGATCGACCGCTCGCCAGAGGTAGACCATCTCGCCATTAAGCTTCACGTACATCTCGTCGAGATGCCACTTCCAATGGCGGAACCCGCGCATCCGGCTGACCCGCTGGCGACGGATGTCGGCAGCGAAGATCGGACCGAACCGGTTCCACCACTGCCGTACCGTCTCATGGCAGATGTCGATGCCGCGCTCGAACAGCAGGTCTTCGACATTCCTGAGCGACAGCGGAAACCGCACATACATCAGTACCGCCAGTCGGATCACCTCAGGCGAGGAGTTGAAATAGCGGAACGGATTATCGGGCTTCTTCGGTCGAGGCATCTCTCGCCCCTAGCCAAATTCCAGCACCGCGCCAGCCGGTGCATTTGCTCTGACAATGCCCTTGCGGGGGATCAAGCGCCGCTACCGACCAAATCCGACGAAAACCAGCGCTGCGCCGTTGGCCTGACAAAGCCCGCCGTCGCGCCGTGGGTCGTTAGGCGAAGCGGTCGTCTCGCGCGATCGGCAACGCGGGCGTGGCATAACGGCGCACGTTTAACTTCCAACGGTCGGCGCCAGCTGGGTCGGGACCGAAGCCCAGCCTAGGAAACAGATCGGCTACCATCTGATTTTTGCCCGTCCTGATGTAGACGCCGATGATGCGCTCGATACCGTTCTTGCCCGCTTCCTCGACAATCTTAGCGAGCATCGCCTCCTCCACGCGGCGGCCGAGTACGCGGCAGCTCATTAGCCACGTGTCGATTTCCCACGCCTTCGAATCGTCCGACATGGGTCTGGCAATAACCACCGCGATTAGACCAAGATCGCCGAACGCATCCTTCAACCGAACCTGGAGGGTGAAGGTGTTTGGATCAGCTTCAAAGTCGGCCACGTCGGACTCGGTGTAGCGGCGCGTCGTCAAGTTAAACTGGTTAGTCTTGTTGATTAGCTGCGTGACACGCGTCCGGCTCTGCGCGTCGAACGGGGCCATTTGGCTGACCATTTTAAGTGCGCTCAGATAATCTCCAAGGTCTCGCGAGGTGGATTGCACCGCGATACGCTGGACATTGGCCAAATACGACTGAGCTCGGTTGGCGTCCTCGGCCGAAAATGACACCGACTCGAAATAGCCGGCGGAATTGAGGAACCATGGAAACCAGCTTGGATCTTCGGGCAGCTCGGGGACGCCGACCATCGGCAGCGCTGCACGGACCTGTGCCCGCTCAGCTGGATTGTCGTCGACAAGCACTAGTGCGTCGAGGCCGATGTTGAGTGTCTCGGCAATCTTCTCCAAATTACTCGGCTTGTTGGCCCAGTTAGCCTGAAAGACCGTGATGTGCTCCTCCTTGAGCAGCATTTCTGGATGCTTTTGAAAGGGCAATCGGGCGTTGTCTTCGTCGTTCTTGGAACAGACTGCGAGAATCACCCCACGCGCGCGTAGTTCGAGCGCCGTTCGCTGTATGGAGAGAAATGCTTCGCCTTTTTCGTCACCTTGGCCGATCTTAATCCCGTCCAAGCCATCGTCGCCGATAACGCCACCCCAAAGGGTGTTGTCGAGGTCCAGCACTAGGCACTTGCGCGCCTTGCCTCGAATGGCCCCCAACAGCCGCCCGAGCAAATCGGCAAAAGGCGGAAAGCATTCGGCAGCAAAGGGTAGCTTGTAAGCCGCCCAGCGCGCCGGGTCGAACCACCGGTCGGATCCGATGCGCTCCGCGAGAGAGCCCACGTCAAGAAGATAGCCGCCAGTCTGCTCGACCAATTCTACGATGGCGTGGTTGGCTTGGCCGATCGCCTCGAGCACCGCACCGCGAGCTCGGCGGTCGAAGCTGCCGAACAGGGCCGTAGGCGGGGTCGCCAGCGTTTGGAAGATGACGGGTGCGCCACTGTTCTCGCGCAGATGCTCCGCTGCCGTTTGCAGCAGCTCGACTGCGCTGTCGAGGCGGCCCTGAGCGTCCACGAGATCTGCGCGATCAAGCGCGAGCCAGCGATGGTCCACCGAGAGCAGGCAGGCGTCCAGGTTACCCGTGTTGATTGCGGAGGCCGGTTCAAGGGCCTGCTGCATTACCTGGCCGTAAGGCGCGTTCACCACTTCAAGCGCCACGCCATGGCGGGCGGCGGCCGTCGGCAGGCAATCGAGCAGTAATTCGAAGGTGGCACTCGATAGAATGCCAAGGCGGAAGTTAGCGAGGTCAGGGATAGCATTGCCACCCTCGTCTCTGACGCGGGCGATAGCGCGGTTAAGGATCATCATCTGGCGTGGGGTCAGCCGCGCGGTAGAGAGGCGCCGGATATCCTCGCCCGGAGTGCCCGTTCGGCCAATGATCTCGCACTGCTGAGCGAAATCGCCGGGCGCGGCAGGTAGCCAAGGCATGTCAGTGGTCAAAAAGGCCAAAAGTGTACCTGCGGTAAGAAGTAGTTGGAACGATGGTCGACTACGCCTGCATCTTGGCCTGTATCACTCCGATGAGGTCGCCCACATCCTTCAGTCCCTCGACGTCGACGGATTCGAAGCGCATGTTCAGCTCCTGCTCAAGGCTAATGATGAGCTTCACGTGGTTAATGCTATCCCAGTCGAGGACATCATCGGCTGTGGTCGCCTCAGTCAGATGAAGCGAGGGTTGACCGGTGATTTCGGCAAGGTTGTCGCGGATGAGCATGAGAATCTCCCCGCGGCTGAGCATGGCCATGATCGTTCTTTTCCCTTCCAAAGCTTTGCACCTGACCAGACTAGACCGGCTCCGTATGCGGGATTTCATTTTCCAGATAAGCGCACCACCGTCCGCGCAGCCCTACATCGCGGGGATCGCCAGTTAATACCTGCTCAATGGAGGCGGCGTAAAAATCAAGTAGCCGCGCCTCGTACGACTCGTAGCTCTCGCCGTCGAAGCAGCGAGGCCCATGAATGACGTTCGGGGCGAAGCCGGCAGATGTTCGTGTCAGATGATAGAATCCCGTGTAGCTGCGAGTCTCATAGGCGAGGAAGGCCGCACCGGTTGCGAAGGGCACGGTTGCTTGACAAACTTTGCAGTAGCGGATCCTAGCGCCGAAACCCGAGTCCGGAGCGATGTAGACGGCTTGCTTGTCAAGCAGCGCCCGCATTGCCGAGAACAGCATCTCCCGCCGCCGATCCGCCCCTCGATCGTGAACGATAAAGCCTTCAGCATACAGATGACGGAAGACCACCTGGAGCAGCGAGGGAAAGCTGCCATGAAAGGTGAGCAGCACTGCCTGCTGGGGGATCTTCGCAGTGGTACGCGCCATGGCTTCGAGATCGATGATGGCTTGGATCTCCGAAAAAGGGCGTTTGAAAAAATGAACGAGCATCCGGTCCAGGGCAAATGAGAACTTCATCTCCTCGTCCCACCTCGCCCGCCCGAGATGCTGATAGCGGCTCAGTGCGAAGAGATGATCCATTACGTGGGGAACTCTAATAAACCTTTTTTCCCGTACGACGGCGGCGGCGTTTTCGAACAATCGGAGTGGATCCTGCGGATTTTCGAGGCCGGAGAACACCTGTCGCCAGGCCTGCTTTTTCCGGCGCTTCAGATCTAGCAGAGGGTCGCTAACCATCTGATGGGCGTGCTTCTTGGCATTCTCGTTCAAGTAACTGATCCGCCGATCTCATTTCCGGACTTACGCCAGTACGAACACGGCCTGTCGACCTCGATGAGAGGATCGACGATACCGCGCTCCTTACGGAATTCCTCGACGGCTTTGCGACAGTAAGTCCAGCCGTCCTCTCCGTAGTCATCGATGATGACGTAGCCTCCTGGCGACACCTTATGGTAGAGGTTGATTAGCGCGTCCATGGTGGACTCATAGTAGTCGCCGTCTAGACGCAGCACCGCAATTTTTTCGATCGGCGCAGTCGGCAGAGTATCGCAGAACCAACCCTTTAGGAACTTCACTTGGCCGTCGAGCATCCCGAACACCCTGAAGTTTTGCTCCACCGCCTCCAGGCCGACAGCTAGCCGGTTGTAATATTTCGACGACATGGCCGCGCTTTTGAAGGACTTAGCCTCGAGCGGATATTTCTCGGCGTCGGGCTCGGGAAGTCCCTCGAACGAATCCGCCGCCCAGACCACTCGGTCGGTGACGCCCAACACCTTGAGCACAGCCCGCATAAAGATGGTTGCGCCGCCGCGCCAGATGCCTGTCTCGACGAGATCGCCTGGCACGTCCTTTCGCACAACGTCCAAAATACAGGACTGGAGATTGTCGAACCGAGCTAGGGGGATCATCGAGAGCGCAACGCTCTGCTGATAATGTGTGATGGCCGCTTCAACGTAGCGGACCGTGCTACCCTCGCTCGCGTCCGGCTCTTCGTTAAAGACGGTGTTGGTCAGAACGCGCTTCAGTAAATCAAGATAGAGAGTGCCGGCGATTGTTAATTCCGCTGCCATTGGAAATCTCTGCCCGCTAAGGGCGTCCTCCGCAAGAAGGTTTGACGACCCGCGAACAGTATAAGCACTTCCGGCGGAGTCTTTGTCTTGAACCACCCGGAAATGGCTGTCCCTGACCGGCAGCTCAAACCGGACCGCGAAGTCACCGTTCAGACGCGAACGCTAGATCGCTTCAACTTCGATCGGGTCGACTTGAACAAGCTGGATATCCAGGGGGCTGAATATGTGGCCTTGTTGGGAGCGCGCTCGACCATCCTTCGCAATCGCCCGGGCCTGATGGTGGAGGAAAAGCCGTTCAGCGAGGAGCATGTTGAATCCATCGCGAAAACGGCGGACCCGCTGCGCTCTTACGGAATGAGGGCCGAAGGAAAGAGTTAGAACTGATCGCATTTACGTCTTCGAGGATTCGGCTTCGCCGACTGCGAAGGCACGATTTCGCCGAGCCCGGCGCTCGCGGCAAACGCTGGGTGATGGTTGGAAGTCGCCATTGAGGATCTCGATCCGGCGTTAGAACGGATCTTCACGCGCTGTCGAGTCGCCCCACCCCGTCCTCCCGATAAAGTCTCTGCTCGCGGCCAAGCCATTGACCAGAAACATGGATTCTAGTCCGCAAAGAATCTTGTTGACGTGGATTGCTGACCGCATAAGCTTGGGGCCTTCGGGGGTTCAGTAAAGCAACGGCAGCTCGGTCGTTGGGGGTTTCCGCAACGTGATCGCTTGATTTGCGAACTCGCTATCTGAGCGAGGTCGAGCATGCGTAGATATATTGCAGCCATAATTCTGCTTGCTCTCGGAGCCGTTGCTTTTGCGGCCGAGACCATCACTTACAAGTATGACTCGAGAGGGCGCCTGGTAAAGGTGACCCGCACGGGCACGGTGAACAACAACGTCGTCACCAACTACACATACGATCCCGCGGATAGCCGTAATCAGGTGACCACCACCGGCGCCTCTCACTGATCTGATCAATACCGGCGTTCACTTCTGCGGCCGATCCGCTCGGTCGCGGCTGAAGTCATGCGCCCGTCCGACATCAAAACTTTCCTTGGGGGCAAGCAGAATGAACAAGCTTACGAAGAAGACCCTGACGATCGGCGCGTTCCTGACGACGAGCGCTCTCACTACGGCAACTTCGGCAAACCCGCTGCATCGCAACTGGGATGAGAATGGGGTCGATCTCGTCCACGGCGATTACGAATTCAATTTCACTGAGGCGAGCATCGGCTCCGGCAAAGCTTCGCTCTCGCTCATACGATTGAGCAACAGCAACAACGAATTCAGTCAGTGGGACCGGCTCCGACTCACGCCATCCGGCACCCAATACCGGGTGACCCTGCTGGATGGTTCGGACGAGGTCTTCACGGCCGGCACCGGCGACATGCCCAGCATAACCGGAGATGGCGCCACTTTGACCCAGGTATCGCCGTCTCAATTTCAATACACGTCGGCGCTTGGGGACACCATCACGTTTCAGCAGCCGACCGCAGTGGCCGGCGTATTAGCCCCCACAAATCTGAAGCAGCTCGGTGGTCAAACCATTGCGTTCACCTACGCTGTTGCAGGACAGCAGGTTCGGCTGACCAGCGTCGCAAACCAGTTCAACTATTCGATAAACTTCGCTTACCAGAGCGACACCGCCGGCGATCCGGGCTGGCTGGTGCGATCCGGGGCAACTTTCAAGCGCGATGCAACCTCGGTCAGCACCGTCAGCTACGTGTATCCAGTGGCGGGAACGGTCAAAGTCACTGATCCTGCTGGTCAGGTGTGGCGGTTCACCGCGGCCAGCATCATGCGGCCAACGGATGCAACGGCGAACTTTTCCCTGGCGGTCAACGGCGGGATAGTGACAGCAGTCACCAAGGATGGAGTGAAAACAACTTACAGCCGAGGCGCCACCGGAAATCTTGTGACTCTGATAAAGACGGACCCGCTCAACAACGCAACGGTAATCAACACAGATCCTTCGATCGACCGTGTCGTCTCCATCCAGGATCCGCTGAACAACACGACCAGCTTCACCTACGACAGCCTTGGCAGGCTGACCAAGACGACCAAGCCCGAAGGAAACGCCGTTCAGCTCCTCCTCGATGATCGAGGCAATGCTTATCAGACGAACTACATTCCCAAGCCCGCTTCGGGCGCGGCAACATTGACCTCTTATTCGACGTTCGCAGCCACCTGCACCAACGACGCAATCCGGCTCTGCAACAGAGCCACGGCTGTCACGGACCCGAATGGGAATGTGACCCACTTCGATTACGATCCGACCCTCGGGCTGGTGAAGGATGTCATTCGGCCGGCCGTCGCCGGCGTTCAATCGCAGACCACCTACGGCTACGACACGAATGGCCTGCTGGTCAGCACCTCCGAATGCCGGGTCGCGGGCCTCGGTAATTGCGTCGGGACTTCCGACGAGGTGAAGACCGCGAATAGCTATGACAAATATGGCAATCCGCTCACCACTTCGAAGGGGAGCGGTGACGGCACGCTGACAGCCACCGAGACCATGACTTACGATGCCGGTGGCAATCTGCTTACGGTCGACGGACCACTTCCCGGTGCCGCCGACACCGTTGGCTACCGTTATGACGCTGCAAGGCGGCTGATCGGCACAACGTCACCCAGCCCCGGGAATGGACAGCCGGATCGTGCCACCCGGATCACCTACGACAGGTCCGGTGGCGTCACGAAGAAGGAGGTAGGCACGGTCGCCGATCAGACGGACTCCGCGTGGGCCAACTTCTCCTCGCTGCAGTCGGTCGACATTGTCTTCGACAGCAATCACCGCCCGATCACCAGCACACTATCGGCGGGTGGAACTGCATACTCCCTGACCCAGACAAACTACGATTCAGACGGTCGGCTGAAGTGCTCCGCGGTCCGGATGAATCCAAATGCTTACGGCTCTCTTCCCAATGCCTGCACATTTTCGAGTCAGGGGGCCAACGGACCGGATCGAATTAGCCAGACCATCTACGACGCAGTGGGCCGGGTTTCGGCGATGCAGGAGGGTGTCGGCACATCCGATTTCGCCACCGAGCGCACCTACGCCTACAATCCCAACGGAACGATCGCCAACGCCGTTGACGCCAGTAACAACATGACCGGCTATAACTACGACGGCTTCGATCGTCCCTCGACAACCAACTATCCAAGCAAGATCAAGGGCGCCCACGACAGCGACGGGTCCGACAATGAGCAGCTGACCTACGACAACAACGGCAACGTTCTGACGTTCAAGAACCGCGCCGGGCAGGTGACCAGCTTCAGCTACGATGCGTTGAATCGAAGGACGCACAAAGCCGGTCCGACGTCCGCAGTCGACTATACCTACGATAATCTGGGGCAGGTGCTGACTGCGACGGATAGCAGCTCGGGACAAGGCGTCACCAACACCTATGACGCGCTGTCGCGGCTAACATCAAGCAGCAGTGACGTGAGTGGAACCGCGCGCGCTTTCTCTTACGGCTACGATCTGGCTGGACGGGAAACCGGCGTAACCTATCCGGTGGCCAGCGGCTCCCCGGATCTCAGCGTCACCTATAATTACCTCACCACGGGCGAGGTGAGCTCGATCACGGACGGGGCGACCAGCCTTGCCTCCTACGCCTATGACGCATTGGGCAACCGCTCCAGCGTTACCTACGGCAATGGCGTCACCCGGTCCTACACTTACGATCCGGTGTCGCGACTGGCGAGCCTGACCAATAACCTCACGGGCACTGCCAGCGATGTTACCAAAACTTTCACTTACACCCCCGCTTCGACGATCCTCACCGCGACCAGCAGCAACGATGCTTATTCCTTCACGGGCCTTTACAACGTGACCCGCCCTTACGTCCTGAACGGCCTCAACGAATATATATCCGCGGGATCAACCACCTTCACCTACGACAACAACGGCAACCTTACCGGCGATGGCACCAACGCCTATATCTATGATGCCGAGAATCATCTGACCTCGGCCACGGCGGGCGGAGTAACCACGGCCCTTTCTTACGATCCATTGGGACGGCTGTGGAAGATGAGCGGAACCAGCGCCGACGCCGGTTTTGAGTATGACGGCGATGAGCTTGCCGCCGAGTACACCGCCTCCACCGGATCGCTTCTGCGCCGCCACGTGTTCGGGCCCGGCACGGATGAACCGATCGTGGAATATAGCGCGGCCGGCGACCGCACCTGGCTGCTGTCCGACGAGCGGGGAAGCGTGATCGCCCGCACCGACTCCGGCGGCAACGCGACTACCATCAACAGCTATGACGATTATGGGATTCCCGGCTCATCGAACCAGGGCCGATACCAATATACCGGCCAGGTGTGGCTGAGCGAGCTTGGGCTGCAATATTCGAAGGCCCGCATCTATTCGCCCACGCTCGGCGGATTCCTCCAGACCGACCCGATCGGTTACGGCGACGGGTTGAACGATTATGCCTACACCCACAATGATCCGGTGAATAGGAACGACCCGAGCGGGATGATTACAGCTCTTCCGTCTCGGTTTTCGCCGGGTACTATTCTAGTCACAGGGTTTCGGCCTCCGGCGCCTCCCCCTTCGAGCAAAGTCGGCGACCCAGGGATGGCCAATTCGCTCATGAGCATGATGGTTTCGGTAGTCCAGCGTGACCCGCACCAAACAAACACGCAAACGGGCGACCCTCCTGAATGCGCACCAGGTCAAAACACCAACTGCGCGATTACGGTGACCGGGAGGAGGCTTTCGCAGAATATTCCGAATACCAAGGAGCCATATGGAATCCTGGATTGGTGGTGGAAAAACGTGCATGCCGGCGGCCAGCACGACGCTGAACAGATTAAACAAGCTGCCAAGGATTGCGCCAGCAAGATCAATGGTGCTGAAGTCGCCCGGAGCGCCGCGCAAGGTGCAGCCCTTGATGGTGCACAAGGAATGGCACGAAGCGTGGTGACTACTCCGGAGCTTCAACCTGAAGCCGGCACAGAGGAAGGGGTTCGAGGGATCGTGGAAGGCGGAGCCCAAGGGACCGCCGACTCAATACAGGAGCAGTGTTCCAGGTGATCGCCATCCCAGTATTAGCTGTAACACTTGTATCAATTGGCGTGACGAGCCTTTTGTTGGCACATTCAGCAAAACGTCCTTTGGTGATACCCCTAGTAGTGGGTTTCCTGACTGGGATTGCAACCTACTGTTGCGCCTTGGGCGCCGGGTTCGCGTTAAGCTTTTTTGGTCTTGGACTAGGAGTAGCTGATGCTTTCACAGAAGAATGTCTGAAAGCGCTATCTATAAGGATACCAAGTAGGTTTTGTAATGCCGTTGGATTAACAGCTGCATTTGCTACCGCTGAAGTTGTAGGAAAATACTATTTTATATTCCTCTTGGCATCGTCTGAAAGATCTATTTTATTACAAAATCACATGAATTATTTAGTATTAGGAATAGCTGGAGCGTATCTGATGCACATATCGACCGGGCTTTTGTACTCTAAGATTGGCCTAGCTCGTGGGTTTGTTGCCTCAGTAGTCCTTCATTGTTCTTACAATTTGTTAGGATTACACTTCGACAAAGTTGCTAATACAGCTGACGGGATCGTGCTATTTTTCATCGGCGGAGCGTTCATCGCGGCAGCATCACGGTCAAGAGAGTTTTTTGGTGGCTCGCTGCAACACGAGGCGCTCAATTCTCACCGTTGATTGAGACAGTGTTCGATGGTGTATGCCTATTCCGTATTATCAAGCCTCGGCTTTCATGTGTTCGGGCCGGGCACGGATGAGCCGATCGTCGAATATAGCGCGGCCGGCGACCGCACCTGGCTGGTCTCTGACGAACGCGGAAGCGTGATCGCCCGCACGGACTCCAGCGGCAATGCCACCACCATCAACAGCTATGACGATTATAGCATTCCCGGCACATCGAACCAGGGCCGCTTCCAATATACCGGCCAGGTCTGGCTGAGCGAGCTTGGGCTGCAATATTCAAAGGCCCGCATCTACTCGCCAACCCTCGGTGGATTCCTGCAGACGGACCCCATCGGCTACGGCGACGGACTGAACGATTATGCCTATACCCACAATGATCCGGTGAACCGGAAAGATCCTACGGGGACATGTGCTCCTGGTACCTGGCCTGTGAACCTCGGCGGCTATGAGACTCCTCTCGCAGGGGGCGGACTTCAGGAGACCATCATCATCTACTGCATTGATCTAGGGGTATTTACCACCGGGACACCTTCCTTCGTTGGCTCAACCGGTGGTGGAACGTCTGGCGGAGGGAACAGCGGTGGGACGACGGGTGGAACGAAGTCTGCGCCGCTTCCGCAACCTAAGAAGAAAGACCCGGAGACCAAATGTGATCCGCATGGCTCAGGCTATTGTTGGGTAGTTGGAGACCCGGAGGCGACAAAGAAGCTTAACCAGCGAATGCGAGACGCAAACTGCAGGCTCGGAAACTTCCTAAAATCACCGGGTGGTGACGTGGTCGCCGGTACCGTTGCGGTGGGGACCTTGACCTCCGCTTTATTGAAATCAACGCATATATTGAATAAAACTCTTGGTCCAGTCGGCTATGGCTTGGCAGCAGCATGGCTTCTTGGTGAAGGGTTGACCGTGGCGAATTGCGAATGAAGAATACTGTTAATAGAAGAAAGTACCTAGCGGCATTGTCCATACTCTGCCTAAGTTATTTTTCCGCGAGGATATTTTTCGATCAGAGCGATATTTTGACTGGTGCCTTTTGTTTAGTCGCATTGACGATTGGTGTATTCTTCCTCGTTCAATCCAGAGGACAATAGAATGTTGTATTCTTACCTTCTTCCACCTTTTGGGGATCAAAAGCTTCCCGACCTATCCGCCTGAAGTTAATTGAGATTGCACCGTCCGCTTAGGCTCGTGAACTTTCGAGGTTTGCGCTCTGTCGCCGAAGAACAACCAAACAGGAGCATCTGTCGCCGAGTATCCCTCGCACGGCAAATTGCGACGCGCTAAGGTAACCGGATGAACGCTGACGAAGCAGCAATGAGTCCGATCGGCGCAGCTATGCACTGGCTACTCGGCACCTTGTCGGGCTCCATTGCGACCACGGCCGCAGTCATCGCAGTCGTTTCGGTCGGATACCTGATGCTGACCGGCCGCATTGACGTGCGACGGGCGGCGCAGGTGGTCTTCGGCTGCTTCATCCTGTTCGGCGCATCCAGCATCGCCCAAGGGATCATGGCGGGAATGAACGGCACAGGCGCACAACAGGCCACGCCCGCAGACACCGATCCGCCGATAGCCTACACGCCTCCGCCTCCTGTTTCCTATCCGCAGAAACCGGCGCAGCCGTTCGATCCCTATGCCGGCGCCGCGGTCCCCACGCGGCAGTAGCAATGAGAGCAAGTGTCTTGCTGGTCGAACTGTCGGGCAGAATTGAATCTTTTTTGAATTAAGCTGCTTGGCAACCGGTGATGGTTGTCTCACTATGGCGATGCCGAATCGCTCCGGGGCCTGGGGGTCAAGTGAGCCAGATATTGATGAGAATCCGCGGCGCGGCCGCGGCGGCTCTGTCGTTGCTGTTGTCGGCACCAGCATTCGCGCAGGACAGCTATTCTGATCCACAAGGGTCGGGAGTCCTCGTTTCCGCGGTTAGCTGGCTACAGGGGACGTTGATGGGAACGGTGGCCACTGTTGCGGCCGTTATCGCTGTCGCCACCGTTGGTTTCATGATGCTGACCGGCCGGATCAACTGGCGTTACGGGGTGACGGTGATCCTGGGCTGCTTCGTTCTGTTCGGCGCGTCCAGCATTGTCGCCGGAATCCATTCGACCGCGACCCTGGGTCAATAGACCCAGCCCATGAGCGCGGCCCTGGAGCGTGACATCTTATTCGTGGCGCTGACCCGCCCGCAGATGTTTGCCGGGGTCACCTACAGCTATTTCGTCGCGAACCTGATCATCGGAACCGAGCTGTTCCTGATCTTCCGCTCGGCTTGGGTGCTCGCGGCGGCCGTGGTGATGCACATCGCTGGCGTGCTCCTATGCCTCAAGGAGCCGCGCTTCTTCGACCTGTGCCTGGCGCGAATGGCGAACTGTCCGCGCATCAAGAACTTCAAGGTGTGGGGATGCAATTCCTACCGCCCCTGACCAACGACCCGAAAGCGGCTGCGCGTGAAGTCAGCGCCGGCAAGCATCTCCCTTATGCGCGGCATGTGGACGATCACACCATCGAGACCCGCGATGGGCTGCTTTGCCAATTCGTGCAGGTTCGTGGGCTGCTCTTCGAGACTGCCGACACTGACGAACTCAATTATCGCAAGCGGCTTCGCGACGCGGTGCTTCGAGCGATCGGTTCCTCCCGCTTCGCCATCTATCATCACATTATCCGTCGTGAGGCGGAGGCCCTGCTCGACGCCAGCTACCCTGACCCGTTCTCTCGGCAGCTGGACGCGGCGTGGCGGGCACGGCTCGGGACCCGCAAACTTTACGTCAATGATCTGTTCCTGACGCTGGTGCGGCGCCCGATCCAGGGACGGATCGGGATGCTCGACCGGCTTGGCCGCCGCTTCGGTCGCGCAGTTGGCGAGCGGATGGACATGACCCGGTATGAGCTTCAGCAGCTCGGTCAGGCCCGAGACTCGATGTTGGCGGCGCTAGCCTCGTATGAGCCGAGGTTGCTGGGCGTCTATTCGACGCCGCAGGGACCCTGCTCGGAGCCGCTCGAATTCCTCTCCTACCTTTACAACGGCGAGATGCGCCCGGTTCTACTGCCGATGCAGGATCTGGGCGACTATCTGCCCTATCGGCGGGCGAGCTTCGGCGAGAATGCTGTCGAGCTGGGGCCTGCAGGTGCCTCCGAGCGGTCCTTCCTCGGACTCGTCTCGATCAAGGATTATCCAGGGCAGACTGCACCTGGAATGCTCGACGAACTTCTCAGGCTCCCGTTTGAGATGACGGTGTCACAGTCGTTCGGCTTCGTCGAACGGCAGGCTGCGTTGTCACGGATGAACCTGGCGCTGCGGCGAATGAAATCGGCCGAGGACGAAGCTGTCAGCCTGAGAAGCGAACTTGCCGACGCCAAGGATGAGGTGGCGGCCGGTCGCGCCGGGTTCGGCGAGCATCACATGACGATCGTAGTTCGGGCAAGTTCGCCGGACCAGGTGGATGACGGTGTTGCCGAAGTGCAGGCGGCGCTTGCGGATCTCGGCATCCTGAGCCTTCGCGAGGATATTGCGCTGGAACCTGCGTTCTGGTCGCAATTTCCGACGAACTTCAAATACATCGCCCGCCGCGGGCTCGTCTCGACGAGCAATTTTGCCGGGCTTGCGAGTTGCCACAATTTCCCGCTCGGACGGCCGAGCTGCAACCATTGGGGCGAGGCGGTAACCCTGCTCGAAACAACCGCGGCCGGCCCTTATTTCTTCAACTTCCACGAGGGCGACCTTGGCAATTTCACGGTGATTGGACCCTCGGGATCGGGCAAAACTGTCGTTCTGAATTTCCTGGTGGCGCAGGCGCGCAAATTCTCTCCGAGGATCGTCTTCTTCGACAAGGATCGCGGCGCCGAGCTCTTCATCCGCGCCATCGGCGGCCGCTATGATGTTCTTCGGCCCGGCGTCCCCTCCGGCCTCAATCCGCTCCAGCTCCCCGACACGCCGGTCAATCGCCAGTTCGCGATCGAATGGCTCTCGGTGCTCGCTGGCGGAATCGACGAGGAAGAACTGGCGCTGATCAAGCAGGCGGTCGACGCCAATTTCGACCAGCCCACAAAGCACCGGAGGCTTCGCTACATTGTCGAGCTGTTTCGGGGTGCACATCGGCCGCACGCGAAGGATTTGTGGGCGCGCCTGAGGCCCTGGTGGGGCGAAGGCGAACGCGCCTGGCTGTTCGATAACGAGCGGGACAAGACGGATCTCGCCGCGGAAGCGGTCGGGTTCGACATGACCCAGATTCTCGATGATCCCGTTAGCCGGACGCCGGCAATGATGTATCTGTTCCACCGGGTCGAGGAGCGGCTGGACGGGAGCCCGGCCATCCTCATTGTCGACGAAGGCTGGAAGGCACTGGACGACGACGTGTTCGTCAGCCGGATCAAGGACTGGGAAAAGACCATCCGGAAGCGGAACGGTATCGTCGGATTTGCGACGCAGAGCGCTCAGGACGCGCTTGAAAGCCGGATCGCCAGCGCCGTCATCGAACAATCGGCAACGCAGATCTTCATGGCCAACCCGAAGGCGCGCGCAGCCGATTACGTTGAGGGCTTCGGCCTCAGCGAACATGAATTTGAGCTGGTTCGAACCCTTCCCGACACCAGTCACTGCTTCCTCATCAAGCATGGCAACGACAGCGTCGTCGCGAGGCTCAATCTTTCCGCCGAGAAGGACCTCCTGACGGTGCTCTCCGGACGCGAGCGGACAGTGCGGCTGCTCGACGAAATCCGGCTTCAGACCGGTGATGATCCCGAGGAATGGCTGCCGCGTCTGCTGGAAGTCGCATGATGGACTATTGCGCTGCCGATCCGCAGAACGCCGGCTTCATTGGATCGATGACGCGGTTTGTCGACTGCAAAGCACAATTGCTTGGTTCGGGCGCCTATCAGACGCTCGCGCTCCCTGGTTCGACATTATCGATCGTGCTGACCGGCTTCCTGACCATTTTCATCGCGCTCATCGGTTATAATCTGCTGCTGGGGCGCGGTTACACGATCCGCTCGGGTACGATTGCAGCACTCAAGGTTGGCGCCGTATTCGCGTTGGCGACCAGCTGGCCCGCGTACCGCACCTTGATCTATGATCTCGTCACCGATGGTCCCTCGCAGATCCTCGGCGACGTCGGTCGGCCTGCGGGCATTCCGGGGAGCGACGGCACTCTGGTGCGGCGGCTCGACGGAGCCGACGGTGCCTTGGTGGAACTTTCGGTGCTTGGCCCCGGAATGCCGACTAGCATGCAGCAACAGGATCTGTGGCCCCCGCCCTTCGCCGGTTTCAGCGCGTTCGCGCTCGGCGGCTCGCGCATCCTGTTCCTGCTGACCGCGGTTGCCGGCCTCGCCGGGGTCCGGCTGATCATCGGACTAATGCTGGCGCTTGGCCCGTTCTTCATTGCATTCCTGATGTTCGACAATACCCGAAGCCTGTTCGAAGGGTGGGTCAGGGTGCTCGCCGGCGCTGCACTCGCGGCAGTAGGCGTCGCAATCACGCTCGGCCTCGAACTCTCGCTGATGGAGCCGTGGCTCTCGACGATCCTCGCGAGGCGAATGGCGGGGGAACCTCTCCCTTCGGTGCCGACCGAGTTGTTCGTGGTCACAACGGTGTTTGCGGTCATAGTGCTCGCGGTCCTCATTGCCTGCGCCCGACTTGCAAGTGCGTTTCGGCTCGCGCCGCTGTTCGGGCATATTGAAGAGGCACGCTCTCTTCCGCGTGCTCAAACGCTGGCTGCAGTGCCGGCCACCGTAAGCCGGCAGCAGCTCCAGGAGCGCTCGCGCGCGGCGGCGGTCGCCGATGTTCTGGTGGCAATGCAGCGGCGGGAAGGTGGACGCGGGGCGCCCGCAACCAGCCAGCTTAGCGCGGGCGTCGGCGGAATGGCTCGGTCAGGCCACGGCGGACTCTATGAACGCGCGGGCGTCCCAGTCGGGCGGTCGCTGGCTCGGCGGGCAAGCAACAGAGCCAGCGCGAGCGCTGGAAGACGGGACGACCTATGAACGAACAGAGCCGCGAAAGCCTTGACGCTTATTACGCAGAAAGCGCGAGCTGGAACCACGACCGCGTAACGTCGATGCGTTCGTCGCAACGTATTGCCTGGTGGGTTGCGGGCGCGGCCTGCCTCGTCGCGGTTCTCGAAGCTGCTGCGCTGATGCTTCTGACGCCGCTCAAGACTGTCGAACCCTACACCCTGTTGGTCGATAAGACGACCGGTTACGTCCAGGCACTGAAGCCGCTCGATCCTGGCAAGGTCAGTCCAGACACCGCGCTTACCCAATCGTTCCTGGTTCAATATGTGATCGCTCGCGAAGGCTTCGATTTCGCGACGGTCAACCAGAATTACCGCAAGGTCGCGCTGCTCTCGGCCGGCTCGGCGCGGGCTGGCTACCTGAACCAGATGCAGGTGAGTAACCCGGCGAGCCCGCTGATCACAGTCCCACGCGGGACCGTGATCGCCGCGCGCGTCAAGAGCGTTTCGCCGGTCGGGCAAGATGCCGCCCTCGTTCGGTTCGACACGCTCCGCACGAATGCCAATGGTCAGGCGCAGCCGGCAACGCCATGGATCGCGGTCATTCGCTATAAATATTCCACAGCCCCGATGAGTCTTGACGATCGGTTCGTAAATCCGCTCGGCTTCCAGGTCCTGTCGTACCGCAAGGATCCTGAAGCCGTGCCGCCGGTGGAAGCGGCCACCGTGTCAGCTCCCGCTTCAGTCGGTAGGACGCTTCCGCCGCCATCACCGATGAGCTCCAGCACTGCGGCAAGTGCCGCGCCCGTGATTTCCCCAAGCGTCGTTGCTCCCGCTTTGGAAACACTGCGATGAAGCGGCTGGCGCTGCTGCTCGCTGCGGTGGCTGTTCCAGCCACAGCGCAGGTGCGTCCTCAGCGGGGGGAAGGCGATCCGCACCTGCAGAGCGTTGATTACAATCCAGGCCAGATCGTTCAGCTGTATGGCGCGCCTGGCTATGAAATGACGGTCGAGCTTTCACCTGACGAGCAGGTGCAGAATGTAGCCGTCGGGGATTCGAGTGCCTGGCAGGTCAGCGTCGATCACGGCGGAGATCATCTGTTCCTCAAACCCACCGACGCGAACGCCGGCACAAACATGACGGTAATTACCGATGTGCGCGTTTATAATTTCGACCTGCACGCATTGCCGCAGCCGGCCTCCGACATGCCTTACACTGTTCAATTCCGTTATCCCGCGCCTGCGGCCGAGTCATCCGCCTATGTCGACGTTTCCCGCCTCCGGCGCTCACTCAGCCGTTACAGGGTGAGCGGCGATAAAGTTCTGCGGCCCGACAGCGTCAGCGACGATGGCGAACATACCTACATCAGCTGGTCGCACGAGAAGCCGATCCCGGCGGTTTATACCGTCGGCGATTCCGGGCAGGAGACGCTGGCCAACGGTGCGATGCGCGACGACGTCTACGTCGTGGATGGCGTACCCGGACGGCTCGATTTCAGGATCGATGACCGGACCGCGCGCGCGGTCCGGCTGCCGCCTCGGGACGCACACCGATGAGTGTTCGCGAACAGGGCGATCCGCGGCTTCAAGAGCTCTTCGGTCTCGACCCGGCCACTACCGGCGTTCGCCCGGTTGTACGTTTAGCACGGCAGGGACTTCCTGGCTGGGCAATCGCGCTGATCGCCGCTTTTGCGGCCGTGCTTTTGTTCGTCCTTCTGGACAGTCGGCGCACCGTCCAGCCGCAGCCGGCGGTTCGTGAAGAGGCTGTTGGCCAGCCGCTCTTCTCACCGGAGCCGCCGACGCTTTACATCCCGCCGGCACCACCACCCAGCGAGCCCCAGGTCGTCGCTCCAGCGCCCGCTGCACCGCCGACGGCTCAGCCCGGCAGCCAGAGCGAACTCAAAGCTGCACCTGCTCCGCTTCTGCGGCCTCAGCCGCAGGCCTTCTATGCCCCGGCTGCGCCGCCTGCGCCGATGCAGCCATCCGCTCCCCCGACCCGATCCTCGTCAGGTTCGGCGCTTGTAATCGACACCACTGCAGCAGCGGCCAACGGCGCTGAAAAGACCGGCTCTCTCCCGGGTTCCTCTGTTCCTGGCGTTTCTTCGATGTGGGGCGGTCGGGTGCAGGCGAGCGCTCTCGCGAACCGCTCGGACACTGTGGCACAAGGTGCCCTCATACCAGCGGTCCTCGAAACCGCCTTCGATTCGACGAGCCCGGGCCTGGCTCGGGCGATCGTGTCGCGCGACGTGCGCGGTTTCGACGGCACCAGGATACTTATCCCACGCGGCAGCCGCCTCATCGGCGAATATGGCTCCGATGTCGCCTCCGGGCAGAAACGAGCACTGATCACCTGGACCCGTCTCATTCGTCCAGACGGAGTGATGATCGCACTGGATTCGCCGGCAACCGATACGCTCGGCCGCGGCGGGGTGGAGGCACATGTCAACAGCCACCTTTTCCAAAGATTCCTGAACGCGATCCTCAGGACAAGTGTTGATATCGGTGGCGCGATCGCGACGCGAGCAGTCACCGGGCCGCTGATTGTTGCCGTCCCCGGTGCGATGGGGAGCTCTGGCGCTATCGCTCCCTCAGCCCAGATAACTCCGAGACTTTCCATTCCGGCGGGAAAGAGCATCAGCGTTTTCGTTGCCCGCGATCTGGAATTTCCGGCGGAAAGGCAGCAATGAACGTCCCGGCCGCAATTCAGCGCACCACCGGTACAGCTGATGCCGGGGTCTATCTTCGGGCATGCTTGGCGCCGCTTGAGGAGGCGCTGGCCCGGCCGGAAGTCACCGATATCTACGTGAACCGCCCGGGCGAACTGTGGATCGAGAGCCTGGGAGGCGGGATCGAGTGCCAAAGTGACCCTGCACTCGATGAAGCAACACTGATTCGGCTGGCACGACAGGTTGCGGCGCTGTCACACCAGGGCATCAGCCGCGAGCATCCGGTGCTTTCGGCCATTCTCCCCGACGGCTCGCGCGTTCAGGTGGTGGCGCCGCCGGCGACGCGCGGGCCGCTTGCGCTCGCTATTCGTAAGCAAATCGCGCCGGCGATGGCGCTGCAGGACTATGCGGCGGCCGGAGCGTTCAGCGCCACTGGAACGGGTGCTCTGCGCGACCGCTCCCCCCTTCCACCAGTCGTTGTTGAACTGGTGCATTCGGGAGACATGGCCGCTGCGCTCGCCGAAGCGGTGCGCGCGCACCTCAACATCCTTGTCTCAGGGGGCACGTCGACGGGCAAAACTACGTTTCTCAACGCACTTCTTCGCGAGGTGTCGCGCGACGAGCGGCTGATCCTCATTGAGGACACGCCCGAGCTCCATGTCGAGCATGAGAATTGCGTCGGCCTGATTGCGGCGCGTGGATCGATGGGTGAGGCGCAGGTCAGCGCGAATGAGCTGGTGTCCGCATCGCTTCGAATGCGTCCGGACCGGATTATTCTAGGCGAGCTTCGAGGTGTTGAAGCGCTTGCGTTCCTCCGGGCAATCAATTCGGGCCATCCGGGCTCAATGACCACAATTCACGCGGACTCGCCGGAAGCAGCGGTCGAGCAACTGGTGCTGCTCGCGCTAGAAGCGGGTACGGCGCTTAACCGAGAGGATGTGCGCCATTATGTTACCAAAACGGTAGACGTTTTCGTTCAGCTCGGGCGGACTGCCGGACGGCGGGAGATCCAGCGCATTGCGCTGCGGAATTAACGGCCTCGTCTCTGAAACGGTTAGTGTCCGCAAGGGGTGGAAAGCGGACGCTGGCGCTGGCGCCTTCTTCGGAACGCCAGCAACCAGATCACCGTGATAACTGGGATAGCCAGAAGAATGGCCCAAACCGTCCAGATCACGATTGCACCCGTCTCACCTTCGAAAGGGGGCGAGGGAAGGACCGTCCCGGCGTAGCAGTAAGCCCCCAAAAAGAAGAGACCTGAAACCATGCTCCCCGTGGCGAGAAACAAGAAGGCCGTATGGTCCAGAAGCTGCTTCTTGCTATTCATAGCGACATAACGATGACGCTGTTCCGTGGTTTGTCAACGCGGATCTCCTCTAGGGACGCGAGTTAGCACCACTCGCCGCCAGCTCCCCCGAATGTCGGCGAAGGTCGGTTCTGGCCGGTGGCACGTTTGGGTGGAAAGCGGACATTTCGCTGCATTTGCTATGACTGGCACTATGAAGGACGATTATTGGCCAAACTCGGACTTTCTGGGCATGGTTGCGAATGACGAAGTTCCGCTCGCCGGAAGCGACGCTGCTGAGCACAATTTGCGGTTGCTCATAGCTTTCACCCGTGATCCGGATGTGTCGAATCGCGATTGGGCAACGATGCTGCTCTCGCAACAGGAGATAGATACGCCGGAAGTGCGACAAGCCCTCTTGGCCGCCGCCGAAGATCCTGATGTAGACGTTCGCGCTGAGGCGCTCGAAGGGCTGGCTCAACGGGACAAGGAATTGGCGAGACCATTGGTCGAGCGGGAACTTGGCCGAGATGAGTGCGGCTACGGCGCGTTCCAAGCCGCACTGACCATTGCTCACCCCTCGTTACTGGACGGGCTGCGCAAGTGGGCCGGACAGTTCGAAGAGACATGGTGGAACAGTCTCGTTGAGGACGCTCTCACCGCGTGCCAATTACGCGACGCGCCCAGCGACTGAATGTCCGCAATGGGTGGAAAACGGACACTCAGGTTGGACATCCGCTTAATTGGCTGTCCTGGCTCGACAAGCTCTTTGAGCATCTTATTCTCGCAGAATGTTCTTGATTGCTATCACCGCTGCTGTGGCGGCCCAATTCAGTATGCCACATCCGATCGGGGTGCCGGATGTTAGGGCAGTTTTCTCCGGCCCAATGTACCCGCGGTCCCTCGCAGAGGCCGGGGTGTCGGGAACCGTCTACACCAGAACCACCGTGCGACCGGACGGTAGCATTCAAGGTTGCGTGGCGGAGGTGAGTAGTGGGAGTACGGAGCTCGACACCTTTGCCTGTCGAATAATTCTCGAACGCGCAAAATTTCTGCCCGCCAAATGGATCGACGGTACGCCGACATACGGAGTGATTAGGTTTCCTGCTGTGTGGAGGCTCAGCGCGGATTCCTCGTCAATGGCCATCCCCGATTTAGAGGTGTCCGTGAACCAACTTCCTAAAGGGGCTCACTCCCTGGTCACGATGAGGTTGGCGGTCGCCGCAGACGAAAATGGGCACCCTGTAGATTGTGAGGATGAGTTTTCCTCTCTGGACGACCCGCGGCAGCACTTCCCAGAGCTTGTTCCAGGTGTCTGCCAGGCAGTAATGGCAAGCTACAGAGTTCAAGCGCCCACCGACGCATCTGGTAAAGCCGTGCGTTCGGTTCAGAGCATCTTGGTTCAGGTAAAGCGAGGCCGTTGAAGAGGCGAGGAGAAGCGTGGCGCCTCTGATTGCGGGAGTCCGCCGCGGCAAGTTTGGGTGGAAAGCTGACTCAATCAGCGGCGTCTAGGGCGCGGGTAATGCGGTGCTTTCAAAGGCGGAAGCTTGGAACAATCCTCGCTGACAGTTCCGTCAAATGTCGTGTCCGTGATTGATGCGGGGAGCCAAGTATTTTCTGCAATGTGCGGATTAGTGATCGGTCCTAGCTTTCCGGAAACCCTTCGCACCCTCTCGACGTCCTTACGAAGCGACGAGGACTGCCTGACAATCACGGACTCGTATCGATCCAAGGCTGCTCCATGCTCATCCAAAGCGGCGATGCGCCGAAAGCAGATGCCGGTAGAATCGACATTTGGGCTCGCGGCGGACGCGATCCCGCCAAGTAGGATCGAGCACGCGAATAGCGACACTAAGGAGTGGTGCATTGGAGGAGCATACTCGGCGACGAATTGTCTGCAACAGCCGAAGGGATCGACCGCGCTAGAGTCCGGAATGGGTCGAAAACAGACACTCGACACCCCTCGCGACTGGAGAGCGAGACGGCGGCTTGTCCGAACTTCCAAACTCGGAGTAGTTTCGTCCTCTGGCAGGAGTTCAATGTGAACGAACCCGAACAGGAAGCACTCTTCGAGATAGAGGGGCCGGACGAGCGCGGCTGCGTTTGGATCTGCTCCGCGAAGGGCCGCGATGTGTGGTGCCAGAACCTGGGCCCGACCGATAAGGTGGCTGCGGTCATGTCCCTTTGGCTCGGCTCCATTGATTTTGACGAGCGCGACAACGGTTAGCCATGTGCAATCTTTATACAGTGAGCAAGAACGCCAACGACGTGGCGGCGCACTTCCGCGCGAAGATGCGCACGGAATCGAATGTCTCGGCTGGCGAAGTCTATCCCGGCGGGTACGGCATGGTCATCCGTGAGGAAGGTGGGGCGCGCGTTCTCCAAGGGATGACCTGGGGCTTTCCGGTACGGCTCAAGGGGATGAAGCCGGAGAGCAAGCCTAAGCCCGTCAACAATATCGCGAACCTCGATTCCTTCACATGGCGCTTCATCGCACCGAAGCCGGAGCATCGATGCCTGATCCCGCTGACTGGCTTTTGCGAGGCCGAAGGTCCGAAGGGCGGCAAGTGCCGCACATGGCTGAGCGTGAAGGAGCAGCCGATCGTTGCGTGGGCTGGGATGTGGACCGACAGCAAGGAGTGGGGAGCTGTCTATTCGGGACTCATGACCGACTGCAATGAAGCGATCCGACCCATCCACACGAGAATGCCTGTCCTGCTTCACGAAGAGGATCATGACCGCTGGCTGCATGGAGACCTCGCGAACGTGATCGCCTTCCGAGATCGGTGCTTCCCGGATGAACTGATCGAGATCAACCGGACCGACCAGCCGTGGAATAAGCGCAGCGTTGCGATCGCCTAGAAGTCGAAGAGCGGTTCCTTCGCTTTCGGCATCTGAACGGGTTTGTAGGTCGGCTGTCTGCCGACGCGCTGCACGCGAAGGGTTCCCGCTGGAAGCGGCGTCAGCAGTTCGTCGGTCGTCAGCCTCCCGCTAATCCACTCTGCCCACATGCTCGGCGCTAGGAAGACCGACTGCCGATCCTCATAGGGTGCTAGATCAGGGCCGGGATCGCAGGTGAGAATGGCATATGACGCGGGCCAGTCCGGCAGTGCCGGGCGCCAGACGCCAGCAAACGCCATGTGTGGCTCTCCCGGCCAGGTAGCGAACCATTTGCCCTTATTCGGCCCATCCTTGACGCTGATGGTGTAGCCGTCAGCCGGCACGAGACAACGCCGTTCCACCGGAAACTGCTTCCCTTCGGCGCGCACATTGTACCAAGGCCGCTCGCCCTCCGGAGGGCGAAAGCCCCAGTGCATCTCGACGACTTCAAGATCGTCCCCGGTCTCGTTGGCGAGGAACACGTAAGCGTTCGTCCCCGGCCGGATGCTGTCCCGGTTCGGAAAGAAGTCCGCTTGGTACTGATAAGCCATTTGCCTCGCTCGCTTTTCCGACTCGACTCGCGTGACTCCATATAGGAACAAATATAGAACATTCGCAACTGATTCGACCATCAGGAGCAACCTCATGACGGAAGCAGACATTTCCCGGTTCACCCAACCAGATGAACTCAACACCGCAATCGCAACGATTCTGGCGGTCCTTTGCGCAGGCCCGACCGGCGATAAGCCTGCCTTCAAGGATGCTAACGAACTGGTGGACATCATCGCGTTCACTGCCGCGCTCCTCGTTGAGCAGAGCCCTCAGTTCACTACGCGGCGCCTTCTAAGGCTGGGGAGCGAGGAGTTCGGTCGCCGCACGCACGCATTCGTGAAGGCCATCAGGGACCAGCGAGACGTGACGGGCACGCCGGTCATAAGCGCCTTCTCGGAGGAAAATTACGTAATTCCTGTCGATGCTGCTGGGCACCCGTGACGCCCTCTCAGCAGCAGAGACCCATATGTCGCGCGACCGCGTTGCCCGCTATTCCGCGAACCCGATCCGGCAAGTCTTCGATGCCGCTGCGCAAGGGTACAATTTCCGATTGACCTGCTGCAGCTGCGGCCATGCCGAGACCCTCAATCGCTTCGCAATATGGTGGCTGTTTCGTGAGAAGCGTTGGCGCGATCTTATCACGGATGTGCCGGAGCGCTTCCGGTGTGGGAAGTGCCGAAGCAAGCGGCTGGACCTCTTCTTAGTGCAGGAAGAGCCGACTACTCAGGCGCTGACTGTACCGTCCATAGCCGAGCAGGAATGGAAGCGGGAACTCAGGCGACGCCGCTGACGAGCTCGCGAATGTCTGCAATGGGTGGGAAGCAGACATTAACGCTGACGTGCGATAGGGCATTTTTCGGGGCCAGAACCAAGCTGCGACGCACGCCATGAAGCGAATGAGCTCACACGATAGAGTTGTGGTAAGCTTCGGCGCGCTGTTGGCAGTCTTGTTGGCAGTCGTAGCCGGATCGGCGCTGACGCCGAAACCAGCGTCTCATCCGGTGGTTGCGACTGTGGTGGCCGTCTATGTTTCAGGTGCCCGGTTCCCGCACACAGGCATTGTAGCTCGCGCACCGCATGCGATTGAAGCGCAGGCGTTTTTTCGGGAAGATGATCCGGACCTGTGCAAAGTCGGAGACCAAGTGGATGCCATGCAGACCGGCATCAGTATCAAGGTGAACCCTTACTCTTGCCGACGCCCCACACCGCGGAACACCGACGCGATCGCTAACTAGCGTCCGCAACGGGTCGAAAACGGACACTCGGCCTAGGCGCGGCACGGCCAGCTGCGCCTGCGAAGAATCGGTACTGATGAGCAACCCGAGAGAACTCAGCCGGCATGCTTGCGCTTGCCCATACTTTTCCTGAATTCCTCGAGTGCCTTGCCCTCTCGCGAAGCGCCGTCTCGATACGAGCGGTTCTCCAGCTTCGCCTTATAACGGTCTGGCATGGCGTCATTGATAATGTCGAAGATCCTCTGTTCGACGTGCCACTCCTGAAGCCAGTGAGCCCTCATGTTGCTGGACCGCGCCTTGCGATAGTTCTCGGCGCAAAGATTTACCTCCTCTTGAGCCTCATCGCGCCGCTTGAGTCGCTTCTTCCATTCCAGCTTCTCTCGCTCGTCGAGCGGCCCTTCGGTCCGGACGTGCCCTGTTCTCATATCGATGATGATGTCGTCAGGGTGGGGGACAGGATCAGGCAGATCAATGCTGAGCTGGCGGCGCCGATCGAGTTCCGCAGTCCAGTTCTGCTTATACTCGAACGCATTCTCCATCATCGTCAGGTGTTCCCTGGCGCGGCGATCCTCGACCTGGCGGACGAGATCGGCAAGAACCCGTTGCGAGAGGCGGCTGCCCTTCATTGCAGCGATCGCGAGCGAGCGAACGGCGGCCTGGATCGCGGGGAGCTCGATCACCTTTTCGCCTTCGCGGATCGTCACCGGGCGATAGGCTTCCTCAAGAACCAGGCTGTCGGTTGGCTGAAGCGCAGGGTCGAGGGCCTTGGGCCTGTTCTTACTGCTCTTAGGTCGTCCGTTCGGGTTGCCCGACCTGCCCTTTTCAAAACGGTGGCTCGCAGGAGGTTTGCCGTAGCCAACCTCGTAGGGCGCGGCCCGGTTATCATTCTGGCCTGATTCCTGAGTTTCCACCTTCTTCGCAGGCTCCTTCATTGGTCGGCATCCCGGTTGAAGCCGAGCCGTTCGTCAGACACATCATCGAATGTTGCACAGCTACCTTCGAGCGTCGCTAGCTTGCCAGTATATTTCTCCCACCTTTTGATGATGGTGTCGCAGTAGGCGGGATCGTACTCTAGCAGCCTCGCTGCGCGACCGGTCTTTTCTGCGGCTAAGAGAGTCGACCCTGAGCCACCAAACCCGTCCAGGATGATTTCACCGCGGCGCGAGCAATCGCGGATAGCATCGGCTATGAGCGCGACCGGTTTGACAGTCGGGTGCATCGCCAGCTCCTCGCGACGGCTGCTGCTGATCGAACTGATTCCAGCATAATCCCAGACGTTCGTTCGATACCGACCACTCTCTCCGAGGCCAAAGGTGTTGGTATGCTCAGACGTCCCCTGCTTGAAGACGAATATCAGCTCATGCTTAGACCGGTAAAATGAGCCCATGCCGCCGTTGGTCTTGTTCCAAACCACGAGGTTCTTGAGCTCGGTGAATGCGCGTTCGCCAGCGGCAAGCATCTCGCCCATGTGGCGCCAGTCCATGCACACGAAGGCGATCGCGCCATCGCGCATCACGCGGCTGACGTTCGCCAGAGTATTACTGAGAAAGCCGGTGAACTGCGCTTTGCTCATCTCGCCCGACGCAAAGGCAAACTCACGGTGCCGGACCGATCCCAGTCCGCACACATTCCCGTCAACCGCGACATTGTAGGGCGGATCGGTGAATACGAGGTCCGCGACTTCGCTACCCATCAACCGGTCCATGTCGGCAGCGCTTCGGGTGTCGCCACAAAGCAACCGGTGCCGACCCAGCAACCAGACATCCTGCATCCGGCAGACGTTTGTACCACCGGTTTCGGGAATGCGATCCTCAACAGCGTCGCTGCCATCCGGGTCAGCTTCGCCTGCCTCGTCGAGGACAAGGTCGATCTCCGCCAAACTGAAGCCGGTCAACTCCGCGTCGAACTGGAGATCCACCAAGGCCTGGAGCTCGATTGCGAGGATTTCTTTGTCCCAACCGGCATTAAGCGCGAGCTTGTTGTCGGCAACTACGTAGGCCCGGCGGTCGGTTTCGGAGAGATCTGACATCGCCAGCGTCGGCACCGTTTTTCGGCCGATCAATTTGGCAGCTTCGACCCGTCCGTGGCCCGCGATGATCTCGCCGTCGTCGGAAATGAGCACCGGGTTGGTAAACCCGAAGCGTTCGATCGAGGCAGCAATCTGCCTCAGCTGCTTCTTCGAATGCGTACGCGCGTTGCCCGCATAAGGCCGAAGCGACGAGACATCCCGTTCGATCACCTGCTGCAGCGACATCACAACCCCACTTACGAGACAATTCCGTAATACTATAGTGAACGCTTGATTTGGTCAAGTGGGGGCTTATGATTGCGTGCAACTCAGTTGAACGGAGGCATCTGTGAACCTGGCCAAGCGGCTGCACGAGCTGCGGATCGCAAATCGTCTTTCGCTTCAGGAGGTCGCCGACAAGGTTGGCATTTCGAAGGCGCACGTCTGGAACCTTGAGAAAGGTCTGGCGGAGAATCCGTCGATCGAGCTCGTCATGAAACTCGCAGACCTGTTCCGGGTGCGCGTTGCCGATCTTGTCGGCGAGAACCCTGGTGCCAAGGGCGAGGATCCCGCCATGGTTGCGATGTTTCGGGATTTGAAGAAGCTGGACCAGCGCGATCGGGAGATGATCGCAACGCTGATGGAGCAGATGAAGCGCCGAGGTAAGGACTCGGATTGAAGATCGACCGGCTGGATCTCGACGGGCTAGGCTCGCCGGCTTCCATCGCTGCGAAGATCCACGAGCTCGAGGCCGATCTGCCGGCGAGAGTCCCTCTCGAAGAGCTGTGCCGGCGGTTCGACATTCAGTCGATTGAAGAGTTCGAGACCAATGCATTCGAAGCTGCGCTGGTCATGGACGAGCTCAAGGCGAGCGGCGCAATCCTGGTGGCGAAGCGAAGATCAGCAGAGCGGCGGCGTTATTCCATCGCTCACGAGCTTGGCCACTTCCTCATTCCAACTCACCGGCCGTCCGGCAACTCGTTTGAGTGTTCGATGGCGGACCTGCATCTCTTGGACCCGAAGGATCGCAACCGAAGAAGGCGGATTGAGGCCGAGGCGAACCGCTTCGCAGCCCACCTGTTGATGCCGCCGCAAAAGTTGCGGGCCCGCATTTGCCAAACCCCTGCCAGCCTCGAAAGCATCGTCACGATTGCTCGCGAATTTGGAGTCAGCAAGGAAGCCATGGCTCGCGCATGGACGGAAGCACATCGGCAGCCTGTCGCTGTTCTGGTGGTCCACCGCGCTCGGATTCTGCGCAGATATCGAAGCGAGGCCTTCCCGTGGCTGCCTGACTCTCGCGGCCTCCCCGCCGGCTCATTGGCGGCAGAGGCACAGCTGCCCGTCGGCAGCTATTCTTCAGTGGAGGAGGTCGATCCCGACGTTTGGCTGACAGAGCGGGACGCGAGGCGGACGCACAGCCTCTCAGAGCAGGTCCTCGCGCAGCGGGAAGGTTATTCGCTGGTTCTCCTCCAGGCCCAGTTAGACGACGAATTCGAATAGCTGCGGGGCTAGCGATGCAGCCCGGATCGTTCGCTGCTCTGACTGGCGAATTGGCTGACATTGCTGAAGCAGTTCCCTGTTACGCGTCTTGGATTCCCTGTTTTGCGCGCAGGGAATTTGCAGCCGGAACTTGCGGATTTCTGGGGATTTGCAGCTCGATCGCAAGCTGTCAGGAGCCGAAAAAACCGAATTTTCCCTGTAAACCACCGCGAAACAGGGAAAATGCAGGCCAGAGAGCGGTTATCGTGCCACTGCGTCGCGCACCACTCCAATGAAGAACAAATTCGACGGGGTCTCTCCCGTCTCTCCTGATGCAGGAGCGCAGGAAATGAAGAGCTGGACCCTCAAGGCCGGTCTTGAGCTAGCAATATTCGCGACGGCTG
>Ga0157371_10000954_pt1 | contig 32160 bp, 23 predicted proteins | sample C45metaG_FD_113462 | JGI IMG/M metagenome (GOLD analysis project Ga0157371, IMG submission 113462) | Corn rhizosphere microbial communities from Kellogg Biological Station, Michigan, USA - C4-5 metaG | ecosystem: Host-associated > Plants > Roots > Rhizosphere > Soil | place: USA: Michigan... | reverse complement strand
TGGAACCACCTGATCCCATCCCGAACTCAGCAGTGAAACGACGCATCGCCGATGGTAGTGTGGGGCTTCCCCATGTGAGAGTAGGTCATCGTCAAGATTAAATTCCAGAACCCCTGATTGCTCGCGCAATCAGGGGTTTTGTTTTTTCAGGCCAGCCGAAAGCCATCGATAGCAGACCGCCTCTGGAACACATTTAACCCTTCCGGCAGGTAGGCATCTGGTAAGGTTTGCTTCTGTCCCCGTACTTGCCAAGGTCTTCATGCATGCCAGTTGCTAGCCCTCTCACTCCTGGTTTCATGATTGTGCACGGCAATCGACTGGATGAACTGCGCAACCTGGTGGTGAGTTGGATACAGCGCTATCCGCTGGCGCCTCTGGAAAGCGAGATCGTGCTGGTGCAAAGCAACGGCATCGCCCAGTGGCTCAAGCTGGCATTGGCCAATGACCCGCAGGAAGACGGTAACGGCGGCTGCGGAATCGCCGCCGCGATCGACGTGCAGCTTCCGGGCAGCTTCATGTGGCAGCTGTACCGTGCCGTGCTGGGACGCGATCGAATTCCCTCGACGTCGCTGCTGGACAAGGCGCCCTTGACTTGGCGCCTGATGCGCTTGCTACCGCAACTGATCGACCAACCCCACTTCGAACCGCTGCGTCGCTTTCTCAAAGAGGACAGCGACCTGCGCAAACGCTATCAACTCTCCGAGCGGCTGGCCGACCTGTTCGACCAATACCAGGTCTATCGGGCCGACTGGCTGGAAGACTGGGCTCAGGGTCGGCATCAACTGCGCAACGGGCGGGGTGAAAGCAAGCCTTTGCCCCCCGCCAATTGCTGGCAGGCCGAACTCTGGCAAGCGCTTCTGGTGGATGTTGGCGAAGAAGGCATGGCACAAAGCCGTGCAGGCGTTCATCAACAATTTCTGCATCAAATCAACGCCCTGCAAAGCCCTCCTGCCGGGCTGCCGGTACGGGTGATCGTGTTCGGCATTTCCTCGTTGCCGGCGCAGGCACTGGAAGCACTGGCGGGGCTCGCACGCTTCAGCCAAGTGCTGCTCTGCGTGCACAACCCCTGCCGTCATCACTGGGCCGATATCGTGGCGGACAAGGATCTGCTTCGCCATCAATACAAACGCCAGGCGCGCAAGCAGGGCATGCCAGCGTCGATCGACGCCGATGCTCTGCACCAGCATGCCCATCCACTGCTGGCCGCCTGGGGCAAGCAGGGGCGTGACTACATCAACCTCATCGACAGCTATGACGACCCCAGTAGCTACCAGGGTGCGTTCAGCGATGGCCGCATCGACCTGTTCGTCGAGGATGAACCCAAGACGTTGCTCAACCAACTGCAGAACGACATTCTCGAACTGCGCCCCCTGGAAGAAACCCGCACGCTGTGGCCGGCTATCGAGCGCAACAAGGACCAGTCCATTCGCTTCCACATCGCGCACAGTGCCCAGCGCGAAGTCGAAATCCTGCACGATCAGTTGCTCGCCCGTTTCAGTGCCGACCCTACGTTGCGCCCGCGCGATGTGATCGTCATGGTCCCGGACATCGACAGCTATGCGCCGCCCATTCGCGCGGTGTTCGGGCAGATGAGCCGCGACGACCGTCGCTTCATCCCCTATACCCTGACCGATCAGGGTCAGCGCGGCCGCGACCCGCTGCTGATCGCCGTCGAACACCTGTTGAAACTGCCCGACAGTCGTTTCCCAGTGAGCGAAGTGCTCGATCTGCTCGACGTGCCTGCCGTACGTGCCCGGTTCGGCATGCATGAGCGCGACCTGCCGACATTGCATCGCTGGATCGAAGGCGCGGGCATCCGCTGGGGGCTGAACGCCGAGCAGCGGGCCGGATTGGGCCTGCCGGATGCGCTGGAGCAAAATACCTGGCGGTTCGGCCTGCGGCGCATGTTGCTCGGTTATGCCGTGGGCAGCGGGCTGGCGTGCGATGAGATCGAGCCCTATGACGAAATCGGTGGGCTGGATGCTGCCTTGATCGGGCCTCTGGTGGCCTTGATCGATGCGCTCGAGATCGCCCACCAGCAACTGGCCACGCCGGCGCTGGCTGCCCAGTGGGGCGAGCGCTTGCACGATTTGCTGCAAGTGTTCTTTCTGGCCGAGAACGAACACGACGACTACCTGCTGGGGCAATTGGAAGACCTGCGCGAAACCTGGCTGCAAACCTGCGACAGCGTGGCATTGCAAGAGCTGCTGCCGCTCACCGTGGTGCGTGAAGCCTGGCTGGCGGGCCTCGACCAGGGGCGACTGAGCCAGCGGTTCCTCGCCGGGGCGGTGAATTTCTGTACCTTGATGCCGATGCGCGCCATCCCGTTCCGGGTGGTGTGCCTGCTGGGCATGAACGACGGTGACTACCCCAGGGCGCAACCGCCGCTGGACTTCGACCTGATGGGCAGCGACTACCGCCCCGGCGACCGTTCACGCCGCGAAGACGACCGCTACCTGCTGCTCGAAGCCGTGCTGTCGGCCCAGGATCAGCTCTACATCAGTTGGGTAGGGCGCAGTGTGCGCGACAACAGCGAGCGCCCGGCCAGTGTACTGATCGGCCAGCTTCGCGATCACCTGGCTGCAGGGTGGCGACTGTCCACTGCCGACTCGACACCGGCGCAGGATGCCGGTGAACAGCTGGTCCACGCGCTGACGCTGGAGCATCCGTTACAGCCGTTCAGTAAACAGTACTTCCACCAGGGCAACCCCTTGTTGTTCAGTTATGCCACCGAGTGGCGCGAGCTGCACAGCCTGGCTGCGCCGACGGCCACGCAAGAGCCGCTCGCCACCTACGAGCCGGAGGAACCCCTGAGCGTGGGCCAGTTGCAGGATTTCCTGCGCAACCCGGTCAGGCATTTCTTCCGTCAGCGGCTGAAGATTTTCTTCGAGTCCATCGAAGCCCCCTTGGCCGACGAAGAGCCCTTCACGCTCGATGCGCTGCAGCGCTATGGCCTCAGCGAGAGCCTGCTGCAAGCGGCGATCGCCGACCGCAACGACTTCGATTCGGCCCTGCACAAGCAGGCAGTGCGCCTGCAGGGCAGCGGCCTGTTGCCCATGGCCGGTTTCGGGCAGTGCCTGCAGCAAGAACTGATCGAGCCGCTGCCGGACCTGCTCAGTCGTTATCAGCAGTTACTGGCGTCGTGGCCATTGCGCCAGGAGAGCGCCATCGCCCTCTCGTTCGATCACCAGGGGCTGTCGCTCGAAGGCTGGATCGACGGGCTGCATCAGCGTGCCGACGGTCGCCTGCTCAGTATCACGCCGATTGCCAACGCCATCGGCGGCGCTCGCACGCGCAAATGGCACCGCATGACCCGGGCCTGGGTCATTCACCTGGCTGCCTGCGCGACAGGTTTGCCCTTGACCACAGCGTTGGTGGCCAGCGACGACACGTTATTGCTTGAACCGCTTGAGCAGGCCGACGCGGCCCAGGTGCTGGGCAATCTCCTGCTGGCCTGGCAGGCGGGCATGTCGCGGCCGCTGCCGGTCGCGGTGAAGACCGCGTTCGCCTGGCTCGGCCAGAACGATCCCGACAAAGCCCTGGCTGCGGCGCGCAAGGCCTATGAAGGGGATGGCATCACGTTCAACGGCGAGCGCCGGGAAAGTACCGCCCTGGCGCGGCAGTTCGCCGATTTCGACAGCCTGCTGGCCAGCGAAGAATTCGAAGGCTGGTGCGAGGCGCTGTACCGTCCATTGTTCGACGCCGCCTGGCGCTCGCTCGACGCACCGGAGACGCACGCATGACCACGGACGTTGCCCTGCCACTGGCGCTGGCGTTCCCGCTGCGCGGCAGCCAGTTGATTGAGGCCAGTGCCGGCACTGGCAAAACCTTCACCATTTCCGCACTGTACCTGCGCCTGGTGCTTGGTCATGGAGGCGAGTTCAGCGGTTTCGGCCGAGAGCTTCTTCCTCCGCAGATCCTGGTGGTGACCTTCACCGACGCTGCCACCAAAGAATTACGCGAGCGTATTCGCACGCGCCTGGCCGAGGCCGCGCGCTACCTGCGTGACGAGATTGCCTGCCCTGACGACCTGATTGGCCAGCTACGGGCCCAGTACGCGCCCGAGCAGTGGCCAGCCTGTGCCAATCGCCTGGACATCGCCGCGCAGTGGATGGACGAAGCCGCCGTCTCGACCATCCACAGCTGGTGCCAGCGCATGCTGCGCGAACATGCGTTCGACAGCGGCAGCCTGTTTACCCAGACGCTGGAAACCGATCACAGCGAATTGCTGGGCGAGGTGGTGCGCGATTACTGGCGGTTGCATTGCTATGCCATGCACGGCGAAACCCTGGCCTGGGTGCGCGCCCACTGGGGCAGCCCCGCTGCTCTGCTGCCACGCATCCGCTCGCTGTTCGCCAGCGTGCGCAGCACCGACGCGCCTCCCAGCGCAGCACCGGCCGAGCTGATCGGCCAGGCCCTGGCAGAGCGCCAGGCGGCGTTGCTGGCACTCAAGGCGCCCTGGCGGCAGTGGGCGACCGAGCTGCGCGACATCTGCCTGCAGGCGGTTGCCGCGAAGGCTGTGGACGGTCGCAAGCTGCAGGCGCGCTATTTCGAGCCCTGGTTCGACAAGCTGAGTGAATGGGCCAGTGATGACAACGTGCATGAACTGGATATCGGCACCGGCTTCACGCGCCTGACCCCCGATGGCATGGCCGAAGCCTGGAAGGGCGAGCCGCCCCGGCATCCTGGCCTGGACGCGATGCTGGCATTGCCCGGCGCGCTGGCGGCCTTGCCCAGTCCCGAGGCCGCGGTGCTCAGGCACGCCGCCTGGTGGGTGGGCATGCGTTTCGAAGAGGAGAAACGTCGGCGCGCGGAGATGGGCTTCGACGACATGCTCCTGCGCCTGGACGCAGCCTTGCTCGGCGAGGCCGGTGAGCGTCTGGCCGCCCTGATCCGCGAACAGTTCCCGGTTGCCCTGATCGATGAATTCCAAGACACCGACCCGGTGCAATATCGAATCTTCGAGCGCATTTATCACATTGCCGAGAACGACCCACACACCGGGCTGTTCCTCATCGGTGACCCGAAGCAGGCGATCTATGCCTTCCGCGGCGCCGATATCCACACCTATCTCGGCGCCCGCCAGGCCACCACCGGGCGGCTGCACACGCTGGACACCAACTTCCGCTCCAGCACCGACATGGTTCATGCGGTCAATCATGTCTTCGACCGTGCCGAGCAGCGCGAAAGCGGCCGCGGGGCTTTTCTGTTTCGTACGGCCGAGGGTAACCCCGTGCCGTTCGTCCGGGTCAGGGCCCAAGGCCGCCGCGAAGTGTTCACTGTCGCTGGCCAGCCGGCGGCGGCCTTGCAGCTCTGGCACCTGGAGGGTGACCAGCCGTTCTCCGGCCCGCAGTACCGCCAGCAGATGGCGGCCGGTTGCGCCAGCGAAATCGTCCGCCTGCTGAACGCCGGCCAGCAAGGGCAATGCGGCTTTCTCGACCCTGACAAGGGCTTGCGCGGCACGTCGCCGGCCGACATTGCCATTCTGGTGCGCGATTCGACCGAGGCGCAGGTGGTACGCGCCGAGCTGGCCGCTCGCGGTGTGCGCAGCGTCTATCTGTCCGACAAGGACTCGGTGTTCGCCGCGCAGGAAGCCGAAGACCTGCTGGGCTGGCTCAAGGCATGCGCAGAGCCGGATGTCGAGCGCCTGTTGCGCGCAGCCCTGGCCAGCATCACCCTGAACCTGTCGCTGGCCGACCTCGAACGGCTCAACCAGGACGAACTGGCCTGGGAGCAGCGGGTGATGCAGTTTCGCGGCTATCGCCTGATCTGGCGCACCCAGGGCGTGCTGCCCATGCTGCGCCGCCTGCTGCACGATTTCGAACTGCCGGCGACGCTGGTGGCGCGCAGCGACGGCGAGCGCGTGCTCACCAACCTCCTGCACCTGTGCGAGCTGCTGCAGCAGGCGGCCGGCGAACTCGATGGCGAGCAAGCGCTGGTTCGTCACTTGAGCGAGCACCTGACGCTGTCCGGGCAAGCGGGGGAGGAACAGATCCTGCGCCTGGAAAGCGACGAGCAGTTGGTCCGGGTGGTGACCATCCATAAATCCAAGGGCCTGGAATATCCCCTGGTGTTCCTGCCTTTCCTGTGTTCGAGCAAACCCGTGGATGGCAAGCGCCTGCCGCTGACGTATCACGATGATCAGGGCTTCGCCCACGTGACGCTGTCGCCCACCCCCGGGCAGATCGAACAGGCGGACGACGAGCGCCTGGCCGAGGACCTGCGCCTGCTGTACGTGGCCTTGACCCGGGCGCGGCATGCCTGCTGGCTGGGTATCGCCGACCTCAGGCGCGGCGCGGCGAAGGAATCGATCCTGCACCGTTCGGCCCTGGGTTATCTGTTGGGCGGCGGGGCGGCGCTGGCGCAGTCGGCGGACGTGCAGGTGTGGCTGCGCGAGCTGCAAGCGGGCTGCCCGGCCATTCATCTGGCGCCGCTGCCTGAGGCGGATGCCCAACGGTTCACGCCGATTCGCGACCAGGCCGCCTTGCTCAAGCCGCGCGTGCCCAAGCGCCGGGCGGCGGAGAACTGGTGGATCGCCTCCTACAGCGCGCTGCGCATCAGCGACAAGATCCTTGCGGCAGGCGATCAGTCCCCGGAAAACCCCCAGGAACAGAAGCTGTTCGATGACGAGCGCGTCGACCTGGACACCCTGCGCCAGGTGCCTGCCAGTGGCGGCGACCTGCATCGCTTTGCGCGCGGGCCCGGGCCCGGCACCTTTCTGCACGGCCTGCTCGAATGGGCCGGGCGCGAAGGCTTTGCCAGCGTCACTGCGCAGCCGCATCTGCTCGCCGACACCGTGGCCAGGCGCTGCAACCGGCGCGGCTGGAGTGGCTGGATCGACAGCCTGAGCCAGTGGCTGCAAGCGATGCTGTCGACGCCTTTGCGCATGGGCGCGGACTGCTCGCCCGTGGTGCTGGGCGGGCTCACGCACTATCAGATCGAGATGGAGTTCTGGTTCGCCAGCCACCAGGTCGATGTCGCGCGGCTCGACGGCCTGGTCCGCCAATACACCCATGGCGGCGCCCTGCGCGCACCGGCTGAAGGCATCCTGTTGAACGGTATGTTCAAGGGGTTCATTGACCTGAGTTTCGAACATGAGGGCCGCTATTACGTGGCCGACTACAAATCCAACTGGCTGGGCAGCGATGAAACGGCGTACACCGCCGAGGCAATGACCGCCGCCATTCTCGAGCATCGCTATGACCTGCAATACGTGCTGTACGTGCTGGCGTTGCACCGCCAGCTCAAGGCGCGCCTGCCCGGCTATGACTATGACGAGCACGTCGGCGGCGCCGTGTTCCTGTTCCTGCGCGGTGTGCAGGCGGCCAGCCAGGGCGTTTACTTCGTGCGCCCCGAGCGCGAGTTGATCGAAGAGCTTGACGCGCTGTTCCAGGGCGTCAAGCGCGCCGTACAACCTGACCTGTTTCTGGGAGCGCCGGTATGAGCCGCACCTTCGCCGACCTGTTGCCCACTGCGCTGGACGCGCAGAGCCTTGCCCGCCTGGCGCCGCTGGCCAAGGTCGAAGACCTGCTGGCCCTGCTCGAGCGCTGGGTCGAACGCGGCTGGCTGCGGGCACTGGACAAAGCCTTCGTGGCCTTTCTGGCGGAACGTGACCGGCACAGCGAGCCCCTGGTGTTGCTGGCGGCAGCCTTGACCAGCCATCAGTTGGGACACGGTCATGTCTGCCTCGACCTGGGGGAAACCCTCGACGCGCCGGACTTCGCCCTGTCGCTACCGCCCGAAGGCGACGGCCTGGCCGGACCACTGCTGCTGCCTTCGCAACTGCTGGAGCACCTGGACGTCGACACCTGGCGCCAGGCCGTGGCCGCAAGCAGCCTGGTGGCCGGCGCCGGTGACCTCAGCGACAGCGCAGCGCAGCGTCCTCTGGTGCTGGCCGGCAGCCGCCTGTACCTGCGCCGTTACTGGACCTACGAGCGGCGCATCGATGACGCGCTGCGCCAGCGTCTGGCAACGGTCGAGGCCATGCCCGACGACCTCAAGGCGCGCCTGGAACAACTGTTTCCGCCCAGCCCGGACGTCGATATCGACTGGCAGAAACTGGCTTGTGCGCTGGCCACCCGTGCCGCTTTCAGCATCGTCACCGGCGGGCCGGGCACCGGCAAGACCACCACCGTGGTGCGCCTGCTGGCCTTGCTCCAGGCCCCGGCGGTGGCGCGCGGCAAACCCTTGCGTATCCGCCTTGCGGCACCGACCGGCAAGGCCGCAGCGCGCCTGACCGAGTCCATCAGTGCCCAGGTCCAGGGGCTGGCGGTCGAGCAGACGCTGCGCGAGCGCATTCCCACCGATGTGACCACCGTGCATCGGCTGCTGGGCAGTCGGCCTGGCACGCGCCATTTTCGTCATCATCGCGGCAATCCGTTGCCGCTGGACGTGCTGGTGGTCGACGAAGCCTCGATGATCGACCTGGAAATGATGGCCAATCTGCTCGACGCGCTCCCGGTGCATGCGCGGCTGGTGCTGCTCGGTGACAAGGATCAGTTGGCCTCGGTGGAAGCCGGTGCGGTGCTCGGCGACCTGTGCCGGGACGCCGAGGCCGGGCACTACAGCCCGCAGACCCTGGCCTGGCTCGAAGCGGTCAGCGGTGAGCCACTGGCGTCGAGCGGCCTGGCGCCGGGTTCCGCGCAGCAGCATCCACTGGCGCAGCAGGTGGTGATGTTGCGGCACTCGCGGCGTTTCGGTGAAGCCAGCGGCATCGGTCAGTTGGCTCGCCGGGTCAATGCCCAACAGGCGCAGCAGGCGCGTGCCTTGCTGGCCGAGGGCGGTTATGCAGACATCTTTTCGCTGGCGCTCAAGGGCGAGCAGGACCGCGCGCTGACGCGGTTGCTGCTCGACGGTCACGGGCGCCGGGCCGGTGGGCCGCAAGGGTACCGCCACTACCTGGAGGTCATCGCCGGGCAACGCCCGTCCGCCGAACTCGGCGTGCTCGACCCGGCCTGGGCCCTGTGGGCCGCTGCGGTGCTGCACGCTTTCGAAACGTTCCAGTTGCTGTGCGCCGTGCGCAAGGGCCCATGGGGCGTGGCCGGCCTCAATCAGCGGGCCACCGAGGTGCTGTCTGCCGCGGGCCTGATTGCCGGTGGCGAGCAGTGGTATGAAGGCCGGCCGGTGCTGATGACGCGTAACGACTACGGCCTGGGCCTGATGAATGGCGACATCGGCATTGCCCTTCACCTGCCCGAGGACGGCGGCAATGGGCGGCCGATCCTGCGCGTGGCCTTCGCCCGCAACGACGGCAAGGGTGGCATACGCTTCGTGCTGCCCAGCCGGCTCAACGACGTCGAGACGGTCTACGCCATGACCGTGCACAAGTCCCAGGGCTCCGAATTCGCCCACACCGCCCTGGTGCTTCCCGACGCCATGAACCCAGTGCTCACCAAGGAACTGATCTACACCGGGGTGACCCGCGCCAAACACTGGTTCACGTTGGTCGAGCCGCGCTCCAACGTGTTCGAGGAAGCGGTGCGGCGCAAGGTCAAACGCCTGAGCGGGCTGATGCTCGAACAGGTCTGACACGCCGTTTCAAGCGTAGGTGGCCTGTGCACGCTGCAGCGCCCGGGCCCGATCGACTGCCAGGCGCTGGGCGTCGGCCAGGCTGATCAGGGCGAACCGCACCGGCTCACCCGGCAGGCGTTGGGCCAGCAAGGGCAAATCGACACTGGCGACGTGGGCGATCTTCGGATAGCCGCCGGTGGTCTGCCGGTCGGCCATCAGCACAATCGGCTGACCGTCGGCCGGCACCTGAATCGTGCCGAATGGCACCGCTTCGGAAAGCAGCTGCAGCGGCGCGTTCAGCAGCAGCGGCTGGCCCCGCAGGCGATAGCCCATGCGCTCCGAATCGTTGCCGATGCAATAGGTGCTGTCGAGCAACGCCTGTTGCGCCTGCGCGGTGAAGCAGGACCATTCGCGGCCCGGGATCACCCGGATCACGCCATCAGGCTCGGCAACGCCACCCGACAGCCAGGCGGGCGGCAACGTCAGCCGCGGTGCATTGCGAAAACAGGAGTGAATCGCCAGCCGGTCGCCTGCGCGCAACGCCCGGCCATCGACACCGCCCAGTTGCCCGCCACGATAAGTGCTGGCGCTGCCCAGCACGGGCGCGACCATGAAACCGCCCTGCACGGCGATGTACGCCCGGGCCCCTGTTACCCGTCGGCCGAAGCTCAGCAGCGAACCGGCGGCCACCTTGACCGCCTGGCCGGGTGCCAGTGGCACGCCATTGAGCTGCGCGCCCAGGTCGGCGCCGGCGATCGCCATCAGGCAGTGGGCCTGGCATCGCAACGTCGGGCCTTGCAGGGTCACCTCCAGCGCACTGCAGGTCAGCGGGTTGCCCACCAGCAGGTTGGCGACCTGGAAGGCCAGCGTGTCCATCGGCCCGTTCACCGGCACACCAAGGTGCTGATACCCCGCGCGTCCGGCGTCCTGAACCGTGGTCAGCAGCCCTGGCTTGATCACCTCGATGCTCATGGGCTGGCCTGCGCTGCGAGACGTTCGAAGGTGACGGCGTCGATGGCCACGAAGCGCACCTCATCACCGCTGCGCAACAGGCAGGGCGGCTGGCGCTCGGCGTCGAACAGGGTCAAGGGCGTGCGGCCAATCAGGTGCCAGCCACCGGGCGACGCCACGGGATAGATCACGCTCTGGCGGTTCGCCAGGCCGATACTGCCGCGCGGCACCTGGGTACGAGGCGTGTCGCGACGTGGCGGCGACAGGCGTTCGTCCAGCAGGCCGATGTACGGGTTGCCGGGGGCGAAACCGATCATCAGCACGCTCAGCCAGTGCCCCGTGTGTCGCGCGACCAACTCGGCCGATGACAGGCCGCATGCGTGCGCCACCTGCTGCAGGTCGGGTGCGAAGTCGCCGTCGTAGCACACAGGAATATCGATCCGCTGCGCCGGCACCGGCGCATCGTCCGGTGGCTTGCGCAACTGTTCTTCGATCTGCCGTTCGAGGGCCTGGAAGGGCGTCTCGTCGCCCCCTGCCAGGGCAATCGCCTGCTGCTGATAATGCACGCCGACCGTGACCATTCCCGGCACGATATCGGTGACGCCGCGCAACCGCCCGGCCTGCCACGCCTGTTCCAGCAGCCGCGCCGCCCAGGCAGCACGGCGATTGGCCGCCACCGACAGCACCGTGGCGAATTCAAGCACCAGGCAACTGTCGCCCGAGGCGAAGCAGGCCCACTGCGTGGGGAGGTCCGGTTCGATCATGCCAGGGCAGCCGTCAGCCATGAATACAGAACGCGACTATACAGCCACCGGCTCAAGAGGGAACCGCCTGATGTCTCTGGAAGGTTGCGTTATCGCAAGGATAGATTGCCGCCTCGCCTGTTTTTTATGCGTTATTGCCCGGCTACAGTGCTCGCAGATTTCGCCACGGGAGCACGACATGCCGCACATTCACGAAGGATTGCACATCGCGCTGGTCGGTGATTACTCGCCGCAGGTGCCAGCACACCAGGCCATTCCCATCGCCTTGCAACGGGTGGCCGCAGACACCGGCCTGGCGGTCACGGGCCACTGGGTTGCCACGCCTGAGGTGGGCGACGGTCAGCGCTTGCTGGCCTTTGATGCGATCTGGTGCGTGCCCGCCAGCCCTTACCGGGACATGCACGGTGCGTTGACCGCCATCCGCCTGGCCCGCGAAAACAGGCGGCCCTTTCTCGGTACCTGCGGTGGCTTCCAGCATGCCCTGATCGAGTTCGCCCGCCATCAACTGGGCTGGCACGACGCCGAGCACGCCGAGACATCGCCGGCGGCCGACAACGTGATCATTGCGCCGCTGAGCTGCTCGCTGGTGGACGTGCTGGCGCCGATCCGGCTGATCGCCGGCACGTTGATCGCCGAGGCCTACGGCACCCTGGCGGTCGTGGAGCGCTACCAGTGCCGCTACGGCCTGCGTGAGGACCTCCGACACGCCTTGTTCGCGGATCGCCTGCGCCCCTGTGCGGTGGACGAACAGGGTGCGGTGCGAGCGGTGCAGTTGCAGGAGCATCCCTTCTTCGTCGCCACGCTGTTCCAGCCCGAACGCGCTGCGCTGCAGGGCCTGACCCCGCCGCTGGTGCAAGCACTGGTGTTGGCTGCTGCCCATCAGCGCCGCCTGCGTACGGCGAACCCGTGAGCGCTGACGAGGTTCGTCAACTGTTGCGCCGAAATGGCCCCCCACTGTGCTGCATGCGCGGCGCGCGGGTGGGTTAGCGTGTCATCTTCACTCAGGAACTTACGTTATGTTCGACCTCGCCAACCTGTCCGTTTTTGTGATCGCCGTGGTTCTGCTGCTGGTCGTGCCCGGCCCGAACATGGCCTTTGTCATGAGCCACGCGGCGGCCCACGGTTGGCGCGCCGGGCTGGCGGCGGCAACCGGCATCACCCTGTCGGACATGATCATGACCGCGCTGGTCAGCGTGGGTATCGGCGCGCTGGTGATGAGCTGGGCACCGGCGTTCGACCTGCTGCGCTGGGCCGGTGCCTGTTACCTGCTGTGGTTAGGCTGGAACGCGCTGAAATCACGCCCTGCCGGCGTCGATCCAGCACCGGTGGCGCGCGTGCCGATGGCGTCGATTTTCGCCCGGGCGACACTCAACAGTCTGTTCAACCCCAAGGCACTGTTGTTTTTCATGGTGTTCCTGCCGCAGTTCGTCGACCCGTCCCGCGGCAACCCGACCCTGCAGTTGATCGCCTTGGGCGCGCTGCTCGCGCTGATTGCCTTCATCTTCCATCTGGCGCTGGCCCTGTTCGCGGTCGCCCTGCGCCAGCGCTTCAAAGGCGGCGCACTGGCCGAGCGCTTTGGCGCCTATGGGTTTGCGGCAGTCATGGCCGGGCTGGCTGCGCGGCTGATGCTGCTCGACCGCCCGCATTGAAGCGCCTCACTCGGCGAAGCGCAGGGTGCTCGTATCACCCATCAACAGCGGCGCATTGAGTTCGGTCACCTCGCGGATGTAATCCCACAGCAACGTGATCCGCTTCAACTTGCGCAAGTCCTCCCGGCAGTACATCCAGAACTGTCGGGTGACGTTGATTTCCTCGCTCAGGATCGGTACCAGCTGCGGGTCCTGCGCGGCCAGGAAACACGGCAGGATGGCCAGGCTGCGGCCCTGGCGGGCAGCGATATATTGTGCGATCACGCTGGTGCTGCGCAGCCGGGTGCTGGCGTCGGGCAGTAGGTTGGCGAGGTACAGCAGCTGCGGGCTGAAGGCCAGGTCATCGACGTAGCTGATGAACGTATGGTGGGCGAGGTCGGCTGCGCGGGCGATCGGTGGGTGGCGGTCGAGGTAGTCCTGGGTGGCGTAGAGTTGCAGGCGGTAGTCGCACAGTTTGCAGCACACGTACGGGCCGTGCTCCGGGCGCTCCAGAGCGATGACCAGGTCAGCCTCGCGTTTGGACAGGCTGATGAAATGCGGCAGCGGCAGGATGTCCACTGAAATGGCCGGGTAGGCGTCAACGAAGTGGCTTAGCTGCGGGGTAATGAAGAAGCTGCCGAAGCCCTCGGTGCAGCCCATGCGCACATGCCCGGACAAGGCGAGGCTGGAGCCGGACACCTGCTCGCAGGCCATGTGCAAAGTGCTTTCGATGGACTCGGCATAACTGAGCAGGTGCTGGCCTTCGGCAGTCAGGGTAAAGCCGGCCGTGCGCGATTTTTCGAACAGCAGGGTGCCCAGCGCCGTTTCCAGTGAGCCGATGCGCCGCGACACCGTGGTGTAGTCGACACCCAGCCGACGCGCCGCGCTGCTGGCTTTGCGCGTGCGCGACACTTCAAGGAAAAATTTCAGGTCATCCCAGTTGAGCGCTGCCAGGGAGGTAGGGTTTTTTTGCATGTTGGACCGGCTTTTATAAGCATTATTGTTAGATGTTTGCACATCTATACTCCAAGGCAGAACCATCACGCTACCACTCCCTGCACAACAACAATTACGCGGAGGTCTTGATGAACGTTTCTGTTCAGCCGAATGCCAGCAAGGTCGAGAATGTCAGGCTGTTGATCGACGGCCAGTGGGTCGACTCCAGCGCCAGCGAATGGCGCGACGTGGTCAACCCGGCCACCCAGCAGGTGCTGGCGCGGGTGCCGTTTGCCACCGCCGAGGAAGTCGATGCCGCCGTGGCGGCCGCGCAGCGCGCCTACGCCACTTGGCGCCTGACCCCGATCGGGGCGCGGATGCGCATCATGCTCAAGTTGCAGGCCTTGATTCGCGAGCACTCGCCGCGCATCGCCGCCACCCTGAGCGCCGAGCAGGGCAAGACCCTGGCCGACGCCGAGGGCGACATTTTCCGTGGCCTGGAAGTGGTCGAGCATGCCTGCTCGATCGGCTCGCTGCAGATGGGCGAGTTCGCCGAAAACGTGGCCGGCGGGGTCGACACCTACACCTTGCGCCAGCCGCTGGGCGTGTGCGCTGGCATCACCCCGTTCAATTTCCCGGCCATGATCCCGCTGTGGATGTTCCCCATGGCGATCGTGTGCGGCAATACCTTCGTGCTCAAGCCCTCCGAACAGGACCCGCTGTCGACGGTGATGCTGGTCGAACTGGCGCTGCAGGCGGGGGTGCCACCCGGCGTGCTCAACGTGGTGCATGGCGGCAAGGAGGTGGTCGACGCGTTGTGCACCCATGCCGACATCAAGGCCGTTTCGTTCGTCGGCTCCACGGCCGTGGGCACCCACGTGTATGACTTGGCCGGGAAGCACGGCAAGCGCGTGCAATCGATGATGGGGGCCAAGAACCACGCGGTGGTATTGCCGGACGCCAACCGTGCGCAAACCCTGAATGCCCTGGTGGGGGCTGCCTTTGGCGCAGCCGGTCAGCGGTGCATGGCCACTTCGGTGGCGGTGCTGGTCGGCAACACCCGTGAGTGGATTCTGGAGCTCAAGGCGCTGGCGGCCAAGCTCAAGGTCAACGCCGGTTGTGAGGCCGGCACGGACGTCGGGCCGGTGATCTCGCGCCGGGCACTGCAGCGTGTCACCGAGCTGATCGCCAGTGGCGTAGAGCAGGGTGCCACCCTCGAACTGGATGGGCGAGGGGTGCAGGTGCCGGGCTATGAACAGGGCAACTTCGTAGGCCCGACGCTGTTCTCCGGGGTCACCACCGAGATGCGCATCTACACCGAGGAAATTTTCGGCCCGGTGCTGGTGGTGCTGACCGTCGACACGCTCGACGAAGCCATCGCCCTGGTCAACCGCAACCCCTTCGGCAACGGCACGGGCCTGTTCACCCAGAGTGGCGCTGCCGCGCGCAAATTCCAGAGTGAAATCGACGTGGGCCAGGTGGGTATCAACATTCCGATCCCGGTGCCGGTGCCGTTCTTCAGCTTCACCGGTTCACGCGGTTCCAAGCTTGGCGACCTCGGGCCGTATGGCAAGCAAGTGGTGCAGTTCTACACCCAGACCAAGACGGTGACAGCGCGCTGGTTCGACGATGACAGCGTCAACGACGGCGTCAACACCACCATCACGCTGAAGTAGGAGGTTGTCATGAACATCGCTTTCATTGGCCTGGGCAACATGGGCGCGCCGATGGCGCGCAACTTGATCAAGGCCGGGCACACCTTGCAGTTGTTCGACCTGAACCCGCAGGTGCTGGCCGAACTGGCCGAGCTCGGCGCGCAGATCAGCCCCAGCCCGCGCGAGGCCGCCAGTACTGCCGAGCTGGTGCTGACCATGCTGCCCGCCGCGGCCCATGTACGGGCCGTGTACCTGGGCGAAGACGGCGTGCTGGCTGGCATTCGTGCCGGTACCCCGGCGGTCGACTGCAGCACCATCGACCCGCAGACCGCTCGCGAGATCTCCCAGGCCGCCGCCGCCCAAGGTGTCGACCTGGGCGACGCCCCCGTGTCCGGCGGCACCGGCGGTGCGCAGGCCGGCACCCTGACCTTCATGGTGGGCGCGTCGGCACCGCTGTTCGCCCAGCTGCAACCGGTGCTGGCCCACATGGGGCGCAATATTGTGCACTGCGGTGACGTGGGCACCGGGCAGATCGCCAAGATCTGCAACAACCTGCTGCTCGGCATTTCCATGATCGGCGTGTCCGAAGCCATGGCGCTGGGCGCTGCACTGGGCATCGACACCGGCGTGCTGGCCGGGATCATCAACAGCTCCACCGGCCGTTGCTGGAGTTCGGACACCTACAACCCCTGGCCGGGCATCGTCGACACGGCGCCGGCAGCGCGCGGCTACACCGGTGGTTTCGGTGCCGAGCTGATGCTCAAGGACTTGGGCCTGGCCACCGAAGCGGCGAAACAGGCGCACCAGCCGGTGATCCTGGGCGCAGTGGCGCAGCAGCTGTACCAGGCCATGAGCCTGCGCGGCGACGGTGGCCTGGATTTCTCGGCCGTGATCAAGGCCTACCAGCGCCCCTAGCCGCGGCCTGCACAGCCCAGTAGGCAAAGCGTCGCGCCGCAGGCACGATAGGCGCATGGACAATTTTCTCGCGTTTTATCAGTCGCTGGGCCTGGCCGTTTCCCTCGGTGTACTGGCCACCTTCGTGCTGGCCGGTACGGTAAAAGGCATTATCGGCCTCGGCATGCCGACCGTGGCCATGGGGTTGCTGGGGCTGGCCATGGCGCCGGCCCAGGCCGCCGCGCTGTTGATCGTGCCTTCCACCTTGACCAATCTCTGGCAACTGGCGTTCGGCGGGCACCTGCGCGCGCTGGTGCAGCGCCTGTGGCCGATGCTGTTGGGCGTGTTGTTCGCCACCCTGGCCGGCAGCCTGCTGATCGGCATGCACGGCGGTCATGGCGTCAGCCGCGCCTTGGGCGCTGCGTTGGTGCTGTATGCGGCGGTGGGGCTGTTCCTGCCGGCACTGCACGTGGCGCCCCGCCACGAAGCCTGGCTGGGCCCGCTGTGTGGCCTGCTCACCGGCCTGGTCACGGCGGTCACCGGCGTGTTCGTGATTCCGGCAGTGCCGTACCTGCAAGCGCTGGGGTTGAACCGCGACCAACTGGTGCAGGCGTTGGGGCTGTCGTTCACGCTGTCGACCCTGGCATTGGCCGTTGGCCTGGCCTGGCACGGCGAGTTCGGCAGCACTGAACTCGGCGCCTCGCTGCTGATGCTGCTGCCGGCGCTGCTGGGCATGGCGCTGGGCCAGTGGTTGCGCCGGCGCATCAGCGCGCCGCTGTTCAAACGGATTTTCTTCATCGGCCTGGCCCTGCTCGGCGCGCACCTGATGATCGACGGGTAACCGAGCTGGGCGCATCCTGGGCAAAAGTCGCTTTTGATTCGTGCATCCCACGCACATGTCATTTGCGTGAACGAGGCTTGGTCGGCCGCCTGGCGGCCGCTACCATGGCTCCATCGTTCGGCCCCTGCGGCATGGCCTGCAGTGGCCCAGGCACTCCCCTTCATCGAGGTCACCCATGAAAAATATTCTGTTGCTCAATGGCGGCAAGCAATTCGCGCACTCCGACGGGCGCTATAACCAGACCCTGCACGACACGGCCGTGGCCTGGTTCGACACCGCCGGCTTCGATGTGCGCACCACTTTCATCGACGGCGGCTACGACCTCGCCGAGGAAGTGCAGAAGTACCTGTGGGCCGACGTGATCATCTACCAGATGCCCGGCTGGTGGATGGGCGCGCCCTGGACCGTGAAGAAGTACCTCGACGAAGTGTTCACCGAAGGCCACGGCAGCCTGTACGCCAACGACGGCCGAACCCGCTCCGACGCGTCGCAGAAATACGGCAGCGGAGGGTTGCTGCAGGGCAAGCACTACATGATTTCCGCCACCTGGAACGCGCCACAGCAAGCGTTCACCGACCCGACCGATTTCTTCGAAGGCAAAGGCGTGGACGCGGTGTATTTTCCCTTCCACAAGGCCAACCAGTTCCTGGGCTTGAGCGGCCTGCCGACGTTCCTCAGCGTGGATGTGATGAAAGTGCCGAACATCGAGCAGGATGTGCAGCGTTACCAGCAGCATTTGGCCGAGGTGTTCTCGACACACCGGTGAAGGGTGGCGCTGGCCGCCACGGGGGGAGCTCAGGTAAGGTCGTCGGGTTATCCATCGGCGCACCGGGGCCCCACCGTGAAAGCCAGATCCGACGAGTTGCAGGTATTCATTTCGGTCATCGAGAGCGGTTCGATTTCCGCCGCAGCCGAGCAGGCCGGGCAAACCCCCTCGGCAATCAGCCGCACCCTGGCGCGCCTGGAAAGCAAGCTCGACACCACCTTGCTCAACCGCACCACCCGACGCATGGAGCTGACCGAAGAGGGCCGGTTTTTCTTCGAGCAGGCCAAGGCGATCCTGGCGCAGATGGACGCGCTGGAGGACTGCCTGGCGCTGCGCCGGCAAACGCCTTCCGGGCGCCTGCGCATCAATGCCGCCTCGCCGTTCATGTTGCACGCCATCGTGCCCTACGTGGCCGAGTTTCGGCAGCGTTACCCGGACATTGCCCTGGAACTCAACAGCGATGACCTGATCATTGACCTGATCGAGCACAGCACCGACATCGCCATTCGCATCGGTGTGCTGGCCGACTCTACCCTGCATGCCCGCGCACTGGGCAGCACCCCGTTGAACATCCTCGCCAGCCCGCAGTACCTGGCGCAGCACGGCACGCCCAGGCGTGTCGAAGACCTGGCCCGGCACACCCTGCTCGGTTTCAGCCAGACCGAAACCCTCAACCACTGGCCCCTGCGCCATGCCGATGGCGACCGCTGGTTCATTCGGCCGCAGCTCAGCGCCTCCAGTGGCGAGACCTTGCGCCAGTCGGCACTGGCCGGCGAAGGGATTGTCTGCCTGTCGCACTTCATGACCCACGAAGACATCCGCCTCGGCCACCTGCAGGTGATCCTGGCGCAGGCCAACAGCGGGTATCGCCAGCCGATCAACGCGGTGTACTACCGCAACTCGCAACTGGCCCTGAGAATTCAGTGCTTTCTGGACTTCATCCAGGAGAAGCTGGCGGTGTACGCGCACTGAAGCAGGCGTGGGTTGGGCGCTAGACGTGTCATCTGTCGTATCGCCGTTTGATAACCAGTTACAAATGGTCCTTAATGTTGTTTCGAGAACACAACAGTAAGGACACTCCCATGCGTGTTTTGATCTTCAAGACCCTGGTCCTGAGCGTTGCAATGGTGGCCAGCGCCAGCAGCTGGGCCCTCACCCTGGAGGGCGGCGCGGTGGCGGCGCCCAACGCCTACGGCGCCGAAGTGGCCGCGCAGGTGCTGAAAAAAGGCGGCAATGCCGTCGATGCCGCGGTTGCCACGGCCTTCACCCTGGCGGTGACCTACCCCGAGGCGGGCAACATCGGCGGTGGCGGTTTCATGACCGTGTTTATGGACGGCAAGCCCTATTTCATCGACTACCGCGAAACCGCGCCCAAGGCCGCCAGCCGCGGCATGTACCTGGACGAAAAGGGCGAGGTGATCGAGAACCTGAGCATGGTCGGCGCCAAGGCCGCGGGCGTGCCCGGCACCGTGCTGGGGCTGTGGGAAGCGCACCAGCGCTTTGGCAAACTGCCCTGGGCCGAACTGATCACCCCCGCCGTGGGTTACGCGCGCAACGGCTTCAAAGTGGCAGAGCGGCAGTATCAATACCGCGACGAAGCGCTGGCGCTGTTCAAGGGCACGACCAATTTCGGCGACTACTTCGGCAGCATGAAAGCGGGCGAAATCTTCCGCCAGCCCGAATTGGCGCACACCCTGGAGCGCATTGCCGACCAGGGCGCCAAAGAGTTCTACCAAGGCCACACCGCCGACCTGCTGGTGGCGCAGATGGAGCGCGACAAAGGCCTGATCACCCGCCAGGACCTGCAGGATTATCGGGTCAGCTGGCGCGAGCCGCTGCACATCGATTGGCGCGGCAATAACATCTACACCGCGCCGCTGCCCAGCTCCGGTGGCATCGCCCTGGCGCAACTGCTGGGCATCAAGGAAATTCGCGCGGCCGACTTCAAAGGGGTAGCGCCCAATTCGGCCCGCTACATCCATCTGCTCGCCGAGATCGAAAAGCGCGTGTTCGCCGACCGCGCCGATTACCTGGGTGACCCCGATTTCGTCAAGGCCCCGGTCAATTTGCTGATGGCGCCTGCTTACCTGATCAAGCGCGCCGACGAGGTCAACCCGAGCGCGATTTCCGAGACCGCCAACATCAAGCCAGGCCTGGAAGCCCACCAGACCACGCATTTCTCGATTGTCGACAAACAGGGCAACGCGGTCAGCAATACCTACACGCTGAACTGGGACTACGGCAGTGGCGTGGTGGTGAAGGGCGCGGGCTTCCTGCTCAACGATGAAATGGACGACTTCAGTGCCAAGCCCGGCGTGGCCAACGCGTTCGGCGTGGTGGGCGGCGACGCCAATGCCATCGAGCCGGGCAAGCGCATGCTGTCTTCGATGTCGCCCACCCTGATCACCCGTAATGGCCGGGTCACCCTGGTGATCGGCACGCCGGGCGGCTCGCGTATTTTCACCTCGATCTTTCAGGTGCTGAACAACCTCTACGACTACCGCATGACCTTGCAGCAGGCAGTGTCGGCGCAGCGTGTGCATCATCAGTTGCTGCCCAAGGACACTATTTACTTCGACGCCCATGCGCCCCTGACCGGCAAGGTCGCCGACGAGCTCAAGGCCATGGGCTACACGCTGGAAGACCAGGGTTGGCTGATGGGCGATGTGCAGGCGATTCGGGTCAACGGCACGCGTATCGAAACCGCCTCCGACCCGCGCGGGCGTGGGGTTGGCAAGGTGGTGAAATGAGCCGGCGCCTGGCCGCGCTGGCGGCGTTCGGCCTGTTGGCGGGCTGTGCATCCGCCCCCTCGGAACCGGACACCGACCAGGCCGCGCGGATGTTCGACGAGACGCTGTCGCTGGCGCCGATCGCCGAGAGCGTGATGCGCAACGGCGACACACTCAGCTTCATGGTGCTGCAACCGCGCAGCGACGCCTCGCCGATCAGCTTCCTGGCCCAGTTGGAAGGGGCCTGCAGTCAGCCGCAGGCGCGCCTGATGTACCTGGACGGCGCCCAGCGCACCTACTTCGGCAACCCGCCCAACGCCTACGCGCCTGGCCGCCAGTTGCCCGCGACGCAAGCGCAGAAGCTGCACGGCAACCCATCGTTTCGCCAGGCCTGTGCGGCCACGGCGGCGCCCGACTGGCGCGTGATCAAGGGCAGCGGCGAGCAGCAGTGGGTGCTGATCGATCGTAGCAGCCTGCGCAAAGTCGGTGAGGCGATGCAGTTCTGGGGCGCCTACGACTCACCGGTGATCGGCCATGACCTGCCGTTCAACGCACCGTACGCGCAAAAGCGCGAGCACTATGCGGTCGACTGCGCCCGGCAGACCTTCCAGTTGCTGGCGGGCTATAACGTCGACGAGCGCAACACCGTGACCGACGGCGGGGTGTTTTTCCAGCCCAAGGATTACTCGGTGTCGGGCAGCGATGCCGACTACCAGTTGCTGTTCAAGACCGTGTGCGAAAGCCCCGACGCCCTGGCCAAGCTCAGCGCCTTCGCGCCCCGCCAGCGTGCACCGGTGGCCGGCACGGCGGCCCCGGCGGTGCAGGCGGCGGTGCTCAGCGCGGTCAAACAGCTCAACCTGCCGCCGCCGCGCAAGCCGCTCAAGCACCTGGTGGAAACCGGCCAGGCCACCCTGGAAGGCAACACGGCAGCGTTTCGCGAAGAACTGTTCATCACCCCGGACAAGGTCACCGGGCAACTGTCGGTTCGCACCCAGGCGCAGGGTTTCCAGGGCCAGGCGATCAGTTTTCGCGGCTTGCTGGCGCTGGCTCACCGCACTGTGTTCACCGGCAACGACGCCATGATCGACAGCGCATCGCTGCGCGGCCTGAGCTTTACCGGCGACTGGCAGCAGATGCCCGTGGGGGCGCAGTTGGGCTACACCCGTGAAGGGCGGATGAGCAACAGTCTGGTCGGGGAGTACGGCAAGGAGCGCCAGAGCTTCGTCTGCACGGTCAGCCGCCAGGTGGCCGCCACCCAGGTCAATGCGACGTTGAGCGGCCAGGCCAAGGAGTTGCGCTGCCAGCACCAGGAAGACCGGCTGGCGCGGGTCGATACCTTGTATTACCTGGAAGACTACGGCTACTTCTTCCACGCCGGTACCGACAAGAACGACTTCTTCTACGAAACGCGCACCCTGCAGAGCGCCGAGTAACGGCGCTTGCAGGCCACCCCGGGGTCAGACGCGGAAGTGGCTGACCAGGGTCTGCAACTGGCCGCCCAGGCGGGCCAGCTCGACGCTGGACGCAGCGGTTTCCTCGCTGGCCGCGGCCGTTTGCTCGGACACGTCGCGCACGTTGATGATCGAGCGGCTGATCTCTTCGGCCACCGAGCTTTGCTGTTCGGCAGCGGCGGCGATCTGCTGGTTCATCGCCTGGATGTTGGACACCGTGCGGGTGATTTCTTCCAGCGACGCGCCGGCCTTGCGGGTCAGCTGCACGCTGCTGTCGGTCAGGCTGCGGCTGTTGAGCATCACCGCGGCGACTTGTTGCGTGCCGCTTTGCAGGCCGGCCACCAGCCCCTCGATTTCCTCGGTGGACTTCTGCGTGCGCTGGGCCAGGCCGCGCACTTCGTCCGCCACCACCGCGAAACCACGACCGGCTTCACCCGCACGCGCCGCTTCGATAGCGGCGTTCAGGGCCAGCAGGTTGGTCTGCTCGGCCACGGCCTTGATCACGTCCATCACACTGCCGATCTTGTCGCTTTCTTTTTGCAGCACGCTCATGGCTTCGGTCGAACGGCTGACTTCCTGGGCCAGGCGCTCGATCTGGGTGATCGCTTCGCCCACCACCTTGTCGCCTTCGCGGGCCTGCTGGTCGGCGCTGGTGGCCGCCACGGAGGCCTGCTCGGCGTTGCGCGCGACCTCCTGAACGGTGGCCGTCATCTCGTGCATGGCGGTGGCGACCTGGTCGGTTTCCACCTTCTGATTGTTGACCCCGGCACTGGTTTGCTCGGTCACCGCTGACAGTTCCTCGGCGGCGCTGGCAATCTGCGTGACGCTGTCGCGAATGCCACCGATCAGCTCGCGCAGGGTGGCGCCCATGCGCTGGATACCTTGCTGCAGCACACCCAGTTCATCGCGGCGGGTGACCTTGATGTCGCGGGTCAGGTCGCCGGCGGCGATGCGCTCGACCACGTCCAGGGTTTCCTGCAAAGGTTTGGTGATCTGGCGAGTGATGAGCCACGCGGCCAGAATGCCGAAGATCAAGGCCAGCACTGCAGACACGATCTGCTGCAGGCGGGCCGAGGCACTTTCAGCGTCACGACGCTCGATCTGCAATTTGTACAGCTCGTCGCTGAGGCGCACGATGGTCGCGCCCTCGTCGGTCATTTCCGCACGCGCTACGGTGATCTGCGCCGTGGCGGCCTTGAAGGTGTTGACCGCGTCGCGGTAGGCCACGATGCCGGTTTCGAGCTGGCGCAGTTCGTTCTGGAATTCGGGCAGGCGCGCACGCAGGGTGTCCAGGCTCTTGATCGCGGCGTCGATCTGGGCGAATGCCAGTTGCTCGGCTTTTTCGTTGGGTTTGTTGACGTAGCCGCGCACTTCGTAGCGCATCTGTTGCACCTGCTCGCGCGCCTGGGTCAAGGCCCGGTACTGGTCGATGCGCTCGTCGCTGGGCGGCAGGGCACGAATCGACTCGTCGATGGGCGCCAGCAGGCGGTTGATGTTGTCGGCCGCAGCGGTCATCTTCTGGTGCGACGCATCACTGTTGCGGTAGCCGGTACGCATGCGTGCCAGCGAGTCGCGGTACAGCTCGATCTGCTTGGCCTGGGCGCTCAGGCGTTCGAGGTTTTCCTGGCTCTTGAAGGTGTCCAGCAGCTTCTGTTGCTGCTTGGCGAAGGCCTCCAGCTGCACGCTGGTGTTCTCCGCCGCTTTTTCGTCACCGTCGGCCAGCATGTATTGCAGGCGCACGATGCGCAGTTTGGTCAACGCGTTGTTCAACTCGGAAATGTCGCTCATCCAGTTGCTGCGCTGAATCAGGCTGCCCAGGCTGGTCCAGCCGGTCAGCGCCAACAGAGCGGTCAGTACCAGCACCAGTCCAAACCCCAGGCCGAGTTTTTTCGTTACGCTGATATTGCCTAACCAGCTGTTCATGTGTTTTTTCTCCGAAAATATTTACCGTCTTTGCCAGTGCCGGGGCCTATTGTTGTTCGATCGGCGCAAACCCTCATGAGACGGGGTATCGGCCAGCGGGCAAAAAGCTGAAAAGGTTTTTCGTCGAGGCGGCCGGGCGAGGAGGGTAAGGAGGACGAAGAGGGCAACAAATCGCAGGCACAAAAAAACGGCGCGGGGTGAGCCGCGCCGTTCGGGTGGTTCAACAGGCGATCAACCGATCGCTTGCGAGCTCCACTCGCCATTGACCAGGCGTTGCAGGCCCAGCGGGTTGGCGTTGCGCAAGGCTTCGGGCAGCAGCGCATCGGGGTAGTTCTGGTAGCAGACCGGGCGCAGGAAACGGTCGATGGCCAGGGTGCCCACCGAGGTGCCACGGGCGTCGGAGGTGGCGGGGTAAGGGCCGCCGTGCACCATGGCGTCGCACACCTCGACACCGGTGGGGTAGCCGTTGACCAGAATACGGCCGACTTTCTGCTCCAGCAGCGGCACCAGCCACTGATAGTCGGTCAGGTCGCCGGTATCGCCGATCAGGGTGGCGGTCAGTTGGCCACGCAGCGACAGCAGCGCCTTCTTCAGTTCGGCGTCGTCGGCGGCTTCGATGACGATGGTGGTCGGGCCGAAGACTTCTTCCTGCAACAGTTCGTCGCCTTCGAGCAGCAGGCTCACGTCAGCCTTGAACAGCTGCGGTTGCGCCTGGCTGCCGGTCTGTTCCTGGCCGGCCAGATGGGTCACGCCAGCGTGGCTGAGCAAGTGCGCCACGCCCTTACTGTAGCTGCGCAGGCCACCGGCATTGAGCATGGTCTGTGGCGCCTGGGCAGCCATTTGTTCCTTGAGCTGCTCGAGGAACGCGCTGAACGCCGGGGAGCGAACACCGATGACCAAACCGGGGTTGGTGCAGAACTGACCGCAACCCATCACCACCGAGGCGGCCAGGTCCTTGGCCACGCTGTCGCCACGGCTGGCCAGGGCTTGCGGCAGCAGGATGACCGGGTTGATGCTCGACATCTCGGCGAACACCGGGATCGGCTGCGGGCGCTCGGCGGCCATTTTGCACAGCGCGTTGCCGCCGCTCAGCGAACCGGTGAAGCCGACGGCCTGAATGGCCGGGTGCTTGACCAGCGGCTCACCGACACCACTGCCGAAGATCATGTTGAACACGCCCTTGGGCATGCCGGTCTTTTCCGCGGCACGCACGATGGCGCCGCCGACCAGGTCAGCAGTGGCCATGTGGCCGCTGTGCGCCTTGAACACCACCGGGCAACCGGCGGCCAGCGCGGCAGCGGTGTCGCCGCCTGCGGTGGAAAAGGCCAGGGGGAAGTTGCTGGCGCCGAACACGGCCACCGGGCCTACGCCGATGCGGTATTGACGCAGGTCGACGCGGGGCAGGGGCTTGCGCTCGGGCAATGCCAGGTCGATACGGGCGCCGAGGAAGTCGCCGCGGCGCAGGACTTTGGCGAACAAGCGCATCTGGCCGCTGGTGCGACCGCGTTCACCCTGGATACGGCCGGCCGGCAATGCGGTTTCCTGGCAAACGATGGCGACGAAGTCATCACCCTGTTGGTCGATTTCGTCGGCGATGGCATCGAGAAATTCTGCGCGGCGCGCCGGGCTCAGTTGTCGGTATTCGACAAAGGCTGCATCGGCTGCGCTCACGGCGGCATTCACTTCCGCTTCGGTGGCTTGGTAGAAGTTATAAGGAAGGGCTTCGCCGGTGGTGGCGTCGATGCTTTTAAGAGAGGGTTCGCCGCTGGCGCTACGGGTGCCGCCGATGAAGTTGTGACCGAGAATATTAGGCATTGTTGTCTCCATGTCCGTTCGGTGGGCAAAGTTGACAGTCATCGTACAACATGATGAGCAGGTGAACAAGTCGCACGCCGGCTGGCAAAGATACCAGCATACCGCCAGTATCCCTGTGGCGTCGCCGCGTCTTTCTCGGTAAGGTTGGCGCTCCTCCACTGGCGTCGTCTGCGGCGCCCCGCACAGAGATCCAGACTGCATGTCGGCCATCGCGTTATTGATCTGCGACGACTCGAACATGGCACGCAAACAGCTGCTGCGCTCTTTGCCAGCGGAATGGGACGTGTCGATCACCCAGGCGGCCAACGGTCGACAAGGCCTGGAGGCTGCGCGAATGGGCCTGGCAGACGTGATTCTGCTGGACCTGACCATGCCCGACATGGACGGTTACGAGGTGCTGGCGGCGCTGCGCAGCGAACAGTTGCCTTGCAAGGTGATCGTGGTGTCCGGTGACGTGCAGGACGATGCCCTGCGCCGGGTGCGCGAGTTGGGCGCGCTGGCGTTCATCAAGAAACCGGCCGAACCCGACGAACTCAAGCGCGTGCTGGTGCGTGCCGGCCTGCTCGACAAGCATGCCGCGCCGCGCCAGGGCAATGCCCTGGTGATCGACATGCCGGTCGGTTTGATCGACGCCTTGCGCGAGGCGGTCAACATCGCCATGGGCCGCGCCGCCGCGCTGCTGGCCAAGGTGCTGGGCGTGTTCATTCAACTGCCCATTCCCAACGTCAACCTGCTGGAGGCGGGCGAGCTGCAGATGGCGTTGGCCGATACCCTGGGTGGCGACTCGGTGAGAACGGTCTGCCAGGGCTTCATCGGCGGCGGCATCGCCGGTGAAGCGATGCTGATTTTCCACGACTGCGACATCGCCGACATGGCGCGGCTGATGAAGCGCAGCGCGCTGGACTACTCCGACATGGAGATGCTCCTCGACCTGTCCTCGGTGATCATCGGCGCCTGCCTCAGCGGGCTGGCCGAGCAACTGGACGTGGCCTTCTCGCAAAGCCACCCGCAGATGCTCGGTGAAGCCGCGCAGGTGCAGGAGTTGATCGCGATGGGCAAGCAGCGCTGGAAAACCACCCTGGCGGTCGAGGTCAGCTACAGCCTGGAAGGGCACAAGATCCACTTCGACTTGCTGCTGCTGTTTACCGAGGATTCGGTGGACCTGCTGAGCAAGAAACTCGATTACCTGATGAATTAAACGATGAACAACCCGATCGAGCTGGACGAGCTGCACTGGTTGCTGACCATCACCCAAAGTATCGACGTGGGCGTCGTGGTGCTCGACTGCAACTACGCCGTGCACGTGTGGAACACCTTCATGGAAAATCGCTCCGGCGTGATGCCCCGCGATGCCGTGGGCAAGACCTTCTTCGAGCTGTTCCCGGAAGTGGACAAAGAGTGGTTCAGCAAGAAGGTCGGCAGCGTCGTGACCCTGGGCACGCCGGCCTTTACCATCTGGGAACAGCGCCCGTACCTGGTGCGCTTCAAGAACTACCAGCCGATCACCGGCCAGGAAGAGTTCATGTACCAGAACACCACGATACTGCCGCTGCGTTCGACCAACAGCGAGGTCAAGCACATCTGCGTGGTCATCTACGACGTCACCGGCGTGGCCACCAACCGGCGCCAGTTGCAGGCCACGAACCTACAGTTGCAGAAACTTTCCAGCACCGACCGCCTGACGGGCCTGTATAACCGCGGGCACTGGGAAGAGGCACTGAAAATCGAGTATTCGCGGCATGCCCGCTATGGCCATCCCACCACGCTGCTGATGTTCGACATCGATCATTTCAAGCAGGTCAATGACACCCATGGCCACCAGGCCGGCGACCGGGTCATCCAGGTGGTGGCCGAGCTGGTGCGGGCCCACGTGCGCGATGCCGACGTGGCCGGGCGCTACGGCGGTGAGGAGTACGCCGTGCTGTGCCCGGACACCGACAAACTGGGCGGCCAGGTGCTGGCCGAGCGTTTGCGCCAGGCCGTCGAGGCCACGCCGGTGATCTACGAAGGCAAGACCATCCAGTTCACCATCAGCGTCGGGGTCGCGGACCTGGCCGAACCTGCCCATGGCCATCAACAACTGATCGAGCACGCCGACCAGGCCTTGTATACCTCCAAGCGCAGCGGGCGCAATCGGGTCACGCTGTACTGAGGTTTTCAACGGGCCGCCCCAGGCAACACGCTTTAGCACTGTTCGTCGCGGCCACTACGGCGATTGTCGAACCAGATGAGTATACTGCCGTCCATTACGTACAGCGGCGAGTCCAACCCTTTGATGCTCATCAAGTCTCGCCGTGATCGGTTATTTTCCAGGGCTTCTTATTTATGTCTTCTTCACGTCCCGATAATACTGACCAGCCCCTGGTCAGCGTGATTATCGCGTCCTACAACCATGCGACTTACATCGAGTCCAGCCTCCTCAGTGTGCTTGGGCAGACATACCCCAACATCGAACTGCTGGTGGTCGACGACGGCTCCACGGATGGCAGCCCGCAGTTGTTGGAGCGCCTGCAGGCCGAGCACGGCTTCGACTTGCGCCTGCAGGCCAACAAAGGCCTTTCGCGCACCCTCAACGAGTCCATCGAACGGGCTCGCGGCAGCCTGATCGTGCCCTTCGGCTCCGACGACATCATGCTGCCCCAGCGCATCGCCACCCAGGTTGCCTATATCCACGACAAGCCGGAAGTGGGGATCTGCTCGGCGAACATCGAGATCATCGACGCCGACGGCAACGTCATGGGCGGGCGTGAGCAGCGCAAGCGCGACCTGCCTTTCCGCCGGCTGGAGTTCGACGACCTGTTCCTCGACCGCAAGCCCGGGCCGATGGCGGCCACCCTGATGTTTCGCCGCGAGGCGCTGGAGAAGGTCGGCGGGTTCGACCCCGAGATCCGCCTGGAAGACGTGTACATCGAGCTGGCGATCCTGCGCGCGGGCTATTACATCGACATCCTCGGCGAGGTGCTGGCGCAATACCGCAAGCACCCGACCAACACCTACAAGAATGCCCGCTTCATGGTCGAGAACGTGCTCAAGACCTACGCCGCGTTCAGCGATCACCCGGCCTACGAAAAGGTCTGCATGGACTTTCGCAACTCCATGTTCCTCAAGTACGCCAGCCGCGACAAGGTGCTGACCCGCGAATTGCTGGCCGACATCCCGCTGCGCTACTGGAACAAGAAGACCCTTCGCGGGATGTGGCGGCTGCTGGTGTCCTGAACCCGGCCGCGCAGGCCCGGCGTGCCGGGGCCTGCGCGGCGCTCACTGGCTTTTCTTCAGCGCCCAGCCCTGCCAGTGGATCAGCCACTGCGCGTACACCATCGCCATCGGCAACCAGATCAGGAACCAGTGTTCCTTGGGCCGCGACATGAAGGCGTTGCCTTCGGTCAGGCCCGAGGCAAAGCCGAAGATCAACCAGGCAGCGGCCAGCACCACCGCAGGGTCGCGACGGTTCTTCCAGCAGAAGGTCATCGCCAGGCCATACAGCACCAGCCACAGCGTCAGGCCGACGATTCCGCCCGCGTACAACACACCCAATTCGATGTTGTGCGGGTCGAACAGCGGGTAGTCGGGCAGCGACGCCAGCATCACCACCATCGGGGTGTCGTAGCCATAGCCCAGCCAGGGCTTGAGGCTGATCTGGCGCAGTGACTCGGCCCAGATTTCCGGCCGGTACGACACGCCACGCTGGGTGACGATTTCGGGGTGCAAGGCCACCAGCCCGGCCAGCATCGCCACGATCACGCCCAGCGCGAGCAAGCCGCGCTTCTTGTCGCACACGATGAGCAACCAGGCAAAAGCCGCCGCCAGGCCCACCAGCGGCGTGCGCGAACCGGTGGCGATCAGCAGCAGGCCCAGGGCGGCCAGGCAAAGCAGCGGCAGGGGGCTGAAGGGGCTGCGCGAAAGAAACCAGGTGCCCATCCAGAAGGCGGCAAAGGCGCCGTAGACATGCCCGCTGAGCAAGGGGTTGTACAACGCGCCATAGCCTTCCAGGCGGCCCATGTTGCCGGGCTCGGCGTTGACAATGAAATACACCACCGACACGGCGGCGGCGAGGGCGGCGATCATGCCGGCCACACGCGTGAGCTGGGCCATCCGCTCCGGGGTTTTCAGGGCGATGATGCCGGCGGCGAACAACAGCATGGCAATGTACAGCGGCCGTTTGATCAACGAGCCGAAATCGCTTTCCGGTTCGGCCCAGGCCACGCTGATCATCATGTACACACTGAACGCCAGGAACGCCGCGAACAGCGGGTTGACCAGCAGACGTCGCAGCAACGCCGGTTGCATCGCCAGGGCGACCAGGGTCGGCGCGGCCAGGAACAGGTAGAAGAACTTGTGGTACAGCGAGCGTTCCCAGGCCCAGAACATGCCCGTCATGATCACCAGCCAGCCGATGGGCAGCAGGTAATGATTCAATACTCGACTCACACGATCGTTGATCGTGAGCGTCGCAACTCCAGTAGACATCGGCAAATCTCGGTGGTGTGAAGCCTGGCTCGGCAGGGCGCCGATTGTAAATGCGGTGTGCGCTGACGCCTAGTCATGAGCGGGTGGACGGGCGAAAAAGTCGCCAGCGTGCTCGTGGTTCGGGCGAGTGCGGGGGGAAGGGGGGAAGTGAGGTGCACCGCGTTGCGCAGGGCAACGCGGTGCCGCGGGGTCAGGCCTTGAGGGTGGCCATGTCGATCACGAAACGGTATTTCACGTCGCCAGCGATCATGCGCTCGTAGGCTTCGTTGATCTGGCGGATATCCAGCATTTCGATGTCGCAGGTGATGCCGTGCTCGGCGCAGAAATCCAGCACTTCCTGGGTCTCGGCGATACCACCGATCAGCGAACCGGCCAGCACCCGGCGCTGCAGCACCAGGTTGGCGGCATGCACCGGTGGGTCGATCGGTTCGATCAGGCCGACCAGGATGTGCACACCGTCAAAGGTCAGGGTTTCCAGGTAGGGGTTGAGGTCGTGCTGCACCGGAATGGTGTCGAGCAGGAAGTCAAAACGACCGGCTGCGGCGCGCATCTGCTCGGCATCGGTGGACACGATGACGTGGTCGGCACCTTGTTTGTGAGCCTCGGCCACCTTGCTTTGCGAGCGGGTGAACAGCGTGACTTCAGCGCCCATGGCCTTGGCCAGCTTGATGCCCATGTGGCCCAGGCCGCCCATGCCCAATACACCGACCTTGTGGCCAGCCTTGACGCCATGGTGCTTGAGCGGCGAGTAGGTGGTGATGCCGGCGCACAGGATCGGCGCAGCAGCGGCCAGATCCAGGCCGGCTGGAATGCGTACCACGAACTGCTCGCGCACCACGATGTGGTCCGAGTAGCCGCCCATGGTGTTGCTGCCGTCGATACGGTCGGGGGTGGCATAGGTCATGGTCGGACCTTCCTGGCAGTACTGCTCCAGGTCTTTCTCACAGGCCGCGCAGTGCTGGCAGGAGTCGACCATGCAACCCACGCCGACCAGGTCGCCGACCTTGTAGTTGCTCACGTTCGGGCCCACGGCCGTGACCTTGCCGACGATCTCGTGGCCAGGCATCAGCGGGTAAACAGCGATGCCCCATTCGTCGCGAGCCTGGTGGATATCGGAGTGGCACACGCCGCAATAAAGAATCTCGATACTGACATCGTCGGCGCGCGGCGAACGGCGCTCGAACGACAGTGGCGCCAGCGGCGAGGTAGGGGACAGTGCGGCATAACCCAGAGCTTTAGACATGCGATACCTTTTCAACATAGCCGGGCAAAGCGCCCGGGGAAGCGGAGCTATTGTCAGGGGTATGACCGGTTCGGGCCATGGGCGTTCCTGCGCCGTGCTTGCCTAATCCTCCGATCGTTCCGCGTATTGGGCGCGCGAGGCCCCAACCCATCCAACGCCGTCCCCAGGGCCTGCTACGCAGCCCATCGCCGCCAAGGCGGACTCCTACAGCTGAATCACACACCGCAATGTAGGAGTCCGGCTTGCCGGCGATGGGGCGCGCAGCGCCCCCAACGAATTCAACTCCGTATTCAGGGGCCTGCTCCGCAGCCCATCGCCGCCAAGGCGGACTCCTACAAGTGGATCTCATCGCGCCGTGTAGGAGCCCGGCTCGCCGGCGATGGGGCGCGCAGCGCCCCCAATGAATTCAACTCCGTATTCAGGGGCCTGCTCCGCAGCCCATCGCCGCCAAGGCGGACTCCTACGGCTGAATCACACACCGCAATGTAGGAGTCCGGCTCGCCGGCGACGGGGCGCGCAGCGCCCCCAACCCATCCAACTCCGTCCCCAGGGCCTGCTCCGCAGCCCATCGCCGCCAAGGCGGACTC
>Ga0157371_10000953_pt1 | contig 32196 bp, 27 predicted proteins | sample C45metaG_FD_113462 | JGI IMG/M metagenome (GOLD analysis project Ga0157371, IMG submission 113462) | Corn rhizosphere microbial communities from Kellogg Biological Station, Michigan, USA - C4-5 metaG | ecosystem: Host-associated > Plants > Roots > Rhizosphere > Soil | place: USA: Michigan... | reverse complement strand
GGGACACGACTGAAGCGGTGACCGCCGAACCTGCGCCATTGGCTCCCGCACCGCAGGCAACGCCAGCACCCGCCCCGGCACCGACGCCAGATGCTGCGCCAGAGCCTGCGCCTGAGGCCCAGCCGGCCGTCGACGCGCCGTCGACAGCGCACTCACAGCCGGAGCCCGTGGCGCTGCAGCCGGCCGAGCCCGACGAGCCGGCGCCTGCCCTGCACGCGAAGACGGCGCTTGAGCCGGCGCCCCCGCGCGAGCCAGAACCGCAACCAGAACCACAGCCAGAACTGGCGCCGTTACCCGAACCTGAATTGGAACAGCCGTCGCTGGCCGAGCCCTCGGCCCAGCCGTCAGAACACGACGATGAGCCGCAGCCGGCGGCCGGACAGACCCCTGCGCTGCCTGAAGTGATCGACGCCACGGTATTCGAGTCGTGGAGGGCACCCCAGACAAAAGGGGTGCCTGCGCTGGCGTCCCGGCCCGCTGTCGCGCCCACGCTGTTTCTCGACAGCCTGCCATTGCCCCAGGTCATGGCCGAAGCCCTTGCCGCAATCGACCCTCATGACCTCGAAGAGGACCTGCTCTACGCACTGCCTGACTCGTCCGAACCGAGCTACAGCTCGGTGGCGGGCCATATCGAGTCGACCCTGCTGGGCCTGCTTGACGAGTTGAGCCTGCCGGAGCGCCACCAGCCGCAGGCCGAGTCCATGCGTCTGCGCCTGGAGCACGGGCTGAACTGGTATGAATTACTGCCGATTCTCGATGATCTGGCAGTGTTGATGCTGGCCATCAACGACAGCGGTCAGCATGAATTCGAGGCGTACCTCAAGCAGCTCAACGAGCGCCTGGATGCGTTCCAGGGGCATTTGCAGCTGGCCAGCGACGGCTGTGCCGACAGTCGCCATGCGGCGCAGCAACTCGACAGCCAGTTGCGCGAACAGGTCGGAGGGTTGCAGCACAGCGTGCAGGACGCCACGGACATCGACAGCTTGAAACACATTCTGGAAGGGCGCCTGGAGACCCTGATCGCCACCATGGACGTGCACCAGGAACAACGCGACCAGCGCGAGCAAGAGGTGGCGGAGAAACTCCAGGGCCTGGCCGAGCGGGTTGCCAGTATGGAGCAGGAAGCCAGTGGCTACAGGGCGCACCTGGAAGAGCAGCGCCAGAAAGCCCTGCTCGACCCGCTGACCGGCCTGCCCAATCGCGCTGCCTGGAGCGAGCGCCTGGAACTCGCCGAACAGCGCTTCGAGCGTTCCGGGGGCAATCTGCTGCTGGCGATGCTCGACCTGGACCACTTCAAGCAGATCAATGACACCTACGGTCACCAGGCCGGCGACAAGGTGCTGAAGATCATTGCCGGCGAACTGCGCAAGCGGCTGCGCCCCGAGGACTTCATCGCCCGCTTCGGGGGCGAGGAGTTCATCCTGATGATGCCCGACACCGTGCTGGAGGACGGCGTGCAACAGCTCGATCGCCTGCGCACGGTGATTGCCGCCTGTCCGTTCCACTTCAAGGGGCAACGGGTGACGGTGACGCTGTCCGGTGGCATCAGCGCCTTTCAGCCCGCTGAGCGCAGCTCGAGCGTGCTCAAACGCGCCGACGAGGCGCTGTACCGCGCCAAGAAGGTCGGTAGAAACCGTATCGAGGCGTCCTGACCCGTCCGATGGCACGGGCGCAGTCGGTTTTAATCCCCGCGCTGCGGACGCTTCCGTTACACTATTGCATCACTGCCCTTTCAATGTTGCCTGCCTTATGAAAGCCCTGATCAGCGCCCTCATGCTCGTGATGCTCGCCGGATGCGCGAACACCCTGCAGATCGACCGCAGCCACCCTTCTGCCAATCAAGACAACCGTGTGCAGTTCGTCATTCTGCATTACACCGCCGCGTCGCTGGAGCGCTCTTTGGCGCTGCTGACCCGTGGCGAGGTCAGCAGCCATTACCTGATCGGCGATGACGAGCGCGCTACGGTCTATCAACTGGTGGATGAAAGCCGTCGGGCGTGGCACGCCGGCGACAGCCAATGGGACGGCCGCACCTGGCTGAATTCGAGCTCCATCGGTATTGAAATCGTCAACCCAGGCTACAAGGACACGCCCAACGGGCGGCTTTGGTACCCCTACAGCGAAGCGCAGATCGAACACCTGGTCGCGTTGCTTCAGGACATCGTCAAGCGCAACGGGATCGCACCGCGCTATATCATTGGCCACAGTGACATTGCTCCCATGCGCAAGCTCGACCCGGGCCCGATGTTTCCCTGGCAGCGCCTGGCTGAAAAAGGCTTGGGCGTGTGGCCGGATGCGCGAGCCGTTGCCCAGCAAAAAGCCCGTTTCGACGTCAATTTGCCGAGTATCGCCTGGTACCAACAGCAATTGGCCCGGTTTGGCTATGCCACACCGCAGACCGGCGAACTTGATGTCATGACGCGCAACGTACTGGCCGCGTTCCAGATGCGTTTCCGCCCTGCCCGCTTCGATGGCGAGCCCGACGCCCAGACCGCTGCGATCCTGCAGGTGCTCAATAGCCACAAGTAGAGCCCTATCGGCTCGACGGGCAGGCTAATTGCGTATTCGTTGCTATAACTGGGATGACCCTTCTGGAATGACCCATGCCTGCGGCTATCCCTGGACTTCACAACCTTCTCCGTCGCCCATGGCTGTCGGCATTGCTGGCGGCCTCGTTGAGCGCTGTCGTGCTGGCCGGCGCGAGCGTGCTGCTGATCCTGCACCTGTTCAAACAGGCTGAAGTTGCCCAGGTGGCGATCAGCGGCGAACGCTACCGCGTCCGCCTGGAACAGGTGCTGGGGCAACTTCGCCAAGCTGTCGACCGCCTGCAGGCGCAACCGCTGCGCACCTGCACCGTGCCCATGCGCAAAGCACTGGAACAGGTTGGCCATGACTATCGCTTTGTCTTCGATGCCGCCCTCATCGAGGGCGAAGCGGTGTGTTCCAACCGACTGGGCGCCGAGCAAGTCGATTTCACGCGGGCGCCGGACGTCAGCGGGCCGCTGTATCGCTACTGGCTCGACACCTCTGCCGAGCCCGACAATGACCTGGCGACACTCATGTTGGGGCGTGACGACTTTCGCGTGTCCACGTCCCGCGGGCATTTGAGCGATGTGATCGACCTGCCACCGGGTGGCAGCCTGCTGGTGGTGACGGACGCCGCCCAGCGCGCCGTGCCGGTGATCGGCCCAGCCCAGCCATGGCCGCCCAGCCAGGCTTTGCCCGACGGCGACGGCAAGGCGCTGAGTGTGACGCCCACGCATTATATTTTTCGCATGGACGCCCTCGCTGCCGATGTGCAACCGGTGCTGATCGTGCCGCGGTTGGCCTGGTGGCCGCCCTTGAGCAGCGCGCTGTGGCTGCTGTTGCCTTTCAGCCTGCTGCTGGCACTGTGTATCGGCGGGTTGGTGGGGCAATGGGCGCGACAGCGGCTGTCACTCAGCGGCAAGTTGCAGGGGGCCCTGCGCCGCCAGGAATTGCAGGTGCTGTACCAGCCGATCGTCGACCTGCACAGCCGGCGTTGCGTGGGCGCCGAGGCACTGTTGCGCTGGCACAGCGCGGACGGCAGCCTGACCAGCCCGGACATGTTCATTCCCATGGCCGAAGACACCGGGCAGATCCGCCAGCTCACCGATTTCGTCATCGAGCAGTCGCTGGTGCAGTTGGGCTCGTTGTTGCGCGCCAATCCCCACTTGTATGTTTCCGTCAACCTGGCGGCCTGCGATGTGGTCGAGCCACGGGTACGGGACGTGGCAGCGGCTCTGTTGCAGCAGCATGGCGTGGCGGCGCGGCAAATGGCGTTCGAGATCACCGAGCGCGGGCTGATCGACGTCGCCCCCGCGCGGGATAACCTGCACCTGTTGCGCGATGCTGGCCACCCCATTTTGATCGATGACTTCGGTACCGGTTACTGCAGCCTGGCGTACCTGCAAACGCTGCCGGTGGACTGCCTGAAGATCGACAAGGTCTTCGTTGGCGCGCTGGGGCATGACGCCGCCAGCAGCGGCGTCGCGCCGCACATCATCCGCATGGCCCATGCCTTGAAGCTGCGAGTGGTGGCCGAAGGCATCGAAAACCAGGCGCAGGTCGATTTGCTGACCAGTGAAGGCGTCCGTTATGGCCAGGGCTGGTTGTTCGCGCAGGCCCTGGATGCCGGCCAGTTCAGGGAGCTGATTACCCAGGGCCGCCGCCGCACGGGCGGGCGCCGCCGCGAGGACAGCGCCTGAGTGCGGGCTAGAGCGGCAAGGCCATGTAGAACTGTGTGCCTTGGCCGGGTCGGGAATACACGCCCATGCGCCCGCCGTGCAGTTGCACGATCTCCTTGCACAACGCCAGGCCCAGCCCTGCGCCACCTTTCTTGCGTCCCACCTGTACGAAGGGTTCGAAGATACGACCCTGCTGCCCGTAGGCGATGCCCTCGCCGTTGTCCTCGACGCTGATGATCACGCGCTCGGCGTGGCGTCGTGCCTGCAGGCGGATCTGGCCGTTTTCCGGGGTATGGCGCAGGGCATTGTCGAGCAGGTTGTCCAGTACGCGGTCCAGCTGCGCCTGGTCGGCGTGCAGGTGCGGCAGGGTTTCGTGCTGGTCGATGGTGAGTTCGATCTGCAGCTCGATGGCTTTTTGCTGAAAGCGCTCGAAGGCTCGCCCCAGCAGGTCTTCCACGTTGCACGGGGCCACGGTCAGCTTTTGCAGGCCATTCTGATAACGGGAGAAGTTGAGCAGGTCGTTGATCAACTGCATCAGGCGCTGCATTTCTTCATTGACCGTGGTCAACAAGTCGGCCTCGCGGCTGTCAGGGGCAAAACGAACACGCTCCTGGAGAAGGCCGAACGCCATGTGCATGCCAGTGACCGGGGTGCGCAATTCGTGCGAGGCGCGCAGCACGAACTCGCTGCGCACCCGTTCGAAGGCGCGCTGCTCGGTGACGTCATGCAGCACCATGACCGCGCCGAGGATGTGCCCCTGGGTATGGCTGACGGGCGTCAGGCTGTAGGACAGCAGCCGCGCTTCGCCGTCGATCTCGAAACTCAAGTCTTCCAGCGCTCGTTCCATGGTACCGCCACGCAGAATCAGGTTGAGCTGCTGATTCAGGTCCGGTCGACCAAGGGCCTCACCCAGGCCCTGACCCAGGCGATCGTCCTCCCAGCCCAGTTGGCGCTGGGCTACCGGATTCAAATGCTCCAGGCGGCCCTGACGGTCAATCATCAGCAGGCCGTCATCGATGCTGTCGAGCACCGCCTGCAGCCGTTGCTGGCCCGCGAGCAGTTCGTCGACGTTGGTCTCCTGGTGTTTGCGCAGCGCTTGCGCCATGGTCGCGAAACGATTGGTCAGCTGGTTCATTTCACCGGCCGGCGAATGGGGCAGTTTCACATCGAAATCACCTTGGCTGATGTGATCGGCGGCGATGGCCAGCGCCTCGATCGGTTCGCCGAAACGACGGGCAATGCCGTGTGCCGTAATGAAGCCGATGATCAACACGGCCAGGCCGACCAGGCCCAGCAAGCCGGAAACCATGACCGCGCGCTCATGCGCTCGCTCTTCGGTGGCGTTGATGGTGTCCAGGGCCATTTTGTAGGACTGGATCAAGCCGTTGCGCAACGTATCGAACGCTGCGCTCAGGGCCGGGTTGTCACTCAGACTCAAAAACTGATCGCGAGTCTGCTGGTAGGCCTGGAGGAACGCCTGGTATTGCACCGCGGACTGGCTGAAGCCGTAGTGGCCGTCATGCAGCTCTTCATGGGCAATGCCCTGGTCGAGCAGGTTCTGGAATTGCGCCTGGGCGTTTTCCAGCGCTGCGCGGTCGGGCGAGCGGTCAATCATCATCACCAGCTGGTTGCCCAGGTTCTGGCGCAGCTTGAGACCGATGTCCAGGGTGATGAAATTGTTGCGGATCATCGCTTCCTGATTCGACGCCATCTGCATCACGCTGACCAACCCCAGTATCAGGCCCAGCAACGCGACGGTAATGAGCGCCGAGATGCTCAGGAACAAGCGTGTGCGTAACTTCATCGTGCGTTTCACAGGTTGTACTGTTTACGTTTGCGATACAGCGTCGAGGCGTCGATGCCCAAGGTCTTGGCCGCCTGGTCCAGTGTTTCGCTGGTCGACAGCACAGCACCGATGTGAGCCTTTTCCAGTTCGTCCAGGCTCAGTGCGGCGCCGATGCGTGGCGCGTTGTTGGCGGTCGGTTCGGCCATGCCCAGGTGGCTGATTTCCACGCGGTCCTGGGCGCAGATGATGCTGGCGCGCTCGACCACGTTGCGCAGCTCGCGGATGTTGCCCGGCCAGCGGTAATTGAGCAGGGCCGCGCGTGCATCCTCGCTGAAGCCGCGGGCAGGCCGGGCATATTCCTTGACGAAGCGTGCCAGAAAGCGGTCCGCCAGGGTCAGGATGTCTTCACTGCGCTCGCGCAGCGGCGGCAGGTGCAAGGTGATCACATTGAGGCGGTAGAGCAGGTCTTCGCGAAAGCGTCCGTCGCGCACCATGTCCTCGAGGTTGAGGTTGGTGGCCGCCAGAATGCGCACATCGGCGCGGCGCGTCACCGGGTCGCCGACGCGCTCGTATTCCTTGTCCTGAATGAACCGCAGCAGCTTGGGCTGCAGGGTCAGCGGGAAGTCGCCGATCTCATCGAGGAACAGCGTGCCGCCGTCGGCCTGATTGACGCGGCCCAGGGTACTTTCGCTGGCGCCGGTGAAGGCGCCGCGACTGTGGCCGAACAGCTCGCTTTCCATGAGCTCGGCGGTCAGGGACGGGCAGTTGATCGTCACGCACGACTTTTTCGCGCGCTTGCTCCAGCCATGGATGGCGCGCGCCAGCTCACCCTTGCCGGTGCCCGACTCACCCAGGATCAGAATGTTGGCGTCGGTGCCCGCGACCTGCCGCGCCGTCTCCAGCACCACCATCATGGCCGGGCTGTGCGAGTCGAGGCCATCCTTGGGCTTGCGCACTTCGCCTTCGAGCGCCTCCAGGCGAGCGGAGAGTTGGCGCACTTCCAATTGCTTGGCGGTGGCCAGGCGCAATTGGTCAGGGCTGCAGGGTTTGACCAGATAATCGGCCGCGCCGGCCTGAATGGCATCGACGGCAGTGTCCACGGCTGAATGCGCAGTCACGATGACCACACGCATCCACGGGGCCTGGATGCGCATTTGTGCCAGCACGTCCAGGCCATTGTCTTCGCCCAGGCGCAAGTCCAGGAAGCACAGGTCGAAGACCTGGCGCTGCAGCAGAGCGTCGGCCTGGTTGGCGCTGTTCGCAGTGGCGACGCTATAGCCTTCATCCTCTAGGCAATAACGGAAGGTACGGAGAATAGCCGACTCATCGTCAACCAAAAGAATGCGGCCTTGATGACCCGTGCCCGACTCCATTTTCCTACGCTCCGTTGAGAATTGTCATTGCTTAGTCCCGGAATAATCGGGCAAGTTGCATGGTTGATTCTGATTGATTCCGCAGGCTGCATGGTAGCTATAAAGTGTGCTCGTCGTTAAATTTCTGATAACTAAGGTTTTTATTCGAACAGCAGCTGTGGCACGCCACTTGCGCCTATCCCAGATTGTCTGAAGTGAGGAGCAGGAGTGCGTATGAATGCGTTGAAGCATTTGATCCTGGTGGCAACCACAGCCACTTTTTTAACGACCGGCGCGCCGAGCATGGCACAAAGTTCGCCTGCATCGGGTGGGCAACTGTCCGGTGAGTTGTTGCAGGCTCGCCAGGAGGGGTCCATCTGGACAGCACTGGCGTTGAATCGGCAACTCAGCCCGTTCAAATTCGAAGTGACCGTGCGCGATGGCAAGGCCACCTTGAAAGGTGCAGTGGAAGACGAGGCCAATCGCGACCTGGCCGAGGAAATTGCCCGTGCCACCGCTGGCATCCAGGCCGTCGATAATCAATTGACGCTGGATCCGGCCCTGGCAGAACAGCCGTTGCCACGGCGGTCCTACGCGCAGTCGCTGGAAGACCTGACCTTGACGGCAGCCATCCGCTCGAAGTTGCTATGGAACACGGCCACTCAGGGGCAGGACATTCAGGTGGCCACCGATGACGGTGTGGTGACCCTCAAGGGCAAGGCCCAGACTGCTGACGGCAAGCAACTGGCCGGTGACCTGGCGCAAAACACTGACGGTGTTTACCAGGTCAACAATCTGATCAGCCTGGGTGTGGCCGACACATCCACCACCCGCGTGGAGGCCCAGGCGAAGAAGGTCGAAGACAACCTCAGCGACGGCTGGGTGACGAGCAAGATCAAGGCGAGCCTGGTACTCAATCGCGACCTTGACGGGCTGAGCATCGAGGTACAGACCAAATCCGGTGTGGTCACGCTGCGTGGCGATGTGGCCAGCAGCGAGCAGAAAACCATTGCGACCACTGTGGCGCGCAATATCCGCGGTGTGCGCGGTGTGGATGCTGACCTGCTCAAGGTGTCCAGCAAGAGTTCCCTGTGATCGTGCAACTTGCCCGACGCCCATGCCCGCATCGTGCAGCTTGCTCGTCGCATAAATTCCTGTGTGGTTGCAAATCACTGATTTTAAAGGATTTTATCTTAGATCCAAATCTGGCACGCCAGCTGCAATACCTCTTGCATGAACCAGTTTGATGTCCGCCACGCCACTGGAGGAATTGCGAGATGAAACGCCAAAGCACAGCCCAGGAGTCTGCCTTCCAGCTACCCACGCAGCAAATGCTGTTTGTTCTGCTGGCTGTCCTGGTCACGCTGCTTGGCGTTCAGCAATTCCAACGTTGGAGCCCTGCGCAGTCGCAGCATCTGCTGCAACCGCAGGTTCGTTCGGTGGCTACCGAGCAACTCAATCCGGTCAGTTCGCACACGACTGATCGGGGCTTTCAACCCATGCAAGGGATGTCTGCTCAGGCTTTGCCCGATCAGCCACGCTGGGTGTTTTAAGGTCATGCAGGCGGCTGCCTGCGCTGTAGGCCAGACCGAGAATTTTAAAAACGGGTAAGGAGAAATACCATGCTGAGTTGGGCTGTTACATTTCTGATCATCGCCATCATCGCTGCTGTTCTGGGCTTCGGTGGTATCGCAGGCACGGCGGCGGGTATCGCCAAAATCCTCTTCGTGGTGTTCCTGGTGCTGTTCGTGGCCTCGTTCTTCTTCGGTCGTCGCGGTCGACCATGACCTTGAGCCGGTTCACCAAGGCAGTTGCCGCCGGGCTTTTGTTGTGCACCGGCACGGCTGCCCTGGCCACCAATGATGGCCAGGCCCGGGTGAACCAGTTGCTCGGCAGCGATAAGGAGTATCGCGAGGCATGGCAACATGCCGTGGAGCAGCAGGAGCGCTTGCCGGAATGGGTGATCAACCTGTCCGGCAGCTCGAACGAGCAAATGGCCGCGCTTGAAGAAGACGGCGACCAATATTTGGTTGGTACGTTGTGCGAGACCGAGCAGAGTTGCAAGTCGCAGCGGCTGATCGTGGCATTCAGCTGGGACAAGGAAGATGCCTACGCCTTGATGGTCAATGTGCCCGCAGGCCTGCCAGCGGACAAGACGCCGTCCAGGCATGCCGATTACCGCTACATCGGTAAGCCGGACGAAGGCATGCAACAACTGTTGATGGAACAGCTGAAGAAAGATCCTGCCTGGTACTGAACGATGGTATCGAGCGGTACCGATAGCGATACACCTTTTATTCATTGCGCTGATGCCTGTTCGCGCATCGTCAGGCATTGGCTCATTGCACCCGCCCGGTAAAGGCCGGTGCATGACCAGGGGGCCGGTTTGTTCTGATCGTTCGGATCGGAATGAGCTAGGGGTACAGGGAGTACCCGCGCAAGGGCCGGGTCAGGTGAGCGGATCCGCAAGTCCGGTTGTCCCACGATCTATGGCCGGGCTTGCGGCAGGCTTGTCGCTACCGCACGTCTTTTTTCATGTGTACTGAGTCATTCGGCCATCCGTTCGGATTTCCGACCACTGCAATACTCCTTTATCTGAAATAACCACTAATACCCTGTCAATCCGGGCTGCCGGTTTCGTCGGTCATTCGAACGATGGGCCCTCGTGTGATTGCCCATTCAAATAGTTATGCCGATTGTGCATGGCCCACTCGTTTACGGCATTAGACTCACCCCGAGTGCGTGGGAATAGTTGCGCCTTTTTTCCTTGGCAGCCTGTTGCCATCAGAAGAAGGGTAATGACATGAAGAAGGCAAAACTGAGCCTCGCCTGGCAGATCCTCATCGGGCTTGTACTGGGGGTGGCGCTGGGTGCGCTGCTCAACCACTTCAGTGCTGAAAAGGCCTGGTGGATTTCCAATGTCCTGCAGCCTGCGGGTGACATCTTCATTCGCCTGATCAAGATGATCGTCATCCCTATCGTGATCTCCTCGCTGATCGTCGGCATCGCCGGGGTGGGCGATGCGAAAAAACTGGGGCGCATCGGCGTCAAGACGATTCTGTACTTCGAGGTCGTGACCACGATAGCCATTCTGGTGGGCCTGGGGCTCGGTAACCTGTTCCACCCCGGCTCCGGGATCGACATGAGCACCCTGGGCACCGTGGATATCTCGCAGTACCAGAAGACGTCGGCCGAGGTTCAGCACGATCATGCATTCGTGGCCACCATCCTCAACCTGATTCCTTCCAACGTCTTCGCCGCCATCGTGCGGGGCGACATGCTGCCGATCATCTTCTTCTCGGTATTGTTCGGGCTGGGCCTGTCGAGCCTGCCGGGCGAAACCCGTGAGCCGCTGGTGAAGGTGTTCCAGGGGGTGTCGGAAACCATGTTCAAGGTCACGCACATGATCATGAACTACGCGCCCATCGGTGTATTCGCGCTGATCGCCGTGACCGTCGCCAATTTCGGCTTTGCGTCGCTGGTGCCCCTGGCGAAACTGGTCATCCTGGTTTATGTCGCCATCGCCTTCTTCGCGCTGGTGGTGCTGGGCTTGATCGCGCGGCTGTTCGGTTTCTCGGTGCTCAAGTTGCTGCGCATCTTCAAGGACGAACTGGTGCTGGCCTATTCCACGGCCAGCTCCGAAACGGTCCTGCCGCGGGTGATCCAGAAGATGGAAGCCTATGGCGCCCCCAAAGCGATCTGCAGTTTCGTGGTGCCGACGGGTTACTCCTTCAACCTGGACGGCTCGACCCTGTACCAGAGCATTGCCGCGTTATTCATTGCTCAGCTGTACGGCATCGACTTGTCCGTGGGCCAGCAACTGATGCTGGTGCTGACCCTGATGGTCACCTCCAAAGGCATCGCCGGAGTGCCGGGCGTGTCGTTCGTGGTCTTGCTCGCGACCCTGGGCAGTGCCGGTATCCCGCTGGAAGGTCTGGCGTTCATCGCCGGTGTCGACCGCATCATGGACATGGCGCGTACCGCTCTCAACGTGATCGGCAACGCGCTGGCAGTGCTGGTGATCTCGCGTTGGGAAGGCATGTATGACGACGCCAAGGGCGAGCAGTACTGGAACAGCCTGGCGCAGCAGCGCAGCCCGCACGCTGCAGTGACGACCAAGGCGGTGACTGAATAATTCGAGCCGTCGATAAATCCGTTATCATGCCCGCCAAATCGGCGGGAGATACCTGATGCTCAACGGCCTGTGGCTTGGCTTTTTTGTGGTGGCGGCGATTTCCGCCTTCGCCCAGTGGCTCATCGGCGGCAACGCCGGGATTTTCTCGGCGATGGTCGAAAGCCTGTTCGCCATGGCCAAGCTGTCCGTCGAAGTCATGGTCTTGCTGTTCGGCACCCTGACGCTGTGGCTGGGGTTTCTGAAGATTGCCGAGAAGGCCGGTATCGTCGATTGGCTGGCGAAGATTCTCGGGCCGTTGTTCCTGCGCCTGATGCCCGAGGTGCCGCCGGGCCACCCGGCGCTGGGCCTGATCACGCTCAATTTCGCGGCCAACGGCCTGGGCCTGGACAACGCCGCCACGCCCATCGGCCTCAAGGCCATGCGCGCGCTGCAAGAGCTCAACCCCAGCGCCACTACCGCCAGCAACGCGCAGATCCTGTTCCTGGTGCTCAATGCCTCCTCGCTGACCCTGCTGCCGGTCTCGATCTTCATGTACCGCGCGCAGCAGGGAGCGCTGGACCCGACCCTGGTGTTCCTGCCGATCCTGCTGGCGACCAGCGCCTCGACCCTGGCCGGCCTGCTGGCCGTGGCCGCGATGCAGCGCCTGCGGCTGTGGGACCCGGTGGTGCTGGCCTACCTGATTCCCGGCGCGCTGCTGCTCGGCGGCTTCATGGCGTTCCTGGCCACGCTGTCGGCCACGGCGTTGGCCAGCCTGTCGTCCATCCTGGGTAACCTGACGCTGTTCGGTTTGATCATGCTGTTCTTGATCATCGGCGCGCTGCGCAAGGTCAAGGTGTATGAAACCTTCGTCGAAGGCGCCAAGGAAGGCTTCGACGTGGCCAAGAGTCTGCTGCCCTACCTGGTGGCGATGCTGTGCGCAGTGGGCGTGCTGCGGGCGTCCGGGGCGCTGGAAGCGGGCCTGGAAGGCATTCGCCATGTGGTCCAGTGGCTGGGGTGGGACACCCGTTTCGTCGACGCCCTGCCCACCGCGCTGGTCAAGCCGTTTTCCGGCAGCGCAGCACGGGCGATGTTGATCGAGACCATGCAGTCGCATGGCGTGGACAGCTTCCCGGCATTGGTGGCCGCGACGATCCAGGGCAGTACCGAAACCACGTTCTATGTCCTGGCCGTGTACTTCGGTGCGGTCGGTATCCAGCGTGCCCGGCACGCGGTTGGCTGCGCCCTGTTAGCGGACCTGGCGGGTGTGATCGCTGCGATCTTCGTCTGCTACTGGTTCTTCGGCGCCACGGCTACCTGATCGTCGGCGAGCACTTCGAAGCGCAGTACCCCGACGATCTGGCCGTCTTCGGTCAGCACCCGCACTTGCCATCGACCGATCGGGTCGTTGGGGAAGTTCTGTTTGTGGGTCCAGGCGCGGTAGCCTTCCTTGCGACCGCCATGGATATCCAGCGCGATACGGTCCACTTCTTTGCCATTGAGCTGCCAGACGTGGTAAATCCGCTCGTCCAGCCCGCGCGGTGCGTTGATCGCCGTGTAGGCATACAAGCCGCTGCGCTTGAGCTGGCTGACACTGAGGCGTTGCACGCTGTCGCCGTGGGTGCGGTTGACGTTGTCGAGTTCGGTGGTCACCGCCACTTCGGTCAACCACAGGGTCGCCGGCGGCACCCACGAGCGCAGCATCCAGCCCGCGCCGCCCACGGCCAGGGTCAAGGCGACCAGCGCCACGCCGCGACGCCAGTGAATGATGGGAAAACTGCTGACCAGGCTGGGAAAGGACAGCAGCATGGCGACACCCAGTGCCAGCTTGAAGCTTTCATCGGTGGTCAGGTGCAGAATGATCGGCAGCGCGGTGAGCATGGCCGCGAACAGGGTCAGGGTGTGCATTGCCATGAACAGCCAGCGTCGCGGCGCGACCCATTTGTAATACAGCGGGTCGATGATCGAGGCCAGGCCGGCCACGGTCAGCAAGCCGGTGAAAATGGCCTGGCCGCTGTTCCAGGTGGTGGTGATATAGAAGAACGGCAATACGAAGAACAGACTTTCCTGGTGGATCATCTGGGTGGCGTAGCGCAACAGCGGCGGGGGTATGTCGCGCTTGAAGACGCGGTTGAACAGTTGCGTAAAGGTGTTTTCCAGCATCAGCCATAGCCAGGTCAACAGCAGGACCACAGCGATCCAGCTGGCCAATCCTGCCTGGCGGTCGACCAGAATGAAACTGCCGATACCGGACAGGAAGCCGCCCACGGCGATCACGCCGGGATAGCGCTTGAACAGGGTAATCAGGCGCTGGATAAAATACTGCATCGATTCAGTCACACACCGCAGGGAGAGGAATGGCCATAGGATATCAGGCCTGGCGTGGGCGGCGTTGGCGCAGCCAGACCGCCAGCCCGATGCACAAGACCAGGACCACCAGCGCGCCCACGGCCGCCCGATACAACCGTTCTTCATTGAACAGCGGTTGTTCGATCCTCAGGTAGCCAGGTTCGGCGAACAGCTGGCGCAGGGTTTCATTGGCTTCCTGCAGGCTGACGTCGCGAATTTGCCTGGCCGGGCTGGCAAAGCGTCCATCGCTGTAGTCGGCCAGTGCGCTCCAGTAGTAGTCCGCCAGCGCGCTGTTGCCTTGGGCTGCCCAGCTTTGTCGATCGACTGCCAATTGCTGCAGACGTTGAAAGGTGGCCGGGTCGAGGCCATCGCGCTTGAGCCGCTCGATCAACCCGCCGATCAGGCGTTCGGCCTCGGCGACATCGTCGCGCTCCAGGTCGGCATTGAGGCTCAGCAGGCCGGTGTCGCCGTAGGCCTCGCGCTCGCTCCATGGCCCGTATGACAAACCATGCTCCAGGCGCAGCTCGCGGTACAGCGCCCAGTCGAGGTAGCTCTGCAGCACGCTGAGGGTTTGCGGCTGGGCCGTATCCAGTACCGGCTCGACGAAGTACCAGTGCAGCTTGGCGCCCTCGCCCACCCAACCGGTGGTCAGCTCGCGACGGGCCTGTGCCGGCTGCGAGATACTGCGCAGGTCCTGGTGGTCACTCGGCTCGACCGCTTCCAGTTCACCCCAGGCACGCTCCAGATACGCCGGTAGCAGGCGGTCCAGCCCACCGACCACGATCAGGGTCATGTTGTTGGGGGCGTACCAATGCTCGCGCACGGCCTGCACCTGCTCCAGCGACAGGTTCTCGACATCCGAGCGCTGCGCGCATTTGAGGCCCAGCTCGACCGCCAGTTGACTGCTGGCGCTGCGGCCCAAGTCCTGACGGTCGATGAAGCGCTGCAGGTGCGAAAAGTGCCCGCCATCCTCGCGTGCCACGATACGTCGAGCGGTGTCCAAGGCTGTTTCGTCGATGACGGTGGTATTGACCACCTGTAACAGCAGATCGAGCACCTTGCGCTGGTTGCGTGCGGGCGCTTCGATCACAAAGGTGGTGTCGGCATTGCTGGTGAACGCGTTCCACTCACCGCCCAGCGCTTGCAGGCGCTCCTCCAGCCCGCCTTCGCCGCCTTCGTCGATGCCGCTGAACATCAAGTGTTCGAGCAGGTGCGGCAGCTCTTGTTCGGCACAGGAAAAGTCATCGAAGCCGACACCCACCACCAGCCGGATCGACACGTGGGAGCGGTCGTCGCCGCCCTTGAGCAGCAACTGCAGGCCGTTGGGCAGCAGATACCCTTCAACCTGCGAGCGGTCCAGGGCCTGCGCCTGGCTGCACATGACCGCCAGCACTGTCAGCAACAGCCCACGCATGATCTGCTTCCTTGCCCGCTGCGGGTAGCCGTGCATCCGTTAACCTCTTCCAGTTGCGCTCAGTCAAGTCACAGACTTCACCGGGCGCCGGTCGTTCAAGCTGCACGCGTCATGCGTCAGCCCCCTTGTCTTCCTGCACCGGGGTGGCGTCGGCCGAAAGCGCCCCGGTGTCAAGGCTTTCCAGCACGACGTAGGCGCTGCTGCAGAACAGTGAGTTGAGACGCTTCATGTCGGCGATCAACTCCAGGTGCAGTGAGCTGGTCTCGATACTTTGCACCACCTTGCGTTGCAAACGGCTGACATGCGCATGGGCCAGGCGCCGTTCCTGGGCGCGAAAGCGGCGTTTTTCACGCAGCAGTTGCCGGGCGCTCTCGGGGTCGGCACTGAGAAACACCGACAGGCCCAGGCGCAGGTTCGCCTCCAGTTGCAGGTGCAGGCCGGCGAGTTCTTCCAGGCCGACTTCCGAGAACGAACGGCGCTGCGAGGTCTTCTGTTGCTGGATCTTGCGCAGCATGCGTTCGATCAGGTCGCCCGCCAGCTTCAGGTTGATGGCCAGCTCGATGATTTCCGCCCAGCGCCGGCTGTCCTGGTCGCTGAGGTCCTCGCGTGGCATCTGCGCCAGGTACAGCTTGATTGCGCTGTACAGCGCTTCGGACTCGTCATTGCTTTTGCGGATGTCCTGGGTGACGGCGGTCTGGGTGCCGCGCAGCACGTTGGCCATGGAGCCCAGCATGCTTTCGATGAGGTCGCCGATGCGCAACGTCTCGCGTACCGCGTTGGCCAGCGCCAGGCTGGGTGTGCTCAGCGCCGCGGGGTCCAGGTGCCGCGGCCGGGACGAGTCCTGGGCCTGCGGGCGTTCCGGCAGGATCGCCGCGCACAGCCTCGCCATCGGGCCGGTGGTGGGCAGCATGACCACGCAGCGCAAGGTGTTATAGAGCACATGAAAACCGATCACCATGGTCTGCGGATCATACTGCAGCCCGTCCATCCAGCCCACCAGAGGCCCCAGCGCCGGAATGATCAGCAACAACCCGAGCAGCTTGTACAACAGGCTGCCCAGCGCCACCTGGCGCCCGGCGGTGTTTTGCATGTTGGTGGAGATGAACGCCAGCATGCCGCTGCCGATGTTGGCGCCGATCACCAGGCCGATGGCCACGGGCAAGCCGATCACACCGGCCTCGGCCAGGGTCGCGGTCAGGAGCACGGCGGCCAGGCTGGAATAGGAAATCATGGCGAACAGAGCGCCGACCAGGGCATCGAGCAGGATGTCGCCGGTCAGTGACGCGAACACCACTTTCACGCCCTGTGCTTGGGTGATGGGTGTCGCCGCCTCGACGATCAGTTGCAGGGCCAGGATGATCAACCCCAGGCCGATCGATACGCGGCCCAGCTGGCCCACACGCGTCTGCTTGCGCGACAGGAAAAAGATCACCCCGATGAAAATCAGCAGCGGCGACAGCCAGGACAGGTCGAAGGTCAGCACCCGCGACATCAGCGCGGTACCGACATCGGCGCCGAGCATGATCGCCAGTGCCGGGGTCAGCGCCATCAAGCCCTGGCCGACGAACGACGTGGTCAGCATGGCCGTGGCATTGCTGCTCTGCACCACGGCAGTCACCAAGATGCCGGCGATGAACGCCAGCGGGCGCTTGCTGATGTTCTGGCTGAGCAGGCGGCGCAGGGCCGTGCCGTAGACGCGCAGGATACCGGTACGAACGATGTGGGTGCCCCAGATCAACAGGGCGACGGCAGACAGCAGGTTGAGCAGGGTCAGCATGAAGAGGCTCCCTTAGAAAAGCTCGCTAAGGAGCGTGTTGCTCGTTGCTCGTTGATACAGACAGTTAAGCAGCAATGTGCCGCGAGGGTGTTGCCAGCATCGCACAGAGGATCGAGCGACTGAAACAAAACTGTCATATTTCATCGTCTTGCGATTCGCCGCCGTAATGCAAACCGCCTCCATCGGGAGGCGGTCGGCGAGCGGGGTCCAAGCGTTGCGCGTGGATTATTCGCTCTGGCTCTGGCGTTTCTTCTGCATGGCGGTGCGCATCTTGATGTTGATGGCCTCGACCGCCAGCGAGAATGCCATGGCGAAGTACACGTAACCTTTAGGCACATGCACGTCGAACGACTCGGCGATCAACACGGTACCGACCACCAGCAGGAACGACAGCGCGAGCATCTTCAGCGAAGGGTGCTGGTCGATGAAGCGGCTGATGGTGCCGGAAGCGACCATCATGACCAGAACCGCCACCACGATCGCGGCCACCATGACCGGCACATGGGACACCATGCCGACGGCGGTGATCACCGAGTCCAGCGAGAACACGATGTCGATGATCGCGATCTGGATGATGGTGTAGATGAAGTTGCCGCCCTTGCCCGATGGCGAATCACCGCCCTCTTCTTCACCTTCCATGCCGTGGTAGATCTCTTGCGAGCTTTTCCACAGAAGGAACAGGCCACCGAAGAACAGGATCAGGTCACGCCCGGAAATGCCCTGGCCGAACACCGTGAACAGGTCGCTGGTCAGTTGCATGACCCAGGTGATCGACAGCAGCAGCAGGATTCGGGTCACCATCGCCAGCGCCAGGCCGAAGATCCGCGTGCGTGCCTGCATGTGTTTGGGCATGCGGCTGACCAGGATCGAGATCATGATGATGTTGTCGATCCCCAGAACGATCTCGAGCGCCGTCAGGGTAAAAAAGGCAACCCAGATTTCCGGGTTGGTCAGCCATTCCATGTGTGTTCCTTCGTACGTCGTGACTGCGCGCCCGGAGGGTGGGCGCGCATCGGGTTAGAGTGAAGCGATGGGGTCAGACGCTGCCAATCAGTGGGAAAATGCCCATCGCCAGCGCAGCCAGCATTATGCACACGCACACCAGCACTGCCCACTTGAGAGTGAAGCGCTGGTGGTCACCGAATTCAATACCTGCCAAGGCTACCAGAAGGTAGGTCGAAGGTACCAACGGGCTGAGCAAATGCACCGGCTGGCCGACGATCGACGCGCGGGCCATTTCCACCGGGGTGATGCCGTAGTGCGAAGCGGCTTCGGCCAGGACCGGGAGCACGCCGTAGTAGAAGGCGTCGTTGGACATGAAGAAGGTGAACGGCATGCTGACGATGGCGGTGATGACGGCCAGGTAAGGGCCCATGGCATCCGGGATCACTGCCAGCAGGCTTTTCGACATGGCATCGACCATGCCGGTACCGGTGAGGATGCCGGTGAAAATACCCGCCGCGAAGATCAGGCCGACCACCGCCAGCACGCTGCCGGAGTGCGCGGCAACGCGGTCTTTCTGTGCCTGCAGGCACGGGTAGTTGACGATCATGGCAATACTGAACGCGACCATGAACAGCACCGGCAGGGGCAACAGGCCCATGATCAGCGCGACCATCAGGGCAGCGGTCAGGGCACCGTTGAACCAGATCAGCTTGGGACGGCGGGCTTCGGGGAACTGCGAAACGCTGATGTCGCTGTGGTCGATCTCGTCGCCTGGCAGGTGCAGCTCGCCCAGACGAGCGCGCTCACGCTTGCCGTACATGTAGGCGATGACCAGGATGGCGGCGACACCCGCCAGCATGGCCGGGATCATCGGCACGAAGATGTCCGAAGGGTCGACGTGCAGCGCACTGGCGGCACGGGCGGTCGGGCCACCCCAGGGGGTCATGTTCATCACCCCGCCGGCGAGAATGATCAGGCCGGCCATGATTCGCGGGCTCATGCCCAGGCGGCTGTACAGCGGCAGCATGGCGGCCACGCAGATCATGTAAGTGGTTGCACCGTCACCGTCCAGCGAGACCACCAGGGCCAGCACGGCGGTGCCGACCGAGACCTTCAGCGGATCACCCTTGACCAGCTTGAGGATCTTGCGCACGGCCGGGTCGAACAGGCCGGAGTCGATCATCAGGGCAAAGTACAGAATGGCGAACATCAGCATGACACCGGTCGGCGCCAGCTTGGTGATGCCTTCGAGCATCATCGGGCCGATCTTCGGCGCGAAACCGCCGAACAGCGCGAACAGGATAGGGACAATGATCAGGGCGATCAGCGCGGACAGGCGCTTGGTCATGATCAGGAACATGAAACAGATAACCATGGCGAAGCCAAGGAAAGTCAGCATGGGAATTCTCCAGACGTGGCGCGACGAGGACAGGCGAAGCGTGGGGGCTTAGCGCGGTGCGGCGTAGGTTTGGAGTGTTCCGGGGGGCACAGCGAAGACATTGCTCAAGGACATCAGGGTTACCATTTGTTGTTGTTTATAAGGCCGGATGTCGTGCGATTCACACATCCCGACCGACCGGTCTTATGCCGGTAAGTGAGCTGATCCTAATGCGGCAACCTTTCAATTACCTTTCGCACAAATTTTGAGCAGAGCGTGGGGTGTGCCCGAGGCTGGCCTGGCCGCCCCGGGCGTTCGCTCAGGGCAGGATCAGGCCGCCTGCAGCCTTGTGCAGTTCACGCAGATGCCCGCCCACCTGCTTGAGGTTGGCTTCATTGGCGGCGATTTCGGCGGCGCGCTCGGTGGACAGCAAGGTGCGGGCTTCCTTGTCCAAGTCGGCGGTGAGGGCTTGCAGTTGCTGTTGACGCTGGCTGCTTTCGGACTCCAGTCGCTGCCATTCGGCCTGTTGCGGCAAGCCGTAGCCACCGCTGTCGAGCAGCTCGGCCGGCCGGCTGAGAAAGCCGCTGCCGGCGAGAATGGCCTGCAGGGTTTTGTTGGCGTTGGCCACGCGGTGGTCGTTGAGGGCGCGGGCGCCCAGGTAACGCTGCTTGACCTCTTCCTGCGCGAGCAACAGCTGGCGGCGCAAGCTGGCCTGTTCCAGCAGCAGCAAGGCGGCACTGGTGCGCAGGTCTGCCTGATCGAACCAGGCACGGCGCTGTACGGCCGTCTGTGCCAGCCAATCCTCGACGTTGTCCTGGGGAATGGCCAGGTGGCGCTTGAGCACGTCGAACATGGCCTGGTAACGGTCGCGGTAGGAGTCGAACCGGTAGCCCAGGCGCAATGCTTCGCGGGGATCGTCCAACACGCTGAGGTCGGCCAGGCCGCGCCCGGCGAGGACTTCCAGCAGGCCGTTGGGCAGAATGCTGTCCATGCCTTGCAGCCTGGCATTGTGGGTGCCGGCACGCAGCAGCTTGAGGTTTTCCACCGCGCAGTTGTTGGACAGGAAAAAATAACTGCCGTCGTAGCTCCAGTGCATTTCCGCCGCGTGGCGCACCAGGCCCTCGATCTCAGCGCGGTCGAGTTTGAGCGGTACTGACGCCAGGCTGCGCAGTTCGGTCTTGGTGTACTCGTCGATCACCTGTGCCAGTGGCAGCACGAACAGGCGCGAGGGGTAGGCGCCGGTCAGCCCGCCCCAGGTCGACAGCTGTACATCGTTGACGAACGCCCGGTAGGACAGCACCAGGTGCTGGTCCAGGTCCAGCCGGCAGTCCGGCCCACGCGGGCGGCCGGGCGCGCAGATCACCAGGCGCAGCATGCTGTGGCCCCAGCGGCTGGCCAGGTTCTGATTGGCTTCGGCCAGCAGGTAGTCCACGGAGTAGACGCGCTCGGGGTCGATCTTGCCGAGCGGCGTCCTGGCAAAGTCGTTGCCGGCGTTCAGATAAGGCAGCTCACTGGGGCACTGGCGCTCGGTGGCCGGCGCCCAGTCGAAGTGATCCTTGAAATAGGCGAACAGCGCCGGTCGGCGGCACGCATAGGCGGGGTCGAGGAGGAAATACTCCATATTGACCGCGACGAACTCCTTGGGGCTGCTGACTTCATAGATGTCCGGGCTGCGCACGTCCTGGCGGTTGTCCTGCTCACGCTCATGACGGCGCCCGACGTATTGCGGCCAACCGGCCAGGTCGAGCAGGCGCGGATCGTCGCTCAGGGTGAAACGGCGTTCGGTCTGCCCACGACACCGATCGCCAATGCCCACTTCGCCCACGCTCGATGCCTGGCGGGCGCATTGCCTGATCAGGCTGCGCTGTGCGCCAGGCCACAGCCGAGCGCGGTCATAGACGTGGGTCAACTCATGCACCACGGTGGCCAACAGCTCGCGGCGCACAGTGCCGTGCGGGCGTTGGGTGTGAGTGGTGGCGGCGGTGCCGTCGGTGAGGCTCCGCAGCAAGTGGCGGTTGAGGTACAGATTGGCGACCGGCGAGGCCTGGCCATAGGCATTGGCGGGCATGTCGCTGCTCCAGCTGACTTCGATGCGCCGGTCCAGGCGCTCGATGAACTGGGGGGGCAAAGCCTGCATGGCCTCGTCGAGCAATGCCTGGCTGGCCTGCTGCTGCGCAGGCGACAGGCCGTCGCCCTGCAGATGCAGGGTCAGGCTGGCGAATACGGGCTGGGCGGGCAGCAGCAAGGCTGCGCTGAGCAGCCAGGCCTTGAACTTCACAGGGCGAGAATGGCTTCGGCGAGTTCCTGATCGGTGGCATCGCGCGCTTGTGGAAGGCGTGTGCGCAGAGCAGTGAATGCCGCTTCGAGCTGAGCGCCGCGGATCTCTCCGGCGCTGCCGACATAACTGGCGGCATCGTCACGGGCTTCGCGCACGACTTTCGCATCACGGATCGAGGTGGTGGTGTCGGACGTGAAATCGATCGAGCGGCCGGAAGCCCTGACGATGATGTTACTGGTGGCCACAAGGGTCTGCGCCTGGGCTACGTCGGCGAGCAGCAACAGGCCGAGGGTAGCGGCGATCAACGGGGTACGCATGGAGCTTCTCCAGAAAACGGGGTGACTATTGGACGAGAATTGCCTGTGCCAGTTCAAGGTCGCTGGCATCGAGTTGCGGCGCACGCGTGCGCACCCGATTCAGCGCTGCCTGCAAGCGCGCGCCGCGGATCTGGCCATCGCTGGCGACGAAAGCGGCGGCGTCATCGTGGGCGGCAAGGATCAGCTTGTCATCGAACGGAGCCGTGGTCACTTGGCTGGTGGCGTAACCACTGATGACGACAGATTGGGTGGTGAGGTCAAATGCCATGACCGAGCCAGTCCAGAAGCAGGCCAGGGCGAGGGAAAACAAATAGCGCATGAGTCTGATGGGGCCGAGCGAATGATGGCGCTAGGCTAACGGATGGCTGTAAGCAGGGCCAGCGCGGACAGCCGGGTCAGCGGCTGTCTACGTAAAATTTCATGTCAGCCAGCGCCGCTGCTGCCTCTTCAGATGGCCAGAATGGCCTGCGCCAATTGCTGATCGTCAGCGGTCAGGGCTGGCAACTGCTGGCGGATGTGGGACAGCGCGCTCTCCAGCTTCACTCCTCGAATGTCGCCCTGGCTGGCAACGAAGCTGGCGGCGTCGTCGCGGGCTTCGCGCACGATCTTGTCATCGCGAAACGAAGAGGTCACATCGGAGGTGGCGTTGGTACTGGCGTTGATGCCACGTACCAGGGTGTCGGTGGTGGCGACAAAGCTGGTCGCGTTAGCTGTACCAGCCAGGCTCAGGGCGGCCGCAGCCAGCAGAAGAGAAATACGAGGCATGATGAGTCTCCAGGAAATAGGCGCAGCGTGATTGGGCTGCATCATAGCGCGTGCGGGGGGCACTGACATCGCATGAGACTGTACCCGCATATCATTAGTTTCAGAAAACTGTACTGGTCGGTAGAGCCGACTGCTAACTGATTGATTCTCAAACAAAAAAACCCGCCAGCAGAGTGTCTGCGGCGGGCTTTTCGAATTCTGATGCTGGTGGTGAGGCGCTAAGCCCTGATGACCAGCAGGCGTTGTATCAACGCCAGAACGGCTTGCTCAGCTCTTCGCAACGCTGGGCTTCGCTGATACCGGCGTCAGCCAGCAGGCGAGCGTCCAGACGAGCCAGTTGGTGACGGCTGGCAATGCGGCGCTGCCACAACATCAGGTTGGCCAGCAGGCGCAGAGGAGCGGAAGTCGAAGAGGTTGCAGCAGTGTTCTGGTAAACGAGGTCGGAACTGAGGGTGCGTTCCATGGTGAACATCCTTCCGCTTGTGGCGGGATCAGGTAGTGGTTATCTGGTGCCCATGATCCTCCTTTGCCGGCCAGTACAGTAGGCACAGTTCCACTGTATTGTGCGCGTTCAGTTCAGCGTTAATCGCGACTGTTTTGCCCATTAATGAGGCAACTGTACTGGTTGGCACTTAATTGGTGCATTTGTGCGGCGTGGCTATAAGCTTATGTCTGATCTTGGCGGTTTTTTACCAGTACAGTAGTACAGTTTTAATATTCTGACGTGCTGGGTTATCGGCGCTTCGTACTGACAAATCAAAAATTCGTCTGCTGTGTGCTTTCAGCACGCGAGCATTCGCCCGGTCTCTTCCAGAGTGATGTGCCATTGCAAGGCATCACGCAGCACGTGAGGCGTGTGCCCGCCCTGCTCGCAGGCCCGATCGAAGTAGTCGTTCAAGGCGTCGCGGTAAGCCGGGTGAACGCAATGGTCGATGACAGCGCGGGCCCGCTCGCGCGGTGCCAGGCCGCGCAGATCGGCAAGGCCTTGCTCGGTCACCAGAATGTCCACGTCGTGCTCGGTATGGTCGACGTGGCTGACCATGGGCACCACGCTGGAAATGGCGCCGCCCTTGGCGATCGACTTGGTGACGAAGATCGCCAGGTGCGCATTGCGGGCGAAGTCGCCAGAGCCGCCGATGCCGTTCATCATCTGCGTGCCGCCGACGTGGGTGGAGTTGACGTTGCCGTACAGATCGAATTCCAGGGCGGTATTAATGCCGATGATGCCCAGTCGGCGAATGATTTCCGGATGGTTGGAAATCTCCTGCGGGCGCAGCACCAGGCGTGACTTATAGCGCTCGAACTGGCTGAAGACCTGTTCATGCTTGCGCGCCGAGAGGGTGATCGAGCTGGCGGAGGCGAAGGCCAGCTTGCCGGCGTCGAAGAGGTCGAACGTCGAGTCCTGCAGCACTTCGGAATACATCGTCAGGTTTTCGAACGGTGAGTCCAGCAGGCCATGCATGACCGCGTTGGCGATGCTGCCGATGCCAGCCTGCAAGGGCAGCAGGCTGTTGCCAAGACGTTGAGCCTGGACCTCGTGCTTGAAGAATTCGACCAGGTGGCTGGCAATGGCCTGGGTATCGGTGTCGGGTGGCAGGACCGTAGAGGGCGAGTCGGGCTGGTTGCTGAACACGATGGCGACGATCTTGGCCGGATCGATCTGCACGGCCGGATTGCCGATCCGCGTGTCGGCCTGCAGCACCGGAATGGGCAGCCGCGTGGGCCGGTAGCTGGGGATATAGACGTCATGCAGGCCTTCCAGCGCCAGCGGCTGCGCCAGGTTGATCTCGACGATCACCCGTTCGGCAAGGATCGCAAAGCTGGCCGAATTGCCCACCGACGTGCTCAGCACCAGATGGCCCTGCTCGGTAATCGCCGTGCATTCGATCACCGCCAGGTCCACCGCCTTGATCTGCCGATTGCGCAGCTGCTCCACCGTGTCCGAGAGGTGCTGGTCGATATACATCACCGAACCCTCGTTGATCGCTTTGCGCAGGGTGCTGTCGACCTGAAACGGCATGCGCCGGGCCAGCACGCCGGCTTCGGTCAACTGTTTATCCAGATCGTTGCCCAGGCTGGCGCCGGTCATCAGGCTGATTTTCAACGGGTGCGCCCTGGCGCGTTCGGCCAGCGCCAGGGGCACGGCCTTGGCCTCGCCGGCGCGGGTGAAGCCGCTCATGCCGACGGTCATGCCGTCTTCAATGAACGCGGCAGCGTCGGGCGCGCTCATCACTCGGGCGTGCAGGCTGGGGAGGCGAATACGGTCAAGGTGCATGGGTCTCTCGCGACAGTCGATGCTGGCCGCGTAGTGTATGAAACGCACTGCCTGGGTGTCCTACGACCAAGGTCGAATCGAGGGCTCTAGAACGGGCCTTTCGCTGTAAAACACTGTTACGCGTAATGCAAAAGACCCGGCCTGTTGCAGCGCCGGGTCTCGTTTCTTGCACGCCGTGGGGCGTTTATTCGACGGCCTTGACCATGTCTTCGATGACCTTCTTGGCGTCGCCAAAGACCATCATGGTTTTGTCCAGGTAGAACAGTTCGTTGTCCAGCCCGGCATAACCACTGGCCATCGAGCGTTTGTTGACGATGATGGTCTTGGCCTTGAAGGCCTCCAGGATAGGCATTCCGGCGATTGGAGACTTCGGATCGTTCTTGGCCGCCGGGTTGACCACGTCGTTGGCGCCCAGCACCAGAACCACGTCGGCCTGGCCGAACTCGGAGTTGATATCGTCCATTTCGAAGACCTGGTCGTAGGGCACTTCGGCCTCGGCCAGCAATACGTTCATGTGCCCTGGCATGCGTCCGGCCACGGGGTGGATCGCATACTTCACGGTCACGCCACGGTGAGTCAGCTTTTCCGTCAATTCCTTGAGCGCGTGTTGTGCGCGGGCCACGGCCAGGCCATAGCCAGGCACGATAATGACGGTGTCGGCATTGGTCAGCAGGAACGTGGCGTCGTCCGACGAGCCCGATTTGACCGGCCTCGCCTCCTTGGCGCCAGCGGGACCCGATACGTCGGCTGCGCCACCGAACCCACCCAGGATCACATTGAAGAAGGAGCGGTTCATCGCCTTGCACATGATGTACGACAGAATCGCACCGCTGGAGCCTACCAGCGAGCCGGCGATGATCAGCATCGAGTTGTTCAGCGAGAAGCCGATACCGGCCGCGGCCCAGCCCGAGTAGCTGTTGAGCATGGACACCACCACCGGCATGTCGGCGCCGCCAATCGGGATGATGATCAGCACGCCCAGCACGAAGGCCAGGATCAGCATCAGGCCAAAGGCGGTGTAGCTGCCGGTGAACATGAAGATCAAGCCGAGTGCCAGCATGCTCAGGCCCAACACCAGGTTCAGCTTGTGCTGCCCGGTGAACTGCACGGGGGCGCCCTGAAACAGGCGGAATTTGTATTTGCCGGACAGTTTGCCGAATGCGATGACCGAGCCGGAGAAGGTGATGGCGCCGATCGCCGCGCCGAGGAACAGCTCCAGGCGGTTACCGGTAGGGATCGGGTCACCCAGTGCGGCCACGATACCGAGCGACTGAGGCTCGACCACCGCCGCAATGGCAATGAACACGGCGGCCAGGCCGATCATGCTGTGCATGAACGCAACCAGCTCGGGCATCTTGGTCATTTCCACGCGCTTGGCCATGATCGACCCGGCGGTCCCGCCGACCAGCAGGCCGACGATCACGTAGCCAATGCCCGCCGTCGCCAATTCGGCGCCCAGCTTGTAGATCAGGCCGACCGTGGTCAGTACCGCCAGCCCCATGCCGACCATGCCGAACAGGTTGCCGCGGCGCGACGTGGTGGGGTGCGACAAGCCCTTGAGTGCCTGGATAAAGCAGATGGAAGCCACCAGGTACAAGACAGTGACGAGGTTCATGCTCATTTATTTCTTCACCTCAACCGCTGCCTTTGGCGCTTTCTTCTTGAACATTTCCAGCATCCGCCGGGTGACCAGGAAACCGCCGAACACGTTCACGGCGGCCAGTGCCACCGCCAGGGTGCCCATGGTCTTGCCCAGTGGCGTGACGGTCAGGGCGGCGGCCAGCATGGCACCGACGATGACAATGGCGGAGATGGCGTTGGTGACGGCCATCAATGGGGTGTGCAGCGCCGGAGTGACGTTCCAGACCACGTGGTAGCCGACGTAGATCGCCAGTACGAAGATGATCAGGTTGTAAATGCCGGGGGAGATAAAATCTTCCATCTCTGAAACCTCTGTCAGGCGTTCTTGCGGATGAGCTGGCCGTCGCGGCACATCAGGCACGCGGCGACGATGTCGTCTTCAAGGTTGATGTCGAACTGTGCTTCTTTGTTGAAGAGCAGCTTCAGGAAGTCCAGCAGGTTGCGCGCATACAGCGCCGAGGCGTCCGCTGCGACCTGGCCCGCCAGATTGGTCGGGCCGACGAGGGTGACGCCGTGCTCGACGACGACCTTGTCGGCCACCGTCAGCGGGCAGTTGCCGCCCTGCGCTGCCGCAAGGTCGATCACCACCGAGCCTGGCTTCATTTGCGCGACGGTGTCGGCGCTCAGCAAGGTAGGCGCCTTGCGGCCGGGGATCAGCGCCGTTGTGATGACGATGTCAGCCTGCTTCGCGCGCTCGTGGACCGCCTGTGCCTGGCGCTGCATCCAGCTGGCAGGCATGGGGCGGGCATAACCGCCAACACCTTCGGCGCATTCGCGTTCTTCGTCGGTCTCATAAGGCACATCGATGAATTTCGCACCCAGCGACTCGATCTGCTCTTTCACCGCAGGGCGTACGTCCGACGCTTCGATGACCGCGCCCAGGCGCTTGGCGGTAGCGATGGCCTGCAGCCCCGCTACGCCGGCACCCAGAATCAGTACGCGGGCTGCTTTGACGGTGCCGGCCGCGGTCATCAGCATCGGCATGAAACGCGGGTAGTGGTGCGCAGCCAGCAACACCGCCTTGTAGCCGGCAATGTTGGCCTGTGACGACAGCACGTCCAGGCTCTGGGCCCGAGAGGTACGGGGCGCGGCTTCCAGCGAGAACGCGGTGATGCCGTGCTCGGCCATGCGCGCCAGTGTCACATTGTTGAACGGGTTCAGCATGCCGATCAGCACGGCGCCGGGCCGGATCTGTGCCAGCTCGGCGTCGCTGCAGGCATTGACCTTGAGAATCAGCTCGGCACCGTAGGCCTCGGCGGCGCTGCCGATCGTGGCACCTGCCGCCTGATACAGGCTGTCCGGCACACTGGCGGCGACCCCGGCACCGCTCTGAACGGTAACTTGATGGCCCTGCCCGATCAGCTTTTTGATCGTTTCCGGGGTCGCGGCAACGCGCGTTTCACCTGGATGGGTCTCTAAAGGAACACCGATGTGCACTTCGTGATTCTCCTGCAAGTAACCTGTCACAAGGACGAATGATCGCTATTGCCGACCGCCGATTGCGCGGAAGTGGCACTCAGGAGTGGAAGCTACAATGCTTTTCTTGGGTTATGAAGCGGAAAATTATCATGACTACAAGTTATAGGCCCATGAGCCATTTTTATACTGCCCGAAGGCATTGTAATCAAAGGCCTTAAGCCTTTATCCGCATGGGCTGCAGGGGGATTTCAGGGGTTAAAATTTTTTTTCTGACAGGGCATTGAAACTCTTTCTGGCACGACTACTGGGCACCGTGGGTAAAAACGGTCTTGTCCAATGAAATCGGGCGTTTTAACTGGTTAGGCCATACTTTCTTGTAGTTGCGGCAATTTGTCACTACTTATGAATGGGCCAATGAATTCATGTTCAGAGGGTTGCTCGCGCATAGTCCTTGGCCTGCTCGAGCAACCAGTCTCGAAAGGCTGCAAGGGCGGGTGACTCCGTTTTGCGCTGGGGCACCATCAGGTAGTAGGCACGGGCAGGGTCGGCGACGCCTTGTTGGCCAGCCAGCACCAGGCTGCCCTCCTCCAGTTCGCGCTGAATCAGAAAGGGAGGGATCAAGGCAACGCCCAGCTGATGCCGAGCCGCCTGAGCGAGCATGGAGAACAACTCCAGGCGTGGCCCGTTCATGTCACGGGCCACGCTCAGCCCCTGGGATTGAAACCATTGGCGCCAGGCGTACGGCCGAGTGGTCTGCTGCAGCAGCGGCATGGTGGCGAGTGCTGCCGCGCTGGCGGCGGCGCCGTCGAGCAGGTCCGGGCTGCACACCGGCCAGAGGCTTTCCTGCATCAGGAAATGAGCCTGGGTGCCGGACCACTCAGCGTCGCCAAAGTAAATGGCCGCGTCAAAATCGGTATCAGCGAACAGGAACGGTCGGGTGCGGTTGGTCAGGTTTACCGTGACCTGTGGCTGGCGTCGCTGAAAGTCGCGTAGCCGCGGCAACAACCACTGCGTACCGAAGGTCGGCACAACAGCCAGTTCGAGGCTGTTGCTGCCCGGCTGTTCCATGACAGCCAACGTGTCGCGCTCGAACGCATCCAGTTGAGTGGCCACGCGCCGACTGTACGATAAGCCCGCCTCGGTCAATTTCACCCCGCGCCGCGACCGCTGAAAAAGCGCGACGTTGAGGAAGGCTTCCAACGAAGCGATTTGCCTGCACACGGCGCTTTGGGTCAGGGCGAGTTCGTGGGCAGCCTTGGTAAAGCTCTCGTGGCGCGCCGCCGCTTCGAAGCAGAGCATGGCCGCGGTACTGGGAATGCGACGCTTCATATACGTTTACCTCACAACAAGTGCGGCTTATCCGGTGTTATGTTAGCTGCGGAGTGCAAAAAACGCACAACCCTGTGAGTTATTAACGTTTGCTCGCTTGTCAGGACGCGCCTAGGCTGATGACGTCTCCACGATGAACAAGAGGACTCGACATGGGCACCAAGGCACGCTTCAACTGGGAAGATCCGCTATTGCTCGATCAGCAGCTCACTGACGAAGAGCGCATGGTGCTTCGGAGTGCCGAGCAGTTCGCCCAGCAGAAACTGGCGCCCCGAGTGCTCGAAGCCTTCCGCAATGAAAAGACCGACGTGGCCATTTTCCGGGAAATGGGCGAAGTCGGCCTGCTGGGCGCGACCATTCCCGAGCAATACGGCGGCAGCGGCCTGAACTATGTGAGTTATGGGTTGATTGCCCGCGAGGTCGAGCGCGTGGATTCGGGTTACCGGTCCATGATGAGCGTGCAGTCTTCGTTGGTGATGGTGCCTATCCATGAATTCGGTTCCGAGGCACAGAAGCAGAAGTACTTGCCCAAGCTGGCCAGTGGCGAATGGATCGGCTGTTTTGGGTTGACCGAACCGGACCATGGCTCCGACCCCGGCGCCATGATTACTCGTGCACGCAAGGTGGACGGCGGGTATCGCCTGACGGGCAGCAAGATGTGGATCACCAACAGCCCGATCGCCGACGTGTTTGTGGTGTGGGGCAAGGACGATGCCGGGGACATTCGCGGCTTCGTTCTGGAGAAAGGCTGGGCCGGACTGAGCGCACCGGCCATTCATGGCAAGGTTGGACTGCGCGCCTCGATCACTGGCGAAATCGTCATGGACAACGTGTTCGTGCCGGACGACAACATTTTTCCCGAGGTGCGTGGGTTGAAGGGACCCTTCACCTGTTTGAACTCCGCTCGCTATGGCATCGCCTGGGGCGCACTGGGCGCTGCAGAATTCTGTTGGCATACCGCGCGTCAGTACACGCTCGATCGCCAGCAGTTCGGCCGTCCACTGGCAGCGAATCAGCTCATTCAGAAAAAGCTCGCGGACATGCAGACCGAAATCACCCTGGCCCTGCAGGGCTGCCTGCGTCTGGGGCGGATGAAAGATGAAGGCACCGCTGCCGTTGAAATCACCTCCATCATGAAGCGCAACTCCTGCGGCAAATCCCTCGACATTGCTCGTATGGCCCGGGACATGCTGGGCGGTAACGGCATTTCGGATGAGTTCGGGGTGGCGCGGCATCTGGTCAACCTGGAGGTGGTCAACACCTATGAAGGTACCCATGACGTGCATGCGCTGATCCTCGGGCGGGCGCAAACCGGTATTCAGGCCTTCTATTAAGGAGAAGCCTATGGGTGCGCTTTCACATTTGCGGGTGCTCGATCTCTCTCGGGTGCTGGCGGGGCCGTGGTCTGGGCAAATCCTGGCGGACCTGGGCGCCGACGTGATCAAGGTCGAGCGGCCGGGCCAGGGCGACGATACTCGGGCCTGGGGTCCTCCCTTTCTGCGTGACAGTGAAGGCCGCAGCACCGGTGAGGCTGCTTATTACCTGGCAGCCAATCGCAACAAGCGCTCGGTGACCATTGATTTCACCCGGCCCGAGGGGCAGCGCCTGATTCGCGAGCTGGTGCAGCACTCGGACGTGTTGATCGAGAATTTCAAAGTGGGTGGGCTGGCGGCATACGGGCTCGACTATGCCAGCTTGCGTGAGCTGAACCCTGGCCTGATCTATTGCTCGATCACCGGTTTCGGTCAGCACGGTCCTTATGCCAAGCGGGCCGGTTACGATTTCATCGTCCAGGGTTTGGGCGGGCTGATGAGTTTGACCGGCCGTGGCGCCGAGGATGAAGGCGCTGGCCCGATAAAGGTGGGTGTGGCGGTAACGGATATCCTGACCGGGCTGTACGCCACGGTCGCCATATTGGCAGCCGTTGAGCATCGTGCTCAGGAAGGCGTGGGCCAGCACATCGACATGGCATTGCTCGACGTTCAGGTCGCCTGCCTGGCCAACCAGGCGATGAATTACCTCACCAGTGGTGTACCGCCCCAACGCCTGGGTAACGCTCACCCCAATATCGTGCCTTACCAGGATTTCCCCACGGCAGACGGCGACTTCATCCTGACGGTAGGAAACGATGGCCAGTTTCGTCGCTTCGCTGCTGCAGCCGGCCAGCCGCAATGGGCCGACGATCCCCGGTTCGCGACTAACCAACTGCGTGTGATGCACCGCGCCGAACTGATCCCGCTGATCAGGCAGGCAACCGTGTTCAGAACCACAGCCCAATGGATCGCCGACCTCGAAGCAGTGGGCGTGCCATGCGGCCCCATCAACGACCTGGCGCAGGTGTTCCAGGACCCTCAGGTGGTCGCCCGCGGCCTTGCCGTCTCCATGGCACACCCGTTGGCGGGGCAGGTGCCGCTGGTAGCCAGCCCTATCCGTCTTTCCGAAACGCCGGTGCAGTACACCTGCCCTCCTCCATTATTGGGCGAACACACGGATCAGATACTGCGGGACGTTCTGCAGCTGTCGGCGCAAGAGATTGCGCAGCTGCGCGACAGCGCAGTGGTTTAGGGGCTCTTTCTATAGAAGGACGATGTGCTGAAAAGCATATGACAGTTTTTTGAAAAAAGGGGTTGACGCCCCTGTGGATCTGTCTATAATTCGCCCCACTTCCGGCGCAGACGAAACGGAAAACTCCTTGAGATTCAATGAGTTAACCGAAGTAAGCAGCGAGGAAATGGTTTCGATCGGCTAGATCGGAAGCGGTGAAAAAGGTGGTTGACAGCGGTTTGAAACGCTGTAGAATTCGCCTCCCGCTAACGAGAGATCGAAGCGGTCAAGTGGTTGAAGTTGTTAGAGAT
>Ga0157371_10000952_pt1 | contig 32200 bp, 27 predicted proteins | sample C45metaG_FD_113462 | JGI IMG/M metagenome (GOLD analysis project Ga0157371, IMG submission 113462) | Corn rhizosphere microbial communities from Kellogg Biological Station, Michigan, USA - C4-5 metaG | ecosystem: Host-associated > Plants > Roots > Rhizosphere > Soil | place: USA: Michigan... | reverse complement strand
TTTTTTAAAATGTTTTTCTACTAAATACCGCTCGTGTTCACTTTGCAAATCAATTCCCCATTTATCTACCGGATATTGAAATTTCTTTTTCTTATTGGCACTTGAATTTTTTAATATCTCAATCGCTTCTGTATAAGTCAGCCTTTCAAACTCATTATTGAGAACAAATTCGAGTTTTTCAATCAGCCCCATTTCGCCTCTTTCATTTTGAGGTTTTTGTTTTTCCTCATCAAGAAGACGTGCAGCAAGAAAATCTAAATCTTCCCGGTTATTTTCGAGGGCATATTTAATAATGTATTTGATAAATTCTTCCGCAAGATTCATGTTATCTTCCAAATCTGAAAAAGCCATTTCCGGCTCAATCATCCAAAACTCTGCAAGATGCCGGGCTGTATTAGAATTTTCTGCTCGAAACGTGGGGCCAAAAGTATACACATCACCAAGGGCGGTTGCAGCCAGTTCTGCTTCCAATTGTCCGCTGACGGTAAGGTTGGAAGCTTTCCCAAAAAAATCTTCTTTATAATTGATTGTTCCGTCTGGGTTTTTTACCGGATTTTCAAGATCAAAAGAAGTAACATGAAAAGTCTCGCCAGCACCTTCTGCATCAGAAGCAGTGATAATTGGCGATTGCAAGTACACAAATCCTTTCTTATTGAAAAATTCATGAATCGCAAAAGCGAGAGAATGTCTGATTCTGAAAATTGCGCCGAATGTATTTGTTCTGAAACGCAAATGAGCAATTTCTCTTAAAAACTCAAGACTGTGTTTTTTGGGTTGAAGTGGAAATTTTTCCGCATCGCTATCACCAAGTACTTCCACTAATTGTGCTTTTAATTCCACTTTTTGACCTTTGCCTAAAGAAGGAACTAAAGTTCCGGTAACTTTTAACGCGGCTCCTGTTGTAATTCTTTTTAAAAGTGAATCGTCAAATTTTCCTAATTCGAGTACGATTTGGAGATTTGAATTAGTGCTTCCATCGTTCAATGCAATGAACTGATTGTTCCTGAATGTACGAACCCAGCCCATTACAGTTAATTCATGACTCATTAAATCACCTTCCAAAACATCTTTTATGCGCACTCTTTTGTTAAACATCTGCTTTATTTATAAACGCAAATATAAAGTAATGGGATAAAATTTTTGGTCTAATCCTTGTTTTGTAGTGATTGTCAGGCATCAGAGACATAAAGCCTAATATCGAAGTACATTACAGACGTTAATAAAAAAGAAAAAAGTTTATTGTTTTATTATTTTAATGTAATATTGCACCAGATTAAAAGCTGATTAGTTTTCCTTTTGCTACGATTACATCAGTGTTAACAGAATCCATTCCATAATAAATATCAAAAATTAGATTTACAATTACTACTTGTGTTTTTGACTATTAATCTATACGTCTCTTTATGTATGACATTTTACAGTTGAACGACATGCTCGTTCCGGAATTGCTTGATATAGCAGAGCAACAACAAATAACTGACACACAAAATTTACAAAAGCAGGAATTAATTTATAAAATTCTTGATAAACAAGCATCAATGACACCAAACGATAAGAAAGAAACTACTACTGAAAGACCGAAGCGCAAACGCATTGCGAAACCTACTGCCAAAAAGCCTGCAACGGAAGAAGTAGTGGTGGCTGAAGAAAAAGAAATAAAACCCAAAAAGGCTGAGGAGAAGAAAAAGCCAATTAAAAAAGCTAAAGAAGAAGTTGTAGAAAAACCGGAATTCAATTTCGACGAATTTGAAGATGATGAAGATGATCATGTAGAACATTTAGCTGATCCAAAAACAATTGCACCGGCACTGATTGAATTACTAAAAAGTGAAGACGAAGAGGAGGAAGAACAGATGCCTCCGATGCCTTTAAGCAATGGCCATCAGCATCACTCTAAAAATTTTCAAAAGAAGGAACCTACATTTAATATTGAATTTGACGGCATTATCCTGGCCGAAGGCGTGTTGGAAATGATGCCTGACGGTTATGGCTTTTTGAGAAGCAGTGATTATAATTATCTTTCTTCGCCTGACGACGTTTATGTTTCTCCTTCTCAGATAAAATTGTTTGGGTTAAAAACAGGTGATACCGTTTATGGTTCTGTTCGTCCACCAAAAGAAGGGGAAAAATATTTTGCTTTATTAAAAGTTGAAACGATCAATGGAAAAGGCCCTGATGAAGTTCGCGACCGGGTACCTTTTGATTATTTAACTCCACTATTTCCTTATCAGAAGCTGAATTTATTTACAAATCCGAATAATTTATCTACCAGGATCATTGACCTTTTTACACCGATTGGAAAGGGACAGCGCGGATTGATCGTTGCCCAGCCAAAAACCGGTAAAACAATGCTACTGAAAGAAATTGCTAATGCAATTGCAGCAAATCATCCTGAATGTTATCTGATGATTGTTTTGGTAGATGAAAGGCCGGAAGAAGTTACCGATATGGAACGCAGTGTAAAAGCTGAAGTGATTGCCTCTACTTTCGATGAGCCAGCCGAAAAACACGTGAAAGTGAGTACCATGGCTTTGCAGAAGGCAAAACGTTTGGTAGAATGTGGCCACGACGTAGTGATTTTATTAGACAGTATTACACGTTTGGCACGGGCCCATAACACCGTTTCTCCGGCAAGTGGAAAAGTGTTATCAGGCGGTGTGGAAGCCAATGCGATGCAGAAACCAAAACAGTTTTTTGGAGCCGCACGTAAAATTGAAAATGGTGGGTCACTGACAATTATTGCAACCGCTCTTGTTGACACAGGAAGCAAAATGGATGAAGTGATTTTCGAAGAATTTAAGGGAACCGGTAATATGGAACTCCAGCTTGATAGAAGATTGTCTAACCGCAGAATTTTCCCTGCTATTGATATTATTTCCTCTTCAACCCGCCGCGACGATTTGTTACTTGATAAAGATGTCCTTCAGAGAATGTGGGTTTTGAGAAATCACATGGCCGATATGAACCCTGAAGAAGCGATCAATACCCTGATGAAAAATATGAAAGGAACTAAAGATAATGCGGAATTTCTTACCTCGATGAATGGGTAAATCAGTAGGATCAGTAAAATGGTTTACTCTACAGAATATATTGACAGCCGGTTGTTTTTCAAAATATACATCCTGTGATTTCTTAATTGAATCGAGGAATTATTTTGTAACTCAACCGGTAATTTTTTTGTTGTATAATCGGGCACTGGCGGAGTATAATTATAAAGGTTTTGAGAGTCGAAACCATAAATATTTTTTCCAATCACTGCTATGTTTCTCCAATTTAAAAAAGTGAGTTTGCTTTTAAAACTTCCGTAATAATCAAAAATATAAATTCCTTTTTGCGGATCGTTTAGATAGACAAATCCGTCCCGGTCAATGATTTGTTTTGGATCAGGAACAGAATCAAACAACAAACGAAAATCTACGCTTTCTGAAAGAACATTTCCATTGTCATCTATTTTTTTCAACTTATTATCCTGCTCATCAAAGAGCCAGATATTATTATCGTAAGAAGTAGTAACAGCCTCCACTTTGAAAATATTTTGCTTCCGCAAATTAATGGAAGTAACCACATTCAGATATTTATCCAACAAAACGATGGTAGAAAAATTTTGATAAAATAAAATCGTTTTCCACGGATTTCCCGCATTTACATAAGTTAGTTTTCCGTACTGAGTTACCTGGTTAAAAACGCCGACAGAATCTACTTTTTCATTGAATTTTTTTAATTGATTGTCGGAAGTGATTAAATACAAATCCCCAATATTATCAACAGAAAAAGAAGAAACAGGATATGGAAATTGTTTTATAAAATGAAAAAGGGAATCTTCCTGGGCAAAGCTTTTTGAAAGGTAAAAGCAGTTCAATAAAAGGAAAAGAAAGGTGATTTTTTTTCTCATGATGGATAATATTTCAGCGAGACTTTTCCATCAGCAAAAACCGCATAGCTGTTGTATTTGATCCAATCCCCCAGATTGATGTAAACGCTTTTGTCGTTTAATGAAAATTCAATTGGCAAGTGGCGATGACCAAAAATAAAATAATCAAAGTGTTCTTTTTTCAAAACCTCTTTTGAAAAAATGATCAGCCATTCCTTGTCTTCGCCCAAAAATTGTTCATGTTTTTTTCCTGCTGCGGCGCGGCTTTTTCGGCTAAAATAATCAGCCATTCCAATTCCCGCAGATGGATGAAGCATTCCAAAAAGTGCTTGCGAGAATTTATTTCTAAAAACTTTTTTCATCATTTTATATCGATGATCGCCAGGACCTAAGCCGTCACCATGACCGATTAAAAATTTCTTGCCGTTGAATTCAAATTCTTTTGGCTCATGAAAAACTTGAATATTTAGTTCTTTTTCAAAATATCCATTCATCCACATGTCATGATTTCCGACAAAAAAATAAATGGCAATTCCATCGTCAGTTAATTCAGCCAGTTTCCCCAAAATTCTTACAAAACCTTTTGGAACCACTTTTTTATATTCGTACCAAAAGTCAAAAAGATCACCGAGAATGAAGATCACTGCCGTATCATTTTTTATTTCAGTTAAAAAATGAATGAGGCGTTTTTCGCGCTGTAGACTCGACTCATAGTCAGGAGCGCCGAGATGAAAATCTGAGAGAAAATATATTTTTTTGCCGGAAGGTATTTGCATGATCTTTACTAAAGTCTGTGGGATCAAAGATGAACTGAAATAATTAATGATGAAATTACTTTCTAAAATTTAAAAAATACAAATTTTTTAGACCTCATTCGTTGTTAATAACGGTTTATCAATCAAAAATACATACACTTCTTTTGGGCCGTGAACGCCAACCACCAATGTTTTTTCAATGTCCGCTGTTCGGCTTGGACCTGCTGCAAAGGTGATGAAAGAAGGAAAATTGTTCCCATATTTATTTTTCAAATCTTTCAAAGCATCACGGGTATCAAAAACCAGTTGGTCCATATATGCGATGCAGATATGAACCGGAGCATAAGCGCTCGTTGTCCTGCCACTTTCTTGTGTGCTGCTCATCACAATTGCGCCGGTTCGGGCTATTAAATAATTGCAGGAAGTAATTGCTGCATCACAATTTGCTAAAGAAGATTTATTTATTTGAGAAAGATCTTTAAACAGTTGAGAAATTTCATTTTCCACACAATAAACATTTTTCCATTTTTTATCAGCAATCAGGTTTTTAATTTGATTTTTTGCATCGGGTTCATTTATGCAAAAAGCGAATTTTCCCAGCAGCTTTGTAAATTCTTCGGCGAATAAAATTTCCAATTCTTCGCAAGGCGGTTGGAAAACAGATTTTGTTCCCTCGCTTTTTGGAAAAGGTAAAGGCACTGGATTACTCAGTGCCTCTCTTATTTTTTTTAAAATTTTTTCTTTTGAAGAAGAAACCTTCATTATGATTGTTTGATATTAGTATCATTAACATCTACATGAATTGGAGAATCAATCACCGCCTCTTTTGGATTATCTACAAAATCGAGTGCTTTTTTATTTTCATAAGGCCTTTTGCCAATTAAAGCTTCCACATCACTTTTGAAAAGCACTTCTCTTTTCAACAATTCCTGAGCAATAATTTCAACTTCTTTTTTCTTTTCTGTTAACAATGCTTTCGTTCTTTCAAAGGCCGTTTCTATTAATGAACGAACTTCCTGGTCGATCAATTTTCCGGTTTCTTCACTGAATGGTTTTGTAAAAGTGTTTTCCTGTGCAGGATCATAAAAACTTACATTTCCTATTTTGTCGTTCATTCCATAAACCGTAACCATTGAATAAGCCATTTTGGTTATCTGCTGTAAGTCATTGCTTGCGCCAGTAGAAATTTTTCCGAAGAAAATTGATTCTGAGGCCCTTCCTCCAAGTGTCATACAAATCTGATCGAGCAGTTGATCTGTGTTATACAAATATTGTTCTTTGGGTGTGTATTGAGCATAACCCAATGCTGCTGTGCCTCTCGGGACAATCGTTACTTTTAATAAAGGATAGGCATGTTCTAAAAACCATCCACAAATTGCATGACCTGCTTCATGATAAGCAATGATCTCTTTTTCCTCAGGAAGGATAATTTTATTTTTCTTTTCAAGACCGCCGATAACCCTGTCTATTGCATCCTGAAAATCAGCCATGTCCACTGCCTCTTTTCCATTACGTGCAGCAATTAAAGCCGCCTCGTTACATACATTGGCAATATCCGCACCGGCAAATCCAGGTGTTTGTTCAGCAAGTTTATGAGTGTCTAAATTTTGAGAAACTTTGATCGGAACAAGATGAACTTTAAAAATCGCTTCACGGCCAACAAGATCCGGACGGTCGATTGTGATTTGTCTGTCGAACCTTCCGGGACGCAATAAAGCGCTGTCCAAGACATCAGGACGGTTGGTAGCAGCAAGAATAATAATTCCTAGGTCTGTTCCAAATCCATCCATTTCTACCAGCAACTGATTCAAGGTATTTTCTCTTTCATCATTGCTCATCATCATGTTTTTTCCGCGCGCACGACCGATTGCATCTATTTCGTCAATGAAAATAATACACGGTGCTTTTTCTCTTGCCTGTTTGAATAAATCTCTGACACGGCTTGCTCCAACACCGACAAACATTTCTACGAAATCACTTCCGCTAAGACTGAAAAAAGGAACCTGTGCTTCGCCTGCTACAGCCTTTGCCAGCAATGTTTTACCGGTTCCGGGAGGGCCAACCAGTAAAGCTCCTTTTGGGATCTTACCACCAAGGTTTGTATATTTTTTGGGGTTTTTCAGAAAATCAACAATTTCCATCACTTCCACTTTTGCTTCATCAAGACCGGCAACATCATTAAAATTAATATTTACTCTTGTGCCTTTCTCAAAAAGGGTAGCTTTTGATTTTCCAATATTAAAAATACCACCAGGGCCACCAGCTCCTGCACCGCCACCAACTTTACGCATCATCATAATAAATACTAATGCAATTAAAAGTATTGGTAAAAGAGTGCTGATGATTTGGCCAAACAATTCACCCTCATCTCCTGGCTTATCTGGCACAGGTTTTACATCAGGATTATCTTTATAAAATTGGGCTAATTGGGTAGCAAAAACTTCGTCCTTAATGATACTAAAATATGCCTGAGGAGCATCTTTTATTTTTTTAACATCATCATAATTTTGGCCAAAAACGGTTTTAAAATATGCCGGGTCGCTTTCCAGTTTTTGCGGATCAACAAAAACCCGAACCAATTTTTTGTTTCCAACTGTTTTTATCTGGTCAATATCCCCCTGGCGAAGCATTGTATAAAAATCGGTGTTATTAATTTCAACACCGGAACCCGTAGATGTTCGAAAAAGATTATACCCAATTATGAGAGCAAAGATGATCCCGTAGACCCAATAAATACTAACCTTTGGTTTTTTTTTAGGATCCTCATCGGGAGTGCCCGGAGTTAAATTTGGATTTAATCTGCGTTGTAATGATTTTTTTTTCTGTTCTTCAGTTGCCATATCTGCTTGCTTCTGCAATATTTTTTATGTTAATTTCTGAGGTAAGAAATCAAACTTTTGTTTTAATGTTTATTGTGAATATTTATTTTTTGGGATTAATGTTCAACTGTTACTGCATCATTCCACATTTCCTCCAGCTTATAAAACTTTCTGGTTTCAGGCAGCATCACGTGAACGACGACATTTACATAATCTATTAAAATCCATTGCTCGCCCTGACGACCTTCATGTTTATAAGGATTTTCACCACATTTTTTCTTCACTTCTTCTTCCACAAAATCCGCTATAGCCTTTAATTGTATGGGATTTGTTGCTTCACAAATAATAAAAAAATCTGTAACCGCTTCGGGAATTTTTTTCAGGTCAAGACTTACAATTCGCTCGGCTTTTTTTTCCTCCATTGCATGGATAATAGTTTTAAATAGTTTACTATTCCTGGTTATCCTTGCTACAGTTGATTTTTTTCTTTTTTCAAGTAACGTTAAATTATTCAAATGTGTTCTTTTTACTCGTGCTAATTTTAGCAATCTGCAAAAATAAATTTATTCTCTTAGATTGCAGCTTTTCAGCTAAATTTTGTATCTATTTTATCAAAAATACTAATTCTTTATTAATCTTATTTTATGTCTTTTGGAGTTGAAAATGTTGTAGTTCTTGACAGCGTGGATAGTACCAACAACTATGCCATGGCATTGATACAAAAAGGCAAAATCAATAATGGCAAAGCGGTGTTTGCATTGGAACAAACAAGTGGAAAAGGAAGACGTGGAAAAGCATGGAAAAGCAATAGTGGTGCTAACATAATGATATCAATAGTTTCAGAAATGCAATGGTTGCCTGTTTCACGGCAATTTGAGTTAAGTGTTGCTGTAGCATTGAGTTGCTACGATCTGTTAACTAAATATATTTTAGCAAAAGTTTTTATAAAATGGCCAAATGATCTTTTTATCAATGACAGTAAGGCAGGAGGAATATTGATCGAAAATGTTCTTCATGGTACTTTATGGCAGTGGTCAGTAATTGGAATTGGATTGAACATTAACCAGGAAGAATTTGAAGAATTTAATTTTAAAGCTACATCATTAAAAAAGGTTTCAGCAAAAACATATGATGTTTTAAAACTTGCAGAAGAACTTCGGCTAAACGTTTTGAAAAGAATAGAAGAATTGAGGAGAGGTAATTTCTTAAATATGTTGGAAGAGTACAATGCACATTTATATGCAAAAAACGAAATCGTCAGACTGAAAAAAGAAAATATTGTTTTTGAAACTGAAATTACCGGCGTTTCTTCATCAGGAAAATTGATGACCAAAGATGCATTGGAGCGGATTTTTAATTTCGATGAAGTAGAATTTAAAGGATTGGTTTAAGTGATTTAAGCAGTTTTTTTATTTATCTTCTGCTCTCCTTGCTTCTGCTTCAAATTTGTTGTTGTAGTATCCGGCCTTCAAACTTTCCCACAAATATTTTAAAATAAAGCTGAAAAAGCCATATTTTTTGAATTGCTCAAGATGACATAGTTCGTGTTTTACCCATTTATGATCTTTCAAAAAATCCTGCTTTGAAACATGATAAAGATGAATGGTTTTTCCAACAGTGATGGCAACATTTTCACAACCTAATTTTTTTGCAGCCAACTTTGCAATCCATGAATTTTCTTTTATCAAAAGTTCCATAAAGAAAAAATTAAGATATCATTTACCTGTTGAATCAAGCGCTTTTAAAATTTCCTCACTGTGAATCTTTGATTTCGGCTTTCTGAAAATTTTAATGATTTTCCCGTTTCCATCAATTAAAAAGGTGGTTCTGAAAAGCCCCATATATTTTCTTCCATAAAGGTTTTTTTCGCCCCAAACGCCGTATTTGCCGATAATTGTTTTCTCAGGGTCTTCTAATAAAGTAAAAGGAAGATCATATTTTTCTTCAAATTTTTTATGTTTCTTTTTATCATCAGGGCTTATACCCAAAACAACCAAACCGGCTTTTTGAAGCTTTGAATAATTATCTCTTAAATTGCATGCTTCTATTGTGCAGGTTGGCGTATCATCTTCAGGATAAAAATAAAGAACCACTTTTTTACCGCGAAAATCTTTGAGTGAAACCGTGTTCCCGTTTTGATCTTTTGAAGTAAAATCCGGTGCTTTTTCGCCTTCGTTTAATGTTGTCATTTTTAAATATTTTCTTATCTGGTAAAATGTAAAGTTTTTATAGTTTGGTTTCCGGCTTCGTCTTCGACAGAAATTTTTAATTCATGTCTTCCTGAGGAGCACTTTTCATCAAAATCATAAATGAAATTTCTCCCTTTATCATTAGAAAAGCGTAACCATTTTCCATCTAACTCTGCACGGAAATTTTTTATCTGATCATTGTTGTCCTTTGGAGTAACAACGATATTTCTGTAATGAGAAAGGTTGGCATTTTCATGAAAATTAATTGAAATTGTCGGCGGTTCATCATCTGCAATCAATTCAAAATTTCCAAAGGTATTGAATTTTGCAGCATACCAATCCATATGTCTGTTTGCTTTTGCTACTTCTGTTTTACCGTTCCAAGTTCTTTTAATTAAAATTTGGTTTTGAAGATTTTCATCAACGGTTTTGTCAGCTTTAATGCTTATTGTAAAGTCATTCTGTGCGGGTATTAATCCTGAAAGAACAGAGTAAGTGGATGAATAACTATTTGATGAAACAGATTTTTTTTCTGAATAAAAAAAAGCAATCGAATCATATAAGGTAGTTGCTGGTAAAAAAACTTCTATCTCCTCATTTTCAAAAACATTTACCAAGCCTGGTTGAAATTCTATTCCATTAAAAGAGGAAGAGGAATTGGCCATATCAGCAGAAGCACTATTTCTTTTTATTTTAAATTCTAAAACGGAACTATTTCCATTGGCATCTTTCACTATAATTTTTACCTGATGCACATTTTGATCTTTTAAATAAATTACTCCGTCACCATTAATATCTTTATAAACCCCCTGAGGATAACCGGGCAGGCGTGAAAGATGCTGAATATAAGGACCACCGGCAGCACGGGTTTTATAATCGACATTGGCATTTACATACCGCGTTTCATTATAAGAAATACTATCAAGCTGAAAAGCAGAAAGCGGAACATTGTCCAGATAAATAACGGCTTCGTAAATTCCATTAGGATTATCAGAGCCAGATTGTTTATCATTTGCTGAAATTCCAAAGCTGATTTTATCAGTGTTTACGGAAATTATGCTTGTTACAGTAGTATATTTTCCATTTACTTTTTTTATTGGAAGATTTTGAGGAGTTTGACTGTAAGTGCTTTTATTTCTATCGTACTGATAAAGACGTACGATTGAAGGAGGAACATTATCCGGAACCGGCAATCCAAACAAAAGCTCATTAAAAACTTTACCGGTTTTTGTATCGCGAATTTCAAAATGGCAGTGTGGGCCCTGTGAACCACCCGTGTTTCCACTGTGAGCAATCAATTGTCCTTTTTTTACCGGAAACAATCCTGCCGGAATTTCCAAAGAAACATTCCATGATTCCTGTTTGTATTGTTGTTGTTTTACATATTGTTCCAATGCGGGAATGAAACTATGTAAATGTCCGTAAACAGTAGTAAATCCATTCGGGTGAGTGATATAAATGGCTTGTCCAAATCCAAATGGCGCTACACTTACACGCGAAATATATCCTTCAGCCGCAGCCTTTACCGGACGGTTAATGACTTGGTTGGTTCTGCAATCGAGCCCCATGTGATAATGATTTGGACGCAATTCGCCAAAGTTTGCAGCGAGACTGATCCTGGCATCAACCGGATAAATAAAATAATCTTTTGGATATTTTTTTGCGGGAAAAAACTGCGCAAAAATTGTTGAACTAAAAAGCAGGAACGTAAAAAACAGGAACGGTTTATGTATTGAATATTTTTTAATAGAAAAGATTCTCATATTGACAAAGCTAAGAACTTAAAATTTTAAACACTATGGCGAAAACAAATAAGGTGGCAGCAATAATTTTAGGAGCAGCTGCCGGCGTGGCTCTTATAAAATTTTTAAGCATGCCACAAGAGGAAAGAAATGAATTTTATGATTTTCTCAAAGATAAGACGCGTCAATTGTTGGATAACGCTGAAGAGACTGTGGAAAAAGTGGAACACTACATGGATGAATTTAAAGAAAAGGGTGAAGATGAATGGATCGATAAAATGTATATTCTAAAAAAGATGTTTAAGCATCTCTACGGTTCTGACAGAAATTATCTTTTGTAAAGAAATTATTGACCATAAAAAAGCAGGCTTCCGAAGCCTGTTTTTTTATGGTCAGTAGATAAGTATATGATATCAATAAGCTGGTTTTTTGTTTGAAATGTTATTATTTTGAACTCCTTTACATTTTTCTTTCTGCAAATTCCTCACTTTCGTTTATTTTTGGCGGCCACACATTATAATTTCATGCCACTTGATAAATCCATTAAAACAGTTTTAATTATAGGTTCAGGTCCGATCGTTATTGGGCAGGCCTGTGAATTTGATTATTCAGGAAGCCAGGCTGCACGCAGTCTGCGCGAAGAAGGAATCAAAGTCATTTTGATCAACAGCAATCCGGCGACGATCATGACAGATCCAATGATGGCGGATAAAGTTTATTTGCTTCCGCTCACTGTTGAAAGCCTTGAACAAATTATGGAAGAAAACCAATCAGGAGATTTGCACATTGATGCCGTTCTGCCGACAATGGGCGGACAAACTGCCTTAAATCTTTGCAAGGAAGCAGATGAAATGGGTGTTTGGGAAAAAAATAATGTCAGGTTGATTGGGGTTGATATTAAAGCGATTGACAAAGCGGAAGACCGTGAAAAATTCCGTGAGTGGATGATTGAAATGAATATTCCTGTTGCGCCTGCAAAAATTGCCAATTCATTTTTGGAAGGAAAAGAGTATGCACAGGAAATTGGATTTCCCCTTGTGCTAAGACCTTCTTACACTTTGGGAGGAACGGGAGGAAGCATTGTTTTTGAGAAAGCGCGTTTGGATGAGGCTCTTAACCGTGCGTTAACAACGTCCCCTGTTCACGAGGTTCTTGTAGAAAAAGGAATGATGGGCTGGAAAGAATTTGAACTGGAATTATTGCGGGACGATAACGACAATGTGGTGATTATTTGTACGGTAGAAAATTTCGATCCAATGGGCGTTCATACGGGAGATTCTATCACCGTTGCGCCAGCAATGACTTTGAGTGACACCGCGTATCAGAAAATGAGAAATACAGCTATCCTGATGATGAGAAATCTGGGAAATTTTGCAGGTTGTTGTAATGTGCAGTTTGCTTTAAATCCGCACACAGAAGATCTTATAGCAATAGAAATAAATCCGCGAGTGAGTCGTTCTTCAGCACTGGCAAGTAAGGCAACCGGTTATCCGATTGCAAAAATTGCTGCCAAACTCGCTGTTGGCTTTACTTTGGATGAATTGAAAAATCAAATTACAAAAACCACCTCCGCTTATTTTGAACCAGCGCTGGATTATGTAATTGTAAAAATTCCGCGTTGGAATTTTGATAAGTTCAAAGGCGCCGATGACACATTAGGTTTTCAAATGAAATCCGTTGGAGAAGTAATGGCGATCGGAAGAAGTTTTGCTGAAGCGGTTCAAAAAGCTTGTCAAAGTTTGGAAAATGACGCGATTGGATTAGGTTATTACGGAAAAAGTTTGATGCATGCTGATGAAATTGTTGAATATTTAAAGATCCCAAAATGGGACAGGATATTCAGGATAAAAGATGCCTTGATGATAGGAGTAAGTGTTAAGAGAATTTGTGAATCTACCGGAATTGACCGTTGGTTTATTTACCAGATACAGAAAATTGTCAATTGTGAAAAAGTCCTGGCAGAAACAAATTTGGAGAAGATTTCTACCGAACTTTTGACAGAAGCAAAACATCTCGGTTTTAGTGATGAGCAAATTGCAAAGATCATGAAAGACGGAAGCACCGATGAAGATATTTATGAAAAAAGAAAGGCATTGGGCATCAGCAGGGTTTATAAAATGGTGGATACGTGCAGCGCCGAGTTTGAAGCGAAGACACCTTATTTTTATAGTACCTTTGAGTGATCGCTTTGTTTTAAATAAAAACGATGGAAGTACTTGAAAATGATTTAGAAAAGATTGAAGAAATAGCTGACTCAGAGTTAAAACTGCAGGTTGCGGTTCTGCTTTTTCAAAAAGATAAAATCAATTCCGGAAAAACGGCTGAAATTGCCGGAATTTCTGTGATGCAATTTTGGAAAGAACTTTCAGGAAGAAATATCGGCTTAATAAGCGGAAGAACTTACATAGATCAGAATGGGAATTTAACTGTATAAAATTAAATGATAATAATTAGTGATACTTCTCCATTAGTTTGCTTACTTCATTTAAACAAAATTGATCTGCTTAAAGATTTGTTTGGTCAGTTAATAATTCCCGGCACGGTTTTCAATCAACCAAGTAATGCAAAAACTATTAACGAAGAATTTTTTCAATCGTATCCTTTTTTTCAAATTACTGCTTTAAACCAGGAAGGAGTTTTACAATTGAGAAATGTTTTAGATGCAGGAGAGCCGGAAGAAATAGTATTCAGTAAAGAATTAAAAGCAGGGCTGTTGCAAAATTGACGAAGATGGGGGTAGAAAATTTGCAATAAAATATGGGGTCAGAATTAAAGGCGTTTTAGGAGGTTTTATTACAGGCAAAAGAAAAGGAATTGATCCAAATTAGACCTCTAATTGAAAAATTACAAACAGAAATAAATTTTAGAATAAACAAAAACCTTCTTGAAAAGATATTTATTGAAGCCAATGAACAATAACATTATTCACAACGAATCTATTCCTTCTCAAAAGAAAAAAATTATCGTATTAGGCAGCGGCCCAAATCGTATCGGTCAGGGAATCGAATTTGATTATTGCTGCGTACATGGATTAATGGCAATCAAAGAATGCGGCATGGAAGCCATCATGATCAATTGTAATCCAGAAACCGTTTCCACCGATTTTGACATTGCTGATAAGCTTTATTTTGAACCAGTTTTTTGGGAACATATTTGGGAAATAATTGAACTGGAAAAACCTTATGGTGTGATCGTCCAATTAGGCGGACAAACTGCATTAAAACTTGCCAAAAGATTACACGAAAAAGGCGTCAGAATTATCGGAACTTCTTACGACAGCATGGATATTGCAGAGGACCGCGGAAGATTTAGCGATATGCTGAAAGAACTTGAAATTCCTTATCCAAAGTATGGAACTGCTCATGACGCTGATGAAGCAATTGAGATTGCGCACCAGGTTGGTTATCCCGTTTTGGTCAGGCCAAGTTATGTTTTAGGTGGCCAAAGAATGAGAATTGTCTTGAACGACGAAGAACTCGAAAATGGGGTACTGAGTTTATTAAAACATTTACCAGGAAATAAAATTCTGATTGACCAGTTTTTAGATCGTTGCCAGGAAGCGGAAATTGATGCAATTTTTGATGGAGAAACTTTTCATGTGATGGGTGTGATGGAACACATTGAGCCGGCTGGAATTCACAGCGGGGACAGCAATGCTGTTTTGCCTCAGTTCAATCTTTCCCCGCTGATCGTCCAAACAATGGAAGAATATGCAGAAAAAATTGCTCGTGCATTAAAAATAAAAGGACTTATTAATATTCAGTTTGCCATTAAAAATGGTGAAGTCTATGTAATTGAAGCAAATCCAAGAGCATCAAGAACGACACCATTTATTGCAAAAGCTTATCAGATTCCCTACTTGAATATTGCTACAAAAATAATGCTCGGTGCCGCGAAACTAAAGGACTTCAAATTTGAGAAAAAATTAAACGGCTTCGCGATAAAAGAACCGGTTTTTTCATTCAGCAAATTTCCGGGAGTCAATAAGGAACTTGGCCCTGAAATGAAAAGCACAGGGGAAGCGATCCGGTTTATCAAAGACCTTCGTGATCCTTATTTCCGGCAGTTATACAGGGAAAGAAGTATGCATTTGAGTAAATAAAATTCAGCAATTCTGTTAACTGCAAAATCTTCAGTAATTAATTTTTTTCCAACTCATAGAAGGCAATTAAATATTCCGGATTTATATTTTATATCCAATAAAAAAGCCTGCTTAATACCAGCAGGCTCTTTAAATTTAAACTAAAACAGAGAAATTTTTACCAGTTGCTTAAACGTATTCCGATATTATAGGGAGTGAAGTTTAAATCATTTTGAAAAATAGATTTCGGACTGTAAGAACCGTATAAATGAACAGGTCCAAGGCCGAGTTCTCCGACATAAGAGAATTTCCACTTTTCCAAATCATAATCACCACGATTTTTTTCTTTTCCTCTTGTGTCGCTCACTTGTTTATTCCGGCTGCTATATAAATATCCCATACTCACGCCGGCACTAAGGCTGATTCCTTTATCAGAAGAATTTGGATTGGTTCTAAAATTCAACATCAATGGAATAGTTACATAATCCGCTGCCAGCTTGTTCTTGGAGAAATCAACAGAATCTCTGAATACAAAAGGGTGTGGAATATTCTGAGAAGGGTTCCACGGATTTACCCCTCCTTCATCAAAGCTGATGTCGTTTTTAAAACGGTAGTTGTTCAACTCTAATCCCAATCCATATTTCAGGTTTACATAGTGCTTGATGAGGTTCATTCTTTGCATAAAAAACCAAATATTCACGTTCACTGATTTTATTGTTTTTAATTTAAAATCATTAGCTGTCAGATCAGGTGAACCAACCAAATATCCATCGGCTTTAGCCTGAACATAATCGGTTTTATCTGTCCAGTTAGAAAAACCAATATCAAAAATGAATGACGATGTGCTAATATTACTTTCTTTCTGTTTCCTGTGATTTCCTATTGTCACGGTAACACGTTTTTTTTCATCCGGCTCACCTTTTTTGAGTATGATCATTCCTCCAATGCGAATGGTATCCTCGTTTCTTTCTACCTGAACTGAATCAGTCTGTGCGAAGCTAGTGGCACCCATAAGCATTATGCTTAGAATTAAAATTGTCGTTTTCATTTTAAATTGTATTTGTCCTTAAATTATTATTGATAAATTATTTTGCAGTCGTTTGTTCTTCATCGCCGGGAAACAAGCGGGAGATCGGATTATTTCTTTCAACAACCCGTTTAACTTTTTTCAGAAAGCCGCCCACTTTTGATTTTCTAAATTCTTCTGTAGAGATATCATAAAAAACATAGTTGTCGTTATTCTGATCTGCGGGTGAAATATAGGAAGCCCTCTGAGCATAATGCGGCTCTTCAACATCAGGCTGAACCCCATTTTTTTGAATTGAAGCAAGATTGTTTTCTAATGAATTTTCAGTCTTTTCAATTGTTTGCGGCAATTTTTTTATCGGTTGATTTGATGTCGCCAGTTGATAATCAACATTTGGTTTGATCATTTCTATTTTTTCTTCTATGGGCGAATCTTTTGGTTTTTCTTCGGTTTTTGTAATCGATTCTTTCTTTATTTTTTGCTGCAAAACGGTTTTTTTTATTTCTTTTTCCTCGTCACTTGTTTCCTTCGATTCTTTAATTTTTGAAGAAGAGGCAGCAGTTTGTTGCTCATTTTCAGGCCCTGCTGTCCTGGTATTTTCAGCAGGTTTTCTTTCTTTTATTCCGGGGGTTTTAATTGCATTATTGATAGTTGATGCGACGGGTTGATAAACTTTATTTTTATTAAAATAAGGGATAGCAATCCATAATCCAAAACCAATAAAAACTGCTGCAGCAAAAGATCTCCACAAAACCAGGGGTATTATTTTTCCTGATTTTTCTTTGCGATATAATTCTTTCTTATTTGGGTAAATAAGGTTTTTTTCAAAATGTAATTTTGCTTTCCCAATAGACTCGAATTCACTCTGGAGCTTTAAATTTTCTGCAATGAATTTTTCTGTTTTTCTTTTCTGTTCTTCGGAAAGTTCATTATCATGATACAATACAAAAATCTCTTCGTAATTATTTTCGTTGATAAAAGACGGTTCTGTTTTTAGTAAAAAGGATTTGTCTGAAAGTTTCATTTCTCTTTCAGGAGAATTAACCGTCATCTGGATCATCAGAAATTCTTCTTTCAGATCTACATTTTCCTGAAGGAATATTTCCACTACTTTTCTTTCTGTTGCCGTCAATTCATTATCGGCGTACAGTAAAAAATATTCTTCGTAATTATTTCTGTTGATGTTCATTTAAAGTACGTTTTCGGGTTTCACCAAATAGTTTTTCAACTGAATTCTTGCTCTGTGCAGGTAAACTTTTACCTGGCTCACACTTAATGAAGTAATAACTCCAATTTCTTCATAACTGTAACCTTCATAATCTTTCAATAAAACAAGGATGCGCTGCGTTTCGCTCAATCGGTACAATGCCTCGTTCAGAATTTTTTTTAACTGATGCTGTGGTTCTTTTGTCGCCCTGGCTGATGAAGAAAAATCTTCTTCCAGGGTTACTCTTTTATTTTTTCTGATGAGATCAATCATTTGATGATAGGCTACAGTAAACAAATAAGATTTACTTCTTTCATTTTCCACTTTATCGCGATTGATCCACATTTTTTCAAATGAAGCCTGCACCACATCTTTAGCATCATCTTCATGCCTTAAGTTTTTCAAAATAAATCTGTAAACATTATCGGCATACAGATTTACACAATCATTAAATTCTTTCTCAGTCATACAATCAAGGTAATTTTTTTAATTACATCAGCCTGTTTTCATATTATACGTATGAAGAAAATAAAAGTTACAATTTGCCGCAAAACTTTTTCAGCAAATATTTTATACAATTCATTCGTAGGTTTGTGGCCTCAAAAATAAAACAAGTATGAATGAAAATTTTGCAAAGCGAATCGGTAAAGAACTTGAAGAAATTGAAGCATCAGGGCTTTATAAAAAGGAAAGAATTATCACAAGCGATCAGGGAGCTGAAATCGAGGTTGGTGGTAATACCGTTTTGAATTTTTGCGCCAATAATTATCTTGGTTTGGCTTCAAATCAAATTATAGAAGAAGCGGCTAAAAAAACAATTGATAAGCACGGTTATGGATTGAGCAGCGTTCGTTTTATTTGTGGAACTCAGGATATTCACAAAGATCTGGAACAAAAAATTTCTGATTTTTTAGGAACAGAAGATACGATTTTATATGCTGCCTGTTTTGATGCAAATGGTGGCGTATTTGAACCCTTATTTGGCGAAGAAGATGCAATTATTTCTGACGCTTTAAATCATGCAAGCATTATTGATGGCGTTCGTTTGTGTAAGGCAAAACGTTTTCGCTATGAGCACAATAATATGGAGGATTTGGAGAATAAATTAAGAGAAGCAAAAGATTGCAGAAACAGAATTATTGTTACCGATGGCTCATTCAGTATGGATGGAACGATCGCTCAGCTTGATAAAATTGTTGCGCTTGCAGAAAAATATGATGCAGCAATCATGGTGGATGATTCGCATTCTACAGGATTTATTGGAAAGACAGGACGAGGCACGCACGAATATCGCGGCGTGATGGGAAAAATTGACATTATTACAGGAACTTTGGGAAAAGCGCTTGGCGGAGCAAATGGCGGTTTTACTTCCGGTAAAAAAGAAATTATTGAAATGTTGCGCCAAAGAAGCCGTCCGTATTTATTCAGCAATACCGTTGCACCAAATATTGTGGGCGCTTCCATCGCTGTGTTTGACATGCTAAGCGAAACAACTGATCTGCGTGATAAATTGGAAGCAAATACAAAATATTTCAGAGAAAAAATGACTGAGGCCGGATTTGATATCAAACCTGGCAACCATCCGATTGTCCCAATTATGTTGTATGACGCAGTTCTCTCTCAAAAATTTGCTGCAAGATTGTTGGAGGAAGGAATTTATGTGATAGGATTTTTCTTTCCGGTTGTTGCAAAAGGACAGGCAAGAATTCGTGTTCAATTAAGTGCAGCACATGAGCAAAAGCATTTAGATAAAGCAATTGAAGCATTTACCAGGGTTGGAAAAGAACTCGGAGTGTTGAAATAAAAACATTTTCAGGATTTTAGAATATTTCTATATCAAAACAAGGAGAAAACTAATAATATGGCAGAAACCGCTGAGATATTTAAAGCAAAAAGCGCAATCAAGAGTGCCGACCTCGAACATCGGCATAAAATTAATTTCAATATTGGAAAATATAATTCTGTTGTACCTCAGGCAAAGCAACAGTTTGCCGATAATAATCTTGTAAAAGAAAGAGCGAAGAATATTAAGTGGCGCGCTTTGGAAACACTTGATCAGCATTTGGAAGAATTTGAATTGCATTTTACGGCGCGGGGAGGAAAAGTGATCTGGGCTGAAAACACGGAAGAAGCACAGGAAGAAATTCTCGCCATTTGCAAAGAAAAAAATTGCAAGACGATTGTGAAAAGCAAAAGCATGGTGACTGAAGAAATTCATCTCAATCATTTTTTGAAAGAGCATGGAATCGAAAGTGTTGAAACCGATTTGGGCGAATATATTCAACAGCTTGATGATGAACCTCCTTACCATATTGTAACTCCTGCAATGCACAAAAGCAAAGAAGATGTTGCGAAACTTTTTGAAAATAAATTGGGAACATCTTCCAAACTTTCTCCGGAAGGATTAACGCTTGTGGCAAGAGAAAAATTAAGAGAAAAATATGTTCAGGCTGAAATTGGAATTACAGGTGCCAACTTTGTGATTAGCGATATCGGGGGAATTGCAGTTACGGAAAATGAAGGAAATGCAAGATTAAGTTCTGCATGGCCAAAGACTCATATTGTAATTGTTGGAATTGAAAAAATGATTCCTTCAATCACTGATCTGGCTTTGCTTTGGCCGCTTTTGGCTACTTATGGAACTGGCCAGAAAGTAACGGTTTATAACAGCATTATTTCAGGTCCGCGGCAGCCGGGAGAAACTGATGGACCAGAGGAAATGTATGTTGTTTTTTTAGATAACAATCGCACAAATATTCTTGAAAATGCAGTTCAGCGCGAAAGCCTTTATTGTATCCGTTGCGGCGCTTGTTTAAATGTTTGTCCGGTGTATAAAAACATCGGCGGACATACTTATGGAACCACTTACAGCGGTCCGATTGGAAGTGTGATCACTCCGCATTTAAAAGATTTCAAAGAGTATAAACATTTAAGTTATGCCTCGTCATTATGCGGAGCATGCACAGAAGTTTGCCCTGTAAAAATCAACCTTCATAACTTATTGCTTGCAAATAGGAATGAAAGTGTAGAAAAAGGAACGGCAACTTTCTCTGAAAAAATGGCATGGAAAGCGTGGAAACTTGCTTCGCTAAAAAGAGGTTTAATGAATTTGGGAAATGGAAATTTAAAATCAAAAGTGATCAACTCATTATTTAAAGATTGGGATAAAGATCATGCCCCGGTTGAGTTTAGCGCAAAAACCTTTAATCAAATGTGGAAGGAACGACAAAATTTGAAGTGATTTTTCCAGTGAAGAAACAAATAATAGTAATTGCTTTTTCAACAAATCTATTCCCAGAAATTTTTTACGATAATATCAATACTGCAATCATCTGAAAGGGAAAAAGTAAAATTGTTTTCTGCGGAAAAAGATTGCGGTTCATATTTTGAATCTTTCAAAGCATAAATCTCAACCATTTCTTTTTCGGCATCAACGATCAGATAATATTTTATACCAAATTTTTCATAAATGGAAAACTTGGTGATTCGATCTTTCAACGCCGTTGATTCAGATAAAATTTCTACTACTAAAGATGGAGGGAAGTCAAGAAATTTTTTATGAATTGATCCGCAAACAATGGAAGCATCTGGTTGTAAAATGGTATCCTCTTCTACTTTAACATCAATAAAATCATAAACTTTGCAATGTTTGCATCTTGATTTTTTTAGTGCAACTCTTAATTCCGAAAAGATATTTACTACTACCCATTGATGTCGTGGTGAAGGTGCGGGACTCATTGCATACGGAATTCCTTCAATTAGTTCCCACCGGCCTTCCCAGTTACAATAGTCAGTGTAAGTATAATGTGGCAATATTTTCACTGCGCTCATTTTGTAGTAAGCAAAGAAATAATCAGAATTCTTGTTTCATAAACATCTTTCGAAATGGTAAAAAAATAGAGGCGATTTCTATTTTAAATAAACACTCAATGTTTAAAATGTCTCAATCCTGTTATTACCATCGCTAAGTTATTTTCTTTACAATATTCGATTGAATCTTTGTCTCGAATAGAGCCTCCGGGTTGTATAAATGCAGTAACACCGGCGTTGTGCGCAATTTTTACACAGTCATCAAAAGGGAAAAACGCATCGCTTGCAACGACTGCATTTTGTAAATCAAATTCAAATTGATTCGCTTTTTCAATTGCATGACGCAATGCATCAACTCTTGAAGTTTGACCCGCTCCTTTTCCTAAAAGCTGTTTATTTTTTACAATCGCAATCGCGTTGCTTTTTAAATGCTTGCAAACAAGATTCGCAAAAATCAAATCTTCTTTTTCTTTTCCGGAAGCATTTCTTCCGCCAACTTCTTTCCATTCTGAAAAATTTCCTTCATCACTTTCCTGGACCAACAGTCCGTTCAATAAACTTTTTGTTTGTTGTTTTACTTTCGGAAATTCTTTTATTTTTAAAATGATACGATTCTTTTTAAGCTCTAAAACAGGAAGTGCATCTTCGTCAAAATCAGGTGCAATCAGTACTTCAAAAAATAAATCTTTTAATGCTTCGCCAGTTTTTTTATCTATGGCTGAATTTGAAATCAGCACACCACCAAAAGCGCTTTCCGGATCTCCGGCAAGGGCATCTGCAAAAGCATCTGCAACATTTTCTCTTTGAGAAATGCCACAAACATTGGTGTGTTTAATAATCGCAAAAGTGGCAAGAGAAGAATCATTTTTTGGAAATTCTTTCATCAGTTGCAATGCAGCATCGACGTCAACCAAATTGTTATAAGAAAGTTCTTTGCCATGAAGCTGGTCAAAAATTTCATGAATATTTCCGATAAAAAATCCCTTCTGATGCGGGTTTTCACCGTAGCGCAATTCTTTTTTTTGCAGCTGAAACGGATTAATAAAATTCGTTTGATTAAAATAATTTGAGATCGCAATATCATAACCGGCACAAACATCAAATGCTTTTCTTGCAAAATCTTTTCTTTCTTCCATAGATGTTTCCGCATCTTTTTCAGAAAGAATCTTTTCAAGATTACTGTATTCTTTTTTGTCTGCAATTACTACCACATTTTTAAAATTTTTGGCCGCTGCCCGAATCATGGAAGGGCCTCCAATATCAATTTTTTCGATGATCGCTGCTTCATCATTTGTCGATTTCACTGTTTGCTCAAAAGGATATAAATCCACTACAACCAAATCAATTTCAGGAATGTGATATTGCTTCATTTCTTTCAAATCATTTTCAACGTCTCTTCTTGCCAGAAAGCCACCAAACACAACAGGATGAAGCGTTTTCACTCTTCCTCCAAGAATGGAAGGATAACCGGTGAGTGATTCAACAGCGATACATTTCCCACCATTTTCTTCAATAAATTTTTGAGTGCCACCGGTACTGTAAATCGTAATATTTTTTTCTGTTAATAAAGAAATAATCGGTTGCAGCCCTTCTTTATTAAAAACAGAAATGAGGGCAGATTTAATTTTTTGTTGCATGATTTTTTGGAAGAAATTTTCTTTTAGAAATTGATTACAAATGCACCCTGCTCAGCCACAGAATGAAAATGCAAATGTAATTCTTCGCATTCTTTTTTCCATTGCTCTATTTTCCACGAAGAATTCGATGCGTCAAAAACATAATGATTACAATCGAAATTTTTTGAAAGATCTGCAATTTTTAACTTTGGATTTTTTGAAATGATGATGTAATCAACATTGATTTTAGCGGGCAAAGAATCATAACGCACAGAAGAATCTGCTATCAGAAATTGGGTATTATAAAAACGATAGAAATTATTTCTGCCGTAAAAAAGTTTTGCAAGATCAGAATGCCGATGAAGCTGTAGCGCAGTTCTGGCGGGATTTATATGGTAATTAACCAACAAATTATTTTCATCTAAAACAGAATCGCCGACGAAATGATATTCATTTCCTTTGATAAAATCAATTGCCTGGTGTTGTGAAATATTGTAAACAATCACTTTTCTCTGATTAAAACTTTCCCATTTGGAATAAGCAGTGGTTAACACAAAAATTAAAGTAGCAGCAAGAGTTAATTTTAAAGCAGTCGTATTTTTTTTAATGAAAGAAATCGAAAATGCCAGAAAAATAAAATACAATAAAAGTGTGTTTACTATAGAAATAGATAATCCGTTCCATAAAGAAAAGGGAATGGAGTTGATGACAAGAACTGAATGGTTTAATAGCCAGATAGAGCACCATACTAATTTGCCGAGATACAGTGCTGCAGCAGGAATGAAAGAAATAGATACAACAGCAATACAACCCCAAAGCGCAACTGTCGATAATGGAATTGCGACCATATTTGACAACAAAAACAACAAAGGAAATTGATGAAAATAGTAAATGCAAATAGGCAACGTGAGCAGTTGCGCTGCAATTGAAACCGAAGCCAGTTTCCAGCCTTCGGTTAAAATTTTATTTTTAAAATAAAACCAGTTGTAAATATATTTTTGAAAAATAACGATCCCTAAAACAGCCAGATATGAAAGTTGAAATCCAACATCCCACAACATAAACGGATCAAAGCAGAGAAGCACGAACGCAGAAATGGCCAGTGAATTATAAATCGAATTTCTTTTATTAAAAGAATCGCCAATTGCAATGAAAGAAAACATAACGGCAGAACGCAAGACAGAAGCCGGCGCACCTGTAAGCAATGCAAAAAACCATAGACAAAAAAGAATCAAAACAAGCCTGGCAACTTTCGATTTCTTTATCATTGGAATTCTTCCAAAAAGCCAGACGAGGAAAAAATAAATCAGTGCCAGGTGCATTCCTGAAATAGCAATGAGATGAACCACACCTACATTGCTGTAAGCCTGAACCAGATCTTTATCCAGGTCCACTCTATATCCTATCAGCAGCGCTTTGGCAAGCGAAGATTCATCATTGCCCGGAATATAATTTTCAATTGTTTTTAAAATGTAATCGCGCGTTTTAAAAATGATCGAATTGACAAACGAAGCATCCTTTTCTTTTAATAAAACCCACTCATTTTTTTTCAAAAAAACCTGCTGATAGATTTGTTGAAAAGCACAATATTGAGCATAATCAAACGCGCCAGGATTGCCGGAATTTTTAATATCCTGAAGCGGCTTTTTAAAAATAATTTCATCGCCATATTCTAATTTTCCCGACGAAGAATCTTTAGCAAAATAAATTAAAGCCTTGCCTTTTACATTTTGCTGGAATCCTTTATTCATCACACTTTTAATCGTTACCAGCGCTTTATAGGTTTTTGCTTTTTCAACAGGAGGCTCGTTGATCGTTGCTACTAAAAAATTTTCTGAGCTTTTAATTTTGCCATACCAATCCGAATCGTTTCTAACATCTTTTTGCCAGGTTATTAAAGCTCCAAATGCCATCAGAAAAAGCGAGATAATCATTCCCTGCATCATTCGAAAACGAAATCGAAAAACCTCCGGTAAAAATGAAAAAGCAATAAACGCAAGCAGTAAAATAATCGCACCAATTGCGATTAAATTAAATTGAAATTTAAAATAAAACTGAAAAATAATTCCCCCAATGAGGGGCAACAGTAAACGAACAAACGGCGCCTTTTTCCAAATAAAAATATGGTTTGATTTTGCCATATTGCTGATGCGTTAGTTTAAATAATTGTCTCGCAAGCGTGAATGAAAGTCATGTTTTAGAAACAAATGATATTTGAAGATACATTTTTAATAATTTTATTTCGTATTGATTAGATTTGTATGAAGGTATCTGCTTTGCAAACCAAAAAATACCTGCGATTTCTTTCATTTTAAAAAAATAAACCAAATTTTTTTTGAGCCAGACACAACAAATGCAGTTTGAAAATGTGTATTCTTTTTTAATGGGAAAATTAGAAAAAGAATTGCCGGAATATCTGCATTATCATAATGCCCAACACACCAAAGACGTATTGGATGCGACAGAACGAATTGCAACAGCGGAAGGAGTTTCAGGCGAAGAACTTACGATTGTGAAAACCGCCGCCTTGTTTCATGATTCCGGGTTCCTGGAAACCTACAGCGATCACGAAGAAATTTCCTGCGAAATGGCAAAAAAATGGTTGCCGCAATTTGGATACAATAAAGAGGAAATTGAAAGGATTTGCCATCTTATTTATGCCACTAAAATTCCGCAGAACCCTGAAAATAAACTTGCACAAATTTTATGTGATGCAGATTTATATTATCTCGGCACCAATAAATATTTTGTAAATTCTGATAAATTATACAAAGAATTGCATGAAGCCGGCTTTGTAAAAAATCGCGAGGATTGGAGAAACGAAGAAATTAAATTTGTAGAAGGACATCATTATTTTACAAAAACTGCTCAGAAAAAATTAAATGGAGGACTAAAGGAAACGCTGGCGCAGCTTCGCCTTCGTGAGATCAAGCAAAAAAGTGAAACAAAAAATTACCTGGTTTATGATTGGATAAGTGATGCGATGTTTATTGTTGTTGGCGCAATTCTCGCCGCATTTGCTTTAAAAGGATTTCTGGTTCCCAATGGTTTTTTCGATGGAGGTATTACCGGTATTTCTCTTTTAATTCATGAGCTGTATCATTTCGATATTTCTTATGTGATCATGCTTGCGAATCTTCCGTTTATCATTATTTGTGTTTATGCCATCAATGTTCAATATGCTTTGAAAACATTTTTTTGCATTTTGTTACTCGGATTTTGCTTGTATTATTTCCCGCATTTTTCTGTTACAAACGATAAATTACTCGTAGCGATTTTTGGAGGATTTTTCCTGGGAGCCGGGATAGGTTTGACAATGAGAGCCGGCTGTGCGATTGATGGAATTGAAATTCTGGCGCTTTATACCTGGAAAAAAACAAGCTTTACGATCACAGAAATTATTCTCGCAATTAATATTCTCATTTTCGGAATCGCAGCTTTTAGATTCGGGATTGAAGTGGCTTTATATTCGATGCTTACGTATTTCACCGCGACAAAAACAGTTGATTACGTAGTGGAAGGATTGGAAGCTTATGTAGGCGTTACGATCATTTCAGGCAAAAGTGAAATCATCAAAGACCGGCTTGTAAACGAGATGGGACGCGGCATTACGATCTATAAAGGCGAAAGAGGGTATCTTCCCGGCAAATTTGATCTTCACGCTGATTGCGATATCATTTTCACCGTTATCACCCGCTTGGAAATCAGAAAATTGAAAAATCTCGTGAGCGAAATTGATCCCCGATCATTTGTTTTTGCAAGCACCATTAAGGAAGCTTCCGGTGGAATTATCAAACGCAGACACATTCATTAGAAAATAAAAAACCGGATTTTTTATTCGTTCACTATAGAAGTTTGGTAATCGGGATATAATTAAATGTTCCAATTTTTTTCAAATAGTTTTCGTGAAGTTTACTGTCTATTTTCTAAGCATGAGAAAATTATTATCAACTTTTATTTTGATACTTTTTGCTCTGACAGCATTAACTCAGAATGCGGACCAATATTTCAAAACACACCATTATTCTTTTACACTTTCAGATGGCTTTGACAACAGAACGGTTGACACTTTAAAACAAAAGCTTGATGGCTATAAATTGATTCTTCTTGGCGAAGGCGGTTCTCATTTTTTGCAATTTTATGAACCACTTCGTTTTGTTTGGATTAAATTTTTAAGTGACAATCTTGGGTTGAAACATTTTTTCATGGAGTTTGGCCATTCATCCGATTTTCTATGTAATGAATATCTGGAAACAGGTGACACATCATATTTGCCCAAGGCAAGCTTTACAGCATTTAAGATTTTTTGGACAAGTCTTTATTCGTATAATTTAAGGGAACCTGAAAATAAGAAAGTAAAATCTTTTGGTATTGACTTTGAAAGAACTCATAGTTATTGCAAAACTCTAAAGCTATTGTTGCCAGAGGCAGAGCCGGCGACAACAATAAAATCTGCCATTCAGCTAATTAGAGATTGTGATGATACTATAATTAATTGCGATTACATTTTATCACTTAATTCCAAATTAAAAGATGCGATAACAACGTATGAACTTGCTTTTCAACAATATTTCGGTGATAAATATTATGATGTCAAACAAATTGTATTTAACAACGGTTCATGCAAAGACGCTTTAAAAAATAGAAACAAAAATATGGCAGCGAACTTTTTAAGTTTTGATAACAAAAACAATGATAAAATTTATTATGGAGAATTAGGAATGGCGCACACAATATTGATTAATAAAAATACTGCTTCTTATATAAATGATAATTCAAAGTTTAAGAATAAAGTTTGCGTTATCAACACCTATTGCTACAATTGCTCAACACCACAAGAACAAGTTTCCAATTGGCAGCTAAAGAAAATTGAAAACGACATCATAAACCAGCTTTTGAAATACTGCAACACTGATTTTACTTTATTTGACTTCTCGGAAAAAACTAAGCAGACGGAGAAGTTTCGCAAATACGGTCAATTTCTAATAATCGCTAAAAATCAACATTGAGTAAGATCAAATAGAAGAAGAAAAGCTATTATTTCTCATTCTACTATCCTAAGCTTTGCATAATTCAACATAATTTTCTTCTCGCCATTATGTTCAAATTTTACTGTCGCAATGGGGTTATGCGCGGCTCCTTCCATTTTGATCACTTCACCAAAACCAAATTTCTGATGTTCAATTTTTTGTCCTGTTTGTAGGTTGCTTGTGTCGCTTGGAGCAAAATTTGGAGAGGGAATATGCTCCTTCACTTTTACAACAGGCGGAGAAACCATGTATGCGGGCTTTTCAGGTTTTGATTCACGTGGCTGATTGTAAGCAGGATATTTCGGTTTGTCAAAAGCATTCCAATAATTGTTTTGGTTATTGCGCATATTTCCTCCGGCAAAAGATTTGTCTATTTGTTGCGATGGCAATTCATCAATGAAACGACTGGGTTCGTTTTGGGTAAGATTTCCAAAACGATAGCGGTTGTTGGCATAGGTAAGCCATAATCTTTTTTTGGCTCTTGTGATTGCTACATAAAACAATCTTCTTTCTTCTTCTAATTCTTCCCTCGTGTTGATTGCCATTGCATTTGGAAATAAAGTTTCTTCCAGCCCACCAACAAAAACCACCGGAAATTCCAATCCTTTTGCAGCATGAATCGTCATTAATTTTACCACATCGCTTTCGCCTTTATCTTCATCAGCGTCGGTCAATAAAGTGATTTGTTGCAAATAACTTCCCAAACTTTTATCAAGCAATTCCCCATCTTCTGTCGGCGTTTCTGTAAATTCTTTTATTGAGTTTAATAACTCCTGCAAGTTTTCATATCGCGCAAGACCTTCGGTGGTTTTATCATTAAAAAGCTCCTTTACAATTCCGGTTTGTTTGCCAACCAAAACTGAGAGATCATAGGCATTTTTCTTTTGCAACTCACTCTGGAACATTTTGATCATGATCACAAAACTGTTGATCACTTCCAATGTGGAAGCTCTGTAACCAAACTCAGCAGCGTGTTCCAGTACATTCCAAAATGAAAGATTATTTTCATTTGCCAGAAGAATCGCTTTTTCAATCGAAGTTTTTCCGATTCCTCTTGCAGGATAATTGATAATTCTTTTCAGCGCTTCTTCGTCGTTTGGATTCACGATAACACGCAGATAACTTAAAAAATCTTTTACTTCTTTTCTTTGGTAAAATGAAATGCCGCCATAAATTCTGTAAGCAATATTCATGCGGCGCAGGCTTTCTTCAAAGCTTCTGCTTTGTGCGTTCGTGCGATACAAAATTGCGAAATCATTATTGCGGTAATGATTGCGCAATTTCTGCTCCTGGATGGCATCCGCAACATATTTTCCTTCGTCATTATCAGTGGCAGTTCTTACCAGGTTTATTTTTTCGCCTTCGTTATTGCTGGTCCATAATTTTTTTGGGATCTGTCCTTTGTTGTTGGCAATAATGGTATTGGCAACATGAAGAATATTCTGAGAGCTGCGATAATTTTGTTCCAGCATCACCACTTTTACTTCATCATAATCTTTTTGAAACTGCAAAATATTTTCAATCGTTGCTCCGCGAAAACTATAAATACTTTGTGCGTCATCACCCACCACAGCAACGTTTTCATGCATAGCACCCAATAGTTTTATGATCTGGTATTGCGACGTATTGGTATCCTGGTACTCATCAATCATAATGTACTTAAACTTGCGCTGGTACTTGCTTAAGCTTTCTGGATGTGTTTTTAATAACTGGTAAAATTTCAACAAAAGATCGTCAAAATCCATGGCGCCGTTTTTAAAACAACGGTTGCAATAAGCCGTATAAATTTGTCCGATCAAAGGACGATTGGCGCGCATATCTTCCTGCTGTAAACCATAATCATTGATGTATTCTTCCGGAGTGATCAAACTGTTTTTTGCACCCGAAATCCGATTGTAAACGGTATTGGGTTTATAATGTTTGTCATCAAGATTCATTTCTTTGATCACAGTTTTCACCACACTTTTCGCATCATCGGTATCATAAATAGTGAAGTTTCTGGGATAACCCAATTTGTCAGCTTCGGCTCTTAAAATGCGTGCAAAAACGGAGTGAAAAGTGCCGATATAAAGATTTCTTGCGTCATTATTTTCCAAAATATGCGCAACTCTTTCTTTCATTTCGGCGGCAGCTTTGTTGGTAAAAGTGAGCGCTAAAATTTGAAAAGAATCTACGCCGGTCGCCATCAGATGGGCAATCCTGGTAGTTAGAACTTTGGTTTTTCCGCTTCCCGCTCCGGCCACGATCATGATCGGTCCGTCACGATGAAGCACCGCCTCGCGTTGCGATTCATTCAATCCCTGTAAATATTCCTGCATTTGGCAAATTTACGAAAAGACAGGGCGGGGAAAGTCTGTGTTAATAATTTTTAATTAAACTTTTGAAAGCTAAGCTGGCTCTGATTTAGCACAGAATTCTTTTTAGACATTTTCTTAAACCTGAAACTCAAAAACAAGGCAGAAAAAGTAAGCCCTGCAATAAAGCCTGTCCAGATTCCCGCAGCTCCCATTTTGAAATAAAAAGCAAGAAGACACCCCACAGGAATTCCGATTGCCCAATACGCGATCAAAACAAAAACGGTCGGAATTTTTACGTCTTTGATCCCACGCAATAATCCTGCGCTCACCGCTTGCGTGCTGTCGGATATTTGAAATAAAGCTGCGAACAAAAGTAAATAGGCAGCCATCAAAACCACCTCATGGTCGTCGTTAAAAACAAAAGGCAGTTGGTGCCGGAATAAAATAAAAATGAGTGCGCAAAAGGACCCGTAAATCAATGCCATGAAAATGGTACTTGTACCAATTTGCCGGATCGCCACTTTATCATTTCTTCCAAAAGCATTACTGACGCGGATCGAGCCGGCCTGCGACAATCCCATCGAAACCATAAAAGTTAATGAAGCAAGGCTTAATGCGATCTGATGCGCCGCCTGTTCTACGGCACCAATCGTTCCAATCAGGATTCCTGAAATGGCAAAAGCGCCGGCTTCCATCGTAATTTGAAAACTGCTTGGAATCCCGATGTGCAGCAGCTCCTTGATGGTTTGCCTTTTTAATTTCCAAACCTTGCTTCTTACCGCAATATATCTTTTGAAAATCCGGTGGTATAAAATGATCAGGGCAAGAACCACGAAAATAAAAATTCGTGTGATCAAAGTGCCGAGGCCCGCGCCCATTAATTCCATTCTTGGAAATCCCCAGTTGCCATAAATAAAAAGCCAGTTTAGAAAAGCGTTCAAAGGCAATGCCGACAAAGAAAGGATCATCGCGGTTTTGGTAAATTCCAATCCGTCTGTAAATTGTTTGAGCGAAAGAAACAACAACATCGGAATTACCGACCAACCCATAATTTGCAAATAAGGCAACGCAAGCCGCGCCACTTCTGCATCCTGGCCTAAATGGAATAAAATATTTTTGCTCAATTCGATCGCGAGAGAAATTACCAAAGCAGAAATGGCGCAAAGCCAGAACCCATTGAACAAATAATGACTTACTAATTTTCCATCTCTTCGTCCGTGGGCCATCGAAACCATCTGGGAAACCGAAATGGTAATTCCGATCCCAAAAACGTAAGGAATGTTGATCACGCTCATCACCAAAGCCGCTGCCGCCAGCTGTTTGTAGCCTACGGCGCCCACCATCGCCGTGTCAATGATGCCGAGCATCATTTGAGCTACTTCTCCCAAAATAATTGGGAAAGCAAGATGGAGCGTTCTTTTTGCCTCGCCGAAGAGCATTCGAAATTTGATTAATTTTTTTGAAAAATGTTTGCGAAGGTAAAAAAGAAAGGCGGCGGAATAAAGAAATAGAAAGAGAATTATGGGTGGGTTTACTGTTCTCTAACAAAAAACTTTCTACACAAAACTCATAAAGCGGTGATTCAAAAAAAATCATTTTAAAGAAATAAGACCAAAATTGATACACTTTGCATCCATTTGATTGATTCCCGCGGTAACATTTGACACAATTTATCACATCTGCGCGTCTGGTCGGCTCTTTTGTATCGCTCCGGTCGTCTTAATCGTCCCCCTGCCCGCAAATTGCATCACGAGTG
>Ga0157371_10000951_pt1 | contig 32304 bp, 20 predicted proteins | sample C45metaG_FD_113462 | JGI IMG/M metagenome (GOLD analysis project Ga0157371, IMG submission 113462) | Corn rhizosphere microbial communities from Kellogg Biological Station, Michigan, USA - C4-5 metaG | ecosystem: Host-associated > Plants > Roots > Rhizosphere > Soil | place: USA: Michigan... | reverse complement strand
TCAAGTTGCTACTAAAGGTAATGGCGAAGCTAATCCAATTGCTTCTAACGATACTGAAGAAGGTCGTATCCAAAACCGTCGTGTTGAAACTGCTAGAAACTAGTATTTCAATATAAGATTTAAGAAAGTCCTGATGAAAGTCAGGACTTTTTTTATGCCTTTTAATTTTCTGTGTTAAGCTTTTTAGCTAAGTTTGTATTATGTACTTCTTTAGAAAAAAGGATCCAAACAGGCCAAATAATATCAATCTGAGAATTATGCATTTCATTAATGCATTGGCCATCTTGATTTTTCTTGCAGGTATTATCTATAAGCTTATTCAATGGCTTGCTAAATAACCCCAAATTTTTATGAAACAAATTATTAAAACAACAAATGCTCCAGCTCCAATTGGACCATATAGCCAAGCTGTACAAGCTGGAAATTTTTTATTCGTATCTGGCCAGGTTGCCATTAATCCAGAAAACGGAGAATTAAATATAGGTAATATTGAAGAAGAGACGCACCAGGTGATGCGGAACCTTAAAGCAGTTTTGCTTGAAGCAGGTTTAACTTTTGAGAATGTAGTAAAGTCTACTATTTTCTTAACCGATATGGGAACCTTTGCTCAGGTAAATGAGGTTTATGGACAGTATTTTACTGCTGATTTTCCAGCTCGGGAAACAGTTCAGGTTTCGGTGTTACCTAAAAATGTTAATGTAGAAATCTCTGTAATCGCGGTTGCGGGCTAATTTTTGTAGAAAACAAGAGGAATGTTTTATATCGGGCATTGTTCCTTACAATTATCTGGGGAACAATGTCTATACCTTTGCGTAATATAAAAGGTTTTCAACCATAAGAATTTAGTACTACAGAATATTTGTTTCCATTATTGTTGTTTGGGGAACCACTCTTTTATTCAGAAAGCAAGTAGTAAAAATGATCTAAATTTCTGTTGGCAGCAGGCTCCTTACACGAAGTTATGTGGGCTATTATCCTTTTATGCTATATATGTTATTGTGCTAAAATTAATTAAAGATGTAGATAAATTTAATTTTTTAGGCATTCAATTGGTTTTATCCGGATTAATGATGCTTCCATTGTATTTTCTCAATGCTGCTCCTTTTTCTACCGAAACCTTCTTTTGGTTGCATATATTTTTGATCGCCATTGTATTCAGCATTTTCCAATTTTTTTTAAATTCCTATGCCTTGATGGCAATACCCTCTTCTGCTCCGGGTATTTTAATTTATCTCAATCCAATTGTTGCTTTTACTGTGGTATTTTTCTACTTTAATGAGAAAATAGATCTGCACCAACTTTTTGCTTATTTGCTTTTGCTGCTATCGATCGTTATTTTTAATGCGGCTTTGCTAAAAAGTGTTGTTTATAAGAAACAGTAGAATATTTTGTTTAATTCGGTATTAGATACACCTGTTGAGTTTTTGAAAGGCGTTGGTACAAGCCGTGCCGATGTTTTGAAGAAGGATCTCGGCTTATTCACTTATCGGGATATGCTTGCACACTATCCCTTCAGGTATATAGACCGTACAAAATATTTTAAGATCAACCAGATTAATCCCGATTCGCAGTATATCCAGATTATCGGGCGTGTAATCAGCAAAAAAGTAATAGGTGATAAAAGGGCGAAACGTATTATTGCTGTTTTTAAAGATGAAACCGGAATTATGGAATTGGTTTGGTTCCAGAGCTTAAAATGGGTTGACGATCACATTACTGTGGGGACAGCTTACGTGGCCTTTGGGAAACCAAGCATCTTTAACGGAACATTCAGCATCTCACACCCTGAAATGGAGCTGTATCAGCGCAAACAGGTGGGACGAGGGAATTTAACCCTGCAGCCTGTTTATAACTCCTCAGAAAAGCTTAAAAAATTTAATCTCGATTCAAAAGGCTTGCAGCGCCTGATTGCGGGTTTATTGGATCAGGTTATTCCGCAGGTACCTGAAAACCTTCCGCAGTACATCATCGATAAATATCAGTTGCCGGATAAGAGGATTGCATTGCTGAATATTCATTTTCCTAAAAATCAAAAGGATTTAAGCGCTGCTGAAAGGCGGCTAAAGTTTGAAGAGCTGTTTTTTATTCAGCTGCAACTTCTGCATAATAAACACTTGCGTCAATTAAAATTTAAAGGTGCAACCTTCGATAAGGTTGGTGAAAAGGTGAACCGTTTTTATAAGGAATTTTTGCCATTTGAGTTAACTAATGCTCAAAAACGTGTAGTTAAGGAAATCAGGATTGATACACAACGCGGTGTACAAATGAACAGGCTTGTTCAGGGCGACGTAGGGAGTGGTAAAACGGCTGTTGCATTGATGAGCATGCTTCTGGCAAATGATAACGGCTATCAGGCTTGTATGATGGCTCCGACCGAAATTTTAGCGCGTCAGCACTATGCCTCTATCACAGAGCTTGTAACCCAAGACCTGGTGCGTGTTTCCATTCTTACCGGAAATACTAAAAAGAAGGAACGTACTGTTTTGCACAATCAATTGGAGAATGGAGAAATCGATATTTTGATTGGAACGCATGCATTGATTGAAGATAAGGTTCAGTTTAAAAATTTAGGATTGGTTGTAATCGATGAACAACACCGTTTTGGGGTGGAACAACGTGCTAAGCTTTGGCGGAAAAATATTATCCCTCCCCATATCCTTGTAATGACTGCTACGCCAATTCCGCGTACTTTGGCAATGACCCTATATGGTGATCTTGATGTTTCTATTATTGATGAATTACCTGCAGGCAGAAAACCAATCGAAACAAGGCACCTTTTTGAAGGCCAACGACTTAGAATGTTTGGTTTTATGAAGCAGGAAATTGCCAAAGGAAGGCAGGTTTATATTGTTTATCCTTTGATTAAGGAAAGCGAGAAGTTAGACCTTTTACATCTCGAAGCTGGAATTGAGCAGCTGAGCTACCAATTTCCCCGACCCGATTACCAGATTAGTATTGTGCATGGACAAATGCCAAATGCAGATAAGCAGTTCGAAATGCAGCAGTTTATTGATGGAAAAAGTCAGATTATGGTGGCTACAACCGTAATTGAAGTAGGCGTTAACGTACCTAATGCTTCTGTAATGGTGATTGAAAATGCCGAACGGTTTGGTCTTTCACAGCTTCACCAGTTGCGTGGCAGGGTAGGTCGTGGGGCAGAGCAGTCTTTCTGTATCTTAATGAGTGGTAATAAACTCAGTAAAGAGGGCAAAATCCGTTTAGAAACGATGGTGCGGACCAACAACGGGTTCGAAATATCGGAAATAGACCTTCAGCTTCGTGGTCCTGGAGATATTACCGGTACACAGCAAAGTGGTGTGCTGGATCTAAAACTTGCAGATCTGGCTAAAGATCAGGTAATTTTATCTGAAGCACGAAATACCGTTATTGAACTTTTTTCGGTAGATCCGCAGTTAGAAAAACCTGAAAATGCGATTCTAAAGGCACATTTACAAAGGCTGGAGAGAGGTATTTCTTTTGATAAGATTTCATAAATTTTACTATATCCTTGATTATGATCATTTTTACGGAAAATAAGTGCCTATTAATCCATATATGCCTGTAATTGTATCAATTCGATATTCATACAAGGTGCTCACATTTATAGAAAAAATCTTGATACGAAAACTGGAAAATTAGTTACCATATAAATCTAAATTCTGTTTAAATTACAAAAGAAAGTAAGCATCCAATACCATTTAAATTTTCTCTTTCCATTTCAACGTCTTTTCCCTGCTTTTTGCAATAATATTTGGTGTTGTATTATTTGTCCTACTTCGCGTAGTTTTGTAATGTTTTTTTTACGATTCAGCCCCTCACAATTATTATTTTACCCCCTTTTTTAAATTCGCAATATTCCTATCTTGCGTGTAACCAATTATGAACTGTTAAGTTGACAAGTCTAAGTCAGAGTTTGCCTTATTCAGTAGTTTTATTTAGTATAATTAGTTATGATATCAGATAGGGGGGATTCATAATGGTTTACGTGATTTATTGATCATTTATCAAACAACAGTCCTACAGGGAGATTGATTTAGATAATTAACTCAATAGATCAAGGTATAATAATGCAAATATCGACAGTTCATGATTACTTATGAATATTAAATTGTATTACAATCAATATCTAACCAAAATAAATTGAAAAACTATGAAAAAAAATCTATTGAGGACTTTTGCCAGAGGTAGCATGTTTCTTGTTTGCGGTGGTTGTCTCGTCTTTTCTCCACTTGCCAGCATGTCTGCCGAAACATCATTGCATGAAAAGGAACCTTTTGATTTTTACAAAATGCCCCTCCAGGATATTATTGTGAAGGGTAAAGTTACAGATGCCAAAGGCCCGATTCCAGGCGTAAGCGTGAAGTTGAAGGGAGGCACAACAACTACGGTAACCGACGGCTCCGGAAATTTTAGTATTAAGGTGCCTGAAGATGCAACACTCGTATTTACCTACGTAGGTTACGTAGATCAGGAGGTTCAGGTAAAGAACCAAACCAGTATTAATGTACGGTTATCAGAGAATAACCAAAATCTTTCAGAAGTGGTTGTAGTGGGTTATGGTACACAAAAGAAAGCCGTTGTATCAGGTGCCGTAGCATCTGTTAAAGGTACTGAACTCGCTAAATCCTCATCGGTAAACTTAACCAATTCATTAGCCGGGCGCTTACCAGGTGTAACGGCCTTACAGGGGAGTGGAGAGCCAGGCTACGATGGCTCTACCATCAGAATCCGTGGAACAAACTCGCTTGGAAATAACAATGCATTGATTGTAATTGATGGTATCCCCAACCGTGCTGGTGGTATCGAAAGGTTAAATCCAAACGATATTGAAAGTGTATCGGTATTAAAGGATGCATCTGCTGCCATTTACGGTTCGCAAGCGGCTAACGGGGTAATTTTAATTACCACCAAATTGGGTAAATCAGGAAAGCCACAATTTTCATACGACTTTAGTTATGGTTTACAACAGCCTACACGTATACCGAAAATGGCTAATTCCGTACAATATGCCGAAATTCTGAATGAACTGAATATCTTTGGTTCCGATATTAATCCAAATGAATGGTCGGCGGCATGGAACAGTTTTAAATCTACTGGCTCTTATACTTCTACAACCGGAAAAACAATTAATGCCGCTTATAAGGCTGATGAAATCAGGAAGTTTGGCGATGGTTCAGATCCGCTAAGATACCCTAATACCGACTGGTTTAAAACGACTTTTCAGAATTGGTCGCCTCAGCAAAGGCATAATGTTCAGATCAACGGGGGCAGTGAAAATGTAAAGTACCTGGTTTCTTTGGGCTATCTGGATCAGGATGGATATTATAAAAATTCTGCAACAGGGTACAAGCAGTACGATATGCGATTTAACCTCGAAGCAAAACTGAGTAAATATATTACCACAACTTTAGGGGTATCGGCCAGAGAAGAAGACCGTAATTTCCCAACAGTTGGAGCTAGTGATATCTTCAGGTTTTTAATGAGGGGACGCCCAAATGAAATTGCGATATGGCCAGATGGCAAGCCTGGAAAGGATATTGAATATGGTTATAACCCGGTAGTATCTACTACAGATTTAACGGGAACTAATAAAGATGTCAGAGATTACTTTCAAACCACAGGTAAGGTAGAAATTAAGATTCCTGGTGTTGAAGGATTAAAAGTAACGGGAACTGCTGCGATTGATAAATATTCTGGCAGACAGAAAAACTGGCAATTGCCCTGGACACTTTACGATTGGGATAAAAAAACCTTTCAGGCCGATGGTGTAACGCCAGTATTAACGGGTACGGTACGGTCGCAATATACCGATCCAAGGCTAAGGGAAACTGCTGGCGGGCAATTGGCCATCAACCTTACCGGAATGATTAATTATGATAAAAAAATTGGTGATCATAATATTGGTCTGATGGCTGGGGTAACCCGGGAAACGGTTGATAATGATGGTTTTACCGCTTTCAGAAGATATTTTATTTCACAATCTGTTCAGGAATTATTGGCTGGTGATGAACGCGAACAATCATTAGGTAATTTAGATGATCCTAATAATCCTAATCGTCTTTTCAAACGGGCACGTTTAAGTTATTTTGGAAGGGCAGGATATAACTATAAGGAAAAATACCTTGCCGAATTTTTGTGGCGGGTAGATGGTTCTTACATTTTTCCAACCGATAGGCGTTTCGGTTTCTTCCCAGGCGTATCGGTCGGCTGGCGTTTATCAGAAGAGCCTTTTTTCAAGGAAAATGTTAAGTTCGTCAACAATTTAAAACTGAGGGCATCGTATGGTCAGATGGGTGCTGAAGCTTATTTTGGAGATGTGCTGCAAGAATATCAGTACCTCAGCTTAATGAATTTCGGAACATATACCTTTAATGATCTTGTTACTAAAACGCTAACAGAAGGGAAAGTACCTAATTTCAACTTTGGATGGGAAGTAGCCAATAATACCAACGTAGGCTTGGATGCATCCTTTCTAAATAACAAATTATCACTTGAATTAGATTATTTCTATAATAAGCGTACAAACATTCTAATTAGCAGAGGTAGCTCTGTGCCTGAAAGCTCGGGTATTACCGATCGTTTACCGCCTGTTAACTTAGGGAAAGTAAACAACAAAGGTTTTGAATTTAAATTGAGCTACAATGACAAGGTAGGTGATTTAAACTTTGGAGTGAGTGTAAACGGGGGGTATGCGAAAAATAAAATCATTTTTTGGGATGAAACCCCCGGTGCTCCTGAATGGCAGTATTCAACTGGCCGCATAACCAATTCGTGGTTGGTATACGATTATGATGGCGTTTTTAAAGATCAGGCAGAAATTAATGCCAATACATTAAATTATGGTGCGCTAACCAGCACCTTACGCCCTGGTGATATGAAGTTTAAGGATATTAATGGTGATGGCAAAATCAATGCCGATGATAAAATCCGCCTGGATAAAAATGGAACACCAACCTTTACCGGAGGTTTCAATTTAAACCTGCAATATAAAGGGTTCGATTTATCGGTACTCGTTCAGGGGGCAACCGGCGGGATGCAGATTGTAGGTATAACCGAATCTGGCGATATTGGTAATTTCCTGGAGTGGTCATACCTAAACCGTTGGAGCATTGATAACCCAAGCTCGGTAAATCCGCGTTTATCTAACCGTGGAGCTACCTATTATACTGATAGCAATAATGCATTAAACAATACTTATTGGTTGCGGAGCAATAATTACATCAGGCTTAAAAATGTAGAGTTAGGCTATACCTTGCCAAATACCCTGGTAGAAAAAGTGGGGCTGAACAGTGTAAGGGTTTATGCGAACGGATTAAACCTGGCTACATTGGATAAAATCAAGATCTGGGATCCCGAATCAACCAATTCAAGTGGCCAATATTATCCACAGGCCAGGGTAATCAATTTTGGTATTAAAGCCGCTTTTTAAAGTGTAATCAAGTTTAACCGTTACAATCAAGAATATGAAAGCAATAAATAAAAATATAAAGCTCTATATATTAATTTTTACCACCATTTTTGCAGCATCCTGTAAAAAAGATTTTTTAGATGTAGAATCGCCCGGCCAGGTGCCGGCAGAATCAGTATGGAAAGATCCGGCAACTGCACAGGCCTTCGTTAATGATATCTATAACGGATTGGGTAATGGAGGTTTCTCTGAACAAATGTTAGCTTCTGTTTCAGATGAAGCCTTGTTTACACACCCAACCCGTGGTATAGACCTGGTTAATAATGCTACCATTAACCCTTCTACATTAGGTTGGGTAGACGATACCTGGGCGTATAAGCAAATGTACAACCGCATCAGGGCCTGTAATATTACCATCGAAAAAATTACTAGTGGAGATAATTCACTAACCAGCCAAACGTTAAAAGATCAGTTATTGGGCGAAGCTTATTTTTTAAGGGCTTACTATTATCAGCAGTTATTGCGTTACTATGGCGCTGTACCCCTTATCACAAAAATTTATGTGCTAGATGATAACTATAACGTAAAAAGAAATACGTACGAAGAGTGTGTAAATTTTATTGTTAAAGATTGCGATGAAGCCAGCAGGTTGTTAACAGGCAAAACGTTAGATAAAGGGCGTACTACTTCAAATGCGGCATTGGCCTTAAAATCAAGAGTGTTGATATACGCTGCGAGCGATTTGCATGACAGGGCGAAACTTACTTCTAAAGTTACGGGTATTGCTGCTCAAAAATTAGATTTTTTAAGTTATGCCAGTGGCAGCCAGCCAGACCGTTACCGTTTGGCTCAAACTGCTGCTAAAGCAGTTATGGATTTAGGTACAGGTTATAAGTTAAATCTTTCTGCGCCCGCTTCGGTAACAGATGGCCAGTTAAATTATAAAAGCATTGCCATGGGCGGAGCAAGTAAGGCACCGGGTATAGATGCTACTGCGGCATCAGAACTCATTTTTGCACGTTATTTTATCATCCAGAATAATATTAAACATGCGCAGCAAAATGGGCCGAATGGTTACCATAACTGGGCTGGAAATACACCTATCGGCTTGCTGGTTGATGATTATGAGATGAAAGATGGCAGTAAATTTAGCTGGACAAATACCACACAAAAAGCTAATCCTTATCAGGACAGAGACCCTCGTTTTTATGCTACCGTTTTGTACGATGGTGCAGGTTGGAAACCACGCGATAAAGCTTCGGGTAACGTGGACCCTGCCAGCCAGATCCAAACTGGAGTATACGACTTAATGGATAATGGTTCCCGAATCGACTTTAAAGGCTTAGATACACGTGCGAGTTCTATCGAAAACTGGAATGGCAGTTGGACCGGATACTATTATCATAAATTTATCGATCCGGATCCAACTATTGTTGATGCTTCTATGTCGCAGAATGTACCGTGGCCATTCTTCAGGTATACCGAAGCAGTGTTTAATTTTATTGAGGCCAGTATTGAGCTTGGTGAATTAAGTAAAGCAACAGAGTGGTTAAACAAAATCCGTTTCAGAGCAGGTATGCCAGCGGTAACCGCTACAGATCAGGATGGACTTAGAGAGGTTTACCGTCACGAACGCCGTATCGAAATGGCTTACGAAGAACAACGTTATCATGATACCCGCAGGTGGTTAATCGCTAGCGAAACATTGGGCAGAAAAACCACTTATATTAAGGTTATCGGCAAATTTAAATCTGGCAAAACCATGTCGGCCCCTTACCATTACGATAATACCGTTTACGATTATACCTACACTCCAGTTGTAGAAAATGCACAGGAAAATAGGAGTTGGAACGATAAACTTTATTTCAGGCCATTTAGCCGCGATGAAGTAAACAAAAATAACGCTCTCGAACAAAACCCGGGTTACTAAATTCTTTTGGTAAAAAAAGCCCGATGAGTAACATACTCATCGGGCTTTCATGTTTATGATGAATGCTGTAAGCTTATTTGGCTTCATTCTCAAAGTAGTTTAGTCTTGCTTTTTTAAAATTAGATCGATAACTTTCACCAACTGATACATTTAGCCCGTTTTTAAGAGATATTAAAAAACCGTCTATTTTTTCAATATACTTCGTTGATATGATATAAGATTTGTTGACACGCTTTATAAACAAAAAAGCTTTTAAGTTAAATTCCATATCCACCAATTTATAATAAGGAGTTAGTACCGCATCGGTTGTATATATATTAATATAATTTCCATTACCTTCAACTGCTATTATCTCGTCAACATAAATTCGTCGAATTTGAGTGCAACTTAATTTTACCATAATATAGGGATTTTCTTTTGCTATATTATCAATTACAGCATTAACAGTTTTTTCAAAAGATGTGAAGTCAAAAGGTTTGTACAAAAAGTGTTTGGCATTAATATTATAACCATCTATTGCATGTTGTAAATTTGCACTTACCAACACAATATTTTCAACTTTATGAGCAATTTGGGTGGCTAGTGCCAACCTATCTAATCCTGAAATTTTCACATCTATAAATGCAAAATCTATATTATTCTCTAGAGTGATAATATCTTGTAGGGCTACTTCTGTATTGATGTATGTTTTAATTAGATTTAGATATGTCATTTTGCTAATGCAACCTGCCAATAATTTTAAGGCAATAGGCTCATCATCTATTATTATACATGAGAATGTTTTCAAAATATTGAGTAGTGTTGCGTTAACAGTTAAAACAATAACGAACTTTTTAGTAGTAAATTTTGATTATAAATGAAAAAATCTTTTAATTTCAAAATTTACTTTGTAAGTGGTTGTCTATTAGTATTTTATTTTTTAATTTTTTTTTAAAATAGATCGAATGTGTTTGTATGATTGTTTGAAATTATTCGATTAACAGTTTTATGTTTTGTTGATTTTAGAGGGTTTACATAATATTTTGGGGGGTTGGAATAAAAATTAAAAAAGTAAGTTTAATTGTTTTTAGATTGTATAATTAAAAATAAATATGTATGTTTTTATTTAAAAATAAATTAAACAATATTGAAGCAGTTACAAAGCTTTTGGTAGAAAAATTAAATGTAAGTGTCACTGAAACCACAATAAAAGAGTGTTTAGGAAATCATCCTGATTACCCAAGTTTAATGGCGCTATCCGATTGCCTTACTGATTGGTATATTGCAAATGAAGCGAGGAGAATTCCTAAAGAAAATTATAAAGATTATGAAATACCTTTCATTGCACAATTAATGCCTAATGGAGGTAGTTTTATTTTAATTAATAGCATTAACCAAGGCCAAATAAACTATAGCGACGAAAAGCATTTAAATGCATCCATGCCAGAAGATGAATTTCTGAAAAAATGGAGTGGCAGTGTTTTAAGGGCGGAAGCCAACGAAAATAGTACAGAACCTGGTTATAAAAATAAACGTTTGCTCGAAATCTTTAGTACAGCCAAATTGCCAATTTTAGTGTTAATAATCACTATAAGCATTTTAATGGCAGTAAACTTTCAATCGATAACTTTGGGTTATGGTTTAGTATTATTATCGAAACTTACTGGCATTGCTGTGAGCATACTTTTGTTGACGCATAGTATTGACGCTAATAATCCCCTTGTACAAAACTTATGTAGCCTAGGCAATAAAAATAACTGTAATGCCATTTTAAAATCAAATGCTGCAAAAATTACTAAATGGCTAAGCTGGAGCGAGGTCGGATTCTTTTATTTTACAGGTTCTTTCCTTTGTCTATTACTCAAACCTGTTAGTTTTGCCTTGATTGGTTGGCTAAGTGCATTGGCTTTACCATATACCTTTTATTCTATCGCTTACCAGTATAAACACAAAAACTGGTGTGTATTGTGTTGTATAGTGCAAGTATTGCTGCTGTTTGAAAATCTTATTGCCTTAAACTTTGGTCTTTGGTCTTTTAGCTTTGCAGCCTATATATCTCCAAGTTTCTTATTCACATTATTAATCTGTTTCTTTTTACCTATTATAATTTGGTCTTTATTGAAACCATTATTTTTAAAAACATCCCAGTTTAAATTGCTTTCCCAACAGCTTAAAAATTTCAAATATAACAATGAATTATTTAACCAAGCACTTTTAAACCAACCTCGTTATGCGGTAAATAATGATTTAATGCCTGTAGTTTTAGGTAATCCTCAAGCTCAAACGATAATTACTATGGTAAGTAACCCATTTTGTGGGCCATGTGGTAATACACATGAAATCCTAGAAGAATGGCTTAAAACAAGAGACGATCTACAGTTGAAAATTATTTTCACTACAGCCGATCATGATAATGATGAAAAAACCAAAGTAGCACGGCATATCAGTGCCTTAACTAAATTGAACGATACCGCTTTAGTAGAGCGTGCACTTAGTGATTGGTATACGCAAACCGTAAAAAAATACGAACATTGGGCTAAAAAATACCCCGTTCATTTTGATCATGAAATAGATGTGGTAATACAAAAACAAAAAGACTGGTGTGAAATGGCCGAAATCTCTTTTACACCAACTATTTTGGTAAATGGATATAAATTACCAGTACCATATCGCTTAGAGGATATAAAATATTTAATTGCTTAATATCATCTTGAACTTGTTTCTGGATATGTAAAGTGATAGTTCTTTTGTACAAAAAGGGGCAGCACGGTTGCAACGAAACTGCCCCAGAACGAATACTGGCGTACACCGGTATCGCTTAAGTTACCCTTGCGTGAAAGGGTAACAAAATCTTAAATCACAAAATTAAACATTAAACAATGAAAAAATTAAGTTTAAAACCAAATGCCTTTGATAAAGGTGAAGTGTTAACAAGGTCACAGTTGAGGAAAGTAATGGGGGGAGATGATAATGGATCAGGAAGCGGAGCAGGGGGATACTATAAATGCTGTAACTACCAAGCCTGCTATTCATGCGGAGAGCCAAGCTGGGTGCCTAGTGGAGCTACAATAGTTTGTAATGGTTGGGTATGCCGCTCATAATATTATTTGGGATCAAAGCATGCTTTGATCCCATTTCATCCATTTAAAAAAATACCTCTTTTAAATCTTCTAAAAAGTAATAAAAAAAATTATGAAAAAGGCACTTTTTATCTTATTCTTTTTATCCATGACAAGTTTATCAGTTTGTGCACAACAAAAACATAGCGCAATAAATTTTCAACAAAAACTTAAATGGGAAGAGATTAAAAAAAAAGCCAAGCAGGAAAACAAATTTATTTTTTTAGATTTTAATACAAGCTGGTGCGTTCCATGCAGACGGATGGAGGCTGAAATATTTACGCAAGATAGTGTAGCAGAATATTTAAATAAGAATTTTATAAGTAGCAGTTACCGTTGCGATACCTCTGCAAATGATGTTATTGAAATTAGAGATCGATATCCTGATGCCTTAAACATTATTAAAGAATTAAATATTCAGGGGTATCCAACGTATGCTATTTTAAGTCCCGATGGCGTTTTGGTTCATAAAGTGATTGGTTATATGAGGGCGGACGTTTTTATCGATGAACTGAAAATGGGTTTAAATCCTCAAACGCAGTATTTAACTTTTGTTAAAGAGTTTAATAAGGGGAATAGAGGTGAACTTTTTTTGTTGAAACTAGTTAACGCAAGCGAGCGGGTAAATGATTATGTAAAGGTGCCAGACTATATAAATAATTATTTAAAGACTCAAAAAAAATTACTCACCAAAAAAAATATAGAATTTATCGCTAGAGCAACAAATAAGAGTAGTGATATAGGTTTCAGGATATTAACTAATTATCCTGATCAGGTAGATCAAGTTATTGGCATAAATAGATGTGCTGAAATTGTATCAAGGATTGTTTTCAGTGAAATAGCCATAAAGTTTTTAAGAGTAAATGGGAAAACCGAGTATAGACCTGCTGCAATGATGGTGATTTATAGCGGAGAAATCCAGAAGAAGGTTAATTGGGCAGCATTAAAGAAAAGACTTGATCATGATTACCCCAGATTTTCATCAACAATAATGGACTATTCAAAATTTAGTTATTACAGTTGGACAAAAGATTGGACCAATTTAGCCAAAATTATCACTCACCAGTTGTATAAACGAAAATTTACCTATCGGTTTATTGAAAATGCAACACAAAGTATTATTAATGGCTGTGATGATAAAATGATTCTCAATGAAGCTCTTAAATGGTATAATAGTAAAGATATACCTGAAGATCCCTACAGTTTCTGGACTAAATCAGACTTATTGTTTAAACTGGGCCGAATTGACGATGCAATTTCAGAATTGGACTTGCATAGATCTGAAGATGATGAGCATAAAAATGAGCAAATAGAATCTGCAATAAAAAAAATGAGAGACGGAAAAAGTAGATGGACAAGTTAAGAGTTGTATCCAGTATTCACGAAAAAAGATAATTTAATATTATAGAAGAAGAGTTAATGCAAGAAAATATCAAGACCTACATTATCAATTTAGAAAAGAGAACCAGTCGTAGAGTTCATTCTATTAATCAATTTTCAAAGAAAAACCAGTTTAAGATCAACTTTATAAAGGCAATTGAAAACAAGAATGGCGCTTTGGGATTGTGGCAAACTATCGTCCAAATCATTGAAAATGTATCTATAAAAGAAGATGATTATATTTTGATATGCGAGGATGATCATAGATTTACGAAAAATTATAATCCACAAAAACTGTCAAATCTTATAAAAGAAGCTCAAGAAAAACAAGCGGATATATTGTTGGGGGGGATAAGCTGGTTTAAAGACGCCTTGCAGGTTTCTGAAAATCTATTTTGGATTGATTCTTTTACGGGATTACAGTTTACGATAATCTTTAAACAGTTTTTTAAAAAAATATTGGAATCGTCATTTACCGCTAATGATGTTGCGGATCTTAAAATATCGTCACTTACAGAAAATAAGTTCGTAATCGCTCCTTTTGTTTCAGTACAAAAAGAATTTGGCTATTCTGATGTAACATTAAAGAATAATGGGACAGCGCGGGTAGAGCGGCTTTTTAAGGGTGTAAACAGTAAACTGGAGGAACTGGTGAAGGTAGCCAATTTTTATAATGTCGCTAAATAACTATGAAAAGTAACACAGAATATGATGGATTTTCAATAGCCACATATGTTATCAATATGCAGGAAAGGACTGATAGATTAGCCCATATTTTAAAGCAATTTAAAAACAGACCGGAGTTTGATGTTACTGTTTTGGAAGCCTGTAAACACGAAATCGGCGCGGTTGGGCTTTGGAACAGCATTTTAAAAATGATTAAACTGGCGCTAGAAAATGATGATGATGTAATTATTATGTGTGAAGACGATCATGAATTTACGGAATATTATAATGCCGAATACCTGATGCAGAATATTATAGCATCACACGAACAGGGTGCTGCCATTCTTTCCGGGGGTATTGCAGGATATGGAGAAGTAGTGCCATTAACAGAAAACAGATATTGGCTAAATACATTCTTATCTACCCAATTTATTGTCCTTTATAAGAACATTTTTAAAAAAATACTCAATTATAAGTTTAAGGATGATGATGTAGCGGATTTGGTTTTAGCTAATCTAACAAGCCATAAAATGATACTTTATCCTTTTATCTCACGACAGAAAGATTTTGGTTATTCAGATATTACCACCATACACAATGAACAGCCTGGTTTAGTTCAAAATATGTTTAATGGAACTGAGCAACGTTTGGAAAAAATTCGGCAAGCTTACTTAAAATATTTAATGTAATATGTTTATTCTAAAGTTAATGGGTGGGTTGGTCAATTCAGATGTTTGAGTATTTTTTTTAACCTATTGTGAGGTTTTTTACCTGATGCTTTCAAGTACTATTTGTATTTACTGATCAGAAAGCTAAATTGTTACATGAATAGGCACATTTCATTAATCAACAACATTTACAAATTACAATGGCCATTTGATACACTGTTAAAATTTCAAATTTAATGAAACAAAAGATCAGCTATTGAAATTTTATGATTTTGGATAATAATAAATATGGTGTACACGACTTTCTAAGATCAGGAAGCTAAAAGAAAGAATATACACTTTTACAACACTTAAACCATAGAAAACCAACATTGAAAACCTTCCCCTTTTACAAGCAAGCCGATCAAATGGACTGTGGGCCTACCTGCCTGCGTATGGTAGCCAAATACTATGGGAAAAATTTCAGTTTACAAAGGTTAAGGGAAATTTCGGGTATTAATAAGGAGGGGGTTTCGTTGTTAGGCATTAGCGAAGCTGCGGAGAAAATTGGCTTTAGGACGACTGGTAGTAAGCTTACATTAATCCAATTATCAGCTGCTGAATTTCCCTTAATTATACACTGGAACCAAAACCACTTCGTAATTCTGTATAGAATAAAAGGTAATAGTTTTTACGTTGCCGATCCAGCCAAAGGCTTGATCAAATATAGTTATGAGGAGTTTACAAGAGGTTGGTTAAGTACAAATAGTAATGGTAAAAGCCAAGGAATTGTATTAATACTTTCACCAACCCCTGATTTATATACACTGGAAGGAGATAAAGGCTTGGGTTTAAATTGGGGCTATTTACTGCGCTACTTATACCAGTACAAACAATTAATAGCACAGTTATTTGTGGGGCTAGCTGTTGGTAGCTTGCTTCAGTTAATTGTTCCTTTCCTTACCCAATCGATTGTAGATATTGGGATCAACACCCGAAACTTAAATTTTATCTACATTATTCTTATAGCACAAACAATGTTATTTTTGGGTAGGATGAGTGTAGATTTTATTCGCTCATGGATTTTGTTGCACATTAGTACGCGCATAAGTATTTCTATTCTGACCGATTTTTTGATTAAGCTGATGAAACTTCCCATGAGTTTTTTCGATAGTAAGATGACTGGTGATATTATGCAACGCATGAGCGATCAGGGTAGGATACAAAGTTTTTTAACTGGTTCTACGTTAAGTATCGTTTTCTCATTGTTTAACCTCTTGGTATTTGCAGGAGTGCTTGCATACTACAACCTAAATATTTTTCTTATTTTTTTATTAAGTAGCGTACTTTATTCACTTTGGGTAATTGCTTTCCTCAAAAAAAGGCGAGATCTTGATTTTAAGACATTTGAATTATCTTCTAAAAATCAAACTGCCATCGTGCAACTTATAGGTGGAATGCAGGAAATTAAATTGAATAATTGTGAACAACAAAAGCGATGGGAGTGGGAGCATGTACAAGCGGGTTTATTTAGGTTTGGCGTAAAAAGTTTATCATTAGGACAAATACAGCAAACCGGTGCTTTTTTTATTAATGAAGGTAAAAATATCCTCATTACATTTTTGGTTGCAAAATCGGTGATAGATGGCGACTTAACCTTAGGGGGGATGATGGCTGTTCAATATATAGTAGGCCAAGTAAATAGTCCAATAGAGCAGCTGTTGGGTTTTATCCAATCACTACAAGACGCCAAAATAAGTTTAGAGCGTTTAAACGAGATACACCAACTAAATGATGAAGAGCCCATTGATAAAATATTTTTGAAAGATTTACCAGTAAATAAAAGTATCTCTATCCAAAATTTAAGTTTTACTTATCCAGGTGCAGGTAATGAACCCGTTTTAAAGGGAATAGATCTAGCAATTCCAGAAGGAAAAACCACGGCTATTGTAGGTATGAGTGGGAGTGGTAAAACCACCATTTTAAAATTATTGCTGCGGTTTTATGTGCCGCAAAAAGGAGAAATAAAAGTAGGGCAAACCCATATAGATCAGATTGGGTATCGGTATTGGCGCGGACAATGCGGTATTGTAATGCAAGATGGTTTTATATTTTCGGATAGCATTGTTAAAAATATTGCAGTTGGAGATGAATATCCTGATACTACAAAATTACAACATGCTATTAAAATAGCCAATATAGGCGATTTAATCGAAAGTCTGCCTTTAGGTTTACATACTAAAATCGGTGCTGAAGGAAATGGAATTAGCCAGGGGCAGAAGCAGCGAATATTAATTGCCAGGGCAGTTTATAAAAATCCTGAATATATCTTTTTTGATGAAGCGACCAACGCGCTTGATGCCAATAATGAAAAGGTTATTATGGAAAATTTGAAAGATTTTTTTAAAGGAAGGACGGTTGTAGTGGTCGCCCACAGACTCAGTACGGTTAAAAACGCCGATAATATTGTGGTACTTGATAAAGGGATTATTGTTGAGCAGGGGAGTCATGCAGAACTTACAAAAAGTAAGGGAGAATATTATAACTTGGTTAAAAATCAGCTGGAATTAGGAAGCTAGTTAATATATTGATAAAACATGCCACTTGAACAGGAAACGATATATCAAAATAGCGAAGAAGTGAACGAAATTATTACTGCTGTTCCTGCATGGATTCTACGCTGGGGTATTACATTGGTTTTTACTATACTGGCAGGTATCATTCTACTTTCAGCACTAATAGATTACCCTGATGTGGTAAAAACAACCTTAAAGGTAAATTCATTAAATGCTCCGAAAGCTGTTCTGGCTAAACAAAGTGGGAAATTAACAGCACTTCTGGTAGAGGATGGACAAATGGTTACCACGAATCAATCTTTAGCTTATTTCGAAAGTACGGCGAATCCCGAAAATGTACTACAACTAAACAAGCAGCTTAAGGATTTTCAGGCCAGTATTTTAAAGGATTTTAACCAAGTTCTGACACTCCCTGCCAACTTAAGTTTAGGGGAACTTCAAAGTAGTTATCAAAGTTTTTATCAGCAGTACCTTCAGTATCAATCTACCCAACAAAATGGTTATTATGTAAATAAGCTGGCTTTTTTAACACGTGATTTAAAGGATATTACTGCTTTGAAAAATCAAATTCTTAAGCAGGAAGAAGTTCAGAAACTCGAATATGCTAATCAAGAGCAAGAGTACAGAGCCTATCAAAAATTGTTCAAAAATAAGGTAATTTCGAGAAGTGAATTTAATCAACAAGAAAACAAATTTTTGTCAGCTAAATATCCACTTCAACAAACCGAAACAGCCATATTAAATAACGCTAGTAGCTATGCCGCAAAAGAAAAGGAGCTATTAGATATTAAACATACCATTTCTGAAGAGCAAGCCAAATTTGTGCAAGCTTTAAATCAATGTATTACGGAAAGTGATAATTGGATTTTACAACATGTATTACTAGCTCCGTTAGCAGGTAAGCTCAGCTTTGCAGGCATTGTGCAACAGAATCAAAATGTCACTACTGGTCAGGAAATTTTTATTGTAAATCCCGGTAATGCTAGTTTTTTTGGAGAGATTCAGATACCGCAATACAACATGGGTAAAATACGCGAGGGAGAACTTGCTTTGGTAAAGTTAAGGAGCTTTCCTTTTGAACAATATGGGATGATTAGAGGCCGACTTTCTTATATCTCCGATGTTGCTTACCGAGACAGCGTTTTTATAGCTAAAGTTAGTTTTGAAACTTTCGAAAATAAAGACCCTAATCTGAAAATAGTGCTAAAAAACGGTATGCAGGCTGATGTAGAGATTGTTACGGAAGAGAGTTCTTTACTACAACGCTTCTTTAGAAATATAACTAAAATGTTAAATACTGGGAATTAATTGAAAAAAGATACTCTGATCTTATTGTGCATCACGTAGTTTTGCAGATAAAATTTTTCCTGTGTCAGATTCAAATTCCGTAATCGTTAAACAAGACCCATTCGCTGCCTTGCGGTATAAAGAATTTCGTTCTTACATCGGGCTGAGATTTTTTTTTACTTTTGCTTATCAAATGCAAGCTATTGTACTTGGTATCTATATTTATCATTTAACCAAGGATCCTCTTGCATTAGGATTAATTGGACTTTGCGAAGCCATTCCAGCGATAGCAATTGCACTCTATGGTGGATATATTGCAGATAAAAGTGAAAAAAGAGCACTATTGCTTAAAATATTCTCAACTGTATTTTTATGCTCGGTAACTATGCTGGTCGTAACAAGCATTTACATGAAGCCTTATCTATCTAACGATTGGATTGTAAAAATTCTATATGGTATGGTCTTTTGTATTGGTCTTGCAAGAGGTTTTTTCGGCCCCGCAAACTTCTCCTTACAGGCTTCTATTGTGCCGAAAGAGATATATCCAAATGCAAGTACATGGAGTAGTTCAAGCTGGCAATTGGCGTCAATATTAGGTCCTGCAGCAGGAGGTTTAATTTATGGTTTTCTTGGAATTACCGTAACCTATGTTGTGATTATTTCATTTATATTCATTTCATTAATCTGCATCTTTTTTCTAAAAGTGCATCCGCCTAAATTCCTTCCTAAAATGAGTATTGGGCAAAGCTTAACAGAGGGGATACAATTTGTATTTAAAACAAAAATGATGGTTTGGGCGATGAGCCTGGACCTGTTTTCGGTGTTTTTCGGGGGGGCTGTAGCCCTTCTGCCTGTTTTTGCCAATGATATTTTAAAAGTGGGAGCAGAGGGATTAGGCTTTATGCGTGCTGCGGCCTCAACAGGCTCCGTAATTACCATGTTGGCAATGACACGTTTTTCGCCAATGGGCAAGCCCTGGCGAAACCTGCTTATAGCGGTTACCGGATTTGGTTTAAGTATTATTTGCTACGGGCTATCTAAGAGTTTCTATTTAACGCTGTTTTTCTTGTTTCTGGAAGGATCATTCGACAGCGTGAGTGTGATCATCCGTCAAACCATCATGCAATTGCTTACGCCTGATGAGATGCGTGGAAGGGTATCGGCTGTAAATAGCATGTTTATAGGTTCGTCAAATGAAATTGGCGCTTTTGAATCTGGTTTGACCGCTAAATTAATGCGAACTATTCCAGCAGTCGTTTTTGGTGGAAGTATGACCATTGGGATCGCATTTATTACCTGGTTAAAAACAAGGCCGTTAACCAGGCTGAGTTTGCAGGATATTAATGAACAAACGAGTAAAGTTGTTTAGTTGCTGCCTAAAAACATTTCGAAGGATTTTCATGCTAAATAAATTCAGGATGAGGATTCCCTTGTAGAGTTGTCAACTTTAATAGCCAGTTTGCCAGAAAGTTGACAACTCTGAAATTCATGTTTAATTACCGATAAGCTCTATTTTTGCCAATAATTTGGGCATGCCCCAAGCTGCGCAAGGGGCGGGCTATCCGTTGCAATCTTTTTTGAAGAAAGATCAAAAAAGGATTTCCACTGCTATCCCTAATGCAAAACCCATAACCGTAAAAAAGTCAGTTATACATTTACCTAAAAGAGTTGTCAACTTTAATAGCCAGTTTGCCAGAAAGTTGACAACTCTGAAATTCATGTTTAATTACCGATAAGTTCTATTTTTTTGCAAATAATTAGGGCATGTACCAAACTGCGCCAGTGCAACGTCATTAAGTTAAGCTACTGAGGTTGTCAGTCTGAGCGTAGTCGAAGACTTCTTGAAATTAATAAATTGCAAATAAATGCCCTTCGACTACGCTCAGGGTAACATCTTTTTGCAATTTCTCCCTTAATTCCTCATGCAAAATTCACAGCAGTTAAAAAAAGTCAGTTATACATTTACCTAAAAGAGTTGTAAACTTCAATAACCAGTTTGCCAGAAAGTTGACAACTCTGAAATTGTCAGTCTGACATAGTCGAAGACTTCTTGAGATTGATAAATTGCAAATAAATGCCCTTCGACTACGCTCAGGGTGATATCTTTTTGCGATTTCCCCCCTTAATCCCTCATGCAAAATTCACAGCAGAAAAAAAACTCAGTTATACATTTGCCCTGGCCACCTAAACCCGATGGCACGGATGCCGGTAAAGCATATTGTTTTTATCAATGGTATCGGCAGGAGGAACAGCGGGATAGAACCAAACCGAAGAACTGCTGGAATTGCTTTCCAAAAAACCGTGAGTTGTCAACTTTAAATAAGCAGTTTGCCAGAAAGTTGACAACTCTATAATTTAACAATTTATTGTGCCTTTGTTTCTTGGTGGCGAAAATTAAAACTTCTTATTCTTGCCCCACATGAGGTAAATAATCGAACCCAGAAAGGGAGCCAGCAAGATAATGATGAACCACAATACCTTTACGCTGAAGCTCATTGAGCTATTTCTGGAGATATGATAAATGGCTATTAAGATTAAAGCCAGCCATAAGATGGCTGGTATAATCACGAACAGGGCCACCTGGTTGCTGTTGATTTCTACTAATGACATTTAAATAGATTTTAATTACTTAAGCTTCAACAACTCTTTCGCCAATTTGTTGGCGCCACATGGCCTGATATAAGCCATTTTGTGCAATTAGTTCTTCATGTTTTCCTTGCTCAATAATGTGGCCTTTCTCTAAAACATAAATTTTATCGGCATGTTTTATCGTTGATAAACGGTGCGCAATCAAAATGGTAATGTGATCGGTTAAATCTGAAACCGAACGAATGGTTTTGGTAATCTCTTCTTCCGTAATCGAATCGAGCGAAGAAGTTGCCTCATCAAAAACCAAAATATCTGGCTGACGGAGCAGCGCTCTGGCGATTGATAAACGTTGCTTTTCTCCTCCCGAAACCTTTACGCCACCTTCACCAATCAGCGAATCCAGACCTTTATCAGCCCTTGCCAATAAAGTTTGACAAGCAGCCTGGTTTAATACCTTATAACATTCCTCATCTGTAGCTTTAGGGTTTACAAATAACAGGTTTTCTCTTATCGTTCCCGAAAACAGCTGTGTATCTTGTGTAACAAAACCGATTTTTTCGCGCAAGGCATCTAAATCAATTGCGTTGCTGGAAATGCCATTGTATAAAATCTCACCCTCTTTTGCCGGATATAAGCCCACTAATAGTTTTACTAAAGTTGTTTTTCCAGAACCTGAAGGACCAACAAAGGCAATCGTTTGCCCATTATGGGTTTTGAAAGAAATGTTTTCCAGGGCATTACGGTTGGCAGTTTGATGTTTAAAGCCAACTTTGTTAAAGGTTAAATCTTTAATTTTTTGAATGGAAATCGGGTTTTCAGGTTTCTTATCAATTGGTGTACTCAGTATCTTTTTAAAGTTTCCTAAAGAAACTTCCGCTTCACGCCAGGCTAAAATTACATTTCCGAGTTCCTGCAATGGCCCGAAAAGGAAAAAGGAATAAAAAAGGAAAGTTAAATACTGCCCCGCGGTGATGGAATTATCAAAAATAAGCAATAGCAAAACCAAAATCATGGTACTCCGGACCAGGTTGACCGTGGTGCCCTGAACAAAACTCATACTCCGAACATACTTTACTTTTTTGAGTTCGAGACCTAAAATTTTATAGGTGGTCTTGTTTAATCTTTCAATTTCCTGATTGGCCAGCCCCAGACTTTTTACCAGTTCAATGTTTCTTAATGATTCTGTGGTAGAGCCAGCCAAAGCGGTTGTTTCACCAACAATAGAACGTTGAATGGTTTTAATTTTGCGACTTAAAAACCAACTGACAAAGCTGATAATTGGAATGGCTGTAAAATAAACCAGAGTAACCTTATAACTTATAGAAACAGAATAAACGATTACGAAGATCATCCCGATTAAGCTTACAAATAAGATGCTGATAAATGCGGTGATGAATTTTTCTGAGTCTAAGCGTACCTTCTGTAAAATTCCGAGTGTTTCACCACTTCGCTGATCTTCAAAAACCTGGTAAGGTAGTTTCAAAGAATGCTGTAAGCCATCGGCATACATTTTGGCACCTACTTTTTGTACGATTACACTCGTAAAGTAATCCTGAAAATTCTTAGCTATTCGTGAAACCATGGCTGCACCAATGGCCAAACCAATTAAACCCAATGAGCCCCAAAGATACTGGGCATAGGTTAATTTGTCTTTTTGATTGATGAAACGGTCTAAAATTCTTCCGGTAATATATGGATCTAAAAGTGAAAAGCCAATATTGAAACCTGCAAGCAATAACGCCAGAACCACAATCCACTTGTGGTTTTTCAGGTAGTCTAATAATAATCCCATTAAAGTTTTGTTGTTTTAATTACAAACATAAAAAAAGGGAACGGATAAAAATCCATTCCCTTTTTTTATGACTTTAAGCTAAGATACTTAGCTGAAATTTGTTTAAAATCCATAACGCAAACCGATTTGTGCCTGCCAAGGATTACCAGATGGTGTTACTAAACCGCTATTATTGATCCGGTAATTGAATTGACGCTTAGTCGTGTCGTAGTTGGGTACTGCAGGAGTTATTTCATTACCTGCAGCGTCTTTTACAGCTGGAATTCCCAAACCGTAAATAGCCTGTGTGCCCAAGGTTTCTGAAGTACCCCAGGTTTTCTTAAATAAGTTGGCTACGTTAAACAAATCGCCGGAAATTTCAACACTTTGTTTTTTACCAGGTCCGAATTTAATCTGGTAAGCCAATCTTAAATCAATCGTACCGTAAAAGCCATTAATACCACCATTACGTTCTGCAAATGTACCTTCGTATTTTAGGATATAATCTTTTAAACTTTGGCTTGCAAGTGGATTATCCAATAATGCCTGTAAACCATTGCGAACATTTGCAGGTGTACTTGGGTTATTTCTGTCGAAAATGAAAGCCAGATCGTTTGTCGCTACGAAATCGCCGTTGGTATTGCTGCCCGAAAGCAAGCTATATCTGGTGCCGCCAATAGCTGAATAGCGCACACCTGCTTTAATGCCATGGAATGATGGTAATGTACCATAAATAATTACCTTATTACGGAACTGACCATTAGAATAAGTCATTTTGCTTAAATTCCTTGGGTCATCAACTACTGGCAAAGATAAAGTTGCAGAATTGGCTACGTTACCGTTGTACGAGGTATTGTCTTTGGCATCATTCCAGGTATAACTTGCAGTAATTTCTCCATCCTTAAAGTATTTCCAGGTACCATCAACAACAATGGCAAACTGGTTTACCTTGCCTTTGCTGTTTAATTCTAATACTCTACCAAAGGTGTTGGTTGTTAATCGGCCTGTTTTCCAATCAGCGGCTCCATTTGATGGAATTGAAGGCACAAATACACCCCTATTCCCCTCATTTGCTAAAGTAAAGTATGGATTGGCCGCCATGTTTCTGTCTACATACATGTAGTTATTGCGGGCCAATGTGGCATAACCGGTAATGCCGATACGTATTTTGTCATTAATTAATTTGTTGTACGATAAGTTGGCTTTATAAACCACTGGTAATTTTGCATCATCAGCATAAGTGTTTATAGTTGCTACTTGTGAACCCGGTAGTGCAGGTGCTGTAGCAGTACCGTTTCTATAGCCTGCAAAATCTGGTGTTGGGATACCAGAAGTTATATCAACTGTTCCAAAATGTTTTCCATCAAAAGTAAGGTTGTTAATGGTTACGTAGTTGTTTACGTCTGATCCGAAAATACCTGCTCCTAAACGAACGTAATCAGTATGTTTTTCGTTAATATCCCAGTCCAACTGGATACGTGGCTGAATTAAAAACTGTTTTAATTCATGATCTGTTCTCACACCAATCGCATCATATAACTGTTGGTTAAGTGGCGATGTTGGGTATTTGCTATAATCTAAACGCAAACCTCCCGTAAAATCTAAACCTTTACCTAGTTTGGTTTGCATTTGGCCATAAATGGCTGAGTTCAATAATTTACCGGTCACAGTAGGATCAGCTACCAATGGCACTTCCCTATAGTAACGGTTAGGGATTAAATTATTAAAATTTTGTACTGAACTTTGTACGTTTCCAGCTGCTGTAGTACCAGAGTTAGTAAATTCAAACCTTCCGTTTACCTCACTGCCATACAATGATTTTGCATGGGTGTACATGATATCGATACCAAAGGTGTATTTAATTTTATCAGTATTATAATAAATATTATCAACCAACTGAAAAACGTTATTGGTAAAACCTTCTTGTCCGAAACGGTGACCGCCGATCTGGATGGCAGTAGTCACATTACTGCCGTTTGATAAAGTAGAAGGAACATTATTTACAACTGCTCTTGGTATGGCATAGGCTAGTTCATCATTTTGAGTACTGGCCTGATAGGTATATAAATGCTGTACTTTTAATTCGTTAGTTACTTTACTGCTTATGGTAGAACGCAAAGTAGCTAACAAGCTATTGTCAACATTTTTATCATTTCCGTAGCTTTCGTAAAAATTTATAGCCGTATTATCTGCAAGTCCAAGTGGGTTTCTATCGTTGGTATAGTTATCACGTACAGTTAATAAGTTCTTCTCATCAATCTGCCAATCTAAACGTAAAAAGCCTGCATCCGTTCCTCTTTTTTTATCAAAAGAACCAAATTGAGGAGTATTGGCTACACCATATTTGTTTCTGGCAACCGCTAAAAAGTTATTTAATGTAGCATTGGTCACATTAAAACGGGCCTCATCTGCTGAAGAGTTGATATCGGCAATAATTAAAGGTCGCGAATCTCTCTGATGATCCCAGGCAGCAAAATAATGTAATTTATCCTTAATAATTGGTCCGCCTAGACTAAATCCGTACTGGTACGTAGAGAAATCGTTTACTCTTTTATTCCCTCTAATGTCGTAGGTGCTTGCTAAAAAATCAGCTCTGTTATATGCGAATGCACTACCTGTAACCTGGTTTGTACCTGATTTGGTTACGGCGCTGATTGTACCGCCACCGGCACGGCCTAAACTTACATCATATTGATTGGTAACTACTTTAAATTCCCGAACACTTTCGATAGAGATGGAATATGGTGCACCGCTACGGCTTGTTGTACTTCCTGCTGAAGTAGGATTTTTTGCCGTCATACCATCAATAGTAAAGTTGGTAGAAGAGCCCAGCTGGCCCGAAATACCACTTGCTCCCGATAGTGGGGATAAATCTGTTAAGCTTGAGAAATTACGGCCGTTTACTGGCAATAAGTTCATCGTTTTTGATGAAATCTCGGTAGATGCACCAAACTGTTGCACTTTGTTTCTTAACGAAGATCCGTTAACCTCTACACCATCGAGGTTTTGAGCAGTTTCCTGCATGTTAATGGCCACCCTTACGGCATCGCCCTGGTTTAACATGTAGCCTGTTCTGTTTTGTTCGGCGTAACCGATGTAAATGGCTTTAACCGTGTAAGGTCCACCCAAAGGAAGCTCTTTAAAGGTATACTCGCCCTGGGAATTGGTTGATGTTCTGGTGGTAAAACCAGTAGAATTGTTTTTAATTTGAATGGAGACGCCAGGAATAGGTTTCTTTTGTTCATCCGTTACGATTCCGGAAATTGATGCCTGTGTGGTTTGTGCCATTACCGAATTAGTGGAATAGCATAAAAACAGCATCACTGCAATTAGTAAATTTTTAATCATGATCAGTTTTTTGATTTGTTATCTGACCGCAAAGGTGTTATTGTAGTGTTAAGCTGATGATGATTTTATATTATGAAATGGTTTATAAATTATTCAATTTCTGAATTGATGTTAAATTAAAGATTTCTGATTTATTAATCTTTCGGTTGGTGAGATACAAATAAAAAACGGCCAATAAATCAATATTGGCCGTTTCTGTAACGATGTTAACTTACTTCTTTTCAGCTATATATTTATCACTGAACTTCTTATCCAATTGTTTGTGTAGATTATCGAGATTGATATCACGACCTTGAATAAATGCCTGCTCCACTTTATTCGTGCGCATATCCAATGCATCGCCAGTGGAGATAAAGAAAGTAGCATCTTTGCCAATCTCAATACTACCGGTGGTTTTATCAATGCCCATGGCTTTAGCTGCATTTAAGGTAATGGTTGATAAAGCTTTTTCTTTGTCTAAACCCCAGGCTGTAACCGTACCCGCCATAAAAGGCAGGTTGCGCTGTTGCCAGTAACCATCAATACTCAATACTACGTTTAAGCCCGCGTTGGCCAGTATTGCAGCATTTTTGTAAGGCATGTTTACATCATCATCATTGTTGTTCGGCAAAGCATGTGGTTGTTTCACCACCAAAGTAATGTTGTTGTCTTTCAGGAAATCGATGATCAGGTAAGCTTCATCTGCACCCGTAATTACAGGCGTAATGCCGAATTTTTTGGCAAAATTAACTGCTGCAACAATATCTTTCTGGCTTTCGGCTGCGATAAATAATTTCTCGTTACCAACAAATACTTTTTTCATCGCCTCGAAACGGGTATTAATTACTTCTGGTTTGCCCATTTCGGAGTAGGCTTTTGCTTCTGAAAAAAACGACGTTAACTGCGCAATGGCGGCCTGTGTTCTTTCTGCTATGATTTCTGGCGACAGTTGCGGACGTCCGAAGCCTCCAAAGCCGCCTCTAAAACGAGGTGTAACCGGCCAGGTAACATGCATGGCATCGTCCGTTTTAAGGGCTGCATCTTCCCAGTTCCAGGCATCAAGCTGAACCACTGATGAACTGCCCGAAACCGTTCCGCCCTGTGGCGTTGGCTGTGCCATTAACACACCATTACTACGCAAGGTGGCCGGAACCTTCGAATCGGTATTATATGCAACGATAGATCGGATGTGCGAATTAAAATCGCCTATTTCCTGGAAATCCAGGGTTGCTTTTACCGCTTCAATTTCTGTTAAACCCAAATTGGTGGTGGCTGCAATAAAGCCAGGATAAATGTGTTTGCCTGTAGCCACAATACGCATTACATCATCTTGTGGTACCTGCCCGTTGGCCGTAACCGAAATAATTTTTCCGTTCCCAAAAAGGATGGTTCCGTTTTCAATCACCGTTCCATTGCCAACATGTATGGTTGCACCGGTAATGGCGATGGTTTTACTTTGTTTTTTAGCTGGCGAAATGTTTGCCTGTGCAAAACACATCAGGCTTGTTGCCGATAAAGCCAGGCTGAGTAGATATCTGTTAGTGTGCATGTTCTTTCTCGGTTAATTCTGCTGAATAGTTTTCTAAAGTTTCGCAATTGTACAGGCGTGGTGCATCGCCCAAGGGGCGTTGGGTACGGCCACCTTTACTTTTGCTCTCTAACATCTTTTGGATCAGACGCGCTTTTTCTGCCTGTTGTGTTTTAATTACCTGCATATCTTTATCAAGATCCCAGTAAGCAATGCCATCCACAAAGGTTTTTTCAGCCCTGGCATAAATAGAAAGCGGGTTGGCTGTCCAGATTACCACATCGGCATCTTTACCTGCTTTTAAGCTACCCACTTTGTCATCAATATGCAGCATCCTTGCCGGATTAAGCGTTACGAATTTTAGGGCATCTTCTTCAGGAACATTACCATATAAAACTGATTTGCCTGCTTCCTGGTTTAAGTGACGGGCCATTTCTGCATCATCAGAATTGAAAGCAGTGGTTACACCAACATTGTGCATAATTTTTCCGTTGTAAGGAATAGCCTCGGCCACTTCGTTTTTATAAGCCCACCAATCCGAGAAGGTAGAGCCTGCAATACCATGCGCTTTCATTTTATCGGCCACTTTGTACCCTTCTAAAATGTGCGTAAAGGTGTTGATTTTGAAGCCTAAACTATCGGCCACATGAATTAACATGTTAATTTCACTTTGCACATAAGAGTGGCAGGTAATGAAACGTTTGTTGTTTAAAATTTCTACAATGGCATCCAGTTCAAGGTCTTTACGTACACTGTTTCCTTTTACCGATATTGCTTTTTCATATTCTTTTGCTCGGGTAAATTCATCCACAAAAGTTTGCTCAACACCCATACGCGTAACCGGGAAACGGGCACCAGTACCAAAATTACTCTGTTTAACATTTTCGCCAAGCGCAAATTTGATAAAACCATCGGCACCTGCAAATTTCAGTTCCTCAGGCGATTTACCCCAACGTAATTTAATCAATTGCGATTGGCCACCAATCGGGTTTGCCGAACCGTGTAAAATATGAGAAGTGGTTACCCCGCCAGCCAACTGACGGTAAATGTTTACGTCTTCTGAATTGATGATGTCGGCAACACGTACTTCGGCAGAAACCGATTGTGCACCTTCATTGATTCCTCCGGAGCCGGCAATGTGCGAGTGCTCGTCGATAATGCCCGCAGTAACATGTTTCCCTGTAGCATCGATTACTTTTGCGCCGCTGGCCGAAAGGTTTTTACCAATCGCTTTAATTTTTCCATTTTCTAAAAGTACATCCGCATTTTGAAGGATGCCATCTTTTTCATTCGTCCAAACGGTACCGTTTTTAATCAGCACGGTTTCCTGTTTAGGCAATTCAGTATTTCCAAAAGCAGAGAAAGGATAAATTACAGGTCCCATGGCCAAAGTAGCCTTAGGCTCCTCTTTTTTAGGTGTTTCTTTCGCTGCTTCTTTATAAGTTGCGGTAAATTTACCTGTAGTGCCATCTGCCAATGCCGATTCGCCTTTAATCGTAACCGGATTCGCAGAAGTAATGTAACCGCTTAAACGGATATCGCCTTTAGGATTTTTCTTTAAGTTAAAATTGATGCTTACCCAATCGCCATTTCTGGTAAAAGTGGCCGTAGTTTTTACGCTATCTACACCAACTCTTTCGATTACTGCGGTAGATCCGCCACCAGTGCCTGTAATTTTTAACGTTAAAGCGCCAACGCCATCAATATTTAAATTGTAAGCGCCGCGTACATCGCTTACATCCATTTTGTTTACCACAAAACGCTTGCCCTGTACCCAGTTTTCGAAAATGATGTTTCCGTTTTTGAACAGGTTATCAGATGAGATCAAAAAGTTAGCAACTTTTCCTTTTTCCAGGGAACCAACTTTATCGCTGATGCCCAAAAGTGAGGCAGGGATTTCAGTAACCGATTGTAAGGCTTGTTTTTCAGTTAAGCCATTTTCTATCGCTGTGCGAATGTTCGCCCAAAAATCGCGACTGTTTTCTAAGCCAAATGCTGTTAAGGCAAATTTAATTCCCGCTTTTTCCAATGCCGCAGGATTGGTTGGCGCCAGTTCCCAGCCTTTCATTTGTGATAAGGTTATATTTCTGGCTTCTGCCGGATCTTCCACATCGTAAGCTTTAGGGAAAGTTAACGGAATGATTAAACTTGCTCCGGTAGATTTAACTTCATTAATGCGCTGGTATTCATCGCCAGCAGATTTAATGATGTATTTCTTGCCAAATTCTTTTCCGATTTTATCGGCACGCAGGATATTCTGCCAGCCATCCACTTCAAAAATCTGCGGTATAGTTTGTTGCTTCCCAAATTCATCCAGCGAGATATTATATTCATCTTTTTGTTTGCCATACCATTGTGCATCGTAATAGGTTTGACGCAATAAAGCAATGGAACCCATTAACGAAGTAGGGTAATCGTTTGATGAACTTCCTTTGTTAAATGAATAGTTTGCTGTGGTCTGGTCTTTTAAAAATACACTGTTATCGGTACCTTCATTTAAGGTTACCGCTGCAGAAACACCACGTGCAATGCCATCGCGGTTAATCACATTTACACTCCCGAAACCAACTTTACGCAATTCATCCGCTTTTTTACTGTCAGTTGAGAAGATGCTTTTTACGTAAGTTTCAGGTCTGATGGCTTCATTCCATCCATAAGCACCTTTTTTGGTAGAAACAAAAATAGATTGGCGCTGACCACCGAAACCGCGTTGTTGCACAGGGGCTTCGTTAAGTCCGTAGCTGCTAAAGGCATCAACCAGCGATGGATAAATAAATTTTCCTTTTAAATCGATCACCACATAACCTTTAGGCACGGCTAAGCCAGCTCCAATAGCCTGAATAGTTTGTCCTTTAATTAAAAGGGTAGCATTGGTTAAGGTTTGGTTGGCATTTACCACTATCGTTGCATTGGTGAAGGCAAACATCCCAGGTCTGGTATCAAAAGAGCCGTTAACAGGGAAGGAGGTTTGCTGTGCAAACAGAAAGGTAGCAGAAAATACCAGCCCAAGGGCAAGTAAAATTTTCTTCATAATAAGTTTAGGTTTAATTTGTTTAAAACTAATATAAATAAGCGTTCAATCTGTTGAATATCCTATTTTTTACAATTAATGACTATTTTTGACTAAACATATTTGATAAAAATGTACAACATCTTAAAATCTGCGCACTCCGGATGGCGCTACATCGTATTAATTTTATTGGTTATTGCTGTAATCAATGCTTTATCGGGCTGGTTTGGTAATAAAACGTATACAGAAGGTAACCGCAAACTGAATGTATTTACGCTGATTAGTGCACACATTCAATTCCTGATAGGTTTGGTGCTTTTTTTCTTAAGTCCATTAACAAAATTGCCAATGAGCGATGCTATTGGTCGTTATTTCAAGGCTGAACACACTTCGATGATGATTATTGCCATCATCTTGATTACGGTAGGTAACGCCAAATCGAAAAAGGTAGCAGAAGCTGTAGCAAAGCACCGCACTATAGCTATTTTCTTCGGACTGGCGTTGATTTTAATTATTGTAGCTATTCTATTAATGGTTAAGGCAGTTCCCGGAAGATCGTTTTTTGGAGTTTCTTAAGAGGATAATGTTTGCAATTGATATAAATCCCACTTTAACAGAGTGGGATTTTTAGTTTACTCGGTTTTTACGGAAAAGCACACAAATGAGGGCTGCTGAATCGTCATTGGTGGTGAAGCTCCCCCGAACCGTCATTTCGAGCGAAGTGCAACGCAGCCGAGAAATCTTTCTCGAGATAGATCTCTCCATTTCGCTTCGCTTCAGTCGAGATGACGATCGTTTATTAAAAGGTGAAGAGGAAACCTTTGCGTACTATGTGCCTCCCTTAGCACACTTCGAGGTTAATAAATTACAATACTCAAAAGTATTATTCTCTCAAGAAAATTAACCGTTCGCTCAATTATTTTCATAAATATTTCGGTTTTTCAAAATTCTTTATATTTTTGTGGCTCATGATCAACAATATACATACATGGCTTTGGCAAAGTAATTCGAACGAATTGCGCTGGCTGCGTATGAACAAAATATAGTTTATCAACCTAAACCTTATTAAAGAACCATTAAAGCCCGG